>Ga0307963_1004421_pt1 | contig 11169 bp, 9 predicted proteins | sample OrgLakmetagen594_FD_201829 | JGI IMG/M metagenome (GOLD analysis project Ga0307963, IMG submission 201829) | Saline water microbial communities from Organic Lake, Antarctica - #594 | ecosystem: Environmental > Aquatic > Non-marine Saline and Alkaline > Saline | place: Antarctica: Organic Lake...
GGGGCAAAAACTGAGATACGGACGCCCATGCACACGTGACGTACCAGGCACCCATAACTGGCTTGCACAGTCCCGCATTGCTTCCATTTCTTCAAAGTTCCACTGATTATCTCATGCTGGCGCAATCCTGTAAGTTTAGGGTTGATTGCTGCTTCATTGGCTTGACTCACCCCGTGGCCTGCACCCGAGCGTGTGTGCCTCTGACTTTTGGACAGTCCACAGACCCTCCCCTTAACCCAGTTGCTCAAAAAGGGTGCCAATCGACTGGGCTTGAGCTGAGGATTCCGCCGATAAATTTAAAATTTTGTAGGAGTGGCCCTAAGTTTTTGGAGGGGGACAGGGGGGGGTCCAAAAACTCGGGACCCTCCCAGCCCCCCCCACCCTCTGATTGGACCCATCCATACATCAATTGACAGCTCTCGACAAGGGGATTCTAATTCTTAATTCTTCATCGATTTGACACGTGCATTCCAAAAGTTATGCTTACTGGCGCCTACTGCACCGCATCATTTTATGAGCCCCCGTGCACCAGCTGTCAGATTTGCGAAATTTGACGTTGGGCGGTGTAATCCTCCTCAGCGGTGAAAAAACTCACTGGTTTTTGTGTGAGCATGTTCTTTGATATTTGTTTCATGTTTCTGAAGAGTTTAAGCCCGCGATACTTAAATGAGGAGCAGCAGCAGCAGATAGCACGACAGCTGGAGAGGCACATCCTCACCACCCTGGAGAGGCTGCAGCAGCAACGAGGGCGGCCCCACCCTGTTCCAGACCTGCATGAAGGTATGGGGCGTGTCATCCTGCAAAGAATTGCTGCAATGCTGCATGCTTGGGAAGGTTTTTGTGGTTATGGGGAACAGATGCGCACACCCACACACCTGAAATGACCTGCTCCTTGGGTTCCAGCGTGCGAATCATGCATGCATGCTTGAAGTAGGTGAAAAGGCATGCATTAGAAGCTAGGAGGTCAGTTTGGCACACCTTATTAGCTTGTTAATTAGCTGATATATCTGACACAAAACGCTACGTAACTGACCATGCGCTGCCTCAAACCTTGCTGGCATGTAAAGAAATTGGGCATTTTAACAATATGTAGCAGATCACATGACTCTGACAGGCTCTCCAACCTCAATTCGTGTCCCACATGACCTTTGTCCCACAGATGCCGAGGTTTCAGCACCCCCTGCTCTACTGTGAGCATGCACACAACCCCAAGGATCAGCGGGAGCAGCTGGCTCGCTGCTGCCTGGGTGGGTGCAAGGGGCCTCTGGAAGGGTTAGCATAGCCGCCAACAGAAGCAGCAACATCAGTAGCAGCAGCAGCACAACCACCACCACCACCAGCACCAAGCAGCAGACAGAACTTAAACGTGCGTGCGTTACCACCAATGCAGCCCGTCGAGCCCTTTCGTTAACACCACCAGCAGAGACAGATGCAGCAGATGCAGCAGATGCAAGGGATGAGGGGGGGGAGGCAGGGGATTTTGTTCTCCACTTGGATGGGGAGGGGGAAGGCGTCTTAGAGCTGCAGCGAGGGAAGGCGGATGAGCAGCAGCAGGGGAAAACGGGTGAGGGGGGTGGTCCAGCTAGACTGCCAACTGAGCAGTGCCGCCACAGGGAAAGAGTGCCCCCCCAACTGCCCCCATTGCAGCAAGCAGCCACTCCTCCACCTCATAATTCATCGTTTTATTCATTATTATAAATGAGTACATACACTGTTTTTTGGGCTGAAATAGCGTGTTGCGGGTCTTTTATGTGGCTGTGAATGACTTTTTAGTGAAAAACAGCAAAAAATCCAAAATTTTGGGGCATTGTGAGCCCGCCTGGCCGTCAATTCACACATACAGCATACTTACAGGTAGCTGACAAGTTTTTACTTCCAACAAAGCAAATCTCCCCAAAATCCATGAAGGTTGTGGCCCGGGAGTGTGGGAAATGTGTGATCTGAGAGTGATCTGAAATTTTAGGGGCTCCCTGCCCACCCCCTGAGTCAAATTTTAGGATTGCAAGTTTGCGGCCCCTCGTCTTAGACAAAAGTGCACACATTCCCAATTTTTAATCCAATTTGGTGAAAGTCAGTCTGGGGCGTGAACACCAACCACTGCATGGTCGAGGCAAGGAACGGATTTTTGCCACATAATCACATAATGCACAATGCACGTGTCCCCCTGTGCCTTGCTCAGGCAATCACTGACTTCACTGTCACGTCCAGTGTTAGTTTATAGGTTATGCATTAGTTTAGTTTAGTTTGGATTACAAAGGCATATGCATTATGCATATGCATTATGCATTAACCCAGCAGTGATGGGCATGCGGCTTGCTGACAACAGTGCCAAATGATAATGTGGCAGGTCCGTTGGGGTCCTGGGCATCTTTGTTTCTTTCATGTTCTTGCCTGTCATATTTTGCTCGTCATTGTTTGCCTATACAATGCGCCGCCTCTTGCCTACATTTACAGGAGCTTGCTTGGGCCTCATTCGCTCTCATCAAGAACACCAACTCGTGCGGCATGGCACTTCTGGGACCTCATGGAAATGTGTTGCTTGCGCGTGGTGCATTGGGCAGTAACGTGCTTACGCCTGGAAACCCAGTGTTAACTCTAGAGCGCATGACACAAGTGAGTTGCAGTTGCTTGGCGTGCTGCAAGTGCGCCTGGTACCTAGTGCTTGCATGCTAGTGCCTGCATGATCAAAAAATGGATGTGTTCCATAGTTCATCTGTTACCTGAGTTTGCGACATGTTGTTTTGCTTGGGGCACTGTGCTAGGCAAGACCCTGACTGAATGTGTGTTGCAGGATTTGAAGCAAGCCACAGCACAAAGCGAGGTGGCAGATTTGCTATCTAAAGAGCATACACCTTCTAGCTCGCAAGGACAGCTTTACTTGCCGGACCCATCTGCAATGTCAAGGTAAATGCACCTTACTTTTGCGTAAAGAAGTTTGAGAGGAAAACAGCATACAATTTTGCAGGGTAGTGTGCAATGGGGCCTTTTATCAATTGATCATCAAAAGCCAAATACCTGTTCACTTCATTAATACGTTCTCACATAAAAAGCAAACTACTGACCAGCTTGTTTAACGGAGTTCTTGTAATTGCTCGTGCTCACTTGTATCAGGGTCGGTGTTGATCGTTGGGCCTCTATCCCCTCAGGTGCCGAATCTCTGCTCTTGCAAAGAGTGGGAGGCGATAGTACTAAAGCCCCAGGGCTTTTACTGGTGTTTTCAGAAAGACCAAGGCAAGTGGTGCTCGTTGCTCTTTAAGTGTCAGCGGAATTCAATATCTGCGGTTGGTAGTTTGAATTGTGTGTAGGAGCATTGTAGGGAGAAAGGATGCATTTGTGGTAAAGGAGTAGTATGGTACTTGGTACCAAACTGGCTCTTTCTCTTTAATTAATATGAGGAGTGGCTTTACTATGCCTGCATCACAATTGTTTTTGTCATTAAAAAAACACTTTTTCCGTTTTTTGCAGGGCCTTGTCTGTCAAAGAGCTGCTGTGGGTCGGAGAAATTGGCTCCAAGCTTTCTGCTGTACTGTGATGTGTATTGTTCCGACTCAAATAATATTCAAGAACTCTCTCTCTCTCTCTCTCTCTCTCTTCATTTGTGCTGCCCAACTTATTCAAAACGGATGAAACCTTTGTTGTTCAAAACTCACTAGGAGCTGCCTTCAGACTTAATTTAGCTTTAAAAGAGCAATTTCTAAGGCACCTTGTCAGCATTTTTGGGGAGGGGAAGGTGGTAAAACCGTCCAAAAGGGTCATCAATGTGTGTTTTGTTTCGAGGGTGTACAGTGAAAATGTCTCAACTCTCAGCAGAGCAGGTTTTGTGAATTGAGTTGTCAGGTCAAATCATTGTGCAAACTCAAATAATTATAAAAATGGTTTCAGGCAGGGCTGACTCTCTCATGAGCAGAGGCAGGCTGAATTGCACTGATGACCGGTATTCTATTTCTCTGTTCCTCTTCACCTAGCTCCTGTTGCTAAAATACAGTGACAGATACTGCACCAAATACGCACAATGGTCAGCTGCCACGCCTGTTCTTCTTTCTAGGGCTAGAAGGACTACTCAACCATTTTGAGCAATGTATGGTTCGCTGAGGTAGTTTTAACACTGTAATATCAACACCAGAAAGTACCATCATAGATAAACTAGCTCCTCCAGCTTATTGGTTAAGGCCAGTCAAACTTGACTGAAATCCAACTGCCTGCTGTCACGTTCAAATTATGCGCCAGTTATATTATTTTTACAAAACATCATAATATGGCAAGTGCACTGATAGCCCAGGCCCTACAAAAGGGACCATGGGGTGCCAATTAAATTGCCTACACTGACATAGGCAGTGCAGATAATCTAGAAGAACAGGCCTAGATCTGAGAAACACTGCCAACACAACACTGCCCAACCAAACCTAACAACTTATGCTTTGAAAGCCTTTTCTCGTCCCGTCGCTATCTTATTTGTACCTAGCACTATGTGTTCTTCTTGGATAACCACCCGCAACTTAAATTTTCAGCAGCTTTATAAAGTCAATTAACTTATTCCAAACCGCTACTCTTCCCTGAAATGCAACGAGACCATATACACTCAAATCTGCTAGAACAAGTTGTATCTATGATTTATGCATCACCAGAACCTATCTGCTTCTATAAAGTTAAAGCCCATAGTGGCATTGCCGGAAATGAACGTGCAGATGCAATTGCCAAACACTCTGCCTTACATGACGGAGGTCATGACATGCACTTTCAGCCTCCAGCTCCCAGACAGTAATGCATACACACACCTTTACTGGCTTGCGGCTAAAGACACCGATGAGAATCCCAGCAGAAGAGGGGCAATCACACCAAGGCTTTGTACATTCTCTGATCTAAAGGCCAAGCTGAAAACAGAAATGTGCAAATCACACAGACTGGGGAGTGCCAAAACAAACACAGGGTATTACAACTTCTGGAAGGACCTTAGACCATTGGTCAATAAACAAACCACAAATGCTTTCTGAAACAATAATAATCTCAAATTCTACGAAAAGCAATGTTATGAGGTACCGCACTGATACAATTTTTAATCATAAAACACGCCTACCGGTACGGCGTCTCTCCCAATGCAAACTTCCCCCTCTGCCTCAGTGCACACTGATAGTGCGCTTCACATACTCTCAGGTTGCCAACACACTAATATGAGGAACATGATTATAAAACGCCATAATACGGCAAGTGTGCTGATTGTCCAAGCCCTACAAAAGGGACCATGCGGTGCCAACCAAATTGCCTACACTGATGTAGGCAGCGCAGATAAACTATCAGAGCAAGGCCTAGATTCTAGAAACGCTGCCAACAAAACACTGCCCTCTTGGTTTCTACCAAAACCAACAGCACGTGCTTTAAAAGCCTCTTCTCGTCCTGACGCCATCCTAATTCTACCTAGCACTGTGTGCTCCTCTCGCGTAACAACCCGCAACCCAAACTTTCAACAGCTTGCTAAAGACAAGAAATTAAATCCAAGCCAGTGGGAGTTTCACCTGATTGAGTTTAAATTCTGTGAAGACACTAGGCCTGGTCCCCAGCAAGTCTGAAAAAAGGCCCCCCCCCCCCTAGATTGTGGCGGGTTGGGGATGGTATTTGAGCCTATAGAGTCATGGCTTATTTTAATTAGGTTGGAGCTTCTTTGTGAATAGTGTTGTGAGCGTGGGGTTTGTGATGGAGGGACAGCTGGCGTCATTGTGATGGGATGGTGTTGTGCCTGAGAGGGCCGCGTGTGGGGTATGTTGTTGTATGTTGTGCGTTTCCTGGGCTGAGCATTGGCGTCTGGAGGGAATGTTTGTATTGGTGAAGGTGTTGGTGTGTTTTAAGTGGCACGTCTTTGGAGTTTATGATGGAATCCTGGCTGCTAATATAGCGGGAGGGGGATGTATGTGGTTCTGAGCAAGGTTCAAACACAGAAGTCTGGTTAATTCGCATAGTACCTGCCGGTAGATCTGCGTGTGTGGGAGGTGGACGGCTAATGAGGTTATTGGTAGTAGGATGCTTAAAATGTGTTGCTGAGCGTGGTTGTGGTGCAGGTCTGGGAGTTGAAGCAGCTATGTTCTGCAATTCTGATGTTTTGATTACCGGCCTAAATGTATATGCAAGTGCACTTGAACAGTCACTGTAATTAAAAGGGTTGTGATGTTCAGTAAGTATGCCTGACCTGGGTCATAACAGGGTGCCAAATCGTCTGAAATATATGGAGTTTCTGAAGTCCTGCAAAGAAAGATACGGAGGTCCTCAAAGAGTGCGTGTGTTGTTGACGTATTACGTAGGTCAAGGGGAGATAGCAAACTCCCTACTACGAGGTTGAAACGAACTGAAAGTTGATCATCATAAATAAGAGGGAAGCAAGAGAGGCAGGCTGCCTGGAAGAAATAAAAAAACTAGGGGAGACAACCAGGTTGATGAGAAGAAGGCCAAAACGTATACAAGAAGGTCAAGCATGGGAAAGAAAGAAGGAAAGAAAGCCTGTGAGAGTTATTGCTAAGAAAGATAGGGAGGTTCTTAGGGAACTCCTTAGGAAAGATAAGGAGGTCCTTAGGGAACTCCTTAGGAAAGGTAAGGAGGTTCGTAGGGAGCTCAGCCAGTTCGACGGACCTCCATAGCCTCCTTTCCCACAAAGGCCTTTAAGGAGGTCTGTAAGGAGGTTTTAACCTCCGTATAGGGGGGACTCCAGTAGGGTGGGTGCACGTGAGTATACACGTGTTTGTGTGTGTGTTTGTGTGTGTGTTTGTGTGTGTGTGTTTGTGTGTGTGTGTGTGGTTGTGTGTATGTGTGTGTATTTGTGTGTGTATGTGTATGTGTGTGCACGCGTGCACGCATTTGCACACGCATTTGCACACGCATTTGCAGCACGCACAGCATGGTGACCATTTTCCAGTCACGCAGCTCCGATGGACGCCACACACACGCACCCTCTCCCGTGTTTCCGTCCCCCAGGGTGTGTGTGTGGTCTGTTTTGCCTAGTTTCACTCTTGAAATCCCATTTTTGCACCCAGTTTGCACCCCAGAAAATAAGCTCTTTCCTGGGTGCATCAGCAGAAATTCAGGAGTGTGCATGGGGGCTTTGTTTAGGTTTTAATGCCCTGTATTGCACGCATTGTAAAACGACGCCTGCCCGGACGTGGCCTCGCGCCCACGTAGAACCGCGCTTCTTCAACAGGCACACAGCGCCTAACAGGCAGCGTCCTAAGCCACCAGCTCCATTGCAGTTTTTGGATGGTGAGCCTCTGTTTGAGGTAGAGGCCTTGCTAGATCATGAATTGGTCAGTTTCTCTAGAGGCAAGGGCAGAAATAAGAAGCCAGAGGCTTTTTTACAGGTTCCTTATTTAGTGGGCAAATTACACGGAAGATAATAACATTATAACAAGTGGGAGCCAGAAGAGGGCCTTCTGACTTGTGATGATATGATCAGAGAATACAAGGCTAAGAATGGCCTAGCAGAGAAAGCCATTGATATGGTAAAAGCTTGATCATAAACAGTAGTTGTTTATGTGAGAGAACTTAGCACATATTGTAGCATGGTGTGAGTCCTTGGTGTACTGGAGGTATACAAGGGTGAGGCGCCACCCAGGGTACAGCCGGAGGCTAGACCAGGTGGGGGGGAGTGTTACTCACATCCCTTGAGAAAAGGTGTATAACTAACTGGAGGTTAGTCCAACAATGATTGGTGAAGCTGGTTTGACTCCAGATTGCAGTTCTTGATATAAGTAGTATACACCACCCTGCTGCCTTAGCCAATGGTTAACTATAGTACGCTACGCACTTCGTAACAGTGAGTGTGCGCTTGCCTGGAGTGCCACATTCGGAAGGGTGTAGCGGCAGCTGAGTGTGCTGGAGTGGTTTGAGCTTGGGGTGTCAGACAATGGTCGGCTGGATTTCCCGAGCCTCTTTCTCCTAAGAGCCTCATCAGATCATCTATTGTATGTCCATATGAACCTTCCGGACTCGTTGTGTGCTCAAGTAGGAAATGCTGCAAATTACTTCAATTGGTAAGATTGAATGTGCGTGCTTGGTGCCTGCCTTACAATGGCTTTTGCGTGCATGCGCTGCAGGTTCTTGAGAATCGAAGCCCTAGTTGGTCCTCACACCTGCGGGAAGAAATCCTGTCGCGTTGGGTCTGATGGGATGACCGCATGGCAGCGGTGCATGAAGAAGAAGAGGGGAAGAAGGCGGAGGCGGAGGAAGAGGCAGTGGAAGCATGTTGTAATGAATTCATGGTTAAATGGCAGCAGTAAGACAAATGCTAGAAATCCCTGCCAATGAAGAGTCATAATCCTTTTAACCAGATGTTTGTGTGCACTTTGTTATAGATAAAGGACATCTTTTGACACACAGGTGCCCCCTTTGCTCTTGTGATTAAAATCTCCTTTAAGAATGATTTATGAGCAACTTTCCCTGGACCTCCAGAATGATCCTTCGTCTCCACAAACACTGTTCTCAACTATGCATACAAATTGCTGGAATCAAGGGACCAACCAATAGGCCTCCCTGGATATATTGAATAACCTTGCGGTAAGGATATCTACGATCTGGCTCAGAAAGCAGCTTGTTTATCACAGGAAGTTATTCAAAGCCTTCACAATTCGTAGGACACAGTTACCTCAAAATATATTCATGGCTAGACGAGGGTCCAAAAAACGGCTGTGTTGGGCCCTTTTTCAGGGAAGCTGGCTACAACCCCGTAAGTGACCATCTAGAGAGCATTTTCTTTAACAGTTCATATTATTATGTAGACACACTGCAAAAAAACTGTGCAACCTGTGTAACAGCTTTGATAAATGGGGCAGTAGGTGACCTCAGATTGATGATGCCTTCAGTGACCTTGAAATTGACCCATGATTTTCGGTCTACAAGACTACAAGATTACAAAAAAAGGCCTTCAGTCAAGAAGTTTGACTGCTCGCCTGTTCATAAAGTAAAATAAGTTCATGAATGAAAAAAAGGAGTGTTGTTTTCCTGGTGTATAAAAGTAGTCCTGTCTTTGAAAATAAGAACGCGTATTTCCTGCGGAGAGAATCCATCTGAGGGTGCATGCAGTGAAAGAGAACATGCTTTTCATCCTGGACATTATCATTAGCCTCACATAAGTCGCAAGTAGGGGAAGAGGTGGAATTTCAAGTTGCGGTTTCAACGCGAAGGGTGTGGGCGCGAAGTCTGAAACGAGCCACACTGCGAATGAATGACATCTCTAGGAAGGTCAAGAAGCATGTACCTGGGAAGCCTATAGGGAGGATGGGTAACCAAAACTCTTTGTGCAGGCAGTGCGCACCACTGGCGATAAGTAAGCGTTTTGCTGTTGCGCTCTCTGGGGTCTATCAGAGAAAGGTGTCCGAAACTCTAGACGTCTGTCCCTGAGGTCCACGACAAACCGACTGAGATTATTAGGCTCACAGTTCAACAACTTTTGTTTAACATGTAAGATTGGGTCAAGCCTTCCATGGCTGAAAGAATGTGGGAGGACCAGCATTCAGGAGACCGGATCTCAATTGCATGTCAGCTTGCAAAACCTTCCTCTCGTGGAAACTTTCCTCTCAAACCTTCCTCTCGTGGAACTGTTGCATTGGGTAAGGGAGTTCTTGCACAAACGCATTGCAGCACGAAACTAGTTGAATTGCAGAGGCTCCAGGCCATACTCCCGCACAACGCACCATGAAGGAGTGGTCTCTCTGACTCCAAGAATCCTTTTCAGGACTGCCAAGAGCCATTTCTATAAAGGGTTATCCATCTCTCTACCTTGTCGTAAGAAGGGAAGGGCCCATATCTGACTTGCAGACATGCTAGCAGGAATTGCGTAAGTTTTGAGGAGCCAGATATGAGCGTGTAGTTTGTTAGCAAGGTCATGGCTCTTGACAAATTGCCTCTGAAAGTACCAGCCATGAATGGTCGCAAATCTGTGTCAGCTGCATTGTTCAGATTCATCTGTCTGTCGCACACCATACCAAGGTCTTTGGGGGTGCCTGAGTAAGGGAGCTGCATACCATGAAGAAAAGGGGAGGCAAAAAACTTCCAGGCCTGGAGTTAAAGCACATCACCTCAGACTTTTGGGTGTTTACTGTCAAAGACTTCTTTTGGGCGTAAACTCTCAATTTGTTAAGCATAGTCTGTAGCTCATTGTGATCAATAGATGTGAAGAGAAGATCATCAGCAAACAGCAGGTGGGTCACTGTAAAATTGGGAATGCCCTGCACCCCCTCAGCCAGGTTGTCAACGTCATGAAAAAAGTAGGGGGGAGAGGGGGCACCCTTGCTTGACACCAAAAGATGGTTGCACATTTACTCTTTTGTCTATTTTTTGGTCTACACAGCCACAGGGCATTGGTTTACAAGATTTCCAAAAAAGGCCTTCAGTCAAGAAGTGCGACTGCTAGCCTGCTCATAAAATGCAATTAGTTCATGGAGGAAAAAATAAGGCTTGTTATTGTTCTGGCGCAAGAAAGTAAAACATCGTGAGCTCCTGTTGGGGGTAACAGATGTGCATTTTTCCTGCGGAGAGAAATGACGTGGGGATTGACGCAGTGGAACAGGACATGCTGCTCATCTTGGATACCATAAGCATCACACAGGTCACAAGTGGGGGAATTACTTTGATTCCATGTCGCTGTCTTGAAACGTAGGGTGTGAACATGAAATGAGCTGTACTGCGAATGACATCACGAAGCAGGTTGAGAAACATGCATGTATTTGGGAAGGATGTAAGGCGAATGAGGGACCAGAGCCTATTTTGTAGGAAGAGCACACCAATGGTGATAAGTAGAGCGTTTGCTGTTGTGTTCTCTCGGATGAATTTCAGAATGAGGTGTCCAGTACTCCAAGTGTCTCTCCCTAAAATCTACGACAGAACGGCTAAAATCATCGGGTTCACAGTTCTGCAGCTTTGCTGAAGATATACGATTGTGTCAGACCATCTATGGCAGAAAGGATATGGGCTGATCAGCAATCATTGGATCGCATAAACATGGGCTGACCAGCAATCATTATATCACAGGACATTGACACGTGCACTTAGCGGTGGAGCTACTAATGACACTTGTATTTTTTGTACACACACAACAGCCCAGCCATAAATTAACAACGGGGCCCTTTCATTGGGGTGCACTTGGGTAAGGGAGCATAATCAAACGTGACCTTTTTTAGCACACCTTGATTTGGC
>Ga0307963_1004428_pt1:0-7500 | contig 11154 bp, 21 predicted proteins | sample OrgLakmetagen594_FD_201829 | JGI IMG/M metagenome (GOLD analysis project Ga0307963, IMG submission 201829) | Saline water microbial communities from Organic Lake, Antarctica - #594 | ecosystem: Environmental > Aquatic > Non-marine Saline and Alkaline > Saline | place: Antarctica: Organic...
GGTGGTACATTGTTGCAGGGGTGGTGCATTGTTGCAGGAAGGGTCCATTGTTGCAGGGGGGTTACATTGTTGCAGGGGTGGTGCATTGTTGCAGGGGGGGTACGTTGTTGCAGGGGGGGTACATTTCCCGGTGCATCCACCACTTCAGATGCTGATTTTTAATAAGCAGTCAGGCCAAGACAAAACACATACACACTTCAGATGCTGATTTTTAAATAAGCAGTTAGGCCAAGACATAACACACACACACTTCAGATGCTGACTTTTAACAAGCAGTTGGGCTATGACAAAACAGGTAAGGGACCCTCGAGACAATTGCACCTCCCTGCTTCATGCTCTTGTCCAAGGTGCTTTAAATTTCTTGTATATTTCTTGTGCAAAAGTGAAGCTTTCTCCTAAATCCCACAGCATTTTTCTAGTTGTTGTTCAGAACAGGGCAGCAATCCACACCAGTCACGCACCGGTTGTTTTGGTGAAGCCACGCACGAGAGCGTAGTATGCCTTGTGCACCTGCGTGGCCACACGACGGAATTGCGATCACTGCTGCCATGCGCTTTTGCTTAAGGGTGCTCACTGCATTGCCACCGCTGCCTCTAATACAAGCACCTCAGATAGAAGAGAGCGCTTCTATTCTTGGTTGTAGTTTGGTGGGATGAGCACATTTGCCTTGGTCAATGGAAGGAAAGCTCTGATCATGGTGATTCCATCAACAAAGGATTCCGCGCTCTTTCACAACCATTTGGAGACCACTCCCGTGACCTATGTGGCAATACTTTTGTCTTGACACCCCAGAGACCTCTCTCCAGCCCACCCACTCCTAACCTTTTTGTCCCTCATTGATTGCCCAAAATCTGGGTGAGTGTGGTAAAGTTATGGTTTGATGGCAGCTCACGTCGCCGAATCCTTGTTGGCTGTGTGTAAGAAGTCGAGCATGCATGTGTGTGGTATTTTTTATGGAGAGAAAAAAGCCATCGTGCTAGCAAATCAGGGTAATCCATTCAAGGGGACTGCCTGCATATATATGTTCTAAATTAAGGATGCAATCTTGTAATATCTTCTCTTTTTATCTATATTCATCTTAATCACGCCTTACGTTGGCAGTTCCCAAGGCATATATAGCCGCGGCGATGTAACGTACCTGACTTCAATGCACGCTGGTGTTTTCCAGCGTAGACTTCTACTTTTGCCAAAACTTAGCAAGTTCCTTCTTTTGAGAGAACACTACAGAGGGGGGTAACTGGCAGCCATATTGTTAGGCTGATCAGGCTGGTATTGTTAGGTTGATCAGGCTGGGCTGATAAACTTGATTGCGCGGCTTAAAAGCGAGTGCAAGATGCACTTGCAATAAAGCATTATTATCTAACATGCCTTCTTTTATACCAGTGCTGCAATGTCACAAACAGCGTTGTGCCCTTTTTCCCTTTCCAAGGATTTTTTTGTAGGTGCTACAAGTCTGGTGCTACAACAACAATCATCACAATTTTTACACGTTTTACATACGCAGCCTAGCAGTCGCACGTTTTGACTGGTGGCTTTATCTGTAAAGCAACTCTGTAACATGCCTTCAACAAATCATTGCCCAAACCTACAGTGGCAGGAACTGGAAAGAAATCTACCTACATGATCTCAGAAATAGAAGGTGTAAACAGTAAAAATGCTGATAGAGTGGGGTAAAACCCAAATTCAGCTTCACACTCAAGTTTTGGCAGCCGATTAACAAACCCTAGTCCTGCCTAGTCATTGAAATTTTAATAATCTGCATTGCTTAGATCCAGCACTTGCTCTCATGCACCGTGCATGTCGATGGCTGTGACAAGCAGATTGAGGATCACGTGTACCAATCAAACTTCCGACGCCCATGCCTGCAAAAACCATTGAAGTATGTGTTTGTGTGTGTGTGTGTGTGTGTGTGTGTGTGTGTGTGTGTGTGTGTGTGTGCGTGTGTGTGTGTGTGTGTGTGTGTGAGTGTGTGTGTGCGAGTGCATGTGCATGCTAACGTGTACGTGTGCGTGTGTGCAAAGATGTGTGTGCGCGTGCTTGCTTATGATTGTATTCATGCGTGGGTGCGTGCATTGCGTCTGCATTTGCGTGCATGGATGTGTGCGTGCGTGCTGAGGTTCGTACATGCATGCGTGTACGTGTGCACACAGGCATGCGTGCACGGATGTGTGCGTCTGTGAGCGCGTGCGAGGGATGCGTGCATGCCCATGTGTAGTGAGAGTGTACGTGATTGTGCGTGTGCATGCGCATGTGTAGTGAGAGTGTGCATGCCCATGTGTAGTGAGAGTGTACGTGATTGTGCGTGTGCATGCGCATGTGTAGTGGGAGTGTGCATGCGCATGTGTAGTGAGAGTGTGCATGCGCATGTGTAGTGAGAGTGTGCATGCGCATGTGTAGTGAGAGTGTGCATGTACATGTGTAGTGAGAGTGTGCAGCACATGTGTAGTGAGAGTGTGCATGCACATGTATAGTGAGAGTGTGCGTGTGCCGTTTCTGTTCCTGCATCATCTCCGCCCTGGAAACCCTTCAGTGGGGTTGGCAAGGCAACCCTGCTCATACTCAAACTCTGGTGCTTCTGTATCTGTTGCTGATCCCCTTGATGTCAAACCAATGGCTGCTGTTGAACCATGTGAGGAATTCACATACGGTCATACGAATATGGATACGGAGATGAACTTATTTATACATCCGTTTATATACTTACACGGTTCTGGCCAACCCTACGTATATTTGATGAAATTCCCTGCAAAAAATACCGTATGTAACTGTATGTACATACATATATATATATATTATATTTATGGTTATGGCCAACCCTACCCACGCCTCATCTGCTTACCACTGCGGGGCATCTGTGGTTCTGGCCAACCCTACATAAATATGATGAAATCCCTGCAAAAAATACTCTATGTACATACATATATACCTATATATATGGTTCTGGCCAACCCTACCCACGCCTCATCTGCTTACCACTGTGGGGCATCTGTGGTTTGGAGCGTGTCTTTGACTTTGGTCATGTAAGCTGTTTCTCCCATGCGCGCGATCTCCATGGCCCTCAGCTTGTCGTCCTCTTCAGCAGCCTGGAAAAAATGATGCGAGTGGTTGTAATGAATAGCCACATTAACAGCTTGCTGTTGGGTGAATATAAATGGGCTGGGACGACATCCAGAGGGTGCTGCTAATACATGTTGCCATGAACAGCTCAAGTAACACGTGCGTATGCCATTGTCCACAGGCTGCAAACAATGTAAGTAATTGTGTCGCACTATACATTTTGTGTCAGGGTGTGTGTATGCCTGTATGTGCTTGTGTGTGAGTGTGTGAGTGTGTGAGTGTGTGTATGCCTGTATGTGCTTGTGTGTGAGTGTGTGAGTGTGTGTGTGCGCGCGTGTGTGTGTTTGTGTGTGTTTGTGTGTGTGCGCGCGCCAAACAATCTAGTGTATCTGCTGTGACCCTTGAAAACAGGCAAGACGTACACACTGAATCAAGGATTCGGATACAGAATGGAAATTCGTCCCAAACTATTTAAAATTTCTCAGGTACCTACTAACAGCCTTCCAGATCTCTGCTGTATCCCATCCTGTGCCATGCATGCCACCATGTATGTATGAACCCCAAAAAACGTGAAGCTGCCAGGAGCTCATTCACACATTCACACATTCACGTGCACCTAAACTACAGACTACAGTGCACCATAGTAAACAGACTCCATTTCACACAATCACGTGCACCATAGGCTGCAGAATACAGTGCACGCACTCACGTGCACCATAGACTACAGACTACAGTGCACACACTCACGTGAACCATAGGCTGCAGACTACAGTGCAACTGGACTACATTATGTACTGTGCACCCTCCACACAGGTTGTATTCCTAATGCGCACGCACCTTGAAGTGGACACGTGATGCCCACCCGCACGCACGCACACACGCACACACACACACACACACACACACGCACACCTGCACACACGCACGCACGCACACACGCACGCCTGCACACACACACACACACACACACACACACACACACACACACACACACACACACACACACGCGCGCGCGCACACACGCACGCACGCACCATTCAGGTGTTGCTCTAGGGTAAGAACCTCAGCATCTTCTGCACACTGCGCATGTATCTTCCTTCAGGATGTGCACACATGCACATACCTTAATGTGAGCACGTGACACCATCTGGGTCTGCACCATGAGGTGCTGCTCTAGAGCACGCTTGCGTTGTAAGGCCGCCTTTGCCTCTTGATCTGCACGCAGCAGCTCCCCATCCTGTAAGCACACAGTTGAAAACATGCATCCTTAATAAATTACCGTACGTCCATGGATTGATCTGCACGCAGCAGCTCCCCATCCTGCAAGCACACAGTCGAAAACATACATTCTAACACATGGTTGAAAACTTATTACTTATTATCATATTCCGCAAGCACACAATCGAAAACATGCATTCTGCAAGCACAAAGTCATAAATATGCATTCTGCATTCTGCAAGCACACAGTTGAAAACATGCATTCTAGTACACAGTTCAATACATGCATTCTGCAAGCACACAGTCGAAAACATGCATTTTTTTTAGGCATGTCGTCATTACACAGCCAGCCATTCAACACACGTGCACACACATTTCCGTGTTACGTAAGAAAGTGCATGACACATTTGGCCTGCTTTTGATATGCATGCACTTCACTTACAACACCAACACATGCATGTACAAACACACACGTGCAGACCAGTGCGCACACCGCCAATTATTTGACCACCTGGTCGATCTGCATGTACAAACACACACGTGCAGACCAGTGCGCACACCGCCAATTAATTGACCACCTGGTCAATCTGCATGTACAAACACACACGTGCAGACCAGTGCGCACACCGCCAATTATTTGACCACCTGGTCGATCAGCACTGTGCATACCACAGGCACTCTTTCTTTCCATCAGCAGCAGCTAACCCACACACCCACACACATACATACACACAGACACACACAAGTTGTGCATACCACAGGCACTCTCTCACACACACACGCACAAACACACAAAGTAACACACAAAAAGAGCATGTAGCTCCGCACATGCTGTACAGAGCTCCCACCTGGTGGATCTGCACTATGCAAAGCATCTTTATCTCCATCACCAGCTAAACAAACGGCACACAAACACATGCAACCACACACACGCACACACACACAATCATAATCACACCGCCATCCGGCTCTCACCTGGTCAATCTGCATTTTGTACCGCATCTCCTCCTCCATCAAGGCCAGCTGTCGCGCCTGCTTGGCCCGAATCTGCTCCTGCCTTATGGTGTCCACCTCAGCCATGAGCTTCTGACGTGCCCGCTCACGCATCGCCCACTCCTCGTCCTGCTTGGCTTGCTGCACGTCAGCTACAGCCTGCAGACGTATAAACGCACGTGCATACGAGAAGCTGTGTGTACTGAATGGCCATGCTCAGCACATTCGCTCACGCATCGCCCACTCCTCGTCCTGCTTAACTTGCTGCATGTCAGCCACGGCCTGCAGACAAACACACTCATGCAAATGAGAGCATGTGTCATACCACGCTTGCACACACCCACGCATCGCCCACTTCTGGCCCTGCTTGGCTTGTTGCACTTTAGCCTGCCACACAGACAACGACATTTTTACGATTGACAGAGATACACGTTGAGGCAATGTGTTTGCACTGGAGAGCCCTCCCCCTCCTGTTGATGCTATACATAAGGTTGGCCAGAACCATATATATACGGTGTACATACGGTACTTTTGGCTTGGAGATCACCAAATATACAGTGTATTTATACGTATATATACGATTCTGGCCAACCCTAGCTATACATTATACCTTGCCTACTTCACCAACGCCCCAGATATTCCCATTCATACACTTGCCTACGTCATTCATACACTTGCCTACTTCATTCATGCACTTGCCTACTTGACCAACGCCCCAGATATTCCCATTCATACACTTCTCAATCCAGAGTTTACCTTATAGGCCTTCCTCCCAATGATTCATGCTTCCTCTCTCTCTCTCTCTCTCTCTCTCTCTCTTCTCTCTCTCTCTCTCTCTCTCTCTCTCTCTCTCTCTCTCTCTCTCTCTCTCTCTCACACACACACACACACACGCACACGCACACCCACACGCACACGCGCACGCACACGCGCACGCACCCACACGCACACGCACACACACACGCACACACACAAACACACACACGCAAACACACATCTGAATCATGGCATCCCTCTCCCCCGCGTCATCTGCGTCCTTCACCATCATGCTTGCCAGCTGCATACACACACAAACACACAAACATACACACACACGTAAACACACACACCTGAATCATGGCATCCCTCTCCCCTGCATCCTCTGCATCCTTCACCATCATGCTTGCCAGCTGCAGTCGGTACAGGCGCACGTCCTCCGCGCGCTTGGCACGTGCAGAAGTCTCTGCCTCTTCATCTGCTGCCTCTTTTGTGAGGGCCTCTTGTAAGATGCGCAGGTCAAGCTCTCTGCGCGCACGTATGCATGTGCGTGTGTATTTATGTGTGTATGTGTGAAAAAAGATGTGTGCTTGTGCTCGTGTGTGAATTTATGTGCACACTTGTTGATGCGTGTGTGTGTGTGGAGGGGGGGAAGGGGCACAGGGGGAACAAGGGCTGGTGTGCGTGCATCTACAAGGCATGGGAGGTGTGCGTGCATCTTCAAGGCATCGACAAGGCATGGGCCAAGCTCTGTACAGCATGTGCAGAACTAAGTGCGCTTTTTGTGTGTAGATATATGTGTGTGTGTGCGTGTGTGTGAGAGAGTGCCTGCGGTATGCACAACATGTGTGTGTCTGTGTGTGTGTCTGTGTGTGTCTGTGTCTGTGTGTGTTTGTATATGAGTGCAAATCTTTGTGTGTGAGAGAGAGAGAGAGAGAGTGCCTGCTCGTCACTGTGGTTGGGTGTGCTAGCACGAGTGTGCTACAAATCTTAGATGAAACTACAAAGCTCAGGTGCGTGCTAGCATGAGTATATGAGTATGCTACACAGCTTAGATGCACAAAGCTCAGGTGCGTGCTAGCATGAGTATGCTACACAGCTTAGATGCTACATAGCTCAGATGCAACAAAGCTTAGATGCTACAAAGCTCAGGTGTGTGCTAGCATGAGTATGTGAGTATGCTACAAAGCCTAGATGCACAAAGCTCAGGTGCGTGCTAGCACGAGTATGCTACATGGCTTAGATGCTACAAAGCTCAGATGCAACAAAGCTTAGATGCTACAAAGCTCAGGTGCGTGCTAGCATGAGTATGCTACAAAGCCTAGATGCTACAAAGCTTGGATAAAACTACAGAGCTGAGGTGTGTGCTAGCATGAGTATGCTACAAAGATTAGATGCTACAAAGCCTAGATAAAATTACAATGCTCAGGTGTGTGCTAGCATGAGTATGCTACAAAGATTAGATGCTACAAAGCT
>Ga0307963_1004428_pt1:10000-11154 | contig 11154 bp, 21 predicted proteins | sample OrgLakmetagen594_FD_201829 | JGI IMG/M metagenome (GOLD analysis project Ga0307963, IMG submission 201829) | Saline water microbial communities from Organic Lake, Antarctica - #594 | ecosystem: Environmental > Aquatic > Non-marine Saline and Alkaline > Saline | place: Antarctica...
CTGCAAGGCAATGACCAATGACCTGCATGTACGTACTGTGTGAGTATGCATGTGCTTTTGCAGTTTACTGCAGCCTCGTCAGCGCGCCGTTGCTCCACAGCAACGATCTGCATGTACGTGCGTGTGTGAGTATGCATGTGCTTTTGCATTTTACTGCAGCCTCGTCAGCGCGCCGTTGCTCCACGGCAATGATCTGCATGTACGTGTATGTGTGCGTGTGCATTTGCAGTTTAGCCTGTAGCCTTGTCAGCACGTCATTGCTGCAAGGTAATGACCAATGACCTGCATGTACGTGCGTGTGTGAGTATGCATGTGCTTTTGCATTTTACTGCAGCCTTGTCAGCACGCCGTTGCTCCACGGCAATGATCTTCATGTACGTGTGTGTGTGTGTGCGTGTGCATTTGCAGTTTAGCCTGTAGCCTCGTCAGCACGTTGGTGCTCCACGGCAATAACCTGCATTTACATACATGTGTGTGTGTGCTCATGCAGTTTACTGCAGCCTTGTCAGCACGCCGTTGCTCCACGGCAACGATCTGCATGTACGTGTGTGTGTGCGCATGCATTTGCAGTTTAACCTGTAGCCTTGTCAGCGCGCCGTTGCTCCACAGCAACGATCTGCATGTACGTGCGTGTGTGAGTATGCATGTGCTTTTGCAGTGTACTGCAGCCTCGTCAGCACGCCGTTGCTCCATAGCAACGATCTGCATGTACGTGTATGTGTGCGTGTGCTTTTGCAGTTTAGCCTGTAGCCTTGTCAGCACGTCATTGCTGCAAGGCAATGACCAATGACCTGCATGTACGTGCGTGTGTGAGTATGCATGTGCTTCTGCAGTTTACTGCAGCCTCGTCAGCGTGCCGTTGCTCCACGGCAATGATCTTCATGTACGTGTGTGTGTGTGTGCGTGTGCATTGCAGTTTAGCCTGTAGCCTTGTCAGCATGTTGGTGCTTCACAGCAATAACCTGCAATTACATACATATGTATGTGTGAGTGCGTGTGTGTGTGTGTGTGTGCGTGTGCATGTGCTTATGCAGATTACTGCAGCCTTGTCAGCACGTTGGTGCTCCACAGCAATAACCTACATTTACATACATATGTATGTGTGAGTGCATGTGTGCGTGTGTGTGCGTGTGCATGTGCTTATGCAGATTACA
>Ga0307963_1004429_pt1:5000-11153 | contig 11153 bp, 19 predicted proteins | sample OrgLakmetagen594_FD_201829 | JGI IMG/M metagenome (GOLD analysis project Ga0307963, IMG submission 201829) | Saline water microbial communities from Organic Lake, Antarctica - #594 | ecosystem: Environmental > Aquatic > Non-marine Saline and Alkaline > Saline | place: Antarctica...
CTCCACCTCCACCCCCACACCCCACACCCCTCCACACCCACCCAAGCACCTACTTAAACACACACACACCTGACGTCGCTGTTGCTGATCAAGCTGCCGTCCCTGCTCCTGTCGAGGTTGCTGCAGCTGTTGGAGCTGATCATGCTGCTGCTCCTCCTGTTCCTCCTGCTGCTGCTGCTGCTCCTCCTGTTCCTCCTGCTGCTGCTGCTGCTCCTCCTGCTGCTGCTGCTGCTCCTCCTGTTCCTCCTGCTGCTGCTCCTCCTCCTCCTGGTGTTCCTCCTCCTCCTGCTGCTGCTGCTGCTGCTGCTGCTGTTGTTGTGGCACGAGGTCTGTAGGAAGAGCAAGGAGAACACTCCTGTGTAAGGAGCTGCTGCTACTGCTGCTGCTGCTACTTTGGCGGTGCCTGCTTTCGTTGCTTGGAACACCCTCTGAACTGACGCGTTTTCCATCCCTAACACTGGAAGGGGGCTGTGTGGAGGTGCTGCGGGAGTTTGTGCTCAGAGCAGAGAGCTGATGAGTGGGGGTAGTGGTGGTGTCTGTCTTGTTGGTGAGGGCAGGGTGTGGGTGTATACTGTTGTCGCTCGTGTTTGTGCTCAGAGCAGAGAGCTGATGAGTGGGGGTAGTGGTGGTGTCTGTCTTGTTGGTGAGGGCAGGGTGTGGGTGTATACTGTTGTCGCTCGTGTTTGTGCTCAGAGCAGAGAGCTGATGAGTGGCGGTGGTGGTGGTGGTGTCTGTCTTGTTGCTGAGGGCAGGGTGTGGATGTGTGCTGTTGGAACTGGAGTCTGATCTGAGCGAAGAGTGTGGATGGATGGTGGCGGTGGTGGTGGTGTCTGTCTTGTTGCTGAGGGCAGGGTGTGTGTGCATACTATTGTCGCTCGTGTTTGTGCTGAGCGAAGAGTGTGGATGGGTGGTGATGGTGGTGGTGGCGGTCGTGGTGGTGTCTAACGTCTTATTGCTCAGGGTCGGGTTTGGATGTATACTGGTTGCGCTGGTACTAGGTTCAAAATTAGTATGAACAAAAGCTGTGAATGGAGAAGCGCCAGCACCAGCACCGGCAGCACCACTGCAAGGCGCACCACCAGAAGCAGGGGCGCCAGCACAGGCATGAGGAGCAGCAGCAGAGGGAGGAGCTATCCCAGAAGCAGCAGCAGAGGGAGGAGCAGCAGCAGCAGAGGGAAGAGCAGCAGCAGCAGCAGAGAGAGGAGCTATCCCAGCATCAGCAGCGGGAGCACTAGGACCTATTCCAGTGCTATGACTGTGAGTTGGGTTTACTCCAGTGCTCTGACTGTGAGTTGGGTTTGCTCGGCCTGCGCATGGTATCAAAAGTTGCTGAGCTATTTGTGTAAAATGTTAACTCTCAGATCTTGTAGTGCAGCAAAAGTGGTATCGTACAGAAAGAGTGTTACCGCCACTAATTAACGTTTTTGGGGGGTGCAGTGAGTACATTTATGTACGGTATGACGCCCCTGCTTTTTGTCAACGTTCCTCGGTTTTTAATTATTTCAATCATTTTAAGACCTCACAATTAGCTCTAATTCAAGCCGGTTTTTTCTTTTACAATTGGCAGGCTCGCCGTTTGTTTGTCTTTGTTCCCTTTCTTAGAACCAGTAGTAGGTCATTCTTATAACAGTAGCAGGTCATTTGAGCATATGCAACTTTTTGTGGCGATTATTCCCTGCCTAATGCTCACACGCGCCAAAGGCATACGTAAGAATTAAAGGTCGAATCAACACTCAGGAGTGTAATATAAGATTATGATGCAGGAAGGGAAAACTTCATACTCATGCTCACATTAGCCAAACGCATACGTGAAATTAAAAGTGAGTCAACGTTGAAGATGTTCTAATGCAAGAAGGTATTGATCCAAAGAAATGCTCATATTAGCTAGAGCCCCACAAGAATGGAATGCAGCCAGACATCACAAACGCATGTAGATCTATGGCAACGTGTTGTTTGGGGGGAAAAAGGGATTGCGCCAAGATGCCACACGTGCGTGCTTGATGTCACAAACACGCTTTTGTTGGTAGGTCGGTCAGATCTATGGCTGTGTGATGAGAGTGATGAGTACACGTACGTTTGTAACGAAGAATTCCATTGACGCGTGGCATGATACGCATATGCGGACAGGGAAGCACTTAAGGCCGCTTGTTAGAAGAGGGGGAAAAATATGGCTTGTGTAGCTCAAGCATGTAAGACCAAACAGCGGGTTGTGTGAGGAGGTGCAGGCCAACACACACACAATGCTGTTGTCATGAAATTGAGAGGGATTCATTTGACCAGCATTGAACAGGGAGAACATGAAAAGGGGGAGAGATTAGATCAGTTTTGAACAGGACAGGACAAAAAGGAATGCTGCAAAATGTAGGGAAATTGCTGAGTTCAGTGTGTAATACTTGAACTCCAGTTCTTGGAGTGATGCAAAGTATTATCACTCATTTCACTCTTGCTATCTTTTATTTGCTCGTAAATAATCCACCGCCATCTCACGATGCAAACATAATAGAATCGATTTCTACGTCATAGCAAAGGAAAAAGAAGGCTTTGCCTCCCAGCATGACGGTGCTCGCACATTAGAAAACGGCACGGATTGGATCTGCCTTAGTTTAGTTTGGATTACAAAGGCCTCCAGCCTGGCATGGCTGCTCAACCTATAGATAACGGCACGGATTGGATCTGCCTTGTTTGAATTTGTGGCCATCACCATAAAGCTAGGAAGGAGTTTTCCCTGTTGTAAATTGGACACACACACGCACGCACGCATGCACGTGCACACGGATACAGACACACAAAAAACAAACACATGCGTACGCACAGCCCTCACCCTGACCTAAGTTATGTGCACACATATCCATACATACACTCAACACACATCAAACACACATGCGCACGCACAGGCCTTACCCTAACCTAAAATATGAGCACGCATACACACACATGGACACTCAACACACGCGAAACACACATGCGCACGCACAGCCCTCACCCTGACCTAAGATATGGGCACACACACACATGCACACTCAACACACGTCAAACACACATGCGCATGCACAGCCCTCACCTTGGCCTAAGCTATGGCCAGAGGCAGCAGGGTTTCTAGAGGCGCAGTCTCCTAGCAGAGTGCTGCCCATGCTACGCATCCCTGGGTTTTGGGAAGGCAGATGCAGCTGACTGTGCTTGCGTAGGCGGTGAGGGAGCAGTGACAGATCTTCCTGCAGTTGTGTGTGTGCACATGTGTGTGTGTGTGCTCGTGTAGGTGTGTGTGAGCGAGGCAGATGCAGCTGACTGTGCTTGCGTAGGCGGTGAGGGAGCAGTGACAGGTCTTCCTGCAGTTGTGTGTGTGCGCATGTGTGTGTGTGTTCGTGTAGGTGTGTGTGAGTGAGGAGTGAGGCAGATGCAGCTGACTGTGCTTGCGTAGGCGGTGAGGTAGCAGTGACAGGTCTTCCTGCAGTTGTGTGTGTGCGCATGTGTGTGTGTGTGTGTGTGTGTGTGCGTGTGTGTGTGTTCGTGTAGGTGTGTGTGAGTGAGGCAGATGCAGCTGAATGTGCTTGCATAGGCGGTGAGGTAGCAGTGACAGGTCTTCCTGCAGTTGTGTGTGTGCGCATGTGTGTGTGTGTGTGTTCGTGTAGGTGTGTGTGAGTGAGGAGTGAGGCAGATGCAGCTGAATGCGCTTGCATAGGCGGTGAGGGAGCAGTAACAGGTCTTCCTGCAGTTGTGTGTGCGTGTGTGTGTGTGTGTGTGTGTGAGTGAGAGTGTGAGTGAATGTGTGTTTGTTGGTTCAAGGTGGATTTCTGCCACAGAGTTGGCATCCTTAGCAGTGCTGCTGCCTTGTCCTAGCAGGTGCCCTTTTTCATAAGGCAGCCACACAAACAATGCCTGTTCCTCGGAACCCTGCAAGATTGGAGCATCTCCCAAATGGGCAAACAGTGTTACACCCAGTGTTGTGCACCTGACGCTTGACGGCGTCAATGGTAAATGACGCTGACGGCGTAATTTATGTCAAATTGACGGTGAAAATAGTATGTGCACAACAATGGTTACACCAAGTTTCAAAGCATCAAGCATGGGCGTGCGCCTGTACCAAGGCCTGGAGCAAGGTGCCTCCCAAAAGAGCCAACGATGAAAATTCACATGCAACTTTACATGCATCGACCTCCTGTGTCAAAAAAGGCCATAAGCAGTGCACGCAGGCCATAAGAAGTACATGCATTGACCTGTGTCAAAAAAAGGGAATAAGCAGTACATGCATTGACCTCCTGTGTTAAAAAAGGCCATAAGCAGTGCACGCAGGCCATAAGAAGTACATGCATTGATTTGTGTAGAGAAAAGTACATGCATTGACCTGTGTCAAAAAAAGGGAATAAACAGTACATGCATCGACCAGGCTATAAGAAGTACATGCATTGACCTCCTGTGTCAAAAAAGGCCATAAGCAGTGCACGCAGGCCATGAGAAGTACATGCATTGACCTGTGTCGAAAAAAGTACATGCTTTGACCTGTGTCAAAAAAAGGGAATAAACAGTACATGCATTGACCAGGCCATTAGAAGTGGTGTTGCCTAAAATGCATCCCAACAAGTGTCATGATCTATTCAAACACATGCATGCGCATCATGAAACTGGTCCCAGGGCGAGCAAATTAAACATACCGACATCCTACACATGTGTGTGTGCAAGTGCCCACCTGCACTAAGGCCATGAGCGTGGTGTCTCCCAGGGCAAGCAAATTACACACACTTACCTCCACACATGTGTGTGCAAGTGCCCACCTGCACCCAAGCTTGGTGTCTCCTAGTACGAGCATATTAAACATACCGACATTCTACACACATGTGTGTGTGCAAGTGCCCACCTGCACCCAAGCTTGGTGTCTCCTAGTGTGAGCAAACTAAAAACACCGACATCCTACACATGTGTGTGTGTAAGTGCCCACCTGCACCCAAGCTTGGTGTCTCCTAGTACGAGCGAATTAAACATACTGACATCCTACACATGTGTGTCTGCAGGTGCCCGCCTGCACCCAAGCTTGGTGTCTCCTAGTGCGAGCAAATTAAATACACCGACATCCTACACACATGTGTGTGTGTCCAGGTGCCCACCTGCACCCAAGCTTGGTGTCTCCTAGTACGAGCATATGAAACATACAGACATCCTACACATGTGTGTGTGCAAGTGCCCACCTGCACCCAAGCTTGGTGTCTCCTAGTACGAGCAAATTAAATACACCTACATTCTACACATGTGTATGTATATGTGTGCGTGTGTGTGCGTGTGTGTGTGCGTGTGTGTGTGCAAGTGCCCACCTGAACCAAGGCCATGAGCGTGGTGTCTCCCAGGGCGAGCATGGAGAAGGGGTTAAATGAGGGACCTGGAGAAAACAGTACAGCACAATATTTAAAATAATGACGCGAGAGTCTGAATCAGATGCATCCTTGTATATGATGGAAGATCCTGAGGAGTGGGATGTGTTGTAGGTTGTAGGACGTGCCTGCTTTCCTGCAAGTTATACAATGAAACTTGATGTAGCCTGCCAAGTGGAATGTAGATCTGAGTAGTAAGGTGCGTGCACTGAGGGTATCGGGATTTTTCAGAACATGGCCACTCGATATTTTTGAAAGGGGAAACTTTAGTGATATGTTCTGATGCGGATGTCACTGCCCTTATTGTTTGTTGTCATGTAAGTCACTCAATATTTTTGAATGGGAACTTTGCAGTGAAGTGCTAAGCAAGATCTAGATGCGGATGTCACTGCCTCTATTGCTTATTGTCACTGTAAGCCACTCGATATTTTTGAATGGGAACTTTGCAGTGAAGTGCTAAGCAAGATCTAGATGCGGATGTCACTGCCTTTATTGCTTAGGCAAAACTGGTGTTTGAGGGTTCCATGCATCAGGCACTAAGGCACTGTCCAGCAATCTCGATTGTATATACATGCACAGAAGGCTTGTTTGGACTCACAAACACAATTGCATGTGTGTGTATTAGTATTAAAACAATTGTGGGTGCATGTGGGTGCATGTGTGTGTGTTGAGTGTGTGTGTGTGTGTGTGTGTGTGTGTGTGTGTGTGTGTGTGTGTGTGTGTGTGTGTGTGTGTGTGTGAGAGTGTGTGTGTGTGTGTGTGAGTGTGTGTGTGTGTGTGTGTGTGTGTGCTC
>Ga0307963_1004431_pt1 | contig 11151 bp, 11 predicted proteins | sample OrgLakmetagen594_FD_201829 | JGI IMG/M metagenome (GOLD analysis project Ga0307963, IMG submission 201829) | Saline water microbial communities from Organic Lake, Antarctica - #594 | ecosystem: Environmental > Aquatic > Non-marine Saline and Alkaline > Saline | place: Antarctica: Organic Lake...
GCAGGACATGCTGAATTTGGAAAAGGTCTAACATATATGAGTGCACATGCGCTTGCACATACACACTCATACTCACACAAACAGTTATCTCACACACAGCAAACACACCTGTGCACCTCTGGAGTGACACGACTTTCGGCAGTGGCAGATACGCTGTGAGGAGGGGGGTGGAGAGGAAACGGACCACTGGGTTTGCTGCCGCTGCTCGGCACATTTGGATTGTGAAGGGCCTGCAACAAGGGAGATATTGTACAGCCAGACAAGACGTGTTGCTCAAACTGCTGGGGCGTAAGCAGGGTGCAGCAATGCACAAACATGTGTGTCCACACAGACACTATATTATGATCTGTAAGGTGGAATCACGGAGCAAATTGGAAGGACAGCATGGGCAACACAGCCAAAGAGGTCGCCGGCAATGGCAATTTGTTCTCGGGGCAGCTGCTAGCTCGGTCTTTAGATTGTTGGCATCGCCTCAAAAGTGGGTGAGTGCAGTGCGCCCTGAAGTCAAGACGCTCACCTGCTGAAGGGTGCGTGCCAGCTCCAAGGGGGCCACAGCAAACACGGACACCACACGTGAGGCTGCACCACAAACCATGGGTACTGCAAACCCTGGGGAGCTACTGACAGCACTCGCGTCTCCGCTGCTGGTAGCGTCAGAGGTTTTACTCTGGGCTGCCAGCGCTTGCTGATGCTTGTGGGCTTTGGCCATGAGGGCATCATACAGAGGGTAGTATAACAACACCTGAGGATGTGTACGACAGGGATGCAGGGTGTGTGCACTGCAGGATACAGAGCAAGGGGTCAAGGGTGCAAAGGTGTGTACACTGCAGGATAAGGTGTGAGCACTGCAGGACAGGGTGTGTGCACTGCAAGGATGCAAGGGTGTGTGCACTGCAGGATACATAGCAAGGTCATCAATTACAATATAATGATCATGAAATGTGTGACAACAGAAGCGGTACAAAATGAATATTCAAGGACTATGGTATTAAACGGTTGCTGGCAAAGCCCAAGTGGCATGTGGGACATAGACATACACAGCAGCAAAGAGCAAGTGCGGCTATGGGTCTAGTTGGACAGCATGACTAAGAATCCACCACAATTTGATTTTAGGGTCGCACCTGTGGCACAGTCAGCATGAGAGCTGAGTCCAGGCCACGCCACAAGCTAGAAACACCCTCCTGCACCCAACAAAATCGGAGTAGGAAACAATGGGTGCGTGGTGCGAGTGGAGGTTTCCCCCCAGAGAGCACCCAGTCACATGAAATGGCGTTGCAAAACTTTAAAACATACGACAAAATGCAAATGGCTACTGCTGTGAGTCAATCAAGATCAAAGCAAGAACCCTAATGGGTACCACATGGCACATGATGCGTGATCCTCACTTCCAACCTCAGACAGACAGAGTGGCTAGCTATCCGAGCACTACCGCTTACCTGCTGCACCATGTGCTTGAAAGTCGCCATCATGCCAAGCTCCCTAAACGTCGGGGACCGGGCAGCACAGCCTTCCCTGGGGAACCGTGTCCTCACTGCTGCTTCGTCCTGCATCACTGCCTCAGCGCACGCACACCCAGAAAGGCCAGCCCCTGCAAGACGCAACTCCCACCAGGCAGCTGAGGGTTGAGGCACAGGACGCGAAAAGGAGCTAGATAGCCTGATGCGCTCGCCCAGGCTTTTGGTCAAGGCTTCCAGGCTGTTCGTGTTGGTTGAGGAGGTTGACTGGGCACGCACAGGCAACCTGTGAGGTCAAACAAGTAAGTTGCTAAGTAAGCACATTTTGCTTAAAGCAGTGGAGAGGCATATTCTCAGATGGTCGAGCTAAGACCGAATTCCAGCCACAAGAGATTCCTCACCGTGCATAGAAGTTGCAAGCGTGCCAGCTCCCAGGCATTTTCTGGGCAGCAGCTGAGGCTGCCTCAACCTGCATCCGCGTCTGCGTGGAGGGCAGGAACGCAGCAGCGCGTGTGGAGTTGGAGGTTTGGAGAGGGCAGGCTTTCACCCAAGGTGGAGATTGCTCACCTTCACAACATCAAGAGGGTTAGTAGCAAGTGCAGCCACCATGCCTGAGCCTATTGCAGACAGAGCGTCCCGCCTAAGGGTGGAATCCCCCCCCTTTTCTGCCCCATCCTGTTTCATCTTCTGCCTACCAGTAACATAAAACCATATATTCTGATCTTATTTTTTTTATTTTGTGTCTTTTAAACTAAGGATATTAAACTCATACACCCAGTAGCAGAGAAGTCTAGTGGGCCCAAGCATGAGGGGGGGGGCTGCTTTCCTCTTGTCTTCCCTTCGGCTTCACCCAAGCCTGTCCACCCACGCGTGCTCCACAGCAGCAGCAGCAGCAACACCTAATGCACTGCGTTACCTCGCCTCCCCAAGTTTTCAAGATAAGAAGAAGCGCGCTTTGATGGAGAGGGGGGGAGAGATCCAGACTGCAATGGAGAATGCACCATCCATTCAACCCTCTGAGACCAAGGCAACAGCAATTGAGGTCAGCGCACATGCTTGCGGAGCATACTTTATGTTATGTATTGAGACACAACACACACACACACACACACATCACATCACATACACACAAATTGCATACACACATGCACGCCAATGCGCTAGTACGCACACATGCAAATACACCTTGACTGCTTAAGACACAGGTGCAGCGGGCACTTACCTGCGCTAGCAGACACACATGCAAATGCACCTTGACTGCTTATGACACAGGTGCAGCGGGCGCTTAACCTGCACTCATACACACATGCAAATACACCTTGACTGCTTACGACACAGGTGGAGCGGGCGCTTAACCACAGTGCGCTTATCATCACACGGCCCATTGAATGGTACGCATAATAAGCACGACCTCTGCCGGCACATCTTGTTCCGACACAAAGTAGGAATCGGCAGCAGCATATCATCTTGGCGTCCAGACAAGTCTGTCCTGCTTGTTCTCTCTCAGGGGCACAGTTATTTTTGGTTACGAGCAGGCTAACCGATACCAGGTGTTTGATGAATCCGGAACCCCAGTTGCTCAAATTGCTGAGGTGAGAACTTAAGGGCTAACTGCAAGCATTTGGCGCATGTCACACCCTCACAGACGCACACATAGTTGCCTGCACACCAAGAACAGTGCATGGACGCCAGATGCCTTTCTTTTTCACTTGACCATGCAGCTTATAAACGCTCTCTCTCTTGGACTGACACGGTCAGCTTGTTGCCTTTGGAGCCTTTTTGAGGACAAAGATCTAGCCATGAACATCAAGCTCTCAAAGGTTTTTGACGCATCACACCATGACTCACTTCTGCAGGATTATCAGGGCGTTGGTAATGAAATTGGAAGGCAAATACTGCGTACACGTCGCAATTTCCGCTCCACTGTGTTCAGCGCCGACGGTACGTAAGTGTGCTTAGGTGAACTGTTTCCTGCCGCTTCTTATGAATGCTGCCTAAGTTATGAGGCTGGTTGATTATGAAATTCAATTTTGTGTCAGGCATAAACTATATGCGTCTTGCCCTGTGTACCTCGCCCTTGAAAATTGCATGTGACAAAGGTTGTGCTTTGGGTAGGGGTTGAGGGGAGAGCAGGACACCGTTTGCGAAGAAAGGTGGTTGCAGAGTCTTGCAGTAAATACGGCGCATCTACCTCTGGCCACCTTTTGGTTTCCAGACACTAACTACTGCATCTTCCCACCTGTCGTAATATCAATCTTTGACATTTTTGACATCACTGTACTATGCTTGCGGATCACCCCTCTGTATTGTCTCGTTGCTGCTGTGCAACCTGCTTGCTTGCTGGACTGCAGGTTCGCAAGTGATTTTCCGCCTGCGCCGCCCTGTGTACCTCATCAATAGCACTATGTACATAGAAGACGGAGAGGGGACTGTCTTAGGAGAAATCAAGCAGAGATGGCACCCCTTTAAGTAGGTTACCTAGGAGTTCAAAGAAGGGAGAAAGGCCATGTCTTAACGACTAGAACAGGATGGCGAATCATTGTTTCATAATTGTCACCTGGTTCACAAACTGTTCAAATGACATTTGTTTGTCCTGTGCCTTGTTCAAGCACAAGTTTGCACACTCGCACACACTGGAACCGACGCAAATCACAATTACCCGTTCACACAGGCGCAACTACGACATGTACCTAGGCAAGCAACAGTTTGCCAGCATCAGCGGCACGTTCCTGGCCTGGGAATTTGAGCTGAAGGATGCCCAAGGTGGCACACTGGCATTGATCGATAGGAACTTCCAGGTGAGGCTTGATGTAGTCTGATGATGGTAGACCGTGATGGTAGGATCAGATGCCCATTGCCAATGCCAGAGGGCAGGCACTCCAGGTTGTCGAGCATATATTAGACAAACACTGAGATAAGAGTATAGCCTTGATAAGAATTTGATAGTACAGAAACGCAGGTTGAGACCAAGCACCTTTTGTTACCAGTCACGATATCTTCCTCAATCTGGATTGCAGGGCTTTGGCCGTGAGCTGTTTACGGATGCTGGTAAATACGGTGAGTCGTGAAGTATAGCAGATCCTTTATGATCAAATGATGTCAATTCCAACGATGAAATGTGAATTCCAAACCTTAGCCTGTTTCCACCACGTATCCTCCTCTGACTTAGCCATTGAACACAAAGGGAGTCGTGTATGAAGTATACGAGTATGAGTGCCATGCAGAGTTTCAATGCCTGGCAACCATTGTGTCGGCTTGAAAAGTGGCATCTTGCAATGCCTGCTGGCCTGCTGCACAATGAACACATGTCAAACACATCATTCTAATGTATGTTGTTCATTGTGCAACGTGTGCAGCCATCCACTTTGGCCAGTCGCAGCAGCAAGTGCCTACACAGCCGCACCCAAGCCCTCCTGAGTCAGCTGCTCAGCTTGCTACCAACGCACCCACCACCTCCTCCAGCTCGCAGCTACCCTCTGCCACGAGCACTGGCAGTACCCCACCGCAGGAGCAGCAGCAGCAGCAGCAGCAGGCCAGCAGCAACTACCCTGTGACGCCCATGGCTATGGCCAGGACAGATGTGTCTGTGATACCCACTGTTTCAGGGAATGAGCTGGTGCGAGTGTGTGTTGTGTGTTTGTATATGTGTGTGTGTGTGTTTCTGTGCATGTGCTCGTGTGTTCATGAGTTGTGGAAACCTATTCACGGATTTGCTATGGACGCTTTCGTCCATAATATACAAGCTGGGTGTATCTCTAACATGTCTTGGTCCGTGGACAAGTGTAAGCTGCTCTCCTTGTGTGCAGGTTGTGGCCAGGCCTCTGCAACTAGAAGAGCGCATGGCTGTGCTTGCTGCTGCCATTTCCATTGACTACGATTATTTCTCGTGAGTTGTGGTGGCTGACTTGGTAATGCACTGTTCTTTGGCGCGTTTTGTTTAAATTACCCTGAAGGGATGGACATGCTTATTTGTGTACTTCGTATGCTCAACTGCTTGCGTGATCACTATAGTCCCTGCTATTCACTCAGTAAGTAAAACTTGTCGACTTCCCTTCAACCACTGTAGAAATGTGCTCAAGCTCCATCCACACATACACACGCGTCATACATACTTACGCACACGTATACCCACCCTTTCCCTTAATGTTCAGACACCACAGCAACCATAGTGGGGGCATGTTTGGCATGTGGCCCTTGTGGATGCCAGGGGGAGGAGGTTATCCACCAACAGGTATTCAATGCACATTACCCCCAGTTAATGGCAGGATATGTTTCTATCCCTTTGCACGTATGCTGTGACACTAGCACCTTTGCAAGTCTGTATATGCATGCTCACATGCACACACACTCTCGCACTATGATACACACACGCACATACACAGAAACTGGTGGGGATGGGGCACCTGCCGGTGAGGGGGCAGGTGCTGGTGGTGTAGGAGGAGCAGGAGGGGGCACGGGTGCTGGCACGGCAGCAGAAGTGGGAGGGGAGGCAGGAGGTAAGCTAGCTTGCAGTTTTATTAGGTCTCGGTGCTGAGAACCAGCTTGCTACATCCTCTGGCTTAAGATATGCAATGATCCACGTTGAAATCAACCAGCGCGCAACATCATGTGAAAGTAAAAGTAAAAGTATACGCTGGAAGTCACCAGCGTGCATTAGGAAAGGCTCTCAACTAGTGCTCACACTTGCCAGAGCCCATGTGCTCTTGCTGAAGGAGTTGCTGTATATGCACTCAAGCTGAAGCTTCACTGTGTTTACCTAAGTACTTTTTAGGTACTGGAATTATGTATGTTTCTTTGGTGTCCCTCAATTTTGTGCATCCTGTCAAAGGTTGCAATAAGTATTTAAGCCCGTTTTTTAAACTTGCTCACTCTCATGTGCTCACTCTCATGTGCTTTACGATGGAAACAGGTAGCAGATCAAGCCTTGAGTCTGAGCTTGGTAACGACGACGCTTTTCCTTCAGGGGAAGGGGGTGGAGGAGGGGGGGGATTTGGAGACGACTCGCAAGAAATGCAGTGGGATTTGCCGAAAGGAGATGAGGGAGGGGGTGAGGGAGGGGGCTCAGTTTTAGGAACATTGTGGGATATGCTAGGCGGTGGCGACTAATATTTGGAAGTAGGGAAGAGGAGAAGAGAGATTATAGACAACAGAGAGACCATACATGCTGATTAAAGAATAACAAGGAGACCATGCTGTTTAGCTAGCTTTTTACAAAGCGACTTTCGTTGCTTAATACTGATGGACGGAATCGGTGGATGACTTCACCTTATTTTTTAGTTTCAATACTTCCGTTTGTTGTCCAGTAAGGTAAGGTTACATTGCTATGTATGCCTCAGGGGACATCTTAGCGGAAGCTTGGAAAAAGCCTGTAACCACACCAAGCAAGCTGTCATGACCAGCAGCCGTATCAGTCAAAACCAAGCAAACATATGCCTCTGCCAAATTTAAGGTCAGGTAAGGTTACATCGCTATATATGCCTCTGGGGGGCATCTGAGCGCTAAACAGGTAAACAGGTAAGCAGACTTTCTCCTTAAAGCACAGTCGTCTGCGTCTCTACACATCAAAAGGGCATGCACTTCATCTTGGATCTCCTCACAAGCACAACGGTCACACAAAAGAGATTTTTTATGTTCCCAATTGTTTCCGCCTTGAGGGTGTGCGCCCTCAGCCTAATATGGCTCACATTTCGCGAGACGTCATGTTGAGACAGATCCAAATGCAAATGTCTCGAAAAACACAGAGGCACGCACATTGAGATCAAATAGCACTTCAAAAAGCGATTGATGTGTTGCCAACTTGCCATCTGGGTCCTGTGCACGTGAGTTCAATCCCTCAACATATCTCCACACTGTCCGCAATCTGTTCCTGGAACTCTTGAATAGAAATGGAAGTGTTCCTGTGTGTGTGTTTGTTCGTTCCTGTGTATGTGTTCTTGTGCGTACATGTGTGTTCCTGTGTGCGTGTGCGTGTATGCGTACGCTTGTGTGCCTGTGTGTATTCCTGTGTGTGTGTCTCTCTCTCTCTCTGTGTGTGTGTGTTCCTGTGTGTGTGTTCCTGTGTGTGTGCGTGTTCCTGTGCGTGTGTGTGTGTGTGTCGCGAGAAGACGTGCGGAATTTCAGCATGCACGCACAGCATTGATGTCCAGAGTGCCTGCCTTGCACAGCACCGGTGGACTTTTTGGACACATGCTGCCCTAACTGTTCGACCCTCAGGAATGTGTTTGTGGCGTCTGTTGCGCCTGGTCTCGCACCTGTGCTCCTGTGCACCTGTGACCCTGTGCATAAGGGTCGCACATTGCGTTGTCGGATGCGCTTGCAGGCAAACTCCTAAAATGTCCCATGCGGCATCTTCCAGTCACCCTACATCACGTTTTTGATTACCAGGAACACACACAAGGCGTCGGCTGTGCGTCATTCGTCCTGTGTGTGTGTTGACGATTTGGCTGATTTGCAGCACGCACGCACAGCATGATGCTCAGAATGGCATGCACAGATGCAATGGACGCGTAGCACACATTTTGCCCCATATTTTCGACCCTCAGGAGTACACCTGTGGTGTTCATTTAAGCCGGTTTCACTCTTGAGAAGTCATTTTTACACTTAGCTTGCACCCCAGCAGATCAAACCACCACTGCCGCCTAAATCAGCACAAATTCAGGAGCAGCAGGGTGCCCTTTGTTTTAAGTTTATAATCCCTGTTTTGCGCACATTGTAAAACGGAGCATGAGCACCTGTCCTATAGGCTTATAGGTTGCCACAACCTCCGACGTAGAACCGTACTTTCACTACAAGCACATGGCAAAAAGCATCTAAGACCAATCCAGCAGGAGGGGTCCCGTGATTGTATGCTCAGATCCGCTTTCAGCAACCTGCTTAACGTCTCACTGTTCGACTTGAGCATGCAATTATACATTACAAAACTTGACAGACCCGAACCAGTAAAACTGCAGTGGCTCATGTCCACACTCCATCAAGACAGCCCAATTCGTGGTGGTACGTCTAACACCCAGCGTGCCCTTCAAAAAACTGCTGAGTTCAGTGTGTAACACTTGAACTCCAGTTCTTGAAATGAAGCAAAGTGATAGCTCTCAAATCACTCTTGAAGCTTTTGATCTGTGTTCCTCTCCAGTTTCTTCATCTTTTTATTTACTTGGTCCTCACAACTGCTATTCCTTCTTAGTTTGGGTTTAATTCCCCCCCCTTATAATTACATATATAATTCCCCCTCATTCTAGGTATTTGTGAGAACCTAGTTTCTTAGCAGTTGTGACCAGACATGTAAATCATCCACCGCCATCTCACGGTGCAAACGTAATAGAACTCATGTGTTGCACTTGCAAATCACTTGTGAAGACCTTATCCTCTTTAATCAACTCAGTGCCCCACACCTGGCCAGCAGACATACCGGCTGGGAGCACATACGTCTTCCTAAGCCACAAAGATGCGTATGGTCTATTTACCAGTCAATTCACACGTACAAACTGACAAACCCGAAAAGCAGATGCCATAAAAGGACCAGCTGCGTGCTTAGAGGACTTAATCATGCTCATATTGTTATTTGCCTCCCTCATTCTTGGTGTCCTCAGTGTGACAGATCCAAATTTCTTACGTGCCCAAAATTCACAGATGATCCCCCTTCCTTAGTTTATTGCGGTCGGTTGGTCCTGGCAGATGCTTAGTTGTCAACTGATTTTAAAATTTTATTCAGTGCTGCAATGTCACAAACAGCGTTGTGCCTTTTTTCCCTTTCCAGGGATTTTTGTCTAGGTGCTACAAGTCTGGAACTACAACAACAATTACCGCAGTTTTTACACATTTTATTTACGCAGCCTAGAAGTCGCACGTTTTGACTGATGGCTTTACCTGTAAATCCTGTATTCATGCCCATGCCTTGTGAAACATCATACACAGATACTAATAAGAATCTTTGTGCGCAGAATCTTTGTGTACGGGAAGGCAACAAGGAAAACGAGAAAATGCTTTTGATTCGTGTCTGGATTTTTTTTGGATTTGTTAACCCTGGCAAAATTAAAATACCTGACAAAATTGAAACCTGCTTTAAAAAACTACAACTGGCGAGGTTATGTCCCTGGCCGACCAGCCGAACAGTCTGGCTGGCAAAAGGTATAGTTTACTAAATAGTCATCAAATCCTGCATAGACAGGAGTGCAAGGAAATTAAGCGATGAAGAGAGAAAGGGAGAGGACAGTATAAAAAAATAGATCCCGGGATTTAGTACTCCATTGTTTGGAAGCCCAGGATTTAGTAATCCATTGCCTGGAAGCCCGGAATTTGGTACTGCATTGCCTAGAAGCCAGGGATTTCGTAATCCATTGCCTGGAAGCCCTCGTTTCGTGTGAGCTTCTTATAGCTTTTGCGCAGGGCACGCAGCACATTGCTCCTGCTGCTTTCGTGCGTCAGATTCCCTGTACAACCATGAGATAGGGATAGTGGCATTATTTGTAGCTGAATATACGGTTGTATGTTCCTTAGTATTCTCAGTGTCACAGTCCATTTTTTCATTTGCCCAAAGCACAGAGACGTTTTACCCCCTTTGGTGGGTTAATGCGGTCGGTTAGACCTGACAGGTGCTTAAATGTTTTCACTGATTTTATCCAGTGCTGCATTGTCACAAACAGCTTTCCCCCTTTTTTCCCTTTCTCAGGGTTTTCCTGTAGGTATTATAAGTCGGGTGTTGCAACAATAATTTCCACAAATTACACTGTTTTACATACGCAGACTAGCAGTGGCACATCTTGACTGATGACTTGATCTGTGAACTCTGTGAACTCTATGTAAGATTGTTTATCTCAGTGTGTGGGCCAAGTATTTCCACACGTATTCAGTGTTCAGTGCCCCTCACAAACCCACAAAAGTCCATGCCAACACAGTCCTCATCACAGTCCTAATTGTTGGTAAATGAAAACGCAGGCAGCATCTTTATATTTTAATGATGAATACGCACCGTTGCGTTGAGGTTGTTCCTGACATTTGTTGCCTTGTAGGTGCTGTTCACCGCCTGAAGGCAGTTACTCAATTGGTCTTGAAAAGGCAACTCTGTGGAACGTGATGTTGAGAAGAAGGAGAATGGGGGACGCAAAGGGGTTGTGGGGTGCGCGCACACGAGTGCGGCCTGACAGGGCTGTGTATTTATTCGTGGCATTTTCCCTTCATTATTCTGGGTGTGTTCATCTTGCAGTTAAGCAGAAAGAGAGCAAGAAATGAGATCACAAAACTAACTCACCAGCTGTGACATCCTTGCCTTATCTCCTTCATAACATCGTGTTGCTTGGCTGCGCCTGTTTCTCCTGTGCGTGCTTGCCAAGGACGAAAGTTGTGGGTGTGACGCACAATTGGCATGCAGATGCACGCGAAGGTGGGCCTCCATCGCAACGCTCATTTGCAGCACTAAGAGACCCGCAGTGGAAACGCTGCTACTAGCAACGCAAGTCCAGAGCCCCCCCATTCAACAACCAGGGTGTTTCAAACTGCATTGCATCCTACTACTGTGCAGAGATGCAAAGCACTCACTGTAAGTCACATGTAAATATGTGGCCAGCATTGGTCAGGCCTGCTACTTGGCACGCCTTTGTGCCTCCGTCCCTCCTGCAGCGCCTGTACATGTATGTGCGCACAGAGGCAAGGGTGCGCGTGCTCAGTCAGCCATCTTGCAAGAGACCAACAGTGGAAATGTTGC
>Ga0307963_1004434_pt1 | contig 11148 bp, 9 predicted proteins | sample OrgLakmetagen594_FD_201829 | JGI IMG/M metagenome (GOLD analysis project Ga0307963, IMG submission 201829) | Saline water microbial communities from Organic Lake, Antarctica - #594 | ecosystem: Environmental > Aquatic > Non-marine Saline and Alkaline > Saline | place: Antarctica: Organic Lake...
AGCGAGAGTGAGAGAGAGAGAGAGAGAGAGAGAGAGAGAGAGAGAGAGAGAGAGAGAGAGATTGCAAGACAACCTGACTTGCTCGACAGAAGGTCCTCAAAGAGATGACATTGCATTACAACCTGACTGACTTGACAGACTCTGCCAGCATCCATTGACGCGATTACCACCATGCAAGTAGGAAGCTCAGTAAGATCTCACGCTACTACAAAATTGCACAACACACACATTGTAATGAAACCAACCCAAGTGCACGAGAGTGCAAGCAGAGCACCTCGGAAGAGTGTTGCCCAAAAACCTAGGATCAGCCTTTTATACTCTGTGGCTCATTGTCAAAATTTATAAACAAAAACACCTATCTAGGCACGACCGGTGCCATATGAATGCACCACATACATGATCAACAAAAACCAAAGGCTAAACCATATAAGGGCTCACGTCAACAACTGCAACTCCTTGCAGCCACAATCAACAAAAATCATGAAAAACACACCCAGCTGAATGCAAAGCTCTTCCAGCAAACAGGGACGTACGATCCCCCCCCCTAATTGGGTTTATTGTCCAGAGCGGCCAGCACACCCTATACGTCAACCAACCCCTAAAAAGTATCGTGCCTTGTAAATATGTATCCTGCTACTCTTCATCTGCATACGCTGAACTCCATCTCCTAAGCAAGCTAACATTTAAGATGAACATGTGAACATGCAAGCACACTGCGGGTGAGGTTTATACGTGCAAAATCACAGAGCTTGGCAGCAGCCCTTCTCATCTTGCAGACCGCCTTTGCTGCTTCAGATTGGCAGTAGCGTTCTACAGCTACAGATGGGGATCCCATGCTGAAGGCACGCACCTATTCCTCAAGCAAGGCCCTACGAAAATGATTTAAGTATATTGTGGTTTTGAACTGGGACACAAGCAATCACCTCGGTCGGCCTTCAAAAATCAATTTTGTCATCCGTAGTCAAAATCCAACACAAAGAGCAAAATCAAGAAGTATACCAAGAGCTTGCTTGGCGATGAGGATCAACAGCTGTGCACAACCATCAAGGGGTGTCCTCGTACCGACGTGGTACTGATGCCTGTTGTGGCTTTTTGCCTCTGAGGGAGCGCAGGATGCCAGGCTCCCAGCCGCGCCCCACTTTAGTCCTGGGCCCACCAAAGTTAATGCCAAACAGGCGCTCGAAAAAGGAGTTCACAACAACTGGGATGCGGCCAAAAATGGTGGCGTAGCTAGTGGCCACAAGCAGCGTACCACCCTGCGTGCAAAGCACGTGTGTGTGTGAGTGTGAGTGTGTGTGTGTGATTATGGATGTGTGATTTTTTGTGTGTGCATGTATGTGTGTGTATGTGATTATGGATGTCAGATTTTGTGTATGCATGTATGTGTGTGTGTGTGTGTGTGTGTGTGTGTGTGTTGTGTTGTGTGTGTGTGTGTGTGTGTGTGTGTGTGTGTGTGTGTGTGTGTGTGTGTGTGTGTGTGCGTGTGTGTGTGTGTGTGTGCGTGTGTGTGTTGTGTTGTGTGTGTGTGTGCGTGTGTGTGTGAGTGTGTGTGTGTTTGGTTTCTCAAGTATGACAGTGTTTTTAGCACTCTTTTGCAGATCGCACACATGGCTATTTCATAGGAAGTTCTCTTCTACATCTGGTGCGTGCTACAAGCTTTTCAAAGGAAGTTCTCTTCTCTATCTGGTGCGTGCTACAAGCTTTTCAAAGGAAGTTCTCTTCTCCATCTGGTGCGTGCTACAAGCTTTTCAAAGGAAGTTCTCTTCTCTATCCGGTGCGTGCTACAAGCTTTTCAAAGGAAGTTCTCTTCTACATCTGGTGCGTGCTGCAAGGATGCACACAGGGGTTCTTACGATATTACTAGTTCAAGCCTTCAGGCCATCATATGTACGAGCTTTTTAACAAAGCATAGGATGAGAGGTGTTTGGAGAGACACTGAGTTGATGGACCCTAACGTGCACATTAACACAAACTGGCCACTTATCATTATTGGTTTACCATCCCTTTTTCTAGTAATGAACCAATGTGCCACTGCGCCACTGTGCCACTGTGTAACTTCATCTTGATCTGTCAAAACATGTTGAGCGCAGTATCAGAAGGTTCCACTTGCGTGCGCATACTTAATAAGTAGAGGTAGAAGCGTGGCTTGATTGTAGTTCCCACGTACGTGACCAGTGCCCTGGTGCAGAAGAACATGTCCAGAACGAGGTGCACGCTCTGCTATTTTGCTAAGATCTCCAGGCTTTTGAGCTAATAACATAATCAGTTAAATTTGCATCCTATTTTGCGAGCTTCTCAGCAGCCTGACCTTGTTACTTGCTACAGCAGGTCGGCAATTAGTGACCAAATTGTATTGGATTTCCTTTCCCAAAAGAGCACTGCATTGTTGTCCTTATTCCCGAGATTATATTTTTACTTATGGCTGGCCGAGACCAGTCAGCAGCTGGTAAGTCAAACAATCTGGCTAAGGGTCACCTCCTTGTAACCCATGTAACCAATACTGGTTCATGTCAGCCAGTTACGGGAACAGGATGGTTGAATCAAACAGCAACAATTTACGTGAAGCAGTGATAGCTGACGTGTCCCTCAGGAGTTCTGCCTGTGATTGCTGGACTAGACAGATGAAGAATGCTGCTGGTGATTTACAGATGGCACCGCTCTTAAATGTATCTGTTACTTTGCAGGAAGTTTGTACTCCCTAACTGTGCATTGACTTGAAAATAAGGCATCAGGCAATTTGAAAAGAGGTACACGGTCAAGACCCTTCTTCCTGTTTCAAAAGTCCAGTGGTTTATCACAATTGGTTGCTTTGCTGCATATATGTAGGTTACTGACATACGCTCTACATTTAAATTGCCAGAGTACCAAAACAGCTCTGAGTAAGAAATTTGTGAAGAATGTAGCACGGTTTGAATCTTGAGATCATGAGATATTAAACGTGTGAGACTTGTCCAAATATAACATACGTGCACTTTCATAACATACACTACTTTCATAACATACGTGCACTTTCCAGTACTGTTATTAACTCTCATCAAGAGCCGGTTTCAGGCCAAGCCTGCAACCCTCCTGATCCCCATTAATTTTCCTTTCCTTTTTGCGGTGGAGGAGCTTTATGGTACTCGGTACCAAAGTGGCTCCTTTTCCTTAATTAATGTGGGGAGTGGTTTTTACTGCCTGCGTAATTTTTTCTTTTTTCTCATTAATTCATTCTCATTAATTCAGACAGGAGTCGGGAGGCAACAGGAAGCATAACTTTTGGAAACTCACACAGAAGTTGCCAAGCGATGCCGGCAAGATGCCTTTAACGATGAAGTCTCGGGCACCCAGGTTGGCACCATAGTAGATTGCAATGGGGTACTGCAAGCACAAGCATGCAACAGCGTGTTTAGACCAAGGATGAAACAAGAGTAGGTAGCTGACGTATGGAGTTATCTGTAGGTTGGAGTAACTGTAGTGTGGAGTAACTGTAATATGGAGTAACTGTAGTATGGATATAACTTTAGTATGGAGCAACTGTAGTATGGAGTTAACTTTAGTATGGAGCAACTGTAGTATGGAGCAGCTGTAGTATGGAGTAACTGAAGTATGGAGTTAACCAGATGAGGAACTGCAAGTACGAGAGCCACATCTTCCAACACCTCCTCTGCGTCCATGGACATAAAAGGAACGGACACTTCAGTTCACGGACGAAAAGATAGTAAATCATTTAAGTGGATGGGGAACTTCAAACTTGAGTGCCATACATTTCAACGGTTGGTCCGATTTAGTGGACATAAGATTTAATGGAAACAGTTGCAGGCAGTGGAAATCACTCTTTACATTTATAAAGTATGAGCCATTTTGGTACCGTAAAAACCCTCCACCACAAAAAGGAAAAAAGAATATGAAAATCAGAAGGGTTGCACGGCTTGGCTTGAAATGGCTCCTGGCGAGAGTTTTGGCAACAGTGCTGGAATAGCACGCCTAATTAAGTAGTAAAACATTGTCTATTGTTTAATGCCTAGTAGGCACTTATTGGACAATTGAGTGACGCACTGAAATAATCCAGTAATGTGCGTGGATACTGGAAATCAGAGCAACCTTGAGAAATTACGGTTAGATAATCAATGCTCTTGACATTCAGCCCTTGTAAAGGACGGAAGGCTGATTAGATTAAATATCAGACTGACGTTTTTAATCAAACAAACCCTCGTATTGTATCCTCTGCTTGTGTGATGTTTATTAACCAACTGACCTGTTTTTTTGTTATTTATGTGATATTAACATTGACCGTACTGACCTACACTGACTGTGACACAATACAATGACAGTACTGACTACACTGAGTTTGTGATACTACACAATAATGACCGTACCGGCTCACACTGACTGTGACATAACACAAAGACAGTACTGACCTACACTGAGTCTATGACACAACACAATGACAGTACTGACCTACAATAAGTCTGTGACACTACACAATGACAGTACTGACCTACACTGAGTCGGTGACATAACACAATGACCGTACTGGCTCACACTGAGTCTGTGACACTACACAATGACAGTACTGACCTGCACTGAGTCTGTGACACTACACAATGACAGTACTGACCTGCACTGAGTCTGTGACACAACACAATGACCGTACTGACGTACACTGAGTCTGTGACACAACACAATGACAGTATTGACGTACACTGAGTCTGTGACACAACACAATGACCGTACTGACCTGCACTGAGTTTGTGACACTACACAATGACAGTACTGACGTACACTGAGTCTGTGACATACCGCATTGACCGTTCTGACCTACACTGATTATTTGGCGCTCACCAGGAACAGGTTCGCTGTTGTGTGCTCCAAGCCCAAGGCTCCAAACATAGACTTGGGCATGAAGATACCAAACGCCTTGCCAGTCAAATCCTGTGTGCACAGCAAGGGTAAGACGAGCAAGGCAGGTGTCACATAGAACTGGGGTTGAAGACGCCAAGAGCCCAACCAGTCAATTTCTGTTTGCACAGCGCACAGGACAAGCAAGGCAGGTGTGCGGCAGCAGACCGTGCTTGTAAAAATTTGCGCTCTCTTGTTCGTTCACTTGCGCATTGTTGTTGCATAAGCAGCAGACTATGCTTGTAACGAGTTATGCATTATCTTTCGTCCAATTGCGCAATGCTGTTGCCTAAGCTTCTGACAACCTCGCTGAAAGCCCCTTCAGTACACGCTTTTGGTACACACATGTTTTGACGCTCCCAAAAGCAGCTAGAACAAAAGCCTTGTGGTTGTTCTCAGAACATTACGCTAATGAGCTCCGGTGACATGGTTGCGTACGCGCACCGCCAGCAATGCACCGCAAAGCTGCACAAACACGGTTGCCTGCCCAAACAATTGAGCTGATCTGATCTTTCCAGTGGTGTTCAGTACGACATGCAGACACCTAAAATCCCAGGACTTTGGATCTGCTTGGCAGATAACAAGGAGCAAGCTGCAATAGCAGACAAAACACAGTCACGTCCTCCTCTACAGACACGTGTGCTAAAAAGCACACCCAGTTCCCGTTTCTTAAGCCCCCCCGCCCTCAAAAAATACCTCCAAGATCGTGAATGAGGGTAGATGCAGCACACGAGCACACACGCACACACACACACACACATACACACACACACACACCTGCGCTGCACACACACACACACACACATACACACACACACACACACACACGCACACCTGAGCTGCATTGTCTGCCACACCGCCAAGCTGACAAGCCAGTTCGCTAAAAGCCCTCGCACAAATAGCTGGCCGAAGCTCTTGGATGCCTGGGCGTGCACGTTCACACACTTGCAAGTGGCCATGGGCTGGCCCTTGTGGTGGCTGACACAATATGAGTCGCTGACACACTTAGGAGCAATTTGGGATATGCTGATCCTAGCCAGCCTTTCTTTTTACCTGCTTCATTCCTCTTTTAACTGCTTGATCATTTTTGGGGCGGAGCCCCCCAGGGCGTAGTCCCCCTTACATTCGTTCCACTTGCTGAGTCACCAGGCAACCTCAACGTGTAAAACCTGTATGGAATAAAAGCCAATTTTGCGCTGACTCCGGAACACCCCGGTCAAACCCCCCTCCACGAGCGACCCCTTGGGGTCGCGTGTCTTTGTTCCCCCCCGGGATGCAATTGGGTATTTATCATATATTCAGAATGTTTCCTATCATATTCTTAGCCCTTCTTCTCAGTAGTGGTGTCGTTGAGTGGCCGACCGATCCCAACATGCTAACAGCGCTTGCAGCAGCAGAGCAGAGACGGCAGCAGCTCCACAGCACTCGGGAGTACAGGCAAGCGAGGGCCCGAGAGAAGACCCGCATCCATCACTTGGCACAGCACTTGGAGCAACAGTCTTAGCCTGGCAATGCCACTCATCAGGCACAGGAAGCAGCAGCCCAGAGTTGGTGGCTATGAACAACCGTATAAAGCTCAGGCGTTCAGAAGGATTGCAGCCCCCCGAATTGCTCGCTCACATGACACACAGCTGTTGAGGTCTTACACACCATTGGCAAGCAAACAGCTACAGACACGGTTGAATGCCGCTCTTCATTGCAAAGACCAGGCTGCCATCTCAGAAATGGTTGAACAGGAGCAGTGGGGTGCAGAGGGTGCAGCCCCCCCTGAATCACTCTCACTACATTAGGTACAACTTCAATGCAGGTTGCAGCGCAGGCTCCACCCCATTTTTTGTGATCCGCAGGATCACACCCTACTTGTTTTAGATGCTTAATCCCTCTTTTTAACTGCTTGAAACAGTGTGGCAGGCAACCCATGGTATCAGACACTGCATTGTTAGTTGGTCCTACACTGATTTCAAGCGCTGCATATCCCCCTACAAACAGGACACGGAAGGCCAGCCAGCTTGCCTACTCTGCATTGTTCATTGGTCCTATACTGATTTCAAGCACTGCATATCCCCCTTCAAACAGGACACGGCAGGCCAGCCAGCTTGCCTACTCTGCATTGTTCATTGGTCCTATACTGATATGGGTGAAAAACACAGCTCAGACAGCAAGGCTCTGCGGCCCAAGCCAAGGTCATTCTGCGCGCAAAACGTTCCCACTACTGAGCTCCCACCTTCTCTTCTGCCAAGTATATAGCATACCGCCCGTCGTCACCCTCAAACAGCCCAGCGGCAATCATTAGTCCGACCTGTAGCGTATAACGAGATCGTGCAGCAAACACTTTCTGTGAAAAGCAAGATCGTGTAGCACACACATTTTGTGAAGAGCAAGATCATGTAGCACGCCCTTTTTGTGAGGAAGAAGACCGTGTAGAACACACGTGTTTAACTTGTTTGACGTGCAGAGAAAGGCTGGGTGAATCAAACGTACTTGTGCAGAACAAGATAAACCTTGCTCTATGCTCCTGCGCTTGCACAAGTTGCTGAACAGCCAGATCCTCTAAACAGCAGCAGCAGGCACACACCTGTATGGACGCGCCGATCCAGTTGCCAACATAAGCGATGACATTTACACGTATGACGTCCCAGGTGGTGGCCTAACAGTGATGTAAAGAGAGGGAGGGCAGATGTGCAGATGTGCATTCCGTGCTCTTATGTATTGAACGTGAACAAAGACAAGTAGGAGGGAGGGAGACGTAACGTAGAAAACATGAATTATGCAGGGAGAGGGCAAGGAGGGTTTTCAGATCTAAGGAGGGTACGCAAAGTCAAAGAGACAGGCAGTCATAGACCTGCAAAATTGCACTAGTGAGCTCGAAGAGTAGCACAGGTGATGAAGCATAGAATGAGCAGCACAGGTGAGTAGCACAGGTAAGTAGCACAGGTGATGAAGCATAGAATGAGCAGCACAGGTGAGTAGCACAGGTGATGAAGCATAGAATGAGCAGCACAGGTAAGTAGCACAGATGATGATGCATAGAATGAGCAGCACAGGTAAGTAGCACAGGTGACGATGCATAGAATGAGCAGCACAGGTAAGTAGCACAGGTGATTAAGCATAGAATGAGCAGCACAGGTGAGTAGCACAGGTGATGAAGCATGGAATGAGCAGCACAGGTGAGTAGCACAGGTGAAGAAGCATAGAATGAGCAGCACACGTAAGTAGCACAGGTGATGAAGCATAGAATGAGCAGCACAGGTGAGTAGTACAGGTGATGAAGCATAGAATGAGCAGCAAAGGTAAGTAGCACAGATGATGATGCATAGAATGAGCAGCACAGGTAAGTAGCACAGGTGAAGATACATAGAATGAGCAGCACAGGTAAGTAGCACAGGTGATGAAGCATAGAATGAGCAGCACAGGTGAGTAGCACAGGTGATGAAGCATGGAATGAGCAGCACAGGTGAGTAGCACAGGTGAAGAAGCATAGAATGAGCAGCACACGTAAGTAGCACAGGTGATGAAGCATAGAATGAGCAGCACAGGTAAGTAGCACAGGTGATGATGCATAGAATGAGCAGCACAGGTAAGTAGCACAGGTGATGAAGCATAGAATGAGCAGCACAGGTAAGTAGAACAGGTGGCGAAGCATAGAATGAGCAGCACAGGTAGGTAGCACAGATGAAGCATAGAATGAGCAGCACACGTAAGTAGCACAGGTGATGAAGCATAGAATGAGCAGCACAGGTAGGTAGCACAGGTGATGATGCATAGAATGAGCAGCACACGTTAGTAGCACAGGTGGCGAAGCATAGAATGAGCAGCACAGGTAGGTAGCACAGATGAAGCATAGAATGAGCAGCACACGTAAGTAGCACAGATGATGATGCATAGAATGAGCAGCACAGGTAAGTAGCACAGATGATGAAGCATAAAATGAGCAGCACAGGTAAGTAGCACAGATGATGATGCATAGAATCAGCAGCACAGGTAAGTAGCACAGGTGATGATGCATAGAATGAGCAGCACAGGTAAGTAGCACAGGTGATGAAGCATAGAATGAGCAGCACAGGTAAGCAGCACAGGTGGCGAAGCATAGAATAAGCAGCACAGGTAGGTAGCACAGATGAAGCATAGAATGAGCAGCACAGGTAAGTGGCACAGGTGATGATGCATAGAATGAGCAGCACAGGTAAGTAGCACAGGTGATGAAGCATAGAATGAGCAGTACAGGTGAGTAGCACAGGTGAAGAAGCATAGAATGAGCAGCACACGTAAGTAGCACAGGTGATGAAGCATAGAATGAGCAGCACAGGTGAGTAGCACAGGTGATGATGCATAGAATGAGCAGCACAGGTAAGTAGCACAGGTGATGAAGCATAGAATGAGCAGCACAGGTAAGTAGCACATATGATGATGCATAGAATGAGCAGCACAGGTAAGTAGCACAGGTGATGAAGCATAGAATGAGCAGCACAGGTGAGTAGCACAGATGATGATGCATAGAATGAGCAGCACAGGTAAGTAGCACAGATGATGAAGCATAGAATGAGCAGCACATGTGAGTAGCACAGGTGATGATGCATAGAATGAGCAGCACAGGTGAGTAGCACAGGTGATGAAGCATAGAATGAGCAGCACAGGCAAGTAGCACAGGTGGCGATGCATAGAATGAGCAGCACAGGTGAGTAGCACAGGTGAAGAAGCATAGAATGAGCAGCACAGGTGAGCAGCACAGATGATGATGCATAGAATGAGCAGCACAGGTGAGTAGCACAGGTGATGATGCATAGAATGAGCAGCACATGTGAGTAGCACAGATGACGAAGCATAAATTGAGCAGCACAGGTAAGTAGCACAGGTGATGATGCATAGAATGAGCAGCACAGGTGAGTAGCACAGGTGATGATGCATGATATATGCAATTTCATGTTGTCCAAGCTTCCCAAAACGGCCCAGCTGGCGTGCAACACTCAGCTGGAGCTATGCTAAAACAAAGAGTTGGCCAGAACCATGTATATATACACGGTGTATGTATGGTACGCCTATTTTGCAGGAATTCACCAAATATACGGTGCATATAATGGCCAACCCTCCTCAAATAGTATTGGCTGCAATACAGACGGCGAGCGGTTCTCGGAACCCAGGCTGGCATAAAGGCCAGGCATGGAGAGCACAAAATTCCACTCACCTTGCCCTCATACCATGCACATAATGTGAAGGTTGGCGTGCTGGTCCATAGCTCAGCACCTGCATCAAATTTGATGGTGGCGTGTTTTGAGCGCGTGCAGATGCATGCCCGCATGCATGCACACACATTTACGAACGCGCACACCTTAACACAAGAACACACACACACAGATCTGTAAAGACACAATTTTTTTATCGCTTACCGTTTATAATAATGAGCGCCAAATTGAAAGGAAAGCCGAAAAATCCAAACACCAGACGGAACACACCCAAATTCACCTGCAAGCGTGTATGCATTTGTTTGTTTGTATGTATGAATGTTGTGTACGTACTCATAGGTGTTTGTTCAGTCCATGGGAGCCATTGAGCAATCGAGCATTGTTAGCCCCTGCTATTTTATGTAACCTCATCTGTCATCATGCACCATGTTTGCTACTTTTCAAACCATTCTTTTTGCCTTAGTCAGGCATATCATGCCTTTATAAAAGAAAATTTTGAGTTCAATCCCAAGGTGCAGCGCACAAATCATTGCTGTGGAGCAACCTGCATCTGTAATGGGCATGTAAATGCCAACAATGCTACATCGGGCATGCCTAATCGGGGCACATCGCGTTCGCTTTCGCTTTCATTTTTACGCTACAAATTGGTATCGAAGCGGTCTACAGCTCGAACCTTGGTGGGTCCATTTCGCTAAAATCTCAAGCTCGTCTTCAGTCATTTATCGTCTTTCGCAAATCGCAAATCATTTCACTTGATCGTGAGTTCAGTGTGGGAGGTCTGTAACGGGCATGTTATGCCAACAATGCTATATCGGGGGTGCCTTATCGGGGCATATCGCATTCGTTTTCGTTTTTCCGCTGCAAAGCTGTCGATATAATCATTATTGGTATAAAGGGCTCTGGTTTTGACGAGCTGTAAGATTCATGTCGGTAGCAATTGGAAAATTTTACACTGCTAGCGTTCGTTCTTTCTTTTTGCTTTGAGCTGCACAGCCGTTGAGAGAGAGAGAGAGAGATGCACAGCCGTTGAGAGAGAGATGCACAGCCGTTGAGAGAGAAAGAGATGCACAGCCGTTGAGAGAGAGAG
>Ga0307963_1004437_pt1 | contig 11147 bp, 13 predicted proteins | sample OrgLakmetagen594_FD_201829 | JGI IMG/M metagenome (GOLD analysis project Ga0307963, IMG submission 201829) | Saline water microbial communities from Organic Lake, Antarctica - #594 | ecosystem: Environmental > Aquatic > Non-marine Saline and Alkaline > Saline | place: Antarctica: Organic Lake...
ATCTGTGCACTTGAAGGATCCATGGAGAGTCCTGCTGGTTTGCCAAATCAGTTGCGCATGTTTGTAAACACCTATTTGAGCACCCGTCCCCAATGTGCTGCTTGGCGTGGCAGCCATTCGTCCTGCATGTCCTTGCTGTTCCCGGAGCTTGCATCCCATCGCCTTCTTTTCCCCCTGAAGATCCACGCTGACCACAACAACATGCATCATAATGCAATTGCGTGCTGAGGCTCTGACAGCTTAGAAGAATAAAAGAAAAGAAAAGACTCCTCTCACTAATACTGATGACACAGCCAACTTGATTAAAGGAGGGGGCTACATAGGTGCCCGCACCAGGCAACCCCCCACCACGCAAATAATTAAAAAGAATTACCCCCCAAGAAATTACCCCCCACTAGAGGGTCACGGGGGTTGTGTGCCGTAGCACCCAGACCCAAACCTTGACTGTTGTTGCTTGTGTTATATTGCAGTGCATTATACTTGTTTTTATGAGTGCAAATGCATGTCTGATGGAGTGCTCATTCAATTTGTGTGTCAGGTTTTTAATCTTATGGTAATTTAGATTAAGGTCTGCCATAGGTTTGTCTGAATAGGCTTATAGGCTTTGTAGATAGTCCCCATAACTCCAACGAGGATCACGTGGAGCTTGACTTCCCTATATCCTTGTCTGTTTAGGTTGGCAACAAGCACGCTATGTTGTGCTTTTGCTTTTTGGAGTTGGGAATCAGGCCTAGTGTCTTCACAAAATTTAAACTCAATCATGTGAACCTCCCACTGGTTTGGATTCAGTTCCTTGTCTTCAGCAAGCTGCTGGAATTTTGAGTTGCGGGTGGTTACGCGAGAAGAGCACACAATGCTAGGTAAAAATAGGATGGCGTTAGGACGAGAAGAGGCTTTTAAAGCATGTGCTGTGAATTCTGGTAGCAATCAAGAGGGCAGTATTTCGTTGGCGGCCTTTCTCAGATCTGCCTAGCTCTGATACTTTATCTGCGTTGCCTATGTCAGTGTAGACAATTTCGTTGTTGGCACCGCATGGTCCCTTTTGTAGGGCTTGGACAATCAACACACTTGCCAAATTATGGCGTTTTATAATCATGTTCCACATCTTAGTGTGTTGGCAACCTGATGAGAGTATGTGAAGCGCACTACCGATGCAAGGGCAGATGGGGCAGTTTGCATTGGGAGAGAAGCCGTACCGGTAGGCGTGTTATTGATTAAAATTTGTACCAGTGCGGTACCTCATAATATTACGCTTTTCGTAGAAATTGAGATTACTATTGTTCTAGAAAGCATTTGTGGCTTGTTTTATTGACCAAAGGTCTAAAAGTCCAGTAGTTGTAATACCCTGTGCCTGTTTTGGCACTGCCCAGTCTATGTGATTTGCACATTTCTGTTTTCAGCCTGGCCTTTATATCATAGAGTGCACGAAGCCTAGGTGTAATTGCCCCTCTTCCGCTGAGATCCTCATCGGTGTCTTTAGCCGCAAGCCAGTAAAGGTGTGTGTATGCATTACCGTCTGGAGCAAGAGGCTGAAAGTGCATGTCATGACCTCCGTCATGTAAGGCAGAGTGTTTGGCAATTGCATCTGCACATTCATTTCCGGCAATGCCACTATGGGCTTTCACCGTATTGAAGCAGATGAGTTCTAGTAAAGCATACATCATAGGTACAATTTATTCTAGCTGATGTGGGTGTATATGAGCTCGTTACATTTCAGGGAAGAGTAGTTGTTTTCTAATTTGGCTTAGGGAGCATGCACTGTCCGTTGCAATCTTGGTATACTTATTGGTAAGCGCTGATACAATCTCTGTGAGCTCAGCTCTATTGATGGTGCTTGCCATTCCCACGCCTCCTGAGTTCACATAACATTCAGCTTTGGTTTGAGGGCAGTATGCCCCTGCGTTTATAAAGTTTTCGGCCTTGCCTATGCAGCTTCCGTCAGTGTAGGCCCAAAATTTCCAATTGGGGCACTTCAATTCAAACTGCTTATCTGTAGCGTAGTGGCCCAAAATGGTTAATTGGATGAATGAGTGATAAGTAAATTGTACTATACTTATGCATGTTACATTCGCCCCACCCTCAAGTGCTTGTGTCCTCGTAAGCATATCACAACTCTACTAAATCTGTTCGGTTTTTACATGATAGAGGCTTTCGATTTTAGACGGAGTCTACTCGGAGGTAATGCGGCGAAGTGTAAAGCGTCCGTTTTTGCGGGCCGGAGGACTCGAACCGAGAACCTCGGCTTCGATACCAAATGTAGCGTATTGGCCCAAAATGGTTAACCGGATGAATGAGCGATAAGTAAATTGTACATTACTTGTGCATGTTACATTATCGTCCCATGGTTGGAGGTGGACGTTAGCGTTTTGGCCTCTTTCCTGGCCAGTGATGTAACAGGCACGGTTGTGTAGCAGCGAGTGTGGTGGGGCACACTCACCTGGGTGTTGTTGTGTGAGGTAGTGGGCTCTCCGCGCTCGAGCCACAAAGTCAAAGTCACCGAGGCTTTGTGATAATACATATGTCGTTATATTAAAACTGTCTGCTCCTCATCACTTTGCCCGGGGAAAGTTCCCCTAGTCACACTTGTGAAAACCACTAGTGTGGCTGGTGTTAATGATTTATGCAACGCCTGATTCGTTACAAGTGACGTCCTCTCTTCTTTTGATTTGAAGTACTGGGGGCAAACATGGTTGGTGATGTGGTCTGTGTCCTCTCTTGCAAGGTACTGAATTTTTTTCCAAATTGCTTTTGGAATACTCCTTTGCAATATTTGCAGCCAATTTGGCAAGGCATCAGTTAATCGCTGTTTTGCTTCTTTGTTCCAGACAGCAATAATTAATAATATCCATGCTCCAGTGTGGTTGGAGAAATTACGTTGTACCCCTTTTCACAGGTTAACATTGCATATGTGAGTTTTGTCTTGGGGATGAAGCCAAGCGTGGTGCAGTATTTTGAGTTATCTCGCACCAATGCTCTGTAGGCATTGATGCTTTTGTTTATTTTTTCAGTTGGGTAGAAATAAGAAGATGGCGGTTGGTAGCTCGCTACACATCGCAATTATGCTAAGAAGCAATTCCATCGCGCTCAGATCCTTACAGCGGTGGTTTTACAATGTGGTGGCATTTTAAAGTTCGACCACTTCAAGTGACTTGTTGTCGAACGGATATGCTTAGAATTTGTTTCGTTTTCCTCTGGGCATCCTGAAATTCCAAGTTTGTTTATACGCACTTTATACACACTTTGTAAGCACTAGAGGAGGCACTTTTATTTTTCAAGCGCTTTGGAATCACTAAAAAGCACTGATGTTCTCAAGCGCTCTCTGGTGATTTGATGTCGTGTCGTGTTTGGTTCGCGCTTTTTCCTCGCACACCTTGGCGTGGCACTTTGGGTTCTCATAAGGGAAGGGAACCAAAAGCGTGCTTTGGGAAATTTCTGCTTTACCTGTACGCACTCTGAAAACTCAAATTGCCACTTTGGGGCTTTGAGGACAGAAAAGCTTTGGCGTCATTTTATGGCTCTTCAGTCTTGTGTCTGAAAGCGCCCCAAACCATATACCTGGTATGCTCAGCAATGATGACGCTGAGCCTCTCCCAACAACTAAAACGACAGAGCATTAAAATCAAAGTGCGCTTTGATGAGGCACTTTGAAATGCGCACCTTTAGTATCTAAAAGCGCACTTTTATCTTAAATTTTGAAGAATTGACAACCTCCATAATGTGCTATTTCACGGCGCAGTGTTGAGGTTATATATTGGAGGTCTTACATCCTATTGGCAAGCCAACGCGTTCAACACACAGGCAATTTTCACGAGCATATCGCATCGTAGAACATGGCGGACAACCGTTTTGAAACGATTTGGGTGCAAAGGTGGATGTCCATGGTCAGACCCGGGTTCATTTCGGCTAGGCAATTTAGCCGTATAGTGCCTTTCTAAGTGCCGGCCCTGGGGACAGTCCACTGCAAGTACAATATTTGCCTCTTGCTGGTTTGAGGCCACGTAAAACGTTTGCACGCTCGCTACGCTTTTAAACGACTATTGCTACTTTATCCTTTATCCTTTCAAACGTTGTCATGGGGATGATAAACCAGGCAGGTCAGTCAAGAGGCAATAGGCATGACCCTCCCTCCTACACTATTTGTGAAGAAAAGGCGGCAAATGTGATTAAAAGAAAAAAGACAAAACTACGCAGGCAGCAGGCAGTGAAAACCACTCCCCACATTAATTAAGGAAAAGGATCCACTTTGGTACCGAGTACCGTAAAGCTCCTCCACCGCGAAAAGGAAAGGAATAATTAATGGGGATTAGGAGGGTTGCAGGCTTGGCCTGAAACCGGCTCCTGATGAGAGTTGATAACAGTACTGGAAAGGGCACGTTTAGTATGGACAAGTTTAGCAACAAAGTTCACAGAGTGCATATGGAGCTTGGAGGCAAGCTTCTTAATTCTTTGAGAATTGAGACCCAGTTCTTTCAGAGGCTTCAGATAGAGTGAGTGTTGTAGATGGTGCCGCCCACACCCATAAGGATGATGTGGGGAGTAACGGAGGCTCCTTGGAGAATGTTGCAAAGGTCTTTGTGCTGTTCCTTTGCGGCGTTCAGCTGGTTCTGAGGTGGTCTGGTATCCTCACAGTACTTGATCTTGACAAGGTGGATGTCGCGCCGAGTGTTGTTGAGGTCTTTAGGTCGGTGCTGTCTGGGGTTGGTGGCTGTACTAGTGTCTGGCGGTGCTACTGAGGTGCTCCCAGTCTCTCTCAATTGCCCCCTGCCACTCCGAAGAACCCTACATTCGTTTGTTGTTTTTGTGTTTTTGCAGCGATGGGAGTAACCAGCACAAACTCTGGGCGGCTAGAGGTAGATCTGTCTAACACATGTGAAATGTGATAATGTGATGAAACATGTGTGTGCTTCGTGTCCAACAGAGATACTTGGAGTGCTGCTCTTTTGCAGGAATTCTGCTGACATAGGAAAAAGAAAAAGCTACGCAGGCAGTGAAACCACTCCCCACATTAATAAAGGAAAAGGGGCCACTTTGGTACCGAGTACCGTAAAGCTTCTCCACCACAAAAAGGAAAAATCAATGGGGATCAAGAGGTTTGCAGGCTTAGCTGATGAGAGTTTAATACAGTAATGGAAAGGGCACTTCTGGTATGGACAAGTTTAGCAGCAACTTGGGGGGCGATGTATGAGCACCTCCGCGTGGTGCCCCCTGGAAAACGCCTTCGTGTGCCTTCGTGCACACGCCCGGAAATACTCGGGAGCGGCTAAGACTCATACGGCGGAGGAACACGGCAGCCCTCAGCGTGGTAGCCGTGGCAGCTGTCACAACCAGGGCCCGGCTGTAGCTTGCGGCCTGCTCCTGGCGAGTTAGGCACCGGCTCCCTTCGCGGCCAGGCATGCCCTGGCTCACGGTTTCAATTGGCAAGTTGTGGAGGACAGCATCAAACTGGTCAGCTGTAGCTGGGTGAGCTGGTGGGGTGGGCAGCTAGAGAGGAGAGAGAGGCGCTGTTTCTGGGGGCTGCATGCGTCCTTTGTTCTTTCTTCTGCTCCGCTGCGCTTGTTCTCTTGGCACTCCTGGTTTTGTGAGGCTCTCTCAGCCTCTTGTTTCCTGTTTCTGACTGAGGCTTCTGACACACACATCCTGAGACATATCAACAGCTATGTTCTCGTTCTCCTTGATGCTTTCTCTTCGCGCTTCTTCAAAACAAACGTTCTCTTTCTCTAAACGCTTTTCTCTTCTACATACATATGTTTCATATTACCTCTAACTTCTATTTCTTTTGTTTAGCCAGGTCTAGTTTCAAGATTTTTCCAAACTTCCGCTGAGATGCCCTTTGAGGCATATATAGTGATGTAACCTTACCTTAGCAGCAACGTTCACAGAGTGCACATGGAGCTTGGAGGCAAGCTTCTTAACTCTTTGAGAACCAAGACCCAGTTCCTTGAAAGGCTTCAGAGTGTGAGTGTTGTAGATGGTGTCCCCAACACCCAAAAGGATGATGTGGAGAGTAACGGTTGAGGGTAGTACCATGCTTTTTTTGCTTCTGACATGCTGTTTTTATTCTCCTAGGTGGGTTTCCAAGCTCCTATTTTCCCCTCTGTTTTATGGTGGAAAAACTGCGATTCTCTTTGTTCCCTCCTCATCAATACCAGCTCTTATCATTCTAGAAGCGGAGCCTTAAACTTTGACCACAACCTTGTCGGCAAGTGCAAGCTTGTATACTTTTTTGTGACCCGACAGTTCTTGTTGCCAACGCATAGGAAGTTCCATAATGGTGTTGAACCCAAGTAAAGATATCGATTGGCTCAGAAAACTAATCTCAGGCTTTCCAGAAATGCTTAGGTCTAGGACTAAGTGCCCTAGTGATTAATAAGAGTATGTAAGGCAAGATGGTCCCGCCTAAGAAAAGGAAGTCACCGCAACCGCCTCCTGACACGCATGGTTCGTTCTCCAGCCAAAAACAAGTGTCTGCTGGTAGCGACTGTACAGCAAGTATATGATTTAAAAGGAAGAGGGTGCCTACACACCATATTAATTCCAGTTAGCCAGCAAGCCATTCCATTTCAGCACGACGTTCCACTTTGGCGTACAAGAAAGCTGGGACTGCAGTGTAAAACTGCTCCCCTTCAGCATTGTTGAACTAGCTGCAAGTATACTATGATCTAGCTGCTCTCAACAATCCAAGGTCACGCCTCATAAGTACATCAGCTGCTGTGATGCGACCTAGCTGCAGGCTACCCAGCCTTATGTGATCCAGTTACTCTCGACGATCCAAGGATACACCTAAGCTGAAGGCTCTTGCACTACTGCATAGGTGAGAATAAAAAGTTGGGAAAAAGCAGTAAACGATTTTTCTCAGTGCAGGTGTTTCAAGCTCAGGCTCGTGTAGCTGCAAGGCAAAAGAAAGGCGTGTAGAACAAGTAGAAGCGGCTTGTGTGACCGCAAGGCAAAGGGTATGCAGAGCAGGTAGAAGTGACTTGTGTAACCGCAGGGCAAAAGAAAGGCGTATAGAACAAGTAGAAGCGGCTTGTGTGACCGCAAGGCAAAGGGTATGCGGAGCAGGTAGAAGTGACTTGTGTAACTGCAAGGCAAAAGGGCGTGTAGATTAAGTCAAAGCAGATCGTGTGGGTGCATGGCAAAGAGCACGTAAAATGATCAGAAACAAGATTCATGCAGCGATGAAAATGAAAAGAAAGACATGCGATGGCAGTGTCAACACGCCCGGCATGATTACGAGCCGGCACCTCGGGGCTTCTAATTGCCGGCAATGATGGTTACAAAATGATAAAAAGGTAATTACAGTATTTAGATTCAAAATGAGCATACGCAGATTAAGATGGTTTCTACGGGTATAAATTTCATGAAGTGGAGGATGAGAGCCTAGTGGTTAGGGTTCGCCAGAACCGTATATGCACAACGTATATGACTGTACAATTGGTGGTTTCCCTGCCAAGATTACCATATATACACCGTATATATATGGTTCTGGCCAACCCTTCTAGTGGTCCATGGTCCGGCCAGACGCTTGGGGTTTGACTCCGCCTAGGAACATGGGTATTTTGAATTTGAATCACCTAGAAACATGAGTACTAGAAACGTGAGCTCTTAGGATTTGAATCCGCCTAGAAACATGAGTACTAGACAGTTAGTACTTTGGATTAAATCCGCCTAGTAACATGAGGACTATAACTCGAGTGCTTTGCTTTTCGACAGCAGCGTCCCTTTTCCTCAATTCGTGCTTGTAATAGCGCCAGGGTTAATCAATTCCTTAATCAATGTGGGGAGTGGTTTTCACTGCCTGCGTATATTTTTTTCTTCTATCAATTTGGGGCTCGTGCCATTTTAAGAGGTTTGAGAGCTATTGCAAACCTTAACGAGCCTTCATCAACAACACAAAACGAACTGAACAACCCTAGGTGTCATCGTTTGCACAACTTTTCATATGACCATGTTCCACACCTTTAGACCTGCCCTCGAACTTGGAGGTCAGCGATCGGCTGTGAAGCTCCTCGCCAAGGATGGAGAGCAGCTCGTCAAGCTGCACAGAAAAGTGAAGCACACACACTTAATGCAGTTGGGCACGGATTAACCAACAACTTGCCAAATCGCATGCACTCAAGGTACGACAAGCAAAAGTCATCATCATGCACAGAAGGAGTGCTGACGTGGGTGCGCTGATGTTCTGACTCATCTCATTGCACACTGACACAAGCACATGCAATATGCCTCAGTTCACCATTACAATAGCTGTAAGCCTTTTAAGCTACACCACGACATGCACATTTACACGCGCACACGCAGGCACTCAAACAGATATGCACACACACGCTAGATTATGCATGCAAAGAGGCACGCACACATGCGCGCACACACACACACCTTGAACATGCCGTGCACCACATTGTCACGTTATCACACACACGCTAAACTATGCATGGAAAAACACACAAGCACACACATGCGCGCACACACACACACATTGAACATGCCATGCACCACGTTTCTCACGTTATCACACACACGCTAAACTTTGCATGGAAAAACACATGCGCGCACACACACACACCTTGAACATGCCGTGCACCACGTTGTCACGTTATCACACACACGCTAAACTATGCATGGAAAAACACACAAGCACACACAGGCGGACATACACACACACATGCGCGCACACACACACACACCTTGAACATGCCGTGCACCACGTTGTCACGTGTGCGCACATTGACCGTGCACGCCTCCTTCTCGGCCTCGCCCACCACCAGGATATAGTTGTACTGCGCAAGCTGGGCCTCTCGCACCTGTGTGAGTGTGTGCATATGTGTGTGTGTGTGTTATATGCGTGCGTATGTGTGCATGTGTGCGCACGCGTGCGTATGTGCGCAAGCTGGGCTTCTCGCACCTGTGTGAGTGTGTGCATATGTGTGTGTGTGTGCTAGTGTATATGCGTGCGTATGTGTGCATGTGTGCGCACGCGTGCGTATGTGCGCAAGCGTGTTGTGTATGAGCATGTGGTTACTCATGGCGAATGAGATTGTATGAAATGGCGAATTATTATTATTGTATGAAATGGCGAATGAGATTGTATGAAATGGCGAATGAGATTGTATGAACAACTGGGCATTGCAAATTTGGTGTCCCTGGGGCTAAATCAAGGAAGCAGGGGAAAAGACTGTAATGGAGTGGCCCAAAGGAGTTTACATAGAGATGCGTAATATGAACGTAATTACAACTCATGTGTGTCACACGGACAGGCAGGGGTATCATGCGTCTAGAGTTGTCCAGGACTATGTATATAGTGTGGTGTATATACGGTATTTTGGCAGGGAAATCACCAAATATACAGTCATATACAGTGCATATATACGGTTCTGGCCAACCCTACACGTATCACAAAAACACACTTTCATGTTTGGAAAGTAGCAGCTATTGCAACACCTCCAGATTTTGCCTTTGACACATGAATGCCTGAGAAGGCTGACGGTCAAGCGACAGTGTCTGATCTGATCCATCCTAATTAAGTGTAAGTTACCTCCCGACAGTGCCTGATCCAATTAATCCATTCTGATTAAGTGAATGATACCTCCCGATAATGCCAGATCTGATTTAGTGAAAGTTACCTCCCGACAGTGCCAGATCTAATCCAATCTGAATAAATGAATGAAACCTCCTGACAGTGCCGGATCTAATCCAAAACAGATCCAATCCAATTTGATTAAGGAAAACTTACTTCCTGACTGTGCCAGATCAATCTATTACATTCTGATTAATTGAATGATACCCCCCGACAGTGCCTGATCTAATTCATTCTGATTAAGTGAGTGATACCTCCCAACAAGCCAAATCTATTGCATTCTGATTGATTAAATGATACCTCCCGACAGTGCCTGATCTAATTCATTCTGATTAAGTGAGTGATACCTCCCAACAAGCCAAATCTATTACATTCTGATTGATTAAATGATACCTCCCGACAGTGCCTGATCTAATTTACTCTGATTAATTGAGTGATACCTCCTGACGAGCCGAACCTATTACATTCTGATTAATTGAACGATACCCCCCGACAGTGCCTGATCTAATCCATTCTGACTAAGTGAATGATACCTCTCGACGAGCCGAATCTAATCCATTCTGATTAATTGAATGATACCCCCCGACAGTGCCTGATCTAATCCATTCTGATTAAGTGGATGATACCTCCGGCCTCGAGCTTCCCTCTTATGAGCATGAAAGCCTTCCATCATACATACATGGAAGCCTTTCATCATACACACATGGAAGCCTTTCATCATACACACATGGAAGCCTTCCATCATACATACATGGAGGCCTTCCATCATACACACATAAAAGCCCTGCCTCTTATACGCATGAAAGCCTTCCATCATATACACATGGAAGCCTTAAACAAAGTTATAGAAGGCCAAGGCTGTCTGCACAGGCCCAAAATGACTTTTTGGTAGAGCATTCACTCTCTGAAACAGGCTTGAATTTTGTGATAAGCCTCTGCTGGTTTCATTTGTATTCAGCAGTGATGTGATAATCAGCAGGAAAAATAAGTCTCTGCAGTCTTCATTTAAAATCAGCAGTGATTGTGATGAAGGGACTGGGGCAGGGTAGCAGGATGCGGCATCTGGAGGAATCCTGGGGTGCAGGCCCACTGGTTCAGGTTACATGTATGAGAGGCAAGCTGGCGTGCAAGCGCACTGGGTCAGGCTAAGTGAATGATGAATTAAGCCGGCGTGCAGGCCCACTGGTTCAAGCTACGTATAAGGGAAAGCAAGCGAGATGAAAAAAGCACAGCGTACTGGTTCAGGCTACATGTGTGAAAAAGCGCCTTGATGCAGGTAACGTGTATGATGAAGCAAGCTGGCGTGCAAGCGCACCGGTTTAGGCTATGTGTATGATGAAGCAAACTGGCGTGCAAGCAAACAGGTTCAGGCCATGTGCGTGATGAAGCAAGCTGGCGTGCAGGCCCACTGGTTCAAGCTACGTATAAGGGAAAGCAAGCGAGATGAAAAAAGCACAGCGTACTGGTTCAGGCTACATGTGTGAAAAAGCGCCTTGATGCAGGTAACGTGTATGATGAAGCAAGCTGGCGTGCAAGCGCACCGGTTTAGGCTATGTGTATGATGAAGCAAGCT
>Ga0307963_1004440_pt1 | contig 11142 bp, 9 predicted proteins | sample OrgLakmetagen594_FD_201829 | JGI IMG/M metagenome (GOLD analysis project Ga0307963, IMG submission 201829) | Saline water microbial communities from Organic Lake, Antarctica - #594 | ecosystem: Environmental > Aquatic > Non-marine Saline and Alkaline > Saline | place: Antarctica: Organic Lake...
TATGTGTGTGTGTGTGTGTGTGTTTGTGTGTGTGTGTGTGTGTTTGTGTGTGTGTGTGTGTGTGTTTGTGTGTGTGTGTGTGTGTGTGTGTGTGTGAGTGTGTGTGTGTGTGTGTTTGTGTGTGTGTGTGTGTGTGTTTGTGTGTGTGTGTGTGTGTGTGTGTGTGTGTGTGTGTGTGTGTGTGTGTGTGTGTGTTTTTGTGTGTGTTGGTGTGTGTGTGTGTGTGTGTGTGTGTGTGTGTGTGTGTGTGTGTGTGTATGTGTGTGTGTGTGTGTGTGTGCGCGCGCGTGTGTGTGTGTGTGTGTGTGTGTGTGTGTGTGTGTTGTGTGAGCTTATGTGTGTGTATTGTGTGCTTGGGTGCGTGTGCGTGCGTGCGCTCGCGTGAATGTTTCACGCGTGGATTTGTGTGATTTTTGTACTTGAGGTTCGCACTCCCGGTCTTTAAAAAGCGTAAAAAATAGGTTTATTTTGTTTTTTTCAATGCTTTCGAGCAAGCGCAACAAGGGCAAAGCATTCCGAGCTGTCATTCCAGTCTCCTTGCTTCCTCCCCCTCCTCATCCCCATATCCAGCCATACCTTATAAATGAAATCATCAAGTTCTTGCTTCTCAACCGCAACCAAGTACCAGACGCTATTACTGAGCTTGCTCGTGCAGTCGATAAGTTTAAAGAGAGCCAGCAGCAACAGCGAGCGAGCCAAGCAGCTGCAGGTAGTGCCAGGCGGAGACCTGCAAGGAGGGAGCCGTCTGCTGTGAAACGAGTGCGAAGGGTACGAGAAAGGAGAGTGTGTGTCTGTACGCACGCCGTCTATTATTAGTCCATTAATCTGTTACTGCTCCAATTTGCATATAGATCATCATCTTGGTGAGCTCAGTACTTTTCACACGCTAATGCAACACGTGCGTGTACCAACCGTGTGTGCAGCTCCTACAAGCAGTAAGCCAGCAGGTGCAAGCGTTTGACGCCCTTTTCCAATGCGAGCCGTCCATCACCAAAGTTGCCTTCCTCCTAGGAGCATCCCCAACAAGGGCCAAGGAGGCTTACATTGTGAGCTTTGATGACGCTGTTACTGCTGATAAGGCACCTAGGAGGCAGTCAGAGCCGCCGCCTGTGTCAGCCCCACTAAATTCTTCCTCCGCCTCTTTTGAGTGGCGGGCTTCCACCAGTGCAGCAGCAGACACCTTAAAGCAAGAAGAGTGGCAGCAGCAGCAATCTTCCAAGCAGGCGCAAGACGCAGGCAGAAGGCTGGTCAGGTGTGCAACGTCCATCTCCCCTTTATTGTCGCTTTTTGAACTCTTTCTTGTCAGTCTTGTGATTATTTTTTAAGGAATATTCCGGCAAATCTGTTGTATAATGCCTCGCTTGCCCCAAAGAATCACGAGCCTCTGTTTGTGCAAAGTAAAATAAACAGGGAACTGTATACCAGGTAGGCCACAAAAACTATTCTCCACAGGAAAATAAGGAGCCAATCTGAAACCGTAAAGCTCCTCCACCACAAAGCGGTAAAAAAGGTTGATGGGGATCAAATCCATATCTTTCATTCTTAGCTGCATCATTCTTAGTTGTGACTTTTAAAGGAATCATGAATTTACTCACTTCGTGCCCTCAGCCCCTCCTCCTTCTTTCGTAGTGAGAGTGTTGTCTCCCTGAGTTTTTTTCTCCCTTTTTGTTGTTGTTAAGGCTTGCGTTCCCACCAGGGTTGCACAACACGGCCACGCCACGCCACGGCAGACCCCTTTACTGTGGCAAATAGCAGTTATTGTAGTACTTCAGCAAACCTATAACCACCCAAAACAGAATGTAACTGGATCATTTCATTTATGGCATATATAACATAATGAACTTACTTTTTTAATTTAGATGGTTGGTATCTAGTCAAATATGCTTGAATTTTGGTTGCTTTCTGCAGTGTAAATCGCTCAAACAAGGATGCTGGACAGCTTTCAGACACTACCAGCAGACAGCATGCTATTGAAAGCCATTTACGCATTTAAAATGAGCAAAAGAGCTGAAAGGAGAATCTTATAAGTTAGCGTTATAAACCAAACCAGTCACGGGACCAGGAAATTTGGGCAGGCCCCCCAGGACCCTTCTATTTTGGGAGAATTGAGCTCGGGGGATGAAGCAGAGTAAAACAACTTTAAAATCTCTAAAAATTCAACTGCCGTGGCGTGCCGTTTGGTGGCGTTGCATGGAAAAACGTCACGAAGAGCCACCGTGTTGTGCAATCCTGGTCCCTGCTGGATTTTATGCGTTGTTACTTTCTCTGGCCATGTCAATGCCCCTATCCTGCCCTGCAAATTTCCTGCTTACCCAATAAGCCAAACTAGAGCATGTAATATTGTAATCTAATAATAAGATGCATCTGATCTTACCTTTCACCCTTGCATATTCTGCTTGGTAATGAATTCTGTCATATGGCACTACATGTCCTGCAACCCTCCTGATCCCCATCGATCTTTTTCTTTTTCTTTGTAATGGAGGAGTTTTACGGTACCCAGTATTAAAGTGGCTTCTTTTCCTTATTTAATATAGGGAGTGGGTTTCACTGCCTGGGTACTTGATTTTCTTCTTTTTCACTGATGTGTCAAGTATATGTCTGTTTTGTGTAAGTTAAAATATATGTTGCTGTAAAACCCACCGACATGTTTTCATGTTACACATTTGTGCGCAGGACTCTGCTCGCATCGTGCTCCTCCAATTCTGGCTGGGAGGAACTATTAGGTAATGCTTCCTATGTCGCATACTATTTCTGGCATCCAAATCATTGGGCGTAGCTGGATATTATGTGTAGCCCACTCGACAACTTCTCCTCAGCCTTGATGTTTTATATGAGATATGCTGGTCGTTTTTCGGTACAATTACATCAAAATAAATGTGTGTTAATCAGGCCAACTTCCCTGCTTACAGGAGTGCGCAGGTGACATTGCCTGCATTTGAATGAATTTAGCTCACATGATCTGTATTTCATGTGTGTGTGCTGCTCCTCCAGGCCCGACAAAATTGCACCTCCTTGTGCAGCGTCCCTTGATTGCTGAGCCATGCACAGTGAGAAGCGCTGCTGACCAAGTTGGCGCTGCACGTACCCAACTCACCTTCATCCCCAAGCCGCAGCTTGGCCAGGCCCAAATATTAAAGATTCCACTGGTTGTTGCCATCAAGCTGCAACCCCTCTCCTCAGCAGCATGTAAGCGTAAGTGTATAACGCACTATTGCTCACCTGCACATCTGTGCACATCAGCTATCAATCACACACTCGTCAAGGCAAGTTGTCTGTACATACCTATTTAAAACAGTTGCACATTTCCATGCTTCGCAGCTGCCCCCAAGAATGCAGCTGCACACAGGCACACAAAGCAGCCTGAGAGGTTGATCAGCAGCAGCAGCAGCAGCGGCAGCGGCAGCGGCGGCGGCGGCGGCAGCAGCAGTGGTAGCAGCAGCGACGTAGAGGCGGTAGGAGCACCTTGTTCTGCCAGAGAATCTGAAGCCACAGCTCTCAAAACATTGAGCGCTGCCACTGAAGCACTGTCCCTACAGCAGCAGCAGCAGCAGCAGCAGCAGCAGCCACATCTTAACATCTGCAGTCGACCCCCCGACACTGCCGCAAGCGTGCCTCAGAAACCAATGCTGCTGGTGCACTGCAACCACCCTAGCAGCAACAGCAGCAGCAGCATCCAACGCCCGAGAGGTGGCATGGCTCAGCATGCAGCAGCTCCCCCTGGCAATCAACCCCCTATGCTTTCTCATGGAAATGCTGCAGCAGGGCGCACCTCGCCTTTACGCCATGCTATGTACGCTGGTAGAGACAGAAGAAAAGGCAGCAGTGCACAGGCAGTCAGTGGGGCTGGCCTTCATCGTGACCAAGGCGTTATAGCGGCAAATAAGCAGCAGCACGGCGGTGCTTCTTCAGATCCTGACGGACTGGAAAACTTTTCTGCCCTCCCTGAGGGCATGGCATGGTGGCAGTGCTCCGTTTCTGTTAAAGGTCTGCGCGTCCAAGGACCTGCTGTCTAGTGCTTTATATACTTTTTTGGGAGAGTGTGGAGGGGAAGCAGGAGAATATGCGCACCTCCTTGGTTTGTTCCATCCTTGCAACAGCCGTGTCATAGATCCAATAGTACTGTTTTCTGCCCGAGTGAGATCCGAGCGTTTACATAGGTATATTTGTCATGACAATTTTTTGCTTTCCCCTGCCCCGATATTTGAGCAGTATTGACATGAGTACCAGAGGGGGGCGACTGACCCCCCAAATGGGGGTGTTTCTCAAATGTTTCCAGAATATGGGCCCCCTCATTGTCAACTGTCAAACTCAGTTCCGAATGATAGCTCCATAGCAGTTGAGTTTGACTGTTGCCAATGAGGGGGCCCATGCTTAATCGGCTGCGGCGTGAACCCTACTTTCCAGGCACCTGTGTGCCAGATCTGACCACCCCTGCATCAAATTGGAATATTTTTATGGTATAAAAGATTATCATTGCAGCAAAAATGAATGGAAACGGCTGATTGGTTGGTGTTTCAAGAGATTTGAGCCATTTTCCCATGGAAATTACCACATTAGGGCTTAAATGCACCATGTGTGCTTAATCCAGTCTATCTCAGCACTCAAAATGACCCACATAAAACTGGGCACATGGCTGCTCGGGTAGCTCTTAATGCCAGCTAAACTTTGGTACTTAAATGGTATCGATCGGATGAAATGGATGTGAGTGGCTGCCTTCTGAACGCAAAAATGCACATTTTCAGGCATTTCCTCCGTTGACCCCCTCTGCATGAGTACCCATGAAGTTTTGATCCGCGACTATTTGTTTATGGTCAGAATGAAATTTGGAAAAATTCTTAAGTAAGAATGCTTGCAGCGTGCATTTGAACCTGCAAGCGAATGCATAATGTTAAGATGCAGAAGTGTCTGTGATTTTGGCTTCAATTTGTCAATGGGAGAAAGTGCAGATTAGCACTAGTACATGCTCTTTGTCCCCGCCAACTCCTCTCCAAAGTAGTTTGGCTATGCCATGCCAACTGAGCGGCAGCAACAGGCGGTGATGATGATCAGTCAGTGGATTCATTCACTGGCTTTGTTATCACAACTAGCAGAGTGGTGTTTCCTACCCGATGTTGCTGTACAGTTTCTACACAAACCGTCTTGTTGATAGCTAGCAAGTAGTCAGATGGAAAAAGTGAAAGGGGAAAAAAAGAATACACAGGCAGTAAAAACCACTCCCCACATTAATTAAGGAAAAGGAGCCATTTTGGTACCGGGTACCTTAAAACTCCTCCACCAATAGGAAGGGAAAAAGATCAATGGAGATAATGAGAGTTGCAGGCTTAAAGATCTGAAGCCGTTTCCTGACGAGAGTTGATAATAGTGTTGGAAAGGGCATGTCTGGTATGGACAAGTTTGGCAGCGTAATTGACAGAATGAACATGAAGCTTGGAAGCAAGTTTATAAGTCTTTGAGAATCTAGACCCAGATCCTTAAAAGGCTCCAGCGTGTGATTGTTGTAGATGGTGCCACCCACTCCCAAAAGGATGGTGTGGAGAGTAACGGAGGCTCCTTGAAGGGTGGAGCAGAGGCCTTTACGCTGTTCCTATGCGGCGCTCAGCTGGTTCTGCGGTCAAGTGTCCTCAGAGTATTTGACCTCGAGGTGAATGTCACGTTGAAGAATGCTGAGATCTATGGGTCGGTGTTGTCTGGGGAAGGTGGATCTGTTAATGGCTGGCCGTGCTGCTGAGGTGCTGCTGGTCTCCCTCAGTTGCCCCCTGCCACTCCTAAGAACCCACCCCCCTTCATTGCTAGTCTGTTGCATTTTTGTTTTTGCGGGGATGTGAGCAACCAGTACAGCATCCGGACAGTTGGAGGTATAAACCTATTTTTGTCTGAGAAGCGGGGTGGAAAGAGCCACTTATAATCCTGGTTTCAGTTGTATTGGGAAACTGAAGATTTTGCATAGCCAGTCGTTCGCTGCTACCTATATCCATGCAGACAAAGCAGGATCCTAGGGAGCCTGTCTCGCTGATGGCTTTGAAGATCATACTGCATGCTAAGTTAAGTCTTTCAGAGATCATATTTCTTATTTGTGTGCGTTGGCATCTAGGAAGGATAAGCAGGGCACCGTCTAGTTGAGGGCAGAGGGGGCAATTTAGGCTTGTTCAGTGCTTAAACCATACCGCATGCTTTTGGTTGTACAGGGTTCCTGTTCTGTACTTCATATTGATGCACTTGGTTTTACAGGGACATAGGATGTTGTTAGATAAGCGTTGCTAGCGGCTCCATTGGCAGTGCCATTTTTGTTAAGGAGGGTCTTGTAGTATTCATGGGAGTTTGTTACAGTATTGGCATTTCCTAGTTTGTGGAGGGGGTGCATGTGTGTTTGCAGGGCATAATGATAATTGGATAGGTACCAAAGCCTTGAGGTAGGTGACTGGGCGATATTTGGGTGGTTCTGTATGATTCGACGTTATTCATATTCTTTTGCAAGCCAGTGAATAAGACCAAATCCCCCTCCTCTTTACACTCGGAATTCATTTTGGTGCAGGCTGAGACCACCACAAAAGCCCATCAGCTGCCGGATACCCCCTATCGTGTAGCGTAGCGGCCCAAAATGGTTAAATGGATGAATGAGCGATAAGTAAATCATGCTTTACTTATGCATGTACATTCGCCCCACCCTCAAGTGCTTGCGTCCTCGTAAGCATATCACAACCCCCTAAACCTTTATTTTTTGTTTTTTACATGATAGTGGCTTTCGATTTAGATGGATTCCACTTGGAGCGGCGAATTGTATTGCGTGCGCAAAAACACCGTTATTGCGGGCAGACTCGAACCGAGGACCTTGGCTTCGATACCAAATGTAGCGTAGCGGCCCAAAATGGTTAACCGGATGAACGAGCGATAAGTAAATCGTACATTACATATGCATGTTACATATTGTAACCATTGTGACCTCCAAGTGATAGGATGTTCCTTAGAACGGCTTAACTGTACACCGTAGGCTCCCCAAAATTCCACGGATATGTATCAGCGCAAACCTAAGAGGCACCACAGAGACACACAATCAAGTCCTATTTGATGATGCGCAGCAAGAGCGCTCACTGGAACTCAAGGCTCCTAACCGAAGGGAGTGAACCTTCACAAACGGGAGTTGTTATAAATAGAGTGGCTCTCAGTCAATTGGGGCTGGAGCGTACTTATCCAATAAATGTTATTACAGTGAATCCCTAAGGCACAAGCATTATAAAAATAACATAATAGAGCCGAGCAAGCGGGAATTGTTGCTGCTCTATTCCAGGAAGATATATTGCAACAGACAGTGATGCTGGCGCACTGTAGCAAATAAGAAGCAGCATCCTTTCAGCACCCCCATCATGGAGCTGCACAAACACTTCAAATTGCTAGATCGTGCACCACATCCAACAAACTAAAGATACGGTCTATATCTACAAGGTGGAAACCTATGCTGGCATCCTAAGGAACAAGTGCACTGATGCCACAGCAAAATGCTCTACAGAAATTTGAAGAAAGTGGTCGCCTACCAGAAACTCTCTAACACCTGCCAACCAGCACCGCCAGCAGAAAGGCTCTCCAATTTTCCAAACCTTGATGCTGTAAAAGCACACGTGCACGGTAAACACAGACTAGGCCCTGAATCAAAAAGGGTTATAGGCCATCAGTCCACAAAATGCTACACAAAATACCAAGAACTGATCAAGGAGGGCATTGATTGTCGAGGAAGACATAACTCATTTTGAAAGAATGCAAGTGTCACCTGGAGAAATGGAAATTTTCATGCTCTGCAGCATTGGTTTGATTTACAACCAAAAGCGTTCAGTACAACAATATAAAACGCCCACCAATCTGCCCCATCTGCCAAAGGCTAGCTGGCACCAACCGCGTGCTTTAGGCTTGCAGCCTTCCATAATTAATAAAATGATAGTAAGAAGGCGAAACATTGCTGGACAAATGATTATAAAAGAAATCCAGCAAGGTACACCGGGAGCTGGCCCGCTAGCACAAGCAGCCGTAAACAAAGTATCTTACACCTCCTGCTGAGTTGCATCTGGGAATGATCCATTTCCCTGCAGGTCCCTCATCTTCCTTGAATACAACGCAGCTCCACTCTGAGCACAAGGTCTGGCTACCTCAGGAGGCTTGCAAGCAGGATATGCATCCTGCTTCAGGCTTGCATGTGCTCTTATGGCTCCTCCTGCTCACACACATTACTAAAATTATCATGCACTACACTAAACAACTTCACGGTGGTGCACGCCTTCCTAGACTGCAGCTGCCCGTGCACGCTCTGTTCACCGTCATATGTCACGTACACTGCCCTCAATCAGCCTACTTGCACCTGGTGTGCCATTGCTATGATGCTGCCAATTTCCTCATAAGTAAAGAAAAGAAGTACAGAAATCTTCAGCAAAACAGCGACACAAAGAATTATGTTCACGCTGCCTTCCTTCAGGCTGCTGCCCACGTTTTCTACATGTTAAAGACTATAACACATGAGCACATGAGTTTCAACCAGAAAGGCCACCGCTAATGCCGCTGTCTCACATCTTATGCGCAAAAGATCTTCACATGGAAGCTTTTACAAAAGCACAATTACCCTCAGGAGAACGTACAAATCCATTCCGGTCGAAAGGGGAACCATACAAGGAGACACCCTTTACCTCTTCTGTTTCTAATCTTTAAGAAGCTACTTCTACGGTGGCTCCATGTAGGAGGAAGAGGATGTGAGCATGGATGTACAAAGGACATGCAACCCCAAACAGACCTAAATCGCCTTAGCCAATAGAATTAGCAGCAGAGCCTTTGCTGATGACCTCATCTGTCTTTGCACCAAAATAGCAGATCTCCGTGCACAAGCAGAAAAGCTATCCCTTTACTTGGACTGGGCAGCCCTCATTGTCTCAGGGAAGAAGACAAAGGTGATAGGCTTAATCCACAATGCAGACGATTACGGGAACATAAAGAAGACCTATTAAAGATCAAATAAAATTGTGGTCCAATGGCAAGCCACACATTTCATTTTCTCCAATGAGCCTTTTGCATATCTAGCTAGGAGTACAGCTCACCATAAATCTGATTTGGAAGCGCACACATCCACCCGACAGGATATCTCAAGGGAAGGCTTGAGGGCTCAAGCGCATCACAATCCTCTTCCAGGCAAATCCATGACGTCATTCATAATTCATAAGGCTAGCTATCATACCAGGCCTGGCATATTATTTTCCTGTGACGCCATGCACAGCTGTAGAACTTGATTTCCAAAGTGAGGGACCAAATGATTGCTCGTGTGCTAGTCATTGCCACGCCAGAGAGCGAAACATGGCTGGTCAACAGCCAACATGGGAATTTGCAAAGATGATCAGCTCTCCAACCCTAACTATATTAATTTGGCTGAAGAGTACGAGACAAGTTAACCTCTGGCATGAGAATTGAACCCGCATACAAAAAACAATATGGACACAGCCTGGTCCGGAAAGGATTGGAGGTTCCCACAGGTGTACTCGCTCCCCATTGGCGGTAGCGATTATTTTCTTGACCCATGTGTGCACAAGTCTACAGAAAACAGGCCACCGATTGGCCCCATTTTAATTTTATTATGTTCGTTTTGGTACTCAACTCTGAGAGCAAAAACCAGGCTGAAACTCGTAGCAGGTATGGAGCTACACATTTTCTGTCTTTTTCTCCTGTGTAGTGCCTCCCACTCGCCGGAAATTCCAGTACCATTTGACATTTATAATGCTTATGGGTGTAAAGTACGCGTTGGGTCCACGTAGCCCCCATAATGCCGAATTTCCAGTAAATGTCAATGGTTTAGTATGAAATCAAGGTACTATTGACAATGGCTACACGCCGAGTTACACTTATATGACAAAGAATGTAGATAATATAATTATGTTGTTTCCAGTTCGACGTAGGCAACAGAACCCCCCTGAGTTTAACCGATGCTCTGCATCCTCTTTGTGAGCATTTGCGCACCTAGTTTCTTTCCTATTGCCCTTGCCCAAGGCCTGTCAGCTGCCAACTGCTCCCGGGAGGACAGTAGGACAGCGCGCCATGTGCTGCAGCAGGTGGGGAGGCGAAATGTAGGTCAGCCATGCCCTTCTATTTGACACCTGTTTGAGAACTGGGTCTTTCCTGGGATTCTTTTGCAGTATCTATTCAGGCATCTAGGGGACAGCGCAGGCCACCTGCCCCAAGAATGCCCTCTGCATCCAGGCCTGGACATGTTCAGCGAGCATGAGAGACACAAGTACCGAAAAAACAAGGACCAGCACAAGTGTGGCTACTGTGGGAAGGTGTGCAGCTCTGCATTGGTCACAAACTCCCACATGATGCGCACGGCAACAGCCCAGATGCATTGGGTCTCAATGAAGCAAATCAGCTGTTCAAGACATCAAAGGGCCATAAAATAGTGATGACGTAATTCCAATGTATTTCAAGTGTCAGGGTTCCAAGGTGCAATCACGCGTCAAACCTGCTGCACCACCTCCTTTCTCACCCTCCAACGTACACAGGTGTTCAGAGCTGAGCCCTACTTGGACAAGCATCTGCAGAAGAAGCATGCGGACCTCATACCACAGGTACGCTCGGACTCAGATGTTTAAGTGTGCTAGATATATGTTCTCACATGCACCTCAAAGGATTTAATTGCTGCCTGTTCTTGCTTTGCTTACTATATTTTGGTTCTTGCAAGAGATCAGCATCAAAAGTTGAAAAACTTAATATCTCATGCTCAAACTGCTACACGCAAGGCAACCTACTCTTATTTCAGGCCGCCTCCTCCTGCCTAGCAGACTACTGTGATTCACTGCACTGTGAATGGTTTAAGCTGCGGCACCTACAAGCCAACAGCAAGGCGCAGATCGCGTCCAAGCGTGCGCAGCTAGGCACACAGTGTGTGCCATTTACCGCTGCCCTTGCACGCCAAAGCTGCCATGACCTCGCAGACAAGTAAGAGCATCGCGCGTGCAGCCCAATGTGATTCATGCAAAGCTGAGCCAAGCACACCATTAATGGTTACAATGGTTACAATTGGGGGTGACCTTCAGCCAGGTTGTTTGGCTGATCGGCTGCTGACTGGTCTCGGCCAGCCACAAATAAATCCATAAGCTCAGAAAGAAAAAGAAAAAGTCTATT
>Ga0307963_1004441_pt1:0-7500 | contig 11142 bp, 10 predicted proteins | sample OrgLakmetagen594_FD_201829 | JGI IMG/M metagenome (GOLD analysis project Ga0307963, IMG submission 201829) | Saline water microbial communities from Organic Lake, Antarctica - #594 | ecosystem: Environmental > Aquatic > Non-marine Saline and Alkaline > Saline | place: Antarctica: Organic...
CCTGCCAATCGTCTGTGCACTGTTCAGCATGGCAGAATGGCTTCATAACTCAAGGCCACCTCCACTAACTTCACCTGCACGCTCAGAATACTTTGTTGTGCACCTTAGGGTTTTTGGGGTTTGGGGCCTAAACCCTAAACCCTAGACCCTCCTCTGCAAAAGCAGATCAACACAAACCATGTATATACGTCAAACAAACCTCCTCCTCCCTCCGCTTACTGAACCTAACCACACCCCCACACGCTCATATGCTGCTCCTCACACCCCCATACGCTCACATGCTGCTCCAGCCCCCATACGCTCATATGTAGGGTTGGCCAGAACCGTATATATGCACCGTATATGATCGTATATTTGGTAATTTTTCTACCAAAAATACCGTATATACACCGTATGTACATATATGGTTCTGGCCAATTGTACTCATATGCTGCTCCACACCCCTACAGCGACCTCCTCACTTCTGTGCCCTCCCAACTTTTCCACCCTCCCAACCTTGTGTGTGCCCTCCCAACAATCGTGCACTCTGCCCCTCTGCGTCCTGTCCTTAACGCCATCTTGACCTTTGTTCCCTCACAACCGCTGTGCCCTCTTCTCCTCCCTGCCCCTCCCAACTGTTCCACCCTCCCAACCTTGTGTGTGCCCTCGCAAAAGTCATGCCCTCTGCCCCTTGGTGTCCTGGCCTTCGTGCCATCTCGTCCTTCGTTCTCTCACAACAGGCTTGCCCTCTTCTCCTCCCCGCCCTTCCAAACATTGGACCCTCTCAACCTACACACTCTGTGAACCAAACATAACCTCCCCTCCCCCGCCTCCATACCCACAGGCGGCCTCTCCGGATTCCTGGGCACCCACAACCTCTCTCTCACCCTACCCCCACACACCACCCTCTCCACACTCAACGCTAGACGTTCATCCGCACACCCTCCAGACGCTCCTCCGTCCCACGTACACCCTCACCCTCTGCTGCCCCCGCACCACAGCCAAGCCAACCACACACACCCGCTCCACAACAGCTTCTCAGCCCTCGTCTCTAACCAAAGCCAGGAGCTTGCCTCTGTGTTTCAGCACGGCCACATGCTTGGGAACTCCTTAGCAGGTGAGCTCATGCTTTCTGTTTCCTTGAAAAGAGGCAGAGGTGCCTTTCTTGCTGCCAAACTTCTGGTGTGCTATCTTTTTGGATATTGCCTATCTCGCTGCCAAAATGCTGGTGTGCTGTCTCATTGGATATTGCCTTTTTTGATACCAAACTGCTGGTGTGCTATCTCATTAAATATTGCCTTTCTCGCTGCCAAACTTCTGGTGTGCTGTCTTATTGGATATTGCCTTTCCGGATGCCAAACTGCTGGTGTGCTATCTCATTGGATATTGCCTTTCTCGCTGCCAAACTGCTGGTGTGCTATTTTTTTGGATATTGTCTAGAATGACCGCAGCTAGGCTATAGTTGTGCTATTGTCGTTTCTGTTGTGGGCTTAGTAGTTAGGCTACAGTTGTGCTTTTATTGTTTCTATTATGAGCTCAGCAGCTCCCTCACAGTTAGACCACCTGTGCACTTTTTCCCTGTATCAGCGTTAAGAGCAAAGTGGACTCAAACTAGCTTCAGTTGCGAGAACAGCCGACCGCTGGCAGTTTCTACTTTATCAATTGTCTAAGTGGCGTCAATTCTTGACGATTCATTATCAGCCAACGCAATCACTTCAGGCTCGAGGAGAAGGCTGTGGTTGCAAACTTTAAACTTGTATTGTTTACTGCACATAAGAAATAAGCCTTTGTCACCTAAAGTCCAAGTGATACGGCCCAAATCTAAAATAGAAGGCTATTGTTGCAAACAATAAACTTTTATTGTTTACTGCAAATAAGCCTTTGTCACCTGAAGTTCAAGTGATATGGCCCCAATCTAAAATAATTAATACAGCAGTACGAGCATATAATTTGATCAAAACCCCATCTAGTAGCATTGAAACGAATAGCGCTGACATTTTTACTAGTAACAGCTGTTGTAGCTGTTTAAAAAACAGCAATAATTAAACCAGCAGGTAATGTTTTAACAAGCCATGGTACAAAGAAAGAGAGAAGGCTACTGTTGCAAAAATTAAACATGTATTGGTATAGCGAGGGCATATAATATTTGGTGTATTGCCGCTCTCCTCGTTAAGGGCAAACAGCATATTGTTGAAGTGCCGCTCTCGTCCACAAGGGCAAACAGCATATTGATGTTATGCCGCTCTCATCGTTAAGGGCAAACAGCATATTGATGAAGTGCCGCTCTCGTCCACAAGGGCAAACAGCATATTGATGTTATGCCGCTCTCATCGTTAAGGGCAAACAGCATATTGATGAAGTGCCGCTCTCGTCCACAAGGGCAAACAGCATTTGGTGTAATATAATGCTGCTCTCGTCGACAAGGGCAAATATGCTCATCTATGCCCTTATTGACGAGAGCAGCAATTCACCAATATGCTGACGCCCTGATCAATTTCGTCGTTCCCTCTAGGATACACACACACATACACACACACCAGTGTTTTTTTTAAGGGCGACGCGTCCCTTTTTAAGCATTTTGCGTCGCTTTTTAAGGGTTTTTAAGCGACACACCAAAGCTCCGCGGGGTACCTTGTGTCGCGCGTGCGCGACATAAATTTTTTGGAGAGTACCCTGTGTCGCTTTTTTCTTTTGGCTGGTCACCCAGAGACCAGGGTTCGAGCCCCAGCAAGCTCGTTTTTTTGCCCTTTTGCTATCGCCCCTCTATAAAACACACCAGAACTTGCGATTTGGGTGAAACAACCAAAAGTTTCCTGTCCAAAGCCCTTTTCCATCTGTATGAGAACCACTATGTACAACAAAAGCCAAAATTTTGGCATTTTTTTGGGGAAAGGCTTGCGCTACACACTTTTTTGGCTGGAGCACCCTGCGTAGCACGTTTGACTTAAAATGCTACACACCCCATGACCTTAAAAAGAAACACTGACACACACACTGACACACACACACACACACATGCACACACACACTCTCACATGTCTCCCTTCCTGCAGACGCGGATGACGTCCCTAACCTGGACAGCATCCTCACTCGCACCTCCGTCAACAGCGAAGGCAGAGACCAGCTGCAGCAGCAGCAGCAGCAGCAGTGTGACACCCACCCTCTGCACTCAGCCTCCCTTCAGGAGCTCTTTATGACGCGCCACAGTGACAGCGCGAGTGGGAAGGGTGCCGGCGCAGGAGGGCCGGGCACGCTGTTTGCGCACCCCTCTGTCAACAACGTAAGTTTAAATACAGCTGTCATCAGCAACGTAAGTTCACACACAGCTGTCAGATGCAGCTTAAGTTCACACACAGCTGTCGGCAGCTGCTCTACTGTGATAATGGTGACTGATGTAGTGTCTATGCATGCTGTTTGGGCACCCCTCTGTCAACAACGTAAGTTCACACACACACAGCTGTCATCAGCAAAGCAAGTGCACACACAGCTGTCATCAGCAATGTAAGTTCGAAGGGGGGCCGGGCACGCTGTTTGCGCACCCCTCTGTCAACAACGTAAGTGCACACACAGCTGTCATCAGCAACGTAAGTTCACACACAACTGTCATCAGCAATGTAAGCTCACACACAGAGCTGTCGGCAGCTGCTCCACTTTGAAAGTGGTGACTGATGTAGTGTCTATGCATGCTGTTTGCACACCCCTCTGTCACCAACGTAAGTGCACACACAGCTGTCATGAGCAACGTAAGTTCACACACAGCTGTCATCAGGCACGCTGTTTGCGCACCCCTCTGTTAATAATGTAAGTTCAAATACAGCTGTCACCAGCAACTTAAGTTCACACACAGCTGTCAGAAGCAGCGTAAGTTCACACACAGCTGTCAGCAGCTGCTCTACTGTGATAATGGTGATTGATGTAGTGTCTATACGCAATGTTTGCGCACCCCTCTGTCAACAACGTATGTTTGCATACAGCTGTGTCTAATGCTCTTATTTCGAAAGGCATGATGAGCATGATAAGTGCAAAGTTTCAGTCCTTGTGCATCATCGTAGAATCCCTTGCACCTTGCTGGTTCTCAAGTAGGGTTGGCCAGAGAGAGGCACACAAGTGCACACACACACTCATACTCACACACACACAAACTCTCACGCACACACACACACACACACACACTCACACACACACACACACACACACACACACACACACACGCACGCAGGCCACTGCTATTGACCCCATCCTCGTCGCACCTCGGCATGCACCCGCAACCGTCAACGCTGCCACCATCACTGCCTTGCAGCAGCAGAGGCGACAAGCAAGCGCTTCCTCTCTGCAGCAGCAGCAGCAGGTAGAGCTGGAGGGTGTAGAAAGCCAGAGTTTTTCATTAAAGTGCAGCAGCAGGTAGAGCTGGAGGGTGTAGAAAGCCAGAGTTTTTGATAAAAGTAAAAGTGTGAAACATGACATGTACGTACCTAGTGTTGGCCAGAACCGTATATGAATACTTACACGGGATTGTTGCTCTATGTAGTTACTTATGGAATGTTGCTATGTTGCTATGTACTTACACGGGACTGTGATTGCTGCTTTAGGTACTGTACATACACATACGTACACGGATAGTTACGGTAAACCCTACGTTACGCACACGCACACACACGCGCACACACACACACGCGCGCACACACACACACACACACACACACACACACACACACACATGTTCCTAAGGTTGGCCAAAACCATACATACATACGTGCATACACACGGAGTACACACACGGCATCTTTAGCAGGGGACTTCCATACATGCAGCCATACATACGTGCATACATACAGTGTACACACACGGCATCTTTAGCAGGGGATTACCATACATGCAGCCATATACGGTGTACACACACGGCATCTTTAGCAGGGGATTACCATACATGCAGCCATAAATGGTGTACATATACGGTTCTGGCCAACCCTACATGTAACTTGTATGTTGTGCGTGTGCCTCAAACACACACACATCCTTTGTATGTATATAGGTTGGCCAGAACCAAGAAAAGAAGAGAAAAGAAAAATTACGCAGGCAGCAAAACACTCCCTGCATCATTTAAGGAAAAAGAGACACACTGGCCCGAGGTTCCGTGAGTCTCCCCCACCAAAAAAGCGAAACAGAAAACTTGTGGAAATCTGGAGGGTGGCTGGCAGCCCCCTGCTCCAGACCAAGACCTTGAGAGCAATTCATTTTATCACGTGCGCGTCTAGTTGTAGGCAGCTTGTGCGCCATATATGTACGGTGCATATACAATATTTTCCGCAGGGAAATTACCAAAAGTCAGCCCAGCCAAGCCCTACCCAAAAAGGGGGAATTGATGCCCCTTTCCTGAATTGCACATCTGAGGTCACCCAATGGTGCCTATACATAAATGAACACTATTGCATAAAAATGAATGAGTTTGGGGTCAAGGGTGAGAGTGAGGGGCTGGATATGTGCCGTTTCCCTGCCAAAAAGGTGGTATGGGTGTAGAAATGCGGGTTTTAATCCAAATTACACCAATTCTTTTGTTCCCAGATAGGTTTAAACGCAAACCATACCCATCAAAGCAAAACAAGGGGGGGTGAAATTTTGCCCCTAGAGGACTTAGTGCGTGGGCCTGTTTGCTGGGCAAAAATGATGCATTTCTGAAAAACCCGGAAACACGCTTTCTGGCCCTCACCTGCGTGTCGGGAACCCTTCAGTATGCTCCCAAGGCGTGCCCTGTCAAGTTTTATGGTCTGGAATGCTGAGGTTGGGCCGTGGTGGGCAGCAACAGCTGAGATTTTTAAAGGCTATGGATTCAAATTTCACTGCCTGCCCACACCAGTCGCGCATTCTAAACTGCTCTTTACTCGTCAAACTTCAAATGTTCTCAGTGTCACTTTTTGAGTGTTCCAGAACATGCCACTGACAACTTTTACAAGTTTAATATATAAAACTAGTCGCACAAATCAGATCCCCAAACCATGCACCCTGTGCTCCTCGCATAGAATCGAGCAATCCCTGCCAAAAGGGGGGTCCAAAACCAGACCTTGACCCCAGACCCCCGGGCTTTCACCAAAATGTCCGCAATATTTTTGCTAACACCCCTGGTAAGTTGCTGGCACCAGAGGGGAGCTTTTGGAAATCTATTTTCTGGCAGGAATTTTCACCCTGCCCACCTGGGCACCTCCCGCCACAAACTGAGTGTGCAGGGATGCTTAGATATATCTAGTTAAAGGTCCTGGATACTTAATGTACTTTTCGGCTTTGGGGCAAGAACTCTCACAGGGATGGCTGGCCTGACCAGAAGTGCAGTCGTATATGGTGCATATAAATGATTCTGGCCAACCCTACATACATAATAAGGCAGTGCAGCAACCCTCCAGACCCCCTTTGATTTCTCTCCTTCTCTGTGGTGGAGGAGTTTGACGAGATTGTGTATCGAAGGGGCTCTTTGAAGTAGTTTATTTGTGTGGGCAGTGGTCTTTCACTGCCTGCGTAGTTTTTGATTAGGGTTGGCCATAACCATATATATGCGTAAGGGTGGGTGAATAGATTGTCTGATTTTGCCAGCGAGGCTCGGCGAGCCTCAACGAGGCTCAGCACTCGCTGGAGAGGCCCTAGCTGGAATTAGCGGTTAGGAAACCACTTTTCCAAATTTTCTGTCGTTCCAGGAGGCGTCCAAAAAAAAACGTAGACAGGCACGTCCAAATTCCTATGGCCCAAAATTACCACCCACCCCCCAAACCCCCCTTCCTAACCCCCTACATATATAAAAAGGGTGCCATTCTGCTCAGAATTCAAGCAGCTATTTGCCTGCACAGTTCTCATGCCAAATATTGCAGTACTTGATGAGCTATAGGGCAAAAACTGGTTTGCACACGCTCTTGCACTGACCACCTGTTTAGTGCACAAATCCAACCAAAACTTTTGCCAAAGCACTTTTTCACTTTAGTCATGCAACTCATGCACAATGCAATGCGTAAACTGCAAGTTTGGAATCAATTGCTGGTAATTTGCCTGAACACACCCTCATGGCCTACTTGGGGACATTCCATGCATTTAAATGACCAGGCACCCAAACCCTTCCCTTTAATCAAATCACTCAACAAGGGTGCCATTCGACTGGGCTTGAGCTGAGGATTCCAAAAATATTAAACTAATTCCGTGGGAGTGGCCCAGAAATTTTCTGGGGACCCCCTCAAAATGACCACCCAAAAAAACAAGTTACCCCCCCCCAGAATTGACTCAATTATTTATCAATCGGTAGCTCTCGACGCCAGGATTCCGAATATATAATTTATATCGAGATTGACACGTGCCGCCAAAAAGTTATGATCCTGGACGCCTCCTGGTTGTTCGCTTATATATATTAATGTATATTAACGTTGAGAAACAGTTTTGTACGTAGAAATTTGGGCGGGCGGAGCCCTTCTATATATATTAATGTATAATAAAGTTGAGACCGGGTGGAAATTATGGCGTGTGATTCAGGAACATTCGGTTTATTCG
>Ga0307963_1004447_pt1 | contig 11137 bp, 12 predicted proteins | sample OrgLakmetagen594_FD_201829 | JGI IMG/M metagenome (GOLD analysis project Ga0307963, IMG submission 201829) | Saline water microbial communities from Organic Lake, Antarctica - #594 | ecosystem: Environmental > Aquatic > Non-marine Saline and Alkaline > Saline | place: Antarctica: Organic Lake...
CCCCTGCACCCCCCTCCCCCCCCCCCCCCCCCCCCCCCCTCAGATGCGACCCATATATATATTAATCGACAGCTCTCGACAAGAGGATTCCAAATATATAATTGTATCGGGATTTGTTGCATGCCGTCCAAAAGTTATGCTTCCTACACCCTCCTGGGGGGCTCCATAATTCTTCTGGGCCACTCCCACGAAATTTTAATTATATTTTTGCAGCTCAAGCCCAGTCGATTGGCATCCTTGTCGGGTGATTTAATCAAAGGGGGGGGTCTGGGTGCCTGGTCATAGAATGCATGGAATGCCCCAAGTAGGCCGCGGGGGTGTGTTCAGGCAAATTACCAGCAATTGAGTCCGAACTTGCAGTTTACGCATTGCATTATGCATAAGTTGCATGATTGAAGTAAAAAGTGCTTTGGCAAAGGTTTTGGCTGGATTTGTGCACTTAACTTGTGCACTTAACAGGTGGTCAGTGCAAGAGCGTGCGCAAACCAGTCTTTGCCCTGTAGATCGTCGGGTATTGCATTATTTGGCATGAGAACTGTGCAGATAGATAGCTGCTTAAATGATGAGCAGATTGGCACCCTTTTTATTAGTGTGGGGGGTCAGGAAGGGGGGTTGGGGGGGGGGGGGTCCAGTTTGGGCCGGAGGCCCAAAGAATGCACATGACTGTCAGGAATTTGTTTTTGCAGCCTCCTGTCCAAACTGTAAAAAATGGACAATGCGCAATTAAATAAACAAGCTTTTCCCATCTGTTCCCATGGTCTGATTCCCATCTCGCCCCGTCTGTTGTTCTTTTGACATTGCTTGAACAAAGGAATACAAACGGGGTTGGAGCAGCACAGCGGCCACTACACTTAAAAGCACACACCAGGGCATGTCCACAACACCAAATGTGTGACCCAAACATGCTCCACACCACTCAACGGCGTACGCTGCAATACATGCCTCACCTTTTTTAACGCTTCCCCAAAGCCCCTGCACCCCTTCTCCCTCCCCTTTCCCTCTTCCAGCAGCCGTACCATTACCTACCCTATCCCCTTCAGTAGCACACCAGCCAGCCACTACACTTAAAAGACACACATCACACGCTCCCTATTGCAGTGAAGGAGTTTCACAGTGCTAGGTGCCTCCTGTTTCTTAATTCCTTTGTGGAGTTGTTTTTACAGCCTGCGTAATGTTTCCCTTTCCCTTTCCCGTTCCTTTTCATATGTATTCCAAAACAAGGCCAGGGTGAGAGAAGTTACAGAAGGCTGAGCTTGGATCTAAAAGGACGACCAAGAGCACCATACTCACTTTGTTGGTCTCCTCACAACCGTCTGGCAAAGCTAAAAAAAGCAAAGGAAACAGCAACAACAAAACGTATGAGGGTCAAGACCCTGCTAGGTGTCTTAGTAAGTAGCCAAGAATAAGAGCAATCTATGACATTCAAATAAAAACGTGCTGAGAATTGGCCAAAGCCGTGCATATTACATACATAGTGTGTATTACACACGGAGCATATTTACAATTCTGGCCAACCATAGACACGCTGAAATATCAGCTATATTCACCCCGACGCTTTGGTCTGTCTTGTTCAAGCGCAGGTTGAGAAGAAACACCATACCGTGCACAAGAGAACAAGTACATATAAATATTATTGCACTGACCTTGCCAGGCGCCTCGACAGGTGGCCAAGCTCGAGGGCAGGAGAGAGCGCAGTCCCTCTCAGGTCTAGGGGAAGACAATACCCAGGAGGCAAATTTTTGAGGCCCAACAGACGCTGCAGAGTGCTCCCGGCCACACCCACTGTCATTGATACCTGTGTGTGTGTGTGCGTGCGTGTGTGTGTGTGTGCATGTGCGTGTGTGTGTGTATGTGTGTGTGTGTGTGTGTGTATGTGTATGTGTGTTGTATGCATCATGTGTGTGTAGGTGTGCACATGTATGTGTATGTGTACGTATTTATATGTGTGTATCTTACTGCAGGTTACTCGTTACCGTAGCTGCTGTCATATGGCATACACGTATGAACACGTGAGTTTGTAAATACAAAAAAGTTGCATATCATGTCAGAGGGGTCTATCTGACTCCCCGAATGGGGGTGTTTTTTAAATTTTCCCAATGTGTGGGCCCCCTCATTGGCAACTGTCAAATTTGGTTCCCAAATGTATCCATAGCAGATAAGATTCATAGTTGCCAATTGGGGGGCCCATGCTTTATCGGCTGCGGCGTGTACCCTACTTTTCGAGAAGCCATATGCTGTATCTGACCAGCCAGAGCACCATGCTGATGAATGTTTTGGCGTTTTGGAGTCCTTTTAATATATAAAAACATTGCAAAAGGAATGGAGCGAAACGGTGAAGTGGTTTGGGATAAGGTCAACACATGCTACTTTCCCATCAAAAGCAAACCTGTTAGGGTTTTGGTCGTCAGTGACAAACTTTAAGCCCTGCCAATTTGCACACAAAGCGACCCACATAAATCCAAGCACATCATCGTGTAGCTTCTAATGTCAGCTTTAATTTTAGGCAAAGAATGTCCCAATTGAATGAAGGGTCGGTGAATGGCTGCCTTCTGGATGCAGATGAGGAACATTTTAAACATTTTCCCAGATAGCCCCCTCTGATATCATGAGCTTCAATTGTGCTGCGCAGTACGCACAACCTGTGGACTAAATAGCAATTAATGTTGTAGAGGGTAGTTCCCAAGTTCTATCCCTTGGTAGGCTTTGATTGCTGTACGATCAAACATCACAAAACAATCTCTGTAACACACTTACGTACATTAGGTTGAAATTGTTGTGTTTATAATATGTAAAAAGGAATCAAGTAATGAAGAGAAAAGATATGACGGATTCATTGCAGTACGATCAAACATCTGAAGAGAAAAGGCATGACGGATTCGTTGCAGTACGATCAAACATCAGCTGTCTTGTTTCAAGCGCACTACCGTTTACAGACGGCTTCCAATGTTCCTGAAAACTCGTCCAGACCTCTATTTCCTGTACCCTTCTTACTTCTTATTAAGTAAAGTACGATTACTGGCTGCCATAACGTTAATTGTTGGTGTATTACACAGGTCAAGGGGAGATAGCAAACTCCCTATTACGAGGTTGAAATGAACTGAAAGCTGATCAATACAAAGGGAACAAGAGAGGCAGGCTGGAAGAGATGAAAGAGAGAAGGGGGGACAACCATAATGTAAGAAGGAAGGATGAAATCCTGCACCATAAGTCATCCAGTTATTCCTCCTTACCACTTGCCACTGCCTCAACGTCACTTCAGCCACCACTTCTGCATTTCAATCCACCGTACCTGATCAGTGGCGGGGTCCATGGACCCCCACAGCACCAAGTGCACCACCTGCGACAGTGGGACACGGTTTGTGAGAGGTCAGAGTGCTGTTATAGGGGGTCATGTGAGAGGTCAAGATGCCGTCATAGGGGGTCATGGTTGTGAGAGGTCAGAGTGCCGTCATAGGGGGTCATGTGAGAGGTCAAGATGCCGTCATAGGGGGTCATGGTTGTGAGAGGTCAGAGTGCCGTCATAGGGGGACATGTGAGACATCAAGATGCCGCCATAGTGGGCCATGGTTGTTAGAGGTCAAAGTGCCGTCATAGGGGGTCATGTGGGACATCAAGATGCCGTCATATTGGAACACGGTTTGTGAGAGGTCAGAATGCTGTCACAGGGGATCATGTGAGACATCAAGATGCCGTCTTAGGGGCTCATGGTTGTGAGAGGTCAGAGTGCCGTCATAGGGGGGCATGTGAGAGATCAAGATGCTGTCACAGTGGAACGTGGTCTGTGAGAGATCAAGAGCCGTCATAGTGGGACACGGTTTGTGATTGGTCAGAATGCCGTCACAGGGGGTCATGGTTTGTGGAGGTCAAGATGCGTTCATGACTTGTAATAAGCACCTGCTATACTTCGTACTACGATACAACAAATCAGGTTCAGGCGCTAGACGTACTGCCTGGGTTTTTTAATTTGAAGTCTCGCAATACATCAGACATCAGCAGGCGTGACGTTCAGAAATGAGTGATTAAGGAATGGGACAATTCTCATCATAGGTCACATATCAAAGCTTTAGGTGGCACAAAGAATGCCACCGGACATAGTGCAGGGCCATCTCTGCACGCAATGCACCAAAATTCATTGGCGCCAAAACGTGTGCAGGTAGAAATGCGCCTAGAATGAACTCCATTTTGTGACCTAACTGCAGAGACGACCTTGTCGTTTAAAATACGCTGGCATTCCTGTTATTTGTCAAGCACGAGGTATATCTTGTGTACAACCTGTAAGTATCCTGTTACAGCATCTCACAGCATCTTACAACCTGTTAGACCCTGTTACAACCTGATGCTACATGTTACAGCATCTTACTACATGTTACTACCCTGTTACAACCTGATGCTACATGTTAACGCATCTTACAGCATCTTACAACCTTTCAACACCTCACAGCATCTTACAACCTGTTACAACCTTTTCGACACCTCACAGCATCTTACAACCTGTTACAACCTTTTCAACACCTCACAGCACCATACAACATGTTACAACCTCTGACGCGTGTGCTTGCCAATGGTGTGGAAGTCCTCCGATACAACACCTCGACACACAAGGGTGATATCTTTTGGGTCCTGGGCAATAAGTGCAGCACCTGTGGTCCGTCTAAACCCTATGAAACCTTGTTGTGGATGCAAACATATTTTGATGCAGGGAGGGAGAGAAAGTCTAAAGTGCTCTGAAAGCCAACCAGAGGCTCACCCTTTCTCCATTGCTGGTTTTAGACCTAGCGCCTTTCAGCCCTTCTGAATCCTGCCTTCCTACAGGTTCTTCTTGTGTGCTCGTGTGAGTCGCTGTGGTTGCTGCTGCTGCTGCTGCTGCTTTTTCAAGAGCAGAAGGCTCTGGGAGGCTGCCCATTGGTCCTGCACGAGTGAGTAGGCCAGCAGCAGCGGTTCAAAATGTATGAAGAAAGAAGGTCTGGAGGCTGACAGGAGGACATGAACACGTAATGAGTAAGAATGATGAAATTATTATTTCTGGCCATGTAATAAAACTTTCTTAAATTACAATGCCGGCTTTCCTGCTTTCAATGCCTGCCTCCCTTTTATTTCTTTTTGTCAACCATCACACTTTTTGTCAACTATCACACAACGGAACTTGCCCAGCCTCGGCATTTGTGCAATAAACTCAGAGAGTTTGCGCAAATAACTGTGCAACATCAGTCAAAATCTGAACATTAATCTTGGTTGAATGTGAACTAGGTATTTATCGTTTGGCACATACCAATTTCAAAGTGCGCAAGCGGAAAAAGAAGCAGTTCCCTAGAGGCAGTTCAGATTGTAAAGGCAATCTCTGATACGTGAGAGACCAGGACAGGACTATCTGAAATGAATAGGACAAAGAAGGTTTAGTGATGCCTTCACATCCTTACCAATAAGCAGATCCAAGCGCCGCTGCTCAATTACCCCACTGCGCTCGATCCTTACATGCATGCCTGAAGAGTGAATGGAGGTGAAAACTGTACATGTACGCGGCATTCATTGTGCACGGAAATCAGTGTATGTGCGTTTGCGCATGCGTGCGTGCGTGCGTGCGTGCATGCATGCACATGCATGTGCCAATACCTGACATGTATGTGAACATACCTACATCTTGATGTGTGCATGGCGTGTGTGTATGTGTGTACAAGTCCATGCAAGCGTTTGTAAATGTGCGCATGTGGTGCTTGCATTTGTGGGCACGAACACCTTTTGGCACAGGTACGTGCAGGCGTGTGTATGTATGTATATGTATCTGTGTTATCTAGAAAATTCACCTGACATCCACGCCTCAAGACCCACGGCGCTAGGGTCTGCCTTGCCCCTGATTCCAGTCTCTGTGTTATGGTTGCGTTCTGATTTGCTGGACGTGTCTGATGTAGCACCTGTTGTGCTGGAGACCATCAGGCCTTGAGGCAGGCCTCGTAGTGCTGTGTGGGCGTGTGTGTGGGCGTGCGTGTGTTTGTGTGCAAGCGTGTATATGTGTGTTTGTGTGCATGCGTGTATGTATGTGTTTGTGTGCATGCGTGTATGTGTGTGTTTGTGCGCAAGAGAGTTAGCCTAAACCTTAACATCCTTGAATCCCTAACCCTGAGTCAAAATTCCTACTGCTATGAAACCCAGGATATGTGTATTGTTGCACGTGTGTTGTGTGAATTCTCTACTTGCTATGAACCCCATAAGGATGGGCATTTGTCCGATATACGGTAAGCATTTCCAAGCAGCCTTAACACGCGTTCCAAAGAAATCCCACACCTGATACCAGAGAATAACTCAACACACGTTCTGACGTCACACACCAGATACCACGTGACACTTTTTTAACACACGTTCCAAAAGAATCACACACCATATACCACACGTTTTTTACGCACGCTCTGACGTGACACACCAGATACCACGTGACACTTTTTTTTTAGACGTTCATTTTTTTGACGCACGTTCCAAAGAAATCATACACCTGGTACCACACATTCTTAACGCACGTTCTGACGTCACACACCAGATACCACGTGACACTGTTTTAACACACGTTCCAAAGAAATCACACACCAGATACCACGTCACAAGTTCTTAACACACATTCTGACGTCACACACCAGATACCACACGTTCTTGACACACACTCCAAAGAAATCACACCTGATACCAGCTTGGTGAGCGTGGGTGAGGCTGCGAGCTTCACTCGAAGGGGAGAGACGCGGATGGAGGCAGATTTATAGGGCAGAGTCATACCTATGATTGGCAGGAATGCTATGTTTAACAACAATATAAAATACAAAATACAATGCAAGCGAACAAAGTGATGCAGCAAGGGAGGAGCATTGCTATCAGGAGCTAAAAGGGCAGCTTCGTGACCTAACATCAGACGCATAGATGGCAGCATCGGATTTGGAGGGATGTCAAGGTCGACACACTTGATCTTATCACATACCCACACCCGAACGTACACATACACACTGTCTCTCTCTCTCTCTCTCTCTCTCTCTCTCTCTCTCTCACACACACACACACACACACACACACACACAAACACACACACAGGAAGACACACACACTGAATACGCACATGTATTCACAAACGTACACACACATGGCTCACCATCGGGCGTGAAAGTCGCAGCAATTGCCTCGCCACTACCTTCTGCGAGGCTAGTTACTTGGCCTAGGATGGGTGCTACTGCAGGAAGTCCAGTCCTGTGATGAGGTGCAAAATTCAGGGTCAGAGGAAGCGTATTGTTAAAGGAAAGTCCTGTCCTGTGATGAGGTGCAATGAGCAGAGTGAGAGGAAGCGTATTTATTACAGGAAGTCAGTCCTTTAATGAGATGCAAAGAGCAGGGTCAGAGGAAGCGTATTTTTACAGGGCAGTCAATCCTGTGATGAGGTGAGAAGAGCAGGGTCTGAGAAAGCGTATTTTTACAGGGAAGTCCAGTCCTGTGATGAGGTGAAAAGAGCAGGGTCAGAGGAAGCGTATTTTTACAGGAAGTCAGTCCTGTGATGAGGTGCAAACAGCAGAGTCTGAGGAAGCATGATGGCTAGCTTGCACTTCAATGTGGACTGACAACGTAGTACCTTATCATCACCGCCATTACCTTGCCAGTGCATGTGAGAAACGTAGGCTCATGGAAGCGGGTTCGTGTAACAGGGTGAACTTGGGGGGGAGGTCCTCTGAAGTAGGCTGTGCTCGGGGAGTGCCTGCAGTGGATTGGCAAAAATGCCGTATAACAGAAAATACCGTAGAAGAAGGATAGAGGGAGACAACGCAAAATGCAGGGAAAAAGTATATGGCTTTTGCTTTTTATTTTCACAAAGGACTCGATGCACACAGGCTGGAGGAAAGGCCAAAAGAAACGCAGCTCACCTTGAGTAGAGTGAAGCTCCTTTTTTGTTCCATTCCCCTTAGCGTCGCTTTGCTGCAGCTGTTGCTGATTTGATTGTGGCTGCTGCTGCTGCTGCTGCTGCTCCTGTTGTTGACGCTGCTGCGCACCTGGCGTGGACATGGCTGCTGGTCCTGGTTTGGGGCTCTTGCTCTTTAGGGGCAGCCGTTTAATGCCATTCACTTCCCACACCCTCAGCTGCATGTGCAGGTTCGGCGCCAGCACCTGCACATTATAAAACATGGAAACACAATGTCATTTGATGAATCATTGAACACACACACCCTCAGCTGCATGTGCAGGTTCGGCGCCAGCATCTGCACATATTAAAACATGAAAACACAATGTCATTTGATGAATCATTGAACACACACACCCTCAGCTGCATGTGCAGGTTCGGCGCCAGCACCTGCACATTATAAAACATGAAAACACAATGTCATCTGATGAATCATTGAACACACACCCTCAGCTGCATGTGCAGGTTCGGCGCCAGCACCTCCACATTATAAAACATGAAAACACAATGTCATCTGAATTATCATTGAACACACACCCTCAGCTGCATATGCAGGTTCGGCGCCAGCACCTGCACACGCGTCATAATGTCATTTGATGAATCGTTGAACAGGTTTCACGGCACCATATGCACAACAAGAATTGCATGCTTGTGAATTGAATGACTACCCTTTGTTGCGAAACAAAATAGACGTGCAGGTTTGGTTCTGACACTTGAAAAAGAACCCAAAAATTTGCAAATGGGTGGTTCCGCTTCTTTGTCCGAGGCACCTGAGGACAAGTTTGTGTATATTAGGGTTTGTGCTTGCATAAATCATTTCAACTTAATGACGCAGGTCAAAATGCTTGTGTAGGTTCGGCGCTAGCACCTGCACACATGTCAAGTGATTAGGGTTGACCATACACATGGTATTTTTAGCAGGAAAATCACCAAATGAATGATCATATACGGTGTACATATACGGTCTGGCCAACCCCACATTTGATGAATTGTCTAAGCAGGTTTTACGTCACTACCTGCACAAAAAAAGGTGCATGAATGCAAATTATTGTGAGAAAAATAGTTATACGCACAGGTTTGGTGCTGACATGTGAGAGAAAGAATATTTGCTAATGGGTGTGGTTCGTCTTTTTGTCTCAGGTACCTGAGGACACGTTTGTGTAAATCATCCCTTCTCTTCCTCTTGTTTCTCTTAGACGTCCCCCCTTTTGTTTAGCTAGGTGTGGTTACAGGCTTTCTTTCAAGCTTCCGCTCAGATGCCATTGAGGCATACATTGCGATGTAACCCTTCCTTATCTTCCCTTGTGTAGGATTGGCACAAGCACCTGCATAATAAACACAAACAATTCATTATAAATCTACTTCACATGTTGAAAGGCTGGAGGCAACACGCACTGCATGGCATCAAACTGATGCAAGGCTTGCAATGTCCTAACTCCTCATCACTCACCTCACACACGATCGCACGCATGTACGCACATGCACGCTCACAAATGCACACACACATGCAATGCCACACATGCGCACACACTCGTACGCTCATACACACTCATACATTCACACACACACACTCACACCCACACACACTCATACACTCATACCTGCCACTCCCCAGGAACACACTGCTCACTGCCATTCAGGCGCACAGCCTCCTCTAGCCGTGCAGAAGCTTCATGATTAGCGGGCTCACCCTTCCACCATTGAGGCCCCCCCCCCGAAGATCCAGCGCCTGTTTCCGCTCTACTGTTGCCTTTGTTAATGTCGTTGCTGCCGCTTCTGCTGCCGTCTCTATTAATGAGCTGTTGGGGGTTGTTGCTTAAGCTTTTGCTAGCGGGCTTTTGCGCGTCACTGCTGCTGCTGCTGCTGCTGCTGCTCGCGCTGCTGCCCCCCCCTGCCCCATTCCCTACACTGTGACTAGGCTCTTCCTCATCAGGTAAAGTCGGAAGAAGTGGCGGCAGAGGGTCGAGATGAGGCTGCTGTTTGGGATGCACCTGTTGCAGCTGCGTCTGCTGCTGCTGTGCAATCTGTTGCTGCTGTTGTGTCTCTTGCTGCTGTGCATTCTGTTGCTGCTGCTGCTGCTGCTGCAGCTGTGTCTGCTGCTGCTGTTTTGTTTCCTGCTGCTGCTTTGCTTGCTGCGGCTGCTGCATCTGGCTCAGGTGGTGGTCGCCAAATGCCCCTTTGACAACTAGCTGCCCTCCCAACACATCCCTGTATGCGTGCAGACAAGGGGGAAAGGGTGATGATCACAAATTTTTAAAGATCGTATGCCCTCTTGCAGGAGGGTGGAATTAACATAGCTTTTGTACGTCAGGTGTCAACCCCATTTTTTATTCTATAATCGGAATCCCGAGATTAAGGGCTATCGATTGATATATAAATGAGTCCAGTCTCAGAAGGTCATTTGGGGGGGGGGGGCAGGGGGTTTCGACTTTTTGGGACCCCCCCTCCAAAATTTTACTGAGGCACTTTCTCGAAATTTTAATTGTATATTTGGAATCCTCGGCTCAAGAACTGTCGATTGGCACCCTCTTCGAGGTGTCAGGTGCAACGGTTGAGGAATTGTGACGACTTGAACTTTGAGGATAACATTCCGTTTGAAATGTCAATATGGACGACCTGAAATGCCCAGTGGTGGGTTGTAAAAGGGAGTTCAGCAATAGGTTTAACAGGGATGAGCATGCTGAGAAGGGAATGGCAGGCAGGCAAGAGAGCCAAACATGGCCAGCAAAGTATGTTTGACTTCTTCAGCAAGGCCCCAGCACAGCCAGCAGCACAGAATGCGTGTGCAGCTAACCCAGCAGCAGCAGCAGCAGCAGCAGCAGCAGCAGCAGCAGCAGCAGCAGCAGCAGCAGCAGTAGCAGCAGCACCAGAGGAAATGGATGTGAATGGTGTGCACGTAGATACGCAGATGCATTACTGCCTGCAAGCCCTAGCATGCCTGCATTCGCACCCTGCATGGGCTTCAATGGGTTCCAAGGAAGTAAAGCACATGCAGTAAGTGGCCATGAGTGTGCATGCTCCGTAGTAGCCCTCTGAAAGGGACTTAATAGACTTGGACTAAATCCAAACAGCACCTTCAAGCATCTTGGTTTCACTTTTTTGCTCGTAGCATTTCACGGGCTTTGAATCTCACCAACCTTAGTATGCAGATGAATGCAGAATTTAAAGAGGAGAAGATTGGTACCCCTTTTGTTCGGGTGGGGGCACTGGAGGGGG
>Ga0307963_1004450_pt1 | contig 11136 bp, 9 predicted proteins | sample OrgLakmetagen594_FD_201829 | JGI IMG/M metagenome (GOLD analysis project Ga0307963, IMG submission 201829) | Saline water microbial communities from Organic Lake, Antarctica - #594 | ecosystem: Environmental > Aquatic > Non-marine Saline and Alkaline > Saline | place: Antarctica: Organic Lake...
CTTCTGTGTGTGTGCGTGTGTGTGTGTGTGAGAGAGAGTAAGAGAGAGAGAGAGAGAGAGAGAGAGAGAGAGAGAGAGAGAGAGGGAGGGGGAGAGGGAGAGGGAGAGGGAGAGGGAAAGAGAGAGAGAGAGAGAGAGAGAGAGAGGGAGAGAGAGAGAGAGGAGAGCACATACACACATAATGCATGCGTACATTGTGCACACAGGTTGAGGCTGGTCTTGCGCGCATTAAGGCCTTGGACTCCAAACTAGCAGATAAAGAAACAGAGGCCATGATCATGATTCGGTGGGTGCCATGAAAGTGTGCGGAACCATCATCTTGCTCTAGTGTTTGTCGTATTAAATCGCCCAAACTGGTGGGTGCAATGAAAGTGTGTGGAGCCATCATCTTGCTCTAGTGTTTGTCTTATTAAATCGCCCAAACTGGTGGGTGCAGTGAAAGTGTGTGGACCAACAACTTGCTTTAGTGTTTGTCGTAATAAATCGCCCAAGCTGGTGGGTGCCATGAAAGTGCAGGAGCCATCATCTTGCTCCAGTGTTTGTCGTATTAAATCGCCCAAACTGGTGGGTGCAATGAAAGTGTGTGGATCCATCATCCTGCTCCAGTGTTTGTCTTATTAAATCGTCCAAACTGGTGGGTGCAAGGACAGTGTTCACCAACTCATCTTGCTCTCCTGTCTATCTTACACAGGGCTGGCCAGAACCGTATATCAGCACCGTATACGACCGTATGTATAGTGAATTCCCTGCTAAAAATACCGTATGTACACCATATATACCTATAAATGTATGGTTCTGGCCACCCTAATCTTACATCATCAAGCTTTACTGCTTCTCTTCTTTGTGCCACCCAAACTGGTCCGTGACTGTCCAGTACAACTTTTGGGGGCAGTCAGGCAAAAGCAGCATTCTCTGCTGTGGCGTTACTCTCTTATACGAAGTTTGCCCCTCACAATTGGATCTGAAGAGCTGGATTTTGGTATAGCTAAGCAGACACACATAGAGAGTAATTCCAACATGTCTGTAATAGTACGAAGCTCATGCAGGGACAGTTTGTAAAACGGGATTAAGGCAGTGCTGACATAGACAGACGGGATTAAGGCAGTGCTGACATAGACACAGACGGGATTAAGGCAGTGCTGACATAGACACAGACGGGATTAAGGCAATGCTGACATAGACACAGACGGGCACGCAAATTAGATCAGCACAAAAAAACATGTGCACGCCCACAATCACAGTTTGTAAAACGGAATAAGGCTGTGCTGACATAGACACAGACGGGCACGCAAACTAGATCAGCACATGAAAACGTGTGCACGCCCACATTCCCATGCGCACACACAAAATGTGACTGAGTCGAGGCGGTCCTGGCATAGGCACAAACTGGTATGTAAATTGATTACGCACACAAACATGCACACACACGCGCATACACGCGCGCACCTGCACACACACACACACACATGTGCACTTGCACACTGCAGTGAGGCGGACCCTGAGCGATGGGCCAACCAGGAGCGCCTTCGCTTAGATAAGAGGGCACGAGCAGTGGAAGAGACGCTGAAGTGGGTTGTGTGTTCAACAGGGTCGAATGTGTGTTTACAGGGTGTGTGTGTTAACAAGTTGTGTGTTTGACAGGGAGGGTTGTGTGTGCTTGACAGGGTGTGTGTGCTTGACAGGGTTGTGTTTGACAGGGTCGTGTGTGTGTAATTGACAGGGTGTGTGTGTTTGAATGCATGTAGTTCCATCATATAGCGTCGTACCTGCAATACCTGAGGGAGCATTGGCATGCACAAATGCCATCATTGTGATGATGTGGGACCAGCCTTCGATGTCAAATTTCAGCTCTGCCAAGTTCAAACAGCAGACCCTGTACAAAACATTCAGGCATGGAAGCCTCAAATTCACGGTCATTAATGGCGGATGCAACCGGTTTTGGCTACAACCTTAAATCCTGGCTGCAAGATCATAACACACGCATGCACACGTAAACACACACACGTAACAACATACACACACGCAGGCGTGAGCGCATGAAGCGCATGCGTGCTGCAAAGCTGGCTCGTGCGTTGGACCAAGACCGCCAGCAGCTTTCTTCTCAGGTGAAACAGATGGAAAGGTGAAATTCTCAGGTTATAGTGCTGAATAATTCTAATGACACAGGTAACCAATCATATAACTATGGGTGGCCAGAGCCGTGTCCATACTGTGTATATACAGTGTTTTTGGCAGGGAGATCACCAAATATACGGTCAAATATGGTGCATATACACGTTTGGCCGACCTTGAACATAACCAGTAACGTAATAATCTGAGAATTTGTGGTGGCAGTGGTGATGCTTGTGGTGACACTGGTGACTTTATGTGGTGACACTGGTGATTTGTTGTGGTGATACTGGTGATGCTTGTGGTGACACTGGTGACTTTATGTGGTGATACTGGTCACAGTGGTGGCAGTGGTGATTTGTGGTGGCAGTGGTGATTTGTTGTGTTACCATTGGTGATTTGTGGTGACACTGGTGATGCTTGTTGGATTGATTTGAGCGTTTTAATTCCACTTTTTGCCATCTCATACTGTCCTTGCGGGTGGTTTGCTGTCTGTAGCGCGCAGGAGTGCCCCGGATCTTTTCCCTTTTGATCCATCTCTCTGATCCATCCCTCTGATCCATCCCTCTGATCCATCTCTCTGATCCATCTCTCTGATCCATCTCTCTGATCCATCCCTCTAATCCATCTCTCTGATCCATCTCTCTGATCCATCTCTCTGATCCATCCCTCTGATCCATCTCACTGATCCATCTCTCTGATCCATCTCACTGATCCATCTCTCTGATCCATCCCTCTGATCCATCTCTCTGATCCATCTCTCTGATCCATCTCTCTGATCCATCTCACTGATCCATCTCTCTGATCCATCTCTCTGATCCATCCCTCTGATCCGTCTCTCTGATTCATCTCACTGATCCATCTCTCTGATCCATCCCTCTGATCCATCTCTTTGATTCATCTCACTGATCCATCTCTCTGATCCATCTCTCTGATCCATCTCTCTGATCCATCTCTCTGATCCATCTCTCTGATCCATCCCTCTGATCCGTCTCTCTGATTCATCTCACTGATCCATCTCTCTGATCCATCCCTCTGATCCATCTCTCTGATTCATCTCACTGATCCATCTCTCTGATCCACCTCTCTGATCCATCTCTCTGATCCATCTCTCTGATCCATCTCTCTGATCCATCTCTCTGATCCATCTCTCTGATCCACCTCTGATCCACCTCTGATCCACCTCTGATCCTTTTATACCGTGATTATGTTCCCACTTTATTCGTTCCAGCTTATTTCTTTCACGACTAACACTGGCCTTCTGTGAGCTACAATCTTTCCTTTGCTCAATGCCTTCGTCATCAAATTTTACTTGCTACTTAACAGGGCTCTAAATGGGGGACTTTCCTTGATGCATGCCATTCCTTGATAGCGTAGACTAATATTTGAAACGAAGTGTATATGGGTTTATTTTCTTGAGTTTATCCCAAAGCATGTCGATCAATAACAGCACAGACTATGTTTATGATGTCAAATTGGGGAAATTGCATGCTGTGCACAAAGTTTGATGAGACCTAGAATATGCAGTATTCCAATAAGCCAGGGCAGTAGTTAAGAGGCGTGTATAGTCTCATACATAGGGTTAATCAGAACCGTATATATACACCGTATATGACGTAAATTTGTTGATTTCCCTGCCAAAAGTACCGTACATACACCGTATATATACGGTTCTGGCCAACCCAACACGACGGTATACAATGCCCAGCATACCATATTACTTTAAGTATTCAGTAAATAATGAAGATATGTCTTTAGGGACCAGAACCGTATATATACTCTGTATATGACCGTAATTTTAATGATTTCCCTGCCAAAAAACACCGTATTTATATGGTTCTGGCCAACCCTGCATCTTTATATTGACCCATACATAGCAATTGCAGATACACACGTAGTCATGTATATATTTTCTCTGGGTTAGGGTTTAGGGCCAACCCATATGTATTTTCACACAGATAAACACACATAGCCATGTGTATTTTTTCTCTGCAACCCAAATGCATACACATACATGAGACATGCATATATATACGAATACACACATACGAATACACACAAAAGTACATGTGCATACTTTCTCTGGCCAACCCACTTGACACAAACGTGAAACATGCATGTATGCGCACACATACAAAATATACAAAACATACATACCGTAGATCCTCAATCACTTCGGAAATGGCAAAAAACAAAAAATCTAATAATATTCAGAGCCCTTTTACGAACTGAATTCGAAGTGAAAAGATCATATTTTCAGTGGTAGGGTGATATTAAAATGGCTTCCCAACGTGCCAGTGCGAAACCAGCCCTGAAGAAGCCCTATTCCCCAGCTGAGAGGCTAGCTGCTCAGCAGAGAGACCATGAGAAGCTGCAGAGGGAAAGGCAGCTCAGGAGCTGGCAGAGGATGCAAAAGGCTTTCCAGCAAGGGGCAAGGCTGTGATGAAGAGGCCCGTGGGGGCGCCCATGCATGCTCGCTCCAAGAGAAATTGCTCCTCCTCCTCTCACAGCCCCTTCAGGCCTTCCTCTGAGGCATCCACACAGAGTCAGTGAAGATGGCAAGTGGTAAGAGAGGATTGCTTCTCTGATTGAGAGAAGCACACGTGCAACAACAGCTGTCATTCTCCCCATGCAGCCAATGGGCAGTCTGCCCATCAGCCTGCACAGCAGCAGCAGCAGCAGCGGCAGCAGCAGCAGCCAATAGTGGAAGGCTTTCAAATTCACAAATTAATTCCCGACGGGACCCTCACGAAGTCCCTTCGAACTCAAAAATAAATCCCCAGACCCCCATACGAACTAAAAACGAAAAATAATTTAATTTCTATATTTTGTGTCACGAAATGATCGAGGATCTGCGGTATATATATTTACCCTGGCCAACCCTGTACGTGCCGCCCCACTGTGTGACAAAAATCTCACTTTTCTTTTGATGTGGTGGGGGGTGGCACGTCCTGCTTGCATCTTATTTTCTAAAAAGGTTACACGTCTGCTTGCATCTTATTTCCTTAAAAGGCCAGACGTCCTGCTTGCATCTTATTCCCTTTAAGGTTCCAAGTGCTGTTTGCACCTTATTTCCTTGAAAGTTCACACGTCCGCTTGCATCTTAATTGCGTCAAAGGTCTCACATCCTGCTCGCATCTTAATCTCTTGAAAGGATTCACATCCTGCTCGCATGCACTTCCCAGTAAACTCTGCTGTGACTTTTGCTGCTCAGGCCTCAGAGGCTGCTTCTCTGGGAGGGATGCGGTCATCTGCGGCATCCTCAGTCTTTGGGAGGGAGGGTGCAGGACGCGGCAGGTGTGTGTGCGTGTGTGTATGTATGTATGAGTGGGTGTGTTGTCCTGTGCAGGGATATTGTAATGTTTTGGTGCTGAGTGTGCATGCGTTTGTGTGCGTGTGTGTGCGCAGGTCGATGGAGGACTTTCGTCGTTTTTGAGTTTGAGTTGTGTGTGCAGCAGAACATTTGCATGAAAGTGATGCTGTCATACGCATGTCCACTTAATATTGGCCTGTAGCCATAGACCTTTGAAGTGCTTGCAGTAAATTTAAGGCGCGCTTGCCCGATCTGTAATCATTGACCTTTGAAGTGCTTGCAGTAAATGCACGGCGCGCTTGCCCGATCTGTAATCGTTGACCTTTTAAGTGCTTGCAGCAAAGGCACAGCTTGCTTGCCCGATCTGTTATCATTGATCTTTGAAGTGCTTGCAGTTAATGCACAGCGTGCTTGCCCAATGCTGCACCCAGATTCGTGGGCACCTCACTGATCACCCCCTTGCATGTACACACACTGCACCTCACATCATTATCAGTGCACACAAACGCACACATATGTGTAACCATTCTGCTGTATGCAGGCACCATCCTCTGCTTGAGCCTCGAGTTTTAAAGGGATCATCTAAACTTGCACACAAACACACACATTATCTCACACGTACACATACAAACACAAACACACACAGACACACACATGATCTCACACACACACAGGCACCACCCCCTCCTCATGCTACGCTCTGAGGAGGAGGCACTTGTGGAAGCTGTGCTGAACACACACAAGCACATAAACATAAACACACACAGACACACACACGATCTCACACTAACACACACATATAGACACACACACGAACTCACACACACAGGCACCACCCCCTCCTCATGCTTCGCCCTGAAGAGGAGGCACTGGTGGAAGCTGTGCTGAACACACACAAGCACATAAACATAAACACACACAGACACACACACACACACGATCTCACACTTACACACACATATAGACACACACACGATCTCACACACACAGGCACCACCCCCTCCTCATGCTCCGCCCTGAAGAGGAGGCACTGGTGGAAGCTGTGCTGAACCGCACCCCAACCGACGCAACCGAAACCAACAACCCCTTCCAGCTCAGTGGCAATGAAGCAGACCCTTTGGCCTGTGCCATGCCACGCAACCCCCATGCTGCTTCTCCTCAACCCTCTCAGCCAACTTTAGCCTCAGCTGGGATGCAAGGCCAGGATCTGCCGTTCACACCACAGGGGGACGGAGTTGAGGGTGCCTCCCTCCAGTCCCTGCCGTCCTTACCTTCACTCCAGGCACGTGTGATGATGGGCGTCGATGCATGCTGACGGATAGGATGTGTGCACTGATGCCATCTTGTGTGCAACGGCCATCAAACTGTGATTTTTCCACTTTTCTTTTCACACCCCAGGGGGCTAGAGCCAAGGGTGCTTCCCTTCCCAATCCCTGCTTCAAATCAAAGCTCAAAGCATCCTCACACAGCTTTTTAGTAACAAACTTATGAGCAGGGTCTACAGCTCATATGCAGCTTGCGGCTGAAATCAAAACGATCTTCACCAACTGGTGCAATAGAATCCAGGGCCATATCCTGCAACCAGCTCTGCTCCAGCGCTATTTCCTGAGTCCCTCTCTCTCTCTCCCTCTCTCTCCCTCTCTCTCTCTCTCCTCTCTCTCTCTCTCTCTCTCTCTTTCTCTCTCTCTCTCTCTCTCTCTCTCTCTTTCTCTCTCTCTCTCTCTCTTTCTCTCTCTCTCTCTCTCTCTCTCTCTCTCTCTCTCTGCTCTCTCCTGTGGGAAAATTGAAGACAGCATTTGTCGTTTAATGCCAACACCTAGCTGTCAGGCGCATTGTTCACCCGCAAGGGGGTTGCCCGACGTAGCACCTACCGTCCATCATCAGCACCTGGCTGCACGTTGCATTTTGCTTCTGTGCAGGGGAGCCAGATGTAGCACTCACCGTCGATCATCAACACCTGGCTGCACATTGCGTTTTGTTTCTGTGCAGGGGGGCCAGAACCTTGCAGCGGCTGAATCCTCCTGTTTTTCCACACTATTCTCCCACAGGAGAGTTGCCCAGCAAAGCAGCTGCCGTTTGTTGCAAACACCTGGCTGCATGTTGCGTTTTGTTTCTCTGTAGGGGAGCCAGAACCTTGCAGCGGCTGGCCCTCATGCTTGCCGCTCAGACGCATCGTTTGGGTGGGGGAGAGGGGGGGGGATGCTGATGCTCCCGGGAGGAGAGAGTGCTGCCGATGTTGCGGCGGCAATAACGGGCCACCCTTTGTCGAGAGGTGCGTTTGTTTGTTTTTGTGTTTGTGTGTGTGTGTGTGTGTGTGTGTGAATTTAATGACCATTTTGTGTCAAGAGCATGAAGTGCTGACTGATGCTCCCGGGAGGAAAGAGTGCTGCCGACGTTGCGGCGGCAATAACGGGCCATCCTTCGTCAAGAGGTGCATTTGTTTTTTTGTTTGTGTGTGTGAGATTCATGACCATTTTGTGTCAAGAGCATGTAAGGCTGACTGATGCTCCCGGGAGGAGAGAGTGCTGCTGATGTTGCGGCGGCAATAACGGGCCATCCTTCGTCGAGAGGTGCATTTGTTTGTTTGTTTGTGTGTGTGTGTGCGTGTGAGATTCATGACCATTTTGTGTCAAGAGCATGTAGTGCTGACTGATGCTCCCGGGTGCTGCCGACGTTGCGGCAGCAATAACGAGCCATCCTTCGTCAAGAGGTGCATTTGTTTGTTTGTGTGTGTGTGTGTGTGTATTTGATTACCATTTTGTGTCAAGGGTATGATATGCTGGCTGATGCTCCTGGGAGGAGAGAGTCCTGCCAACGTTGCGGCAGCAATAACGAGCCATCCTTCGTCAAGAGGTGCGTTTGTTTGTTTGTGTGTATTTGATTACCATTTTGTGTCAAGGGTATGAAATGCTGGTTGATGCTCTTGGGTGGAGAAAGTCCTGCCAACGTTGCGGCAGCAATAACAGCCATCCTTCGTCAAGAGGTGTGTTTGTTTGTGTGTGTGTATTTGATTACCATTTTGTGTCAAGGGTACGAAGTGCTGGCTGATGCTCCCGGGAGGTGAGAGTGCTGCCAACGTTGCGGCAGCAATAACGAGCCATCCTTCGTCAAGAGGTGCGTTTGTTTGTTTGTGTGTATTTGATTACCATTTTGTGTCAAGGGTATGTAGTGCTGGCTGATGCTCTTGGGAGGAGAGAGTCCTGCCAACATTGTGGCAGCAATAACGGGCCATCCTTTGTCAAGGAGTGTTTTACATCTGACGTGATTTCACTGGATTTCTAAGCATGAAGGGCTGCTCATGTACTGCTTTGGTTAACCCAAAATGCATCTGCACAATGTTACAGGCATCATTGAGCACACAAATTTCACAGGGAGAGCTGGCCAGAACCGTAACGTATCGTAAAATAGATGGCCAGGGCAATCAAGATTTGATTGAAGCACATGTGTGGATCGATTTTCTGACCCTACTGTGTGTATGCACAGGCTACTTTGGAGGCACATCAGCCACCCAGCGTAGGAGGAGAAAAACAGGCAAATGTTATGCACGCTAAATTTAACAAACGCTGCCGTATGCTGAACAGGCTACTACTTTGGAGGCACATCAGCCACCCAGCGTAGGAGGAGGAAAAACAGGCAAATGTTATGCACGCTAAATTTAACAAACGCTGCCGTATGCTGCACAGGCTACTACTTTGGAGGCACATCAGCCACCCAGCGTAGGAGGAGGAAAAAAACAGGCAATTGTTATGCATGCTAAATTTTAACAAACGCTGCCGTATGCTGCACAGGCTACTTTGGAGGCACATCAGCCACCCACGCCGAGGAGATTGAGGAAACAGAAGGCCCTGGGAGGAGGGAAGCAATGGAAGGGGGTGTGCAAGGCGACGGTGCGTTCCATATGTTGCGGTTGTTTCTGAAGCAACGGGAAGGGGGTGTGCAAGGCGATGGTGCCTTCCATATGTTACGGTGGCTTATGAAGCAACGGAAGGGGGTGTGCAAGGCAATGGTGCGTTCCATATGATACGGTGGCTTCTGAAGCAAGGGAAGGGGGTGCGCAAGGCGACGGTGCGTTCCATATGTTATGGTGGCTTCTGAAGCAAGAAAAGGGGGTGTGCAAGGCGATGGTGCATTCCATTTAATGGTGGCTCCTACTATAGCCTCGAGAAGCATCCTAGGAGGGCCGGTGCCCAAAATGTAGTGAGCCATTACTACATTTCTACTACAGCCTTGAAAGGCATCTTACAGCTGATGTGCTTATTTGTCAGATGCCTTGTTTGGAACAGAAGATTATTCGCAAACAAAAAAATTTAGGAGGGCCGGGTGCCCAAAATGCGATGACATAAGGCATACAAACCGCAGAATGGCAGTCCTGAGTATGCATGGTTCTGCTAGAAAGAGGCACAGGCTGCTTGTTTGCACCTCCTCCTTTGCTGGGGGGGTCTGGTACGGTTCGTGGTGGCTCGTGGTGGCTCAAATTGCTGTGCAGCAGAGCGCCTGACCATCGTCCGTGGCAGTACCCCTCGTGGTGGCTCGTGGTGGCTCAAATTGCTGTGCAGCAGAGCGCCTGACCATCGTCCGTGGCAGGACCCCTCGTGGTGGCTCAAATTGCTGTGCAGCAGAGCGCCAGACCATCGTTCATGGCAGTACCCCTCGTGGTGGCTCAAATTGCTGTGCAGCAGAGCGCTTGACCATCGTCCGTGGCAGTACCACTTGTGGTGGCTCAAATGGCTGTGCAGCAGAGCGCTTGAACATCGTCCGTGGCAGTACCACTTGTGGTGGCTCAAATTGCTGTGCAGCAGAGCGCTTGACCATCGTCCGTGGCAGTACCACTTGTGGTGGCTCAAATGGCTGTGCAGCAGAGCGCCGGACCTTCACATGTTTGGTGAAGGTGCTCACAATATAGCGACAGAGCGTCTGCCCTGTATGCGCCAATTTGTCTGTACTGAGGGTGCTCACACAAATAGCGACAGAGCGCCAGACCTTTGCGTGTGTGCATCTGTGCATCTGTACTGAAGGTGCTCACACAAATAGCGACAGAGCACCAGACCTTTATGAGGACTTGCACAGTAGCGGCTAAGAGTATCAGTCTTTAACGCGCGGGTGCTTTTGAACGTGAAAAGCTGCTCAAATCATAGCGACAGAGCGCCATACCTTTGCATGTGTGCATCTGTACTAAAGGTGCTCAATTCATGAAAAGTGATCCCTACATGAGCACTATGCATCGTGTGCCTTCTTTTGCAATCCATTTCCTGATCCAAACTTTTTTTTCATCCACGCTGCCTCAGAACACAATCCATTAACTGACGCGTAAGCTGCCAAACACAATCCATTACTTCATCCACGCTGCCTCCAAGCACAATCCATTACTTCATCCACGCTGCCTCCAAACACAATCCATTACTTCATCCACACTACCTCCAAACACAATCCATTTCTTCATCCACACTACCTCCAAATACAATCCATTCCTTCATCCATGCTACCTCCAAGCACAATCTATTACCTGGCGCACATGCTGTCAAACACCCCTCTCTCACGTACCTATGTACCGACTTGCGCTCCAAACGTGCCAGTGACACCAACCCACAGCTCACAATTAGCAATATGCTTGTTTACCAACTCAGTACTGCCTCCAAAGACTCCTGCACGCTTACATACTTAGACACACAGTCACATACCTTTACACTCTCTCTCTTTCTCCCCTCTCTCTCCCC
>Ga0307963_1004454_pt1 | contig 11132 bp, 6 predicted proteins | sample OrgLakmetagen594_FD_201829 | JGI IMG/M metagenome (GOLD analysis project Ga0307963, IMG submission 201829) | Saline water microbial communities from Organic Lake, Antarctica - #594 | ecosystem: Environmental > Aquatic > Non-marine Saline and Alkaline > Saline | place: Antarctica: Organic Lake...
CTGTGGGCAGGTGCGTGCGTTGTGGCCTTCCCTCCCACACACTTTGCATGCTGCGTTTGCTGTGGGTGTTGTGAGGAGGAGCAAACCCTGCACCACCAACATGCCAGGAAGGTGCACATGGTGCACACATGGAGCAGTCTACCAACCAACGCACCAACCCACCAGGAAGAGCAGACACGGCTTCCGCAACAAAGCATGGCATTTGAAACACTTGAATTTAGTAACGAAATTGAAATTAATGAACATGAGTCGTGTGCTTGCATGGAACAGCAAACTTTCCGTCCACGTCTTCCTTCGGCCCCGGACCTTGCAACCACACTCAGGAAAGTTATCTGATGACGCCTGTGCTTTCAGATGATGTTCGGGGGGCATGGGCTGAGCTCCGTCGGGCAGCTTCCTCCAGCTACCAAACATTGAGTCACTTCTTTCCACAGCACTGCTCACTGCACCCCTGGTCACCAAAACTTGAAAGCCCCGACAAAAAGTTTTGCTTGGCCTGCCTGCCAAGTTTCCGACCTGGACGTTGGCTGCGTGGCTCTGGCCAGGCCCTGATTCTCAACTTTCCAAACTTTCGTTCCAGGGTGCGCCCAGCAGCACCACCCCCTGCCTCTCCCCTCCCCCTGACACCGCAGGGCTGCCTGATTTGTAAGTCTGGGTCACTGTGCAAGTTTTGGGGGCGGGGGGTGCGCTGGGCGGGCCTGCGCACACTGGTGTGAATAATTTTCGTTTTCACGGTGCGCCCCTTACTAGGAGCCCAGCAGCACCTCCACCGCCCCTTCCCATCCCTTGACACCGCAAAGCTGCCTGGTTAGTCAGTCTTAGGTGCCTTGCAAAGTTTGGGGGCGGGGGGTGGGCTGGGCGGGCCTGCGCGCCCTGGTGTGAACTCAGGCATGAAACATGGCAAACCTAGGGGCTGCGCCCCATGACTGGGGCTTCGCCAAAAAAGGCTGAAGCTTTTCGAAATCTCGCTGCCAAAAGGGGGGGTCCAAGACCGGACCTTCACCCCAGACCCCCGAACCTTCACCAAACTGTCCGCAATATTATTGCAAACACCCCTGGTAAGTTGCTGGCACCAGAGGGGAGCTTTAGGAAATCCACTTTCTGACAGGGATTTCCACCCTGCCCACCTGGGCACCTCCCGCCACAAACTGAGTGGGCAGGGATGCTTAGATATATCTAGATAAGGGTCCTGGATACTTAAATGTACTTCTCGGCTTTGGGGCAAGAACTCTCACAGGGATGGCTGGCCTGACCAAAGGTATATTGTGTTTACAAGGACCCTGAAATGTGTTTGATTGATCCAATGCACAGGCGGCCAACCCTGTTATGGCTGGCTGCGTGGCAGAAATCGGAACACGTCAGCACATGGCAGAGACGTCAGCAGCGGTGCATGCCCTTCTCGGCAAGCAGCTGCTCCTTCCTTGGATGGATAGCGGTGAGTACTGGCTGATGGCCTGCTTCAAGCGTCTGCTGTGGGATGCACTACAGCACCCGCGCGCTGCTTGTTTCATTTCCCGTATTTGATTGGTGTCGTTCCCCCAGTCTGTTTGCCTGTAATATTTACTCTGTAGGGTCGAATGCCTTGCCTTCTTCCTGGGTGTACGATTAAGCAAAGGCGATCCAGCCAACACCACTCAGACTTATTCCTGCAGGGCTAACGTCTGCAGATGCCAGAGTGGAATGGCTTGCCTTTGCTGTTAAATTCCATTGTTTTCACAACGTTTCTTGCGTCCTTTAAGCACCCCAAACCAATGCAAGCTCTTAGAATAATACAACCTCAGCAACCAGGCCTGCGTTGTGCATTGTGGGGTGGTATGTATTTCAAGGTAACTGCATCCATTCCCTTTCTTAAAAACGGTGCCCTTCCTTTTAGGAGTCTCTGCATTGTCCGTTCATCCCTTGTACCGGCAAGCTGCAACATGCTCGTGCAGCTTGCACACACAACCATGTTGGTGCACTTCTGCTTCTTCACTGTCTGCGACCTTCCCTTTCCCTCCCTTCAGGCCTGAAGCTAGAGCCCATGGTGGCCAACGTATTCAGTGCTGCCCTTAAGCTGGACACGGAAGTGGTCAAGTCAGTTGCTGCGGCTACCGACGACCCTGCGACGGTCCAAGCGGCTGGCGAGTAGAACTCAAAATGCTGTCAGCTTTGTTTTTTGGCGAGCAAGCATTTGCAAACGACACTGATGGCTATTTTAGGCGTGGTTGGACAGCTCACAAACCCTCAGTCACAGCCAACCAGCATCTCTTTTGCTACTTTGCTCTGTGCCTCTGCTCTGCTAGGACTATGGTTTACCAAACCATGTGGTGCACATACAGCATTTATAGCACAGAGACCTCTAACTAGGTAGTTAGCAACAGTGTTGAGGTATATGTCCTGGCCAATCCTAAATGAGACGCCGTACCCTACTTTCGTGCCCTGCAAACCTACAGGCAAAAATGCAGGCATCAGCACTCTGGCCACCTTTAGCAAGTGGCCGCTTGCGGAGCCCCTAAAAGTGGTGACCGTGGATGTGAGTTGTGCTGCATCTACTGTTTGTGACAGCGACAAGCATCCCCTGTTTGTGTTTTTCCTCAGATTGAAAGCAGGGGAATCAAGGGAGGGAGATTTTGTGGAAATAAATAACCCATGTTATGATACCCAACATTATGAAATAGCACTCATTCAGTTTGCCACCAGACATGAACAACCCTGCACGCATGACGCGCATTTTAGGAAACCCAATGCAGATCAACAGAAATGGTTGGATTCAGTAAAAGTGAAGGAGAGGGAGGGAGGAAACTTAGCTTGGTCAATTTGAGTTATCCCAGTTGCTTTTGCAAAATGCTTCGCTTCCTTGGCATTGAACCTGCATTGCCAAGTGCTGGACTGCTGCCTGTATAGAGCATGTATAAGGGGTGGCAAGTTGATTTAATCGACACATCCCACTTATAAATCTGGAGGTGTGCATCACAGAGGCAGATTGAAAGAGCTCATCGCAAATTTCACACAAGCACGGTTTGTTTGTTGTCGTGCCTCTCACAGTGGGCAAGCCTGCAAGTGGACCGCCTGAACACCTGGGCTACCCGTCAGCTGCAGCAAGAGAACTGGGTAGCCGTGAATGGCCAGGATGGATGTGCACAGGTATGTGCAAGTATGTGTGCATGTGCACGTGCATACGTGCGTGTGTGCACTGGGGTTACGTGTGTGTGTGTGCATGTGCACGTGCATACGTGTGTGTGTGTGCACTGGGGTTATGTGTGTGTGTGTGCATGTGCACGTGCATACGTGTGTGTGTGTGTGCACTGGGGTTACGTGTGTGTGTATGTATGTGCATGTGCACGTGCATACGTGTGTGTGTGTGTGCGTGCTGGGGTTACGTGTGTGTGTGTGTGCATGAGCCCGTGCATACGTGTGTTGTGCATGCACTGGGGATATACGTTTCATCGACTTTAGTACTTGAAAAAGCAGCTAATTGCCTGGAGGTATATCTCATGCTCAGCCACTGGCACGGTCCTGCCCTTCTTATTGTAAGCTTTGACACACTATCCTGTCCAGACACCTGAACACCAAAACCCATCCAATCCTTTCGTCCTCAGGTTACATATTTTGACATAAAATGGGTCAGAATTGAGCTAAGTAAGTCCCAAGAGCGATATCCCTTCTTCTCCGAGGGTTAAAGTTTGAGGTTTAGGGACCTAATTTACCTAAACACTAAACACTAAACACTAAACCCACTCACCATTGCTTTTGCCAAGGTTTTGAAGGCTTTTCCCTTACTTTCCTTGCTACACAGTCAGCTGTTGAGATCCTGAAGCTGGTACAGGACTCCCTGGACTCCCTGTACGAGCTGAGGCTGCCTCTGCGTTTTGAGGGACGCCTGGGTGCATTGGATGTGCTCATGAACGGAGTGGACAACACTATGGAGATGTGAGTCTGCCGGACTAGGCACGGAAATCCTGCGTGGCTTGTTGTCTTCCACTACATGCTGCAATGCTGATGCTTTGCCTGCGAACGATGATGCACACGCATGTTATGATAAGCTTAAAAGCTTGTGGTTATGTAAGGCTCGAGTATGATGTGTTAAGATGTTGGAGCCTGTTCCTACACACAGTCATCACTATAGTCATCACGCCAACGTAATCTCAATTTTTGGTTGTTACTTTCGCCAAATCCCACCTGGACTCTGTTCAATGGAACAGGTTTGCCCAAGCTGTCCTGAGCAAGCTGGGCAAAATTGATCGTGTGGTGCCTCCCTTCCCTCCAGTGACACGCTACAAAAAGGAGCTGGCGGTGAAGCAGGTAAGGCGACCATCCATTGAAAGTTGCTCACTGATTGAAGAAAGGTGCAAGTGGCAGAAGTCACTGGGGTGTAGTTTGATTTGATGCAAGCTACTGTGTGAGCTTTAAATATTAATGTGAAGCGGAAACAGTGATCTGAGCTTGTCAGCCACACAACCTAAACAAACCCGATTCTCCCCAGACAAGCATGCACCATCACATCACGCCACGCAAATACATACTTGTAGGAGAGTGCTGAAGCAGGCCTCATGACCCATGCCAGCGGCGTGCCCCCTCTTTCAAAGAAAGCCAACTCCCGCATTCGCATTCCGGGCTCCAAAAAGTGGACATCCAGCAACCCCAACTCCGTCACGCTGCTTGACTTGCTGGCCACCATCAACTTCAAGCCTGGCAAGAGCCCTGCTGGCGTGTACTTGGAGATGGTCCCTAGGGTGGGTGCATGCCAGCTGAAAATAAATGACATAGGGAGAGCAAGTTCAGGTCCACTTAGCCAATAGGGTTATTAGGAGAGCGGTGATTATATATTCCTATGCTGGAGCCTTGTTGACCAAGTCTCTTGCTCGTTTGGGTTGAGTCAGTGTACGTAAGTTTTGAGCAAAGCTTTTAGAGGATAACAAGCGATAACTTGGTGGGAGCAAACACAAGATGTAAACCACAAACACCACTCCGCATGGACGTTTGTCTAATCTCTAGTTAGGCGCCCCTTCATACAGTCTGTGACAGTTTTTGACGGATGTTAGCTTTCTAGAATGTAAGCTTGGCGCTCTTGCAGGCTGACTCGCTCGACTGATTGCTCTTGCAGGTGGGCACCAGCCCGGACTACGCCTTTGTGCACAAGGTCCTGACCAACCCATTGTTCACGTGCTGCATCATGTCAGCACAGGTAAGAGTTCAAAGGGTAACAGAGGGGTGATGCTGCGTGCTCGATGATCTTGAGCAATACACATACATAATAAAGCTCAGTGTCCAACATTTGTCTCATGTGAGGCTCTTTCTTTTGTATGCGTTATGCTTCCTGCTCTTCAGTTTGCATGATCACCTGCATCCTCCTCCTGCCAGACACCATCTGCCTATACCGCTCCACCCAAATTGGCATGCACAACATGTTGACCTTCCCAAACTCTGATTTCCATCCCCACAGTTCCTGCTCAGCAACCTGGACAACCTGGCAGAGCAGGCCGACCAGCAGCTCAATGTGGAGGGCTCCACGATTTTCCGCACTCCCTCGGAAGATAAGCCCCCTGTGTACCTAGAGGCTGCTCGCCAGGCACTGACCAAAGCCCTGGTCCACTCCACCAACATGCTGTGCAACAAGGTAACGGGAAGGAACGGGGGGGAGGGGCAGTCATTTCTTTGTGTCTCATTTGCTATGCATCTATGCTACGTTGATCTGCAAAGTTGTAGTCTCTCTATGATATCAGATAGACAGCAAGGTTGGTCATACAAACCTTTGAGGAAAGCATGCTCGTGTATTGCCATGGAACAAGCATGGGATCCGAATGACACACATGTCTTGCGCGTCTTTTTGGAAACGTAGGATTGAGCCACGCATTGGCATGCTTGCAGGTTGTGTTCTGGGACATGCGGTCGGCTTGGTGTGAGCACCTGTACAGGCACAGAGTGACTGGAGGTGCTCCGTTTTCTACCAACATGGACCCTTTGCTGGATGGCCTGAACCAGGTGTGTGTGTGTGTGTGTGCATGTGTGTGTGCGTGTATGTGCGTTTGTGTTTGCCATGTCATCAGGTAGATGTGTCAACAAAGCTTGGTCCCTTCTGTGGCGTGCATTTGTCCTCTAAAGCTGCATTAAATTCAGAATGGCCTACAATAAGCAGCACATACGCAGCTTTGCAGCATGACCTAACTCATCCGTTTCTAGTTTTGTTGGAAATGCTGGAAGTTTGGAATTATTAAAATTGGTCACTGCCACCTTGTGAATTTGCAGGTCCTGGCTGACGTAGGTTCTCAGATGCCTGACAGCACGAGGGCGTTCTTTGCAGCAGAGCTGCTTAAGGTGGTGTGCGAGGTGAGCACGCATTGCATTGCCATGAGTGTGAGATACGCTTTTGATTAGGAATTGAGGGCCAACTAAAAAGAAAATGACCCAAGTTGCTAGAGCACGCTTGCAAGCGCAAGATGTTAAAATGTAGCCATGTACTGTGCCATTTTATTCAACAATAAATTATCCTACCCTGACCTCTTCCTGCTAGGCATACAACCGTGTCCTCTTGGACGGTGGACCATGCCGCTGGTTTGCCCCCACTGATGTGCCAACCCTCGAGGCCGACCTGAAGCAACTAGCAGCCCTGTTTGAGGCAGAAGGGGAGGGCTTGCCAAAGTACGTATCCTTCTAAGGGTGGTAGTAGTCACCCCAATTTTAAAAAAATGTGTGGACCTTGCGTCCCCGCACTTGCATATGTACGGTAACCATGTAAGCATAAGATTTAATTTGTAAAGTAACCGGCATTTCATAATCTGTTTGCAGCAAGAAGTTTGAGTCATTTAAATTTTGCAGGCCTTTGGTGAAAGATATCTTGAGGAGCACGCACCGTGTGCTGGACTTGATGCGTATGGACACTCCGACTTTGATGGAGGCTGTCAAGACTGCAAGGGTGAGGACATCACAGTGCTGATTACTGCTGAGGCCTCCTGCTTTTGTGATGAAACGCCTTGTTTTGTAGTTAATTGAATTATTACCTGAAAGCAAATGGTTCAGCACCTGACATTGCCATCCCACCAGAATGCCAAGCCTTGTTTCACTTCTCACCTTTGTTGCTCCCTCCCCTCCTGTTGCACATGCAGAAAGAAGGCATAGCAGGCAGCACTGGCCTGGCAGCAAACTCCAGCAAGATGATGCGCAAACTGAAGCCCGGCGGTCCCGACGTACCAATGCGTTCTCCCTCTATGCGTGACCCATCCATGGCAGGCTCGGAGGAATCCATTGCTGCTCCTGCTCCTCAGTTCTCGGAGGCTGAGTTGATGCGAGCGCTTGCACGACGACCAGAGCGTGTGGGCTCAAAGCTATTGAAGGAGAAGTACAGTTTGCCTACCAAGACAAAGTGATTTTTCTTTGATAAAGGGTCGTGATAAAAACGAGTGATCATGCCCTCCTCTTGCCTTATTTGCTTATCTGCCTATAGTGTTAGCAATCAAAAATCAATATGAATCCATAATCATAAATTACGCTGTCCTTCGTCCTTATAAACCCTTTAAAGCTATTGCACAATGATCAAAAGGCCTACTTTTTATACTTTAATTCCCTAGGTGGACTTTGTGTGTCTCTGCATCCACTGGGTAGTGCAGAACGCAAAAAGTCGTTCTTCCCTTTCTTATTTCTGCCTTTCTATTTGAAAGGGGCTATTGTTAAACCTGGCCGTGTAAACTCATTTTGTTTTGCTGGCTTGTGGTCGTGTGGTTGTGACTACCCATTCTATTGTGCTTGGGGTATTGAGTAACAGTAAGGGGCGTTTGAAAGGCAATACGTCCCCTATGCAAGGTTCCGTAAAAAGGCTGTCTAAGGCTTACAAAAAAGAGGTTCACCAAAAAAGGCCTTCAGTCAAGAAGTGCGACTGCTAGCCTGCTCATTTAAGCGATTAGTTCATGGAGGAAAAAATAAAGCTTGCTATTGTTCTGGCTTAAGAAAGTAGGCACTTCATGGGCTTCTGTTTGGGGAAATAGAGATGCAAATTACCTGCGGAGAAAATGTATGTGGGGATTGACGTGGTGGAAAAGGACGTGCTGCTTGTCACGCCCAATGTTTACTAAACCCTACACCCTACACCCTACCCTAAACCTAACCTAAATAACCTTAACCTCTTGAAGGACAACTCTAACAAACTCGCTCTAAACTCAGACTTGTCTGAGTTTATCTCCTCGGTGCGTTGCTTGAGCTGTTGCTTCCTTCTCACGTGGAGAGGGAGGAGAAGTTAAACACAATGCCTTTATTGGGGGGGCTTCTGGCAGGACACTGATGTCTAGTGCGACCTCTTTCACAGTGAAAGCATACACAGCAGCAGCAGGGGGGAATGCCAGCACAGCGGGCCGGGTAGAAGCGAGAAGGGAGGAAGGAACCGAAAGCTAACCCACCTACGAAACCATCGACAACCACGCCATTTCACACCAACTACGTCATTCCACACCACCAAGAGCTAGCCACAGCAGCAGCAGCAGTGGGGGGTGTGTGTTGGCAGCTATGGGGACGAGAGGGATGGAGGAAATCAGCAGAATGCATTGTAACATGCATAAGTAAAGTACGATTTACTTATTGCTCATTCATCCAGCTGACCATTTTGGCCGCTACGCTACAAACATGCTGCACCGCGACACCAGCAATCGGAGCCTGGAGTCCGGAGCTCAAAGCTCGGAGGAGAAAATATTAAGCTACACCTGCTGTGGGTGAACTGTGGCTGTAACTGAAAGGCTAGAGTTGGCAATCGGAGATTGTAGTAGAAGCTTAGAGTTGCTGTGATGAGGTGAGCCATGCTCAGTATGCACACAGAGTGCTCGCTAGGCAGAGAAGTATAAGTGGTTCTGGTTGGAAGGAACTTGGTATCTCTTGAGATGCATGCAGAGGACATGGTATGTTGTAGAAGGAACTGGGGGGAAAAGCTGAGGCATAGATTAGTTTGATGTATGTTTTGTACGTGTGAAATGCGAGGGAAGGACAACTCTTGTAGAACAAACCCATTAGTAGATGTGCTGAGTCTTACACTTTGCAGTGACAAAAATTTGCTCTGACATCATGTTCATCCTAAATTCATCAGCATCACACAGGTCACCAGTGGGGGAGTTACCATCAATTGATTCCATGTCGCTGCCTCAAAACATAGGGTGTGGACACAAAGTCTAAAACGAGCAGTGATGCAAATGACACCACGAGGAATAGCAGTGCTAAACCATCATGCATGGCTGAGGAGGCACGGAAAGCTGCTCAAATCGGACTTCTTGTTTCTTGCTTATTGTGCACGCCCCGATCATGTTGACTTCATTGCAAAGTGCGTGCATGAGCAGGCAATCAGCTCGTAATGCAATCATTATGGTAGCAGAACCCATTTATATTTCGGTCTTTATAAAATGGGGGCGCTGCTGAACAAGAAAGCTACTCATATCAACGGCATGAGACGATAAACATTGCAACATGTGCAATCAACCTAACCCACCAACCCACCAATCCAAAGGCAGATAGAGTAGCCATAGCTGGGAGCTACAAGTACTGGAACACTGGCATCCTCGGAAAGTTTGGGGGTGGTTTCGGCCATCTGCAATGGAATCCACGTTTGGCCGATTCGACTGTGATGATTTGGCCGTGTTTTTTTGCTGTGAAATGGGATTTTGCAAAAATGATTATTGACGGTGGAATGGCAATACTGACTGCTCATTGGGTGCCATTAATGACCAGTACGAAAAAAGAGAGACAATGCGCCTGCTTGAGGGTGTAGCCTGATATAGGTCCATAAGGTGCGCTAATTGTTTCACCCATGCTGATGGTCTTACAAGCCACAAGCAAGTATCAAGGCCCATTAGTTGAAGGAAACAGTAGGCAATATCGTGATCGCATGAAGCAGAAAGAATAGGCAACCTCATCTTCTTCAGATCATTATATACTCCCAGGAGTTTACACTATCGCAGTAGCCTGCCTTTACAATGTACAATGTACAATGTACACAGAAAAATTTATGGTATGCTCAAGCTTCCAAACCTGATCCGTAAAGAAAAAGATTGATGTGACTCAACCTATGCTGGTGGCAGCCTTTAGAACTCAAAAGAGGGTATGTCAGACCAACTCACCGTCTGGTGTTTTCCAGCGTATACTTTTACAAATCACCGCCACAGTAACAGACAGGACTCAGCACATCAGCAAACATCCCAGCTTATTGAACTAGACTCGTCAAAACAACCTCAACTGAAAAACCAACTAACTTTTGTCACACAACTTTGTCACTGTCACCAGTTGGGCGTGACAGGCAAGACACCGGATCAGGTGTACAGCAGAAAAGAAAAGATAAACTACGCAGGCAGTGAAAACCACTCCCCATTTTGAATGGAAAATAAAGCCACTTTGGTACTGAGTATGGTAAAACTCCTTCCAGCAGACAAAAAACTCCAGTTTCTTTCCAGTGTGTAGAAAGAAAGGAAAGAAAAGAAAAAAACTACGCAGGCAGTGAAAACCACTCCCCACATGAAGTTAAGGAAAAGTAAACCACTTTGGTACGAGTACCGTAAAACTCCTTTACCGGCAGACAAACAAGGCCCAATCAGAGAGGTCCAACAGAGTACCAGAAGGAGAAAAAAAGTCGCAAAGAGACTGAAGTTCCAGCCTCACAAGCAATAGCACCAAGCACAGAAACTGCAGAGCTAAGCTAAGGGTCTACCAGCAATGACCACCCATTGCAGCCACAGCCGGCCTCATTTGTTTTCTAGTCTCATAGCCAGACCTACAGCACTGAACCTGCCGTGCTACTCCATCAACACAGTCACTCAGTGCAAGCCTACAGCACCGTCACCTTTATGTATCCCACTATGCTAACCCAAGCAACATAGGTATAACCAACACCATCTAACATGCAAATCTATCAGCTATAGCAGCCACAATCATGCATGGCTACTTCCATAGAGCCACAGATAGCCTAACCTCAATATACCGAAACACAAAGCAGTTCCATGTCACGACAAACCATGGTACCAGCTTAAGCATGGATTGCAGATATGAGCCACACGGGGCCGGCGGTTCTATGCTACAGTTCGCTGTAGGCTTCGTCATTACACCAAGCTGCCGTGGAGGGAGATCAAAACCAAAAATGGGCTGCAGGCCCTCACAAAAGCAAAACAACGCAAAGAAGCAAGTGCCAAGTC
>Ga0307963_1004455_pt1 | contig 11131 bp, 9 predicted proteins | sample OrgLakmetagen594_FD_201829 | JGI IMG/M metagenome (GOLD analysis project Ga0307963, IMG submission 201829) | Saline water microbial communities from Organic Lake, Antarctica - #594 | ecosystem: Environmental > Aquatic > Non-marine Saline and Alkaline > Saline | place: Antarctica: Organic Lake...
GTGCGTGGTTGTGCGGGGTCGCCAAAAATATTTAATTTTGGGGTGCGTTATGTGCGGGGTTGGCCATAATTAAATATTTTTTGGGGGGTGCGGATTGAATCCAGGGTTGTACGGTATTATAGTATTACACCGCATTATTATATTACATTGCAAAACTGTTGTTTTTGGGGGGTGCGGCCAACTCACCCCCCCAAAACAAATAAATATTTGAGGGGTGCAGATTACTGCGCATTGCATTGGGTTTAAATAACTATTTTTGAGTTTTCCAGCAGCAGGCTCACAAAAGAAAACGCTTTAAAGAGTCAGCGCAAGGACATGGAGAGGGAGAGGGAGAGGGAGAGGGAGAGGGAGAGGGGGAGGGGGAGGGGGAGGGGGAGGGGGAGAGCGAGAGCGAGGAAGCCAGCAGCAGGGATGGGGAACATGATGATGAGGGCTTGAGTTAGGAAACACGAGAAGGCAAAACCAGTTGCCAGCTGACACATATTGGATTTGAGTAGATCAGAACCAGACTCATTTTGATTTCTCAGTTCTCTTTGACAAAAACAATGCCATTGTCTAATGTGCTATGGAATGCACCTCTAGGTCTCTTGGTGCCTTTCTAGTCTCTTGGTGCAGTCCTGAGGGCATTTTGCCCCTGCAGGGTGGTGCGGCAAGCACTAAAATATATAATTAGAGGGGTGCGGATTGGTGCGGACAGGGTAAAAATAACTATTTCATTGCGGAGTGAGAACATGTCACTATGGTACTTGCGCAGCTCTTGCTCGAAGCCACTTCAGTGTTTACCGTACTGTACTTATATCACCGCGCTACGCGGACTTTTTTGATTCCCTCGCGGTGTGTCGGGAGCAGTTTAAATAACTATCTTACAAGGGCCTTGCGAAGCTCGTATTACAATTAGATAACTAATTTTAAGCATGAACGGGGACAGGCCTGGAAAGCCGCCCTCAAGCACAGCTGGAGGCCCTCTGGGAGAAAGGACACCAAGAGGAAGGGCGTCTTCAATCCTTTCACATGGGCATGCATGCAGACGTACCCGCACGTGCACACACACACACACACACACACACACACACACACACGCACACACACGCACGCACGCACGCACGCACAAGTGCACAATGCATGCACGCATGTATGTACACAACCGTACACACACACATACGCAACGCACGCTCACATGTACGCGCACGCGCACACACACATACATACATACACACACAGACAAACACGCATGTACGCGCACGCACGCACACGTACGCGCGCACACGCGCGTGCATACACATGTAGGTGCAGCTCATAGAGCCAGAAGGCCCTCGCACAGGCTCGCATTGTGTTAATTATTTATTTGTGCCCCCCTCGCATTGATCGCATTGGGGTTAATTAATTGGGTTTATTTAACTTCCTGACCAATTCTTAATGGACTTCTGTGTTCAAGTTTTGACAAAACCAATGAAAGGGGAATCACAAGGGATTCCTCAAAAGACAAGTCTGCGTGTCCAAAGACAGATGCCAATGGATCAATACCATTGCAAGCTGTCTAAAAACAGGGCTTCATGTGTGAAAACAAGTACAAGTATGTGTGAAAACAAGCTGTCTAAAAACAGGGCTTCATGTGTGAAAACAAAAAATGGGGCGGAGCCTGCGCTGCAATTTGCATTGAAATTGTACCTAATGTAGTGAGAGCGATTTAGGGGGGGCTGCACTCCCTCTGCACCCCACTGCTCCTGTTCAACCAAATCTGAGATGGCAGCCTGGTCTTTGCAATGAGAGCGGCATTCAAATGAGTTAAACAATTCGGGGGGGCTGCGCCCTCCCTGCACCCCCCCCCCCTCTTGCGTTTGCACAGTCCCTGTCATACCATACCGTGTCTGAAGCTGTGACCTGTGCAGCGGCTGAGACTGTTGCTTCAAGTGCTGTGCCACGTGCTGGACGCGGGTCCTCTCCGGAATCAGCGCAAAATTGGCTTCTGTTGCTACAATTTTTACACTGAAAGGTTGCCTGGCTGGCTCAACATTCTTTTGCCACGTTTCCACCTGAACATAAAGGGACTACGTCCAGGGGGGCTCCGCCCCAAAAACAGGGCTACACAATTGTGACTTAATTTGATTCCCCTTATAGCTCTCATCAATGGGGGCTGTGCCTTCTCGCGAAATAGCGACAGCGGCCTTTAAGATGCTCCAGTGACCTTCAATTGATAAAATTACTGGCGCTTCAGCGCTTTTTCTCTTGATCAGGCTGGGTGTGTTACAACTACCAAAAAACTGTTACCTTTTTCTGTTCCCCTATTTCCAGCCTCTGGCGTACACGTGCATGTATTGGGTCAATTCATTCCAACCGAATATTAATCGCCTTGTGCCTTGGCATACCTCCGTGACGCAGGCATGGCAGCCCCCTACTTCCCAGTGATCAATCTGTGGAGCTTTTGCATCAAAGGACGGCAATCTTATTTTGAGTGGACGGAAAGCGCAGCTTTTGCACCTGCAAGATTCACCATCTGAAACAAAGACGCACACAACTTATTGGCTTATTTACTGGTTGTACGCTTGTCTGAGGGCGGTTTTATGTATTGATTTATTACCTCTTGTTAGTTTCACAGGCCTGACCAGTCTTTATTCTGTTGATTAGTAGCATGTGTATTTGTAATGAGGCTCTGAGTATACAGATAAGAAAGGTGGTGTACAGAGAGACAAATGGTTACAATAGTTACAATGGGGGGTGACCTTCAGCCAGGTAGTTTGGCTGATCGGCTGCTGACTGGACTCGGCCAGCCACAATTAAATCCATAAGCTCAGAAAGAAGATGACAATATCTAGTGATCTGCTGAGAAAGGAAATCATGAACAAGTTGGTTGTTGACCTGTTGCAGCAAAAAGGGTTGGGCCGTTGAAAAGTCCTCAAAAAAAGGTGTAAACAGGAAGGAAAAGTGTTTCCTCAGCTCACAAATTCGATGGTCTTGGCAAATTAAAAGAGCATGCACCTCGTTCTGAACGTGTTCATCTTCACCAGGACATTGGTCACATACGCAAGAACCATCAACTTTCAAAGTATGCCATGCAAGCGGAATCTACTTATACGCGTTTGGACAGATCAAGATAGAGATACTGTGGTACAATAATCGGTACACGCTCATTTCTAGAAAAAGGAATAGCAAACCAAGAATGATAGGTGACCGAGAGACCAATTGTCACACTTTCATCTCTGAAAGGAGGACGCGTCGCATTCATCAAAATTGGATCGAATAATAACATAAACAATAGTCATGCAGTCCAAGTTTGCCCAGCGCCAAATCAGCGGCCAGCATAATGGGCAGTCGCGCATGCAAGCATCCCGCCCCTGTGCTAGGAGGGAAGTAGCTAGGCATGCGGCTGCTCAGCAACCGGTGGTGCCGGCATCCGGAGCAGGTCTGTAATTGATAGCAATCTCTGGCATGCAAGAAGAATTCATCACACACACACACACACACACACACACACACACACACACACACACGCACACACACACAGACACACACACACACACACACACACACACACACACACACACACACACTCACACACACACATACACACACACACACACACACACACACACACACACACACACACGCACGCACGCACACACACACACACACACACACACACACACGCACACGCACAAACACACACATACACACTACACACACACGGATAAAAACACCATTTACACAATTACAAACACACATTTACTTATCTCACTAGAGTGACACACACACTTGCACGCACAAACATACACCCATGCACACATTAGCATATGCTCACATATGCATGCAAAGGCACACATATTAGCATAGTTATTCATTCTTATAAACTGCATCATTGCGCACATGCATATGTATGAAGCCACTGCCGCTTTAATCTGCTGTATTCAATTTGACAAGCAGCATGTAGGTTGTGCCAGTGTAAGCATTGACTGAATGTGTAATTAAGGCTAATAATTCACCATGGAGCGCTTGCGCAAACAGCAGAATGTACTACTTTTGTGCAGCCACTGCCTCCAGTGATCCTCTCATGCTGCGAGCAATCAGAGGGGAGGCTGTGGAAAGGCCACCTGTATGGATGATGCGACAGGCAGGCCGCTACATGAAGGTGTGAGGGAGCTACCGCCTGTGTCTTTGTGACTTGTTGTGCTTGCTCGCAAGTGCGGTAGGCGAAAGAACATGCCTCGTATGAATCTAGTCAACAGTGCTGTGTACACTGTGTACCGCATGCACAGAGATTACATACACTCACAAAGTGAATGACCCTGTCAAAACTCCCTTCCAGGTGTATCAGGAGCTCGTGAAAAAGCACCCCAGCTTCCGAGAGCGCTCTGAAAGGGTGGACCTTTCGGTGAGCCACTCATGTGCCTGCCCAATAGTAACGCAGCAGCTAGTTCGTTGCCTTTGCTGCTTGCTTTTGTGCCACAACCATTGAGGTGTACAAGCCTCCCTCGATCCTGCTCTTTTTTCCCTGCAGGTTGAAATCACGTTGCAGCCATGGCACGCGTTTAAGCCGGACGGGGTAGTCCTCTTCTCTGACATCTTGACCCCCTTGCCAGGTATGATCAACTTGTTGTGCTCACGTGCACGTGCATGTCACCTATGTTCAACACACAGCTGAATGCGTGTGCATGCCATTTATATTCAACACGTAACATAATGCTATCCCATAACGGTGCATTGCAAAGAGCATGTTGCTGTAGAGCACAGGCGTAAACAAAATGAGAAATGAGGCAGGTCTTCCCACCTTGACATCCTCGTCTTGCCGTTCAGCTTGTTTTGCCAGCTAGCTAGCTACTTTACAAGGCGTGCATTGTTCCTGCCCTTTGCCTGGGCTTACTCCGCTCTGTCATACCAACGCTGCACAGGCATGAACATCCCCTTTGATATTGGCTCGGGCACTGGGCCAGTCATCTTTGAGCCCATTCGAACAATGGAGGTGGGTGTTAAGTGCAAAGCAAATTCCAAAGCTTTGACGTAGAATGTTTCTTTTTTCATCCGCAAAAAGATGTATAATCTAAATGGGCTGATCCTGCTGCGGTGTGCAGTGCGCAAACATGTTTTACTAGTCCTCTTGTGTGGGCTGTGGCATCTGTTATTTCTGCGCCATGTTGTTCATATTCACTTCAACCCATTCTGCAGTTGCAGGGAGAATGTCTTGCCACTGTTGCAAAATTCAAAAGAGATGCACAACATTTCTGCGTTGCTGTTGTGATCTTGGGGAGTGGGAGAGTAGGAGACGGGGTGGAGGAAAAGACGAAACGTCAATAGCTCATCTCTTCTATCGTCCTGATCGCCAAGCTCCTAGCTCTGTTCCCCTGACTGCAGCAAGTGAAAAAGGTCACCAAGCTGGATGCAGAAGCTGCATGCCCCTTTGTGGGTGAGAGCTTGAGACAGGTGTGTACGTGCGTGTGTGTGTATTTATAGGCGTATGTTAATGCATGCCAGAGATTGCTATCAATTACAGACCTGCTCCGGATGCCGGCACCACCGGTTGCTGAGCAGCCGCATGCCTAGCTACTTCCCTCCTAGTACTGGGACGGGATGCTTGCATGCGTGACTGCCCATAATGCTGGCCGCTGATTTGGCGCTGGGCAAACTTGGACTGCATAATTAATGTTCGTGAAATTATTGGATTCCAATTTCAATCAATGCGATGCGTCCTCTATCCTTTCAGAGATAAAGTATGACAATTTGTCTCTGTATAAAACCACCTCAGGTCTCTGTACACCCAGCACGCCTGTGCACTTACGTCGTAAAGCTGGATATTGGACCGTAATTATGGTACCAACCGTAATTACCCCGTACAGTACGGTCCAAATTATGGTCGGCCAATATTACGTAGTCAGACCGTACAAGACGGTGCCACCGTACAGTACGATTTTGACCGTAATTTGGCTGTTTGGCTCCAATTTCGGCCCAAAACAAAATTTCCCTTTTTGCAACAATTGTTTATGAAACTATCAACCAGGAATCAAGTACTGCGTCCGACTTTGAGTTTCTGTGCAAGCCACTGGGCCCTTCCCCCGAGCTGATGCAGCCCCAACCCAGCCTCAGGGTCGTTCAGGGTAGGGGGTTACAAGGGGGTTACAAGGATGGCCTACAGCACGAGACTCTGGCTGATGGCAATCGTTCAGGGTAGCATTTCTGTGGCGTCAGCACGTAAGAGGAGCATGCTCGAGGTGGAAATGGGAGGTGTTGGGGCTGAGAGCCCTTTCTGAGGCCATTTTTGCACTGGCAGTGCCAGCTTGGCACAGTACCGTACACCGTACAGTAAATTACCGTAATTACGGTAAATTACAGTCCTCGAAAATCATCAGAGGGGGGACACTGAGGCTCAAAATGGGTATGGTTTTTGCATGCTCCTAGGGTATGGGCCCCCTAACTTGCAGGTTTCAAGCTCAGCTCTGATATGTATTTCAATGCAGTTAAGCTTGAAACCTGCAAATTAGGGGGCCCATACCTAATCGGCCGCGACGTGAACCTTACTTTTTGCGCAGCCCTATGCTGTATCTGACCAGCCAGCGCACCAAACCCGGTGATTTTTAGTGTTTTGAAGTCCTTATAATAAATAAAAATCATTGCAAAAGAAATGGGGCAAAAAGGCTAAGTGGTTGGCAAGATATGCTAATTGATGTGCCATTTCCCCTGGAAAGCACCCATCTAGGGTACAGGTGCACGACGTGTGCTTTTAGTCCTGTCATTCCGTACGTAGGGCGGTTTGTCTAAATTTGAGCACATGCTCGGGTAGCTTATGAAGTCAGCATCATTTTGAAGCTAGGTTGGGTCCATTTTGATGAAGTGACGTGTGAGTAGTTGCACAATTCATGCAAAAGAGAGGAGCATGTTTTGGCTTTTGCCCAGTGTCCCCCCTCTGGAAAATCATAATTATGCTGTGATTTACAAAAGTACGGTACGTGCAGTAAAAGCTTACCGTGTTGTACAGTGCACAGGCCTGATACCCAGAGCCTCATTAAAACACATGCTACTTTTCAACAGAATGAAGACTGGTCAGGACTGTGATGCCAAGAGGTGGTTAATCAATATATAAAACCACCCTCTCAGACAAGCAACGAGTAAATAAGCCTTGTGTGCGTCTCCGTTTCAGATGGTGACTCATGCAGCTGCAAAAGCTGTGCTTTCCGTCCACTCAGAATAAGATTGCTGTCCTTTGATGCAAAAGCTCCACACATTCATCACTGGGAAGTAGGGGGCTGCAATGGGTCATGGTGGTGTGGCACAGGCACGTTTTCTCGGCAAATTTGCTGTCAAGGCGGGCTGCAATGCACTCCCTTGTCCACAAAGAAAATGAATGGCTGTATTATTATTACTTCAACGCCTGTACCAAAGTCTACTGAGCAGCCCTGTGAAGAGTCTCTCAGACCCTGCAGAGTGTGACAATTAATATCATCCTCACACTCCTGACGCCTCTGCTTCTCACAGGTCCGCCAGGCTGTGGACGGCCAGGCCGCTGTGCTGGGCTTTGTCGGTGCCCCCTTCACCCTGGCTACCTACATCGTTGAGGGTGGCTCCTCAAAGAACTTCCACAACCTCAAACGCCTGGCGTTCGGCAGCCCAGAGGTGGGTGGTGATTGGATGATGTAGGGCAGGAAGAAAAGCGCCGCAAAAAAGGACACGGTTGACTGGACGGCCTTGTGGCATAGGGGTGGTGGACCAGAAGAGTAAGGGTATGTATATATATGTGTGTAAGCCAGGCTTGGGTAGAAAGATTGGTCCTGACACACGCGTGCAGTGTTTGCTTCAAATCAGGCACAGCTTCTCTGTAGTACATACAACCAGCTCAAGTGCTGTGGCAACTAACTCTGCTACTTTTCGGAATACAACATCCAACATTCTATTTTGTGAAGATGGCCGAGGTTGATGGGTAATAGTTTTTTTGTGTTTTCCGCCCCTTTTCGTGTTCGTGTGTTCTTGCCTCACGTGCGTTGCATCTCTGTGGTCTTATAAAGCTGTGGTTCGAGTAGCACAGCAAGATGTCGTAATGTAAAATGCTTATCCCTCCCACACAGTACTACATGCTCTGCGCAACACGAGCTCGCTTATATACAACACCCAAAGAGCCGTGTGTCTATGCTTTTTAAATGTGTTTTTTCTTCAGGTGCTGCATGCCCTTTTGGAGAAGCTGGCTGATAATGTGGCAGACTACTGCCGGTACCAGGTACGTGCAGGTGTCGACCCTCTCAGCTTTGTGTGCTGAGTCCTTGATGATTACTGATGAGTCACATGCTCCAAAGTTCCTTGGGTCAGTTGACTCACCGTGGATTGCAGGACTACATATCTTGTCTGCTGAGTCTTATAAATGCTGAAGGCTCTGCGGCTACAAATATATCTGAACTCGTCGTATACAAGTTGAACGGCCGTGGGCTGCTGACACACAAAATCCCCCCTTGTGCTTAAGCAATCGTGCCAAAGTCAGGCATATTGCCTTCCTGCTCAAGCACCTCACTGCCTCACCTTCTGCTTCCCCCAAGCCTACCTGCCAGATTCCGGGCTAGCCTGTGATGTGCCTCTTTGCTCCACATTTTGATCACTGCATCGCGGCAATAACCGTCCTGATATGGTGTGTCTTACATTAGACCTTTTTTCATAATGCTGGCCCTGCCTCATCCTTGCTCACTCTTTACGTTCGATACGTGCAGGCGGACAGTGGTGCCCAGGTGGTGCAGATCTTTGACAGCTGGGCCTCACACCTCATGCCTCAAGACTTTGAGGTGTTTGCTGCGCCCTACACCAAAAAGGTCATCGACAGCTTCAGGTGCGAGGGACAAAGCAGGAGTCGCGTCTGAAACAAAAGCACTTATTTCCTATACATGTGCTCTGTCGTGTGAAACAATGGTTGATAATTGCTGCAGTTCTTGCGTTAGGCAGGGCTGACGCTACCTTGCAAGCAGTTTTGGCTGGGATGGATGAATTGAGTTGCTAGGACAGCCCATGAGTTGTGCGGCAACCAATAATAAGTAATGTCGTTTCCTTTACTCTCTCAGTCCGCCCATGTTTTGCATCGCTTTCATGTCTATTTGCGCATCTTTCTTGTTCCTGTCAGGTCTACAGTCACCCTCTTGCCAGGTCTACAGTCACCTGTCAGCTCTACACACCCTCTTGTTCCTGTCAGGTCTACAATCACCTGTCAGGTCTACATACCCTCTTGTTCCTGTCAGGTCTACACACCCTCATATCCCCATCATCCTGTACATCAGTGGAGGGGGGGGGCTCTTGGAGCGTATGGCTGCATGTGGTCCAGACTGCATCAGTTTAGACCAGAGCGTGGACTTAGCAGAGGGCATCGATCGCATCGGGACTGGGTTTGCCATTCAGGTGTGTGGATGTGCACGGCACTTTGCGCTTGGGAATCGGCTGGAAGTAGAGGGGGCAGGTCAACAGCTCTGCTTGTTCATTTCTAGTTGGATGCACCCACCATACTCATCTGGAACCACACATACATTCTCCATCTATTCAGGGTAACATGGACCCAGGCATCCTGTTTGGCAGCCGAGAAACCATCGAGGCACGCGTGATGGACGTGATGCGTAAGGCACGCAGCAAGGGTGTCAGGTATGTATGTGAGTCTGTTCAGTCTACACGATCTTGGTGTTCTCTGCTGTACATGGCGCTTAAACATGAATTTGAGCAAAGCCCGACGCGAAAAACAGCGTAAATTAGATTTATGCAAAATCATACTTGGATATGAGGTTGGCGCAAAGCGGATTGTATTGGTAGATAGGTGCCGCTGTGAGAAAGTTAGTTTGCTCATTCTCCATGTACTGTGTATGGAATCCCATAATCTCCTTCTTTCTGCATTTCGCTATATCATATTGTATTTCCACAAGAAATTCTAAGCTCAAACAAAAATAACAGAGAGGGGTAGCAAGTGTTCAGGCATGCTCATGTTCTGCTTCCAAGGGACAATGGTGGCTCACGCACCAATTCATCAAAGTGTAACCAATCTAGCTCGGAAGCTGAAGCTGGCATTTTGAGCTATCATGGCAAGTCCTCAGATCTAGATAGTTCATATATGTACAAATTGACGAGATACACACGTCAGGCACCTTCACCCGATGTCCTTGGGGGGAGGAAAACTCACAAACACGTATTTTTCATCACACTCTTCTTTTGCATGGAATTGTGATCATACACATTGCAAGGATCTTGAAACGCAAAAAACATCAATCATGGTGCAGTGATTATGAATGATTAAGAATATATAAATTGGCAGCAAAAAGTGGGGTTTACGTTGCGGCCGCTGAGGCATAGGCCCTGTAAGTAGCAGTTTTTATTGCTATAAAGTGCGTAGCACAATGAATTTTAAGCTGCCAATTATGGGGCCCATACCCTTGGAGTATGCAAAAGCATACCCCTGTTGGCCTCTGTGCCCTCCTTTTTCAAAATAACCACCTCAATCAAGCTGCCTGGTACGAGCCATTCTGGTACTAATAAACCGCCTTTGTCTGAACTCCCAATCTTACGCTTGTTCTACTTTTAGGCACGTTATGAACTTGGGGCACGGCGTCCTGCCAGGGACACCAGAGGAGAGCGTGGCTACATACTTTGAAGTGGCTAGAACTGCCCATCAACGGTGGTAGATGGTGTAGCAACTGACCGAGTGTGCTCTGTTTGTGTGTAGGCTAGCTATAACCCAGGACAGCGCCGCAAATGCCTGGTTGCTGTTGCAGAGGGAGGCTTGTGTGTGAATTGAGACAGCCAAAGAAAGCAACCACCTGAATCTATAATTTTAAATGTCCAAGGAGATTGCAATATTTAGCAGGAGAGGAGCATAGTTTTCTTATAGGTAAGGTAAGGTTACATCACTATATATGCCTCAAAGGGCATCTCAGCGGAAGTTTGGAAAAAGCCTGAAACTAAACCTGGCTAAACAAAAGAAATAGAGGAAACTGATGTAGGAAGAAGAGAAAAGGGTAAGGGTAAGGGTTACACAGCTATATCCGCCAGCGAGGGCAGTTGAGCTATAGCAAAAAAAAAAAAAAGGCAGCTTCAAGAAGAGAAGGAGGCCAGACTGAACAAGACACCAGAAAAAGAGACAAGGTCAGTGATCAAACAGAGCAAGGCATTTGTCCGCAAAGTCAGCTACTCCTACGGC
>Ga0307963_1004457_pt1 | contig 11131 bp, 7 predicted proteins | sample OrgLakmetagen594_FD_201829 | JGI IMG/M metagenome (GOLD analysis project Ga0307963, IMG submission 201829) | Saline water microbial communities from Organic Lake, Antarctica - #594 | ecosystem: Environmental > Aquatic > Non-marine Saline and Alkaline > Saline | place: Antarctica: Organic Lake...
AGGGTGCAGCGTGTGTGAGATCAGCCTAAGAGATGGAAACACAAACAACACGCAAGGGTGCAGCGTGTGTGAGATCAGCCTAAGAGATGGAAACACAAACAACACGCAAGGGTGCAGCGTGTGTGAGATCAGCCTAAGAGATGGAAACACAAACAACACGCAAGGGTGCAGCGTGTGTGAGATCAGCCTAAGAGATGGAAACACAAACAATACGCACGGGTGCAGCGTGTGTGAGATCAGCCTAAGAGATGGAAACACAAACAACACGCAAGAATGCAGCCTGTAAAAATAAAAGCTAGCTAATGTTGGTTAGTCCCTGCTAAGCGCAACACCTTCCTTGACTTGAAGCACACAAAAGGCGCACGAGCGGCATTTGTTACACTTAAAAATTTGAAGCACACAAGAGGTGCACGAGCGCCGTTTGTCACACTTACAAATTGAAGCACACAAGAGGCGCACGAGCGCTGTTTGTTACACTTGGAATTGAAGCACACAAGAGGTGCACGAGCGCCGTTTGTCACAATTGGAATTGAAGCACACAAGAGGCGCACGAGCGCTGTTTGTCACACTTAAAGATTGAAGCACACAAGAGGTGCACGATCGCCGTTTGTCACACTTAAAAACTGAAGCACACAAGAGGCGCACGAGCGCCGTTCGTCACACATAAAAATTGAAGCACATAAGAGGCGCACGAGCGCCGTTCGTCACACTTTTAAAAGATTAAAGCACATAAGAGGCGCACGAGCGTGGTTTGCCACACTTAAATATTGAAGCACACAAGAGGCGCACGAGCGCCGTTTGTTACTCTTGGAATGACCGTGAGCATCCCATAAATCTGTGGTACTTAAACTTAGGTCGTGGTTGTGCCTGTGCGTTAATCCCACCAAAGGTGAAACCCCACAGAAACACAAACAAATGTGCAAGCCACACACACACACACGCACACACGCACACACGCACACACGCACACACGCACACACACACCTGTGCCACCAGCACTGGCTGCCCTCGCGCAATCCCTTCGGCCACCATTGCCAACGCCCCACAGTACAGCTCACCTGAATAATTCATCAACATACAAACATAAAAACATGATCTGACAGACCTGGTACCATTACCTGCATCTTTTGTGCTGAAAAGGCTAAGTATGTGATATGTGATATATATATGGTTGGCCAGAACCCTATATATATATATATATACGGTAATTTTGGCAGGAAAACCTCCAGGCAACCGGTCATTTAAGGATACGGATATACGGAGAGTGTGTGTGTATGTATTGTGGTGTTTTTTAATGTGTGTGTGTGTGTGTCTGTGTGTGTGTGTGTGCGTGTATGTGTGTGTGTGTGTGTGTGTTTGTGCGTGTGTGTGTGTGCTTGTGTGTGTGCGTGTATTTTGTGTGTGTTTTGTGTGTGTGTTTTGTGTGTGTGTTGTGTGTGTTTTGTGTGTGTGTGTTTTGTAAATGTGTTACCATGTTGATAATAAAATCATAAGGACCCCTGTTCTGTTATGTCGTGTTATGGTTCAATGTTGCAGGTCAAGATGTTGCAGGTCAATGTTGCAGGTCAAGATGTTGCAGGTCAAGATGTTGCAGGTCAATGTTGCAGGTCAAGATGTTGCAGGTCAAGATGTTGCAGGTCAATGTTGAGGGTCAATGTTGCTGGCCACATTCCTAAATGAGCACCGCATACGAATGGTCCCAGCCTCACAAAAGCGTACTCTGCAGCAAAACCACTAACACAACCACCAACCCACTAACACGAACAAAAACACCAGCACTAACAAAAACGATCAACAAAACTCCATGCTGGTGATTGACATCTTTTATTTTCAAGCCGCACCAAAAGCGTGCTCTGCAGCAAAACCACTAACACAACCACTAACAAAACCACCAACCCACTTATCCTAACAAAACCACCATCACTAACAAAAACGATTAACAAAACCCCATGCTGGTGATTCTTTTCTTTTCAAGCCACACCAAAAGCGTACTCTGCAGCAAAATCACTAACAAATAGCACTAACACTAACAAAACCACCAACTCTAACAAATACCACTAGCACTAACAAAACCACCAACTCTAACAAATACCACTAGCACTAACAAAACCACCAACTCTAACAAATACCACTAGCACTAACGAAACCACCAACTCTAACAAATACCACTAACACTGACAAAAAGCACCAACAGTAACAAGAACTACTAACGGAACTTAAGGTGGTGATTGACACCTTTTCTTTTCAAGCCTCCTCAAAGGAATGCATACATGCACACACACACGCACACATAAACTCTCTACGCACAGTTCAGCAAAATTGCAAACAAACACAGCAGTGTCAAACACACAAGCACAGCGCACATACATAGGGTTGGCCAGAACATATATATATGGTGTACATACGGTATTTTTGGCTTGGAAATCACCAAATATACGGTGTATATATACGTATATATACGGTTATGGCCAACTCTACACATTCATAAGCAGCAGCGGTCCCTTAAGCACACAAATACACACAGGCAAGCACACAGAACGACACACACACACGTAGGGTTGGCCAGATCAGTATATATGCACCGTATATGACCGTTTATTTGGTGATTTCTCTGCAAAAAACACAGTACACCGTACATACATATGGTTCTGGCCATCCCTGCACACAAGAACAACACACACACACACACATACACACATACACACCCACCCACACAACCAGCATACCTGCAAAAGCAGCGGCAATTCCCTCTACCTCCCGTGCCTGTGCAGCTGCTCCTGCACCCCCTTTCCTGTCGCTGCCACCCTCATTACTACTGCGCGCGTGTGAGGGCCGAGTGTGAGGCGGCAGACAGTTGGCCACGGCCTGGCTGGGCAGCACGTCCTGCAGCACCAGTAGCTGCTCTCGGGCGGTGAGGTAGGGGCGAGTGGCACGCAGCAGAGACAGTGCCTGTGTGTGTATGTGTATGTGTGTGTGTGTGTGTGTGTGTGTGTGCGCAGCAGAGACAATGCTGTGTATATGTGCGCAGCAGAGACAGTGCATGTGCGCAGCAGAGACAGTGCTGTGTGTGTATGTGTATGTGTGCGTGTGTACGTGCGCAGCAGAGACAGTGCCTGTGTGTGTATATGTATGTGTGCGTATGTATGTGCGCAGCAGAGACAGTGCCTGTGTGTGCATGTGTATGTGTGCGTATGTATGTGCGCAGCAGAGACAGTGCCTGTGTGTGTATATGTATGTGTGCGTGTGTATGTGCGCAGCAGAGACAGTGCCTGTGTGTGTATGTGTATGTGTGCGTGTGTATGTGCGCAGCAGAGACAATGCCTGTGAGTGCATGTGTATGTGTGCGTGTATTTGCGCAGCAAAGACAATGCTGTGTGTGTATGTGCGCAGCAGAGACAGTGCCTGTGTGTGCGTGTGTGTGTATGTGCGCAGCAGAGACAGTGCATGTGCGCAGCAGAGACAGTGCATGTTGCATGTGCGCAGCAGAGACAGTGCCCGTGTGTGTGCGTGTGTGTGTGTATGGTGCGCAGCAGAGGCAATGCTGTGTGTGTATGTGTGCAGCAGAGGCAATGCTGTGTGTGTATGTGCGCAGCAGAGACAGTGCCTGTGTATGTGTGCGCGTGTGTGTATGTGCGCAGCAGAGACAATGCTGTGTGTGTATGTGCGCAGCAGAGACAGTGCCTGTGTGTGTGAGTGTATGTGTGTGTGTTTGTGCGTGTGTGCATGTTTGTATGTGTGTGTTTGTGTGTGTGTGTGTGTGTGTGTGTGTGTGTGTGAGAGAGAGAGAGCGAGAGAGAGAGAGAGAGAGAGAGAGAGAGAGAGAGAGAGAAAGGGAGAGGGGGGGAAGAGTGTGAGAGAGAGCTTCTTAAATAGCGGCCACCTCACCTCATTGTATGCAGCATGCTTGCCTTGCTCGGCATTCAACTGACGACGCAGTGTAGACCTGCACAAGAATAGAGGTACATGCGTGTATTTGCGCGCGTGCACGTGTGTGTGTGTGTGTGTGTGCGTGAGTGGTGTGTGTTTGTGTGTATGTGTGTGTGTGTGTGCGTGCGCACGTGAGTGGTGTGTGTAAGAGTGCAAGCTAGCATAAGTTTGAAAGCACCTTGCATACATAGATACACACGCACGGTAACACCCACAGGTACACATACACACGCACGCACGCACGCACACATACATACCCACACACACAATCACACACACTCGCACACACGCACACACGCACGCTCACACACACACACACACACACACACACACACACACGCTCACCTGATGATGGCCACGCCCCTTTTCCTGCGGCTAGAACAGTCTGGACCCAGGGGCAGTGCTACAAGCTCTCTGGCATATGCATGCGCATAATCCTGTTTGTGTGTGTGTGTGTGTGTGTGTGCGTGTGCAACCTACATTGCTAGGGTTATGAAGTGTGCAACCTACATTGCACCTCCCAAGCTGCAGACGTGACTAACACAATCACAACACAGCTGGGCTGCAGTTTTGCTCGCTGTACCAGAGCGCATACACACATGCACCAAAACCACACAAACACGCACACACACAAACGCAATCAAGCATAGGCTCGCACACACGCGCATACACAAACATAAAACACACACACACACACTCACACACACACACACACCACACCACAAACACAAACAAGCATAAGCACATATACAAAAGCACCACAAGAAAAACATGCATAAGCACGCACACACAATAAAATACACACACGCGCACACACATATATACACACAAACGCACCACAAGCACAAATAAGCATTGGCAACACACACACACACACACATACACACACAAACACATACCAAGCATGAGCACATACACACACAAACTCATCTACATCCACACCTTGAGCGCATCCCCGATCTGTTCTTGCAGCTGATGTGCCACGTCGTGAATGCGACACAGCTGAGCAGCGCGTTCCAGGTCTTCACAGGCACGCAGTAAGGGGACGGGGCTCCCCTCAGCCTGCAACACACGTGTGTGTATGCATGTGTGCATGTGTGCATGTGTGTGTGTGTGTGTGTGTGTGTGTGTGTGTGTGTGTGAGAGAGAGAGAAAGAGAGAGAGAGAGAGAGAGAGAGAGAGAGAGAGAGAGAAAGAGAGAATGTGTGTGCGTGTGTGTGAGTGTATGTTTGTGCTCGTGTAGATGTGTGCTTCATCACTGGGCAAGCTAGGGTGCTCTAGGCTGTTTAGTTAGGGCGGACACGCATATAACACACATACCGGCAAGCACACAAACACATACACACATACACAAGTTACATAACACGCCCACGCACCTGATCCCCTAGCCTTCCCTTGCCCCGGCACATCTAAAATTGATTCAGCTCAATTACAGTACGCTGTTTAGCCAGTGCACACACACACTCACACACACTCACACACACCCATGACAAAACACACCCATGCACCTGCTCCTCTACTCCCCCCTGCTCCAGCACGTCCAGAGCCAAGCCAGCTCGGTCACTGAAGACTGTCTAGCCAGGGCACACACACACACACATGCACCTGCTCCTCTACTCCTCCCTGCTCCAGCACGTCCAGAGCCAGGCCAGCTCGGTCAATGAAGGCTGTCTAGCCAGGGCAGACACACACACGATATAACACACCCACGCACCTGCTCCTCTGCTCCCCCCTGCTCCAGCACGTCCAGAGCTAGGCCAGCTCGGTCACAGTAGGCCAACGCGATGCATGCTGCCACATCAGGGGCGTCAGGGCTGTTACTGTAGGCTTCCAGCCAGGGGGGGCCCTACACACGTGGGTCATTAAAAAGTGTGATGTTGAGGACACAGCGTGTGTCACACACGTGGGTCATTAAAAGTGTGACTGTTGGGTACACAGCGCGTGTTACACACGTGAATCGCTAAAAAGTGTGACTGTTGGGTACACAGCGTGTGTTACACACGTGGGTCATTAAAAGTGTGACTGTTGGGGACACAGCGCGTGTTACACACGTGAAACGCTAAAAAGTGTGACTGCTGGGTACACAGTGTGTGTTACACACGTGGGTTGTTAGAAAGTGTGACTGCTGGGGACACAGCGTGTGTTACACACGTGAATCGCTAAAAAGTGTGACTCTCGAGGACACAGCGTCTGTTACACATGTGGGTCATTAAAAAGTGTGACTGCTGGGTACACAGTGTGTGTTACACACGTGGGTCATTAAAAAGTGTGACTGCTGGGTACACAGTGTGTGTTACACACGTGGGTTATTAAAAAGTGTGACTGCTGGGTACACAGTGTGTGTTACACACGTGGGTCATTAAAAAGTGTGACTGCTGGGTACACAGTGTGTGTTACACACGTGGGTCATTAAAAAGTGTGACTGCTGGGTACACAGCGTCTGTTACACACGTGGGTCATTAAAAAGTGTGACTGGTGGGGACACAGCGTCTGTTACACACGTGGATCGTTAGAAAGTGTGACTGCTGGGGATACAGCTTGTACTTGATGCAGCCACTTTAAGACAGCAGGGCTGGCAATGCTCTGAGCCCGTAGCTAGAACGGCCACGAGGTTGTAAAAAAGTGTGACTGCTGGGGACACAGCGTGTGTTCAGTTCAGCCACGTTTGGAGAGCAGGGCTGGCAATGCTTTGAGCCGGTAGCCAGGATGGGCCCTGCACAAAGGGCTGCAGGAAAGGTGGGGACAAGCCCCGCACACACATACATACACACACACACAAAAGTGCATTTTGTTTGTTTAAACATATTACATTACACACACGTGAAATTTTGGTGCAGCCTTCGGTGGAGCTCTGGCAAGTGTGCACGCTGACCTATTTTTTGACTTGTATGTGGGATTGGCCAGAACCGTACATAAACACCGAAATGCCTGTATATTTGACGATTCCCCTGCCAAAAACACCGTATGTACACCGTATGTATATGGTTCTGGTCAGGGCTGTTCAATTCGATTTTTTGGGAGCAAGGGTTCGATACAGTTCGGGAAAGTTCTACAACCTTCAAATCGTTCGAGCAATTCAATCAGTACACAAAAAACCAGAACGTCCGACGGCCATCCAAGGCTTCTTCCTGCATCTTCTACCTACAAATTCGGACCCAACCAATTGAAAAAGGGCATGAAGTTAAACGATTTTTAAGTAGCTCATGAACGGCATTTTAAAGGTCCGTCAAATTGCGTGAAAGTTTGCAAACCCGAAATTTCGACTGAACCCCAAACTGAACAACCCTGGTTCTGGCCAACCCTCCTCTTACAAACAAGCTTTGGTGGCAGTGTTGTGTGAGGATACAAAGAGGACCGTAAATTGACAGAGGTTGCATCTGCGCATCCTGTGCTCCTGTGAGGCTGTGGTCAAGGAAGTCAACTTGATTTCCTTGACCACAGCCTCACAGGAGCACAGGATGCGCAGATGCAACCTCTGTCGATTCCGGTCCTCTTTACTAAAACCACAAGGAGCAAACACACACACACACATACACACACATAAGCACAGCAGTACAGAAGCAAGTGAGTGTGCCGTTTTGGCAGGCATTCCTTCAAGGGTCCACCAGTCCATACTGGCGCACAGCAAAATTCAATGGGATATGCCCATGCATCACACACACACACATACATACACACACACGTGCATGTATGTACAGCAGTGGCTACCTATGGTGCACATACACTACACACTACACACACACACATACACACACACACACACCTACAGCAGTAGCAGCCCTCTGCAATCAGCGGATACACAACTAACTGATTGCAGCCAGACTTTGGTACACACACATACACTCATAAGCATACCCAAACCCCCACCCACCCCCACACGTTGCCAACAGTAAGGCCACCCACCATTGCGAGCACCTCGTCGTAGCAACCAACTTCTTGCAGCACCACAAGCACGCCAGGGGTGTCCGACTGGAACACCTGCCACACAGGTATTGCAGGGGGTAGCGTAGGTGCCGTGCGTGAGCGTGTGATTGTGTGATTGTGTGTGTGTGTGCGCGCGTGTGTGTATGTCCTCACAGCGGTAAAAAGTGTTAACCTACACACAGGCTTATTGTTGGGGGAAGCGTGGGTGCCGTGCGTGTTTACTCACAGCGGTAAAAAGGGTTTACCTACACACAGGATGGTGCCAACAACAGAGAGGGCCAACGACAAAGGAGAAGGGCGTTGTGGCACGGCAGTAACACATCAGGCAGCTCACAAAATCTGTGTACATTCAAACTGACAATGGCCACTGCTAGCAAGTTAAAGTATAATACGGTGGCCGTGCTATATGGCTGCATGCCATGCTCACAAAGGTCGTATGCGTGTGTGTGTGTGTGTGTTCATGTGTGTATGCATACATGATTGAAACCAGCATTCAGCAGCCAGCACTCTCAGCATGCAGTGCATTGACAATTCATGTGCACTGAGTGCTGCCCAGGTGTGTAAAATCTGAGATGGCACTGTAGCCTTGATTTCAATTTCTCAGGTTCTGACCTTCAAGCCAGGGCTGCCTGCAGAAAATTTGGGGTCCAACCCTGCAGAGCGCTGTGGGTCAAGCAAGCATTCCAGCGCACTCTTCAGCAGCACGGCCCGGCTGAAGAGAGTGTTTGCGCTGTATGCAGCCTGCGTGCATGTGTGTGTATGTGTGTGTATGTGTGTGTGTGTGCATGTGATTATGTGTGTGTGTGTGTGATTATGTGCATGTGTGTGTATGTGTGTGTGTGTGTGCGTTCATTCATTCAAAGATTAAACCAGCAAGTTTGCAAATGTCTAGGTGGATGCAAGGGTTTTGGTGAGGCAGTCAAACCCAACCCTCCTTTGACTCTTTTACCTCATGCCCCCCCCCTGCACACATCTACCTGTGTCTGACTTGCCACCCTCCTCTCGTATGCCTCCCTGATCAGGGCCTGATCTGACTCTCCTGCTTTCACGCCCAGCAGAGTGGAATGGGTTATCCTGGGCACTTGAATTGTACTGTTTTGCCCGATTGCAGAGCGGTCGTTCCTAAAGGCGACGATGTGAAGGGCTCTTCTATTTAATGGAGCCTGCATTTGAGACCGAGCGAAGCCTGTCCCCCTTTGCCCGATGGGCATGGCATTCCTCCGGGAATGCAGCATCCTGCAGATATTATTAAGAGTGACGAGATGAATATTATTATTACCTTCACGACAAATGACAGTTGCGAGTGGGGTGGTACAACCGCTTGGTCAACGTTTGAACCAACCTTTTATTGCCCGGAGAAGGGGGGCAAGTCCATCTTCTCCTCAGGCTGTTCATGCCTGTGTAGCTGCAGCCCAACAATCCCAGAGTTGTGGCGCTTCACTTGTTTAAAGCGTTGAGCCCTGGGTACGAGGTAGGCGCAAGGTGCGGGGAATTATTTGTATATATCTTGACTGATGCTTTTCTGTTATGGCTTATGCTGCGATATGCCTCCATTCTCCTCCCCACCTTTTCCATGCAGGCAGCTTTTCGTCTGCACCTGGCTGTATTTGCAGGCCAGGACGGACGAGCTGGTCCTCCAGCACACCGCCCAGAGCGCCCCAGTGGTCGACCAGCTGCAGGAGAGAAGCAGTACATAAGCATCTTGTACCCTATCGCACTGGATGTCAGCCACTCCATTCAAAGAGCGTTCTAGAAATTGCTCAGAATTACTTGAATGAGGCATGTGTGGTGCACACGTGCATGTGCACCCCTTTTCCCCTCCCCCCCACACGCTGACACACACCTGCAGCCTGCGCTGGCTCAGATGCAAGCCAAAGAAGCGCTCCAGCTGTGTCGAGGAGTGGCATGAGGACAGCAGCATGGCTTGCTGCAGACGGTCGGGGGAGGGGTTGTTGCCTCGTCGGACCTCCTGCCCATCAGCTTCCACCTCCCTCACTCTCCACACCTCAAACTGTGCTGCTCCTTGGTGACACTTACAACGCTGACCATGCTTAGGTACACCACGCCCACAAGTCTGTACGCCCACTACGCGGTAGGGTGTCCCAAACCCGCCGTCCTCTCGTTGTGTCCTGTTTTGACGCTGCTGTTTCACAGAGATCAGGGTGTAGCCGCAGCAAGGAGGAGGTGCTTGCTGGGTGCTGCTGCTGCCTGCCTCCCTGGCTCTCTGCCCGAAGACAGGGCTGATGACGCGTGAGAGCAGAGCCCTGCCGTCCTCCAGCTGCAGGAACGGACCAGCTTGCACGAGGCAGACACCCTGCTGAGGCTGCAGGTGCACATCATCTGCTGGAGCTACTCTCCTCTTGTCACGCTTGAAGCAAGTAGTGGTTGCTACCGGGCGAGTGCGCGAGCAAGCATTGAGGCTTGTGCTTCCCCTGGCTAGCATTCTGTCAGTAATAATTATATTTCAAATGCATGTTAAGAAAAGAGTACACAAAGGCGATATGCAGGATTCTCGATGATTGAGGCCTAAATGCTAAACTTAAACCAATCAAAATTATGGAATTAATATACCATCACTATAGTTTGAACGTGGTTGCCTGATAATTACTGGTTTTGCGCCCTATTTGCGAGGCGCTAGCTCAATTATCACAGTTCTATTCGCACTTATATTCCAACCGGCTTGGCTGCTCTGAGCTATCGATAAATCGTGGTGTCGTTTTGCTGAGGAGAACCCTGGTTTCAACGCTTGTAAGCATGCTATGGCTCGAACACGCACACCTGGGAGTTTTTCATTACGTTTTCATGGAAGGTACCAGCATTAGACAGCCCAACGTAGTGGCTGCCGATCCTTTGTAATTCAATCTAATATAATCTTGGCAGCCTAGCAGTCGCATGTTTTGACTGGTGGCTTAATCTGTGTCTTTTCGGTTTAGTTTCAGGCTTTTTCCATGCTTCCGCTCAGATGCCCCCCAGAGGCATATATAGCGATGTAACCTTACCTTACCTTATATAGCGATGTAACCGATCTTTTTGATTGATTTATTTGTTGGGACCTTTAGGTTGAGCAGCCATGCCAGGCTAGAGGCCTTTGTAATCCAAACTAAACTAAACTTTTCCATGCTTCCGCTCAGATGCCCCCCAGAGGCTTATATAGCGGATTGGAGAGCTGCTCAGCTTCCTAGACAGATGCACACTTACCACACACACTTTGGCACACCTTTGGGATCTGAGTCTGGCTGGTGGGATGATGAAAAGCGGAGCAAAAAGCCTGTGCTGCCTC
>Ga0307963_1004459_pt1:0-10000 | contig 11127 bp, 17 predicted proteins | sample OrgLakmetagen594_FD_201829 | JGI IMG/M metagenome (GOLD analysis project Ga0307963, IMG submission 201829) | Saline water microbial communities from Organic Lake, Antarctica - #594 | ecosystem: Environmental > Aquatic > Non-marine Saline and Alkaline > Saline | place: Antarctica: Organic...
ACTCTCAAACACCACGCTTGAACACTGTTACTCTCAAACACCACGCTTGAACACTGTTACTCTCAAACACCACGCTTGAACACTGTTACTCTCAAACACCACGCTTGAACACTGTTACTCTCAAACACCACGCTTGAACACTGTTACTCTCAAACATCAACCTTGTAGGTGAATGAGCAATCGGCACTGGGGCAGTTCCATCAGCTGCAAACACGCATTGCATCCTTAGAACAGACCGCAGATGCGCAGCTAGAAGCCGCCCGGCAGATGCAGGTCAAGCATGAGGGCCAGCTGGGCATTAACCGCCAGCTCATGTCCAAGAAAGAGGAGGTGGAATGGCAGCTCATGGCGGCTCTGGCCAAGGTGTGGTTGGTTAAGATTACAGGATGTAGATGGATAGGAGCGACGTAAACAGACGGCAGTGAGGTGGGGTGGCAGCTCATGGCGGCTCTGGCTAAGGTATGGTTGGTTAAGATTACAAGATGTAGATGGATAGGAGCGACGTGAACAGACGGCAGTGAGGTGGGGTGGCAGCTCATGGCGGCTCTGGCCAAGGTGTGGCTGGTTAGGATGACAAGATGTAAATGGATAGGAGCGACGTAAACAGACGACAGTGAGGTGGGGTGGCAGCTCACGGCGGCTCTGGCCAAGGTGTGGTTAGGATTACAAGATGTAGATGGATGGGAGCGACGTAAACTGACAGCAGTGAGGTGGGGTGGCAGCTCATGGCGGCTCTGGCTAAGGTGTGGTTGGTTAGGACTACAAGATGTAGATGAATAGGAGCGACGTAAACTGACAGCAGTGAGGTGGGGTGGCAGCTCATGGCGGCTCCATCCATAGTGCACTCGTAAACAGAATAAGATCAGTAGGAGTGAAGTGGATCGGAGGCAGATGGAAAGGAGCGACGTAAACCCTAACACAAATTCAAAAACCACAGGTCCTTAGGTAGAGCTTTTGCCCTTTTGGCAGGTGTTCAGCGTAAGTAGATCAGTAGGTAGATAAATAGGCAGGCAGGCAGGCAGGCAGGCAGGGAGGGAGGGAGAGAGGCAGGTAGGGAGGCAGGTAGGGAGCTAGGTAGATTGCTCCCAACAAGGCTTTGTCCCGTGGCGGTGTGTGGAAAAGATGAATGCAATCTAGATCTCAATCTTAGCCTTAGTGCTGCGTCTGTTTCATGCAGGGATCTGAGAACTAGCAAACGCAGACAGACAGACCCTGCCTAAGCTGTACCACAAGCGATTGAGTGAATTCAGGGGGAAGGGGAAAGAAAGTTCTCAGAAATGAGGGAGAGGCAGAAATTAGGGTTCTGGCGTTCACGAACACAGGAAAAATCTAGAGTGCAGGGGGAGTTACAACATGCAACATGCTCTCAAGGTTGCAACCAGGCCGAACCCAGATTCCCACACAGGTTCCCATGATTTGTGTTTGCTGTTTATTCATGGTATCCAAGGCCCACATGGCCCAACTCCCACAAACATACCCTCCCCCCTTTTCTTCAATCACTCAGACTCCACTCCACCTGTCTAGGGTTGGCCATAACCATATATATACAGTGTATATACGGTGTTATTGGCAGGGAAATCACCAAATGTACGGTCATATACGGTGTATATATACGGTTCTGGCCAACACTCCACCTCTCCCTTCCTGTGCAGCTCGATGCGAGCGGTCATCCTCGTCAGGCTTCCCTCCCCGCCTCAACCCCACCCAGATCCACATCTCTGCAGCAGCAGCAGCAGCAGCAGCAGGAACATTTCCAGCTGCAACTACGGCAGCAGCAGCAGCAGCAGCTAAAACACCACCAGGAGCAGCGCATCGTGCTGGCCCCGCCTGTGATGCCTGAAAGCGCACCTACCCCCACCTCCACACACCACACACCCCGAAGCTCACCCACCAAGGGAGGTACGGCTGCCCTCACACCAACTGCAGCAGCAGCAGCAGCAGCAGCAGCACCACCAACAGCAGCAGCAACAGCAGCAGCAACAGCAGCAGCAACAGCAGCAGCAGCAGCAGCAGCAGCTGGCGCAACACCCACAAGCAATACCTCATCACCCCATGCAGCGCGACCCCACACGAGCAACAGATCGTCACTCTTCCTCCCACCCCACGTGCCCACCTCACAGCCCAGCACTATCAGAACCTCACTTCCGCCTCCCCACAGCGCCACCCACACGGTGCCAGCAGCGCACGCTGCCACAATGTCCGCAGCACAGCACGCCCCCTCCCCCGCCCCCCCCGCCCGTGTGGCCAGCACCTACTACTCCCCTCCCAAACCTGCCGCAGCACTCCCCTCCCCATCCGTACCAAGCCCCACCCGGTCCTTTACCACAATGGCGGTGCAACAAGTACAGGACAAAGAAGCAGCAGGCTCCTCATCATCACCGCCTACCTCAAACACACTCTTATTACCTCCCTCGTACCCTGCTCCAGACCCTCTCTCTGCAGCTACTTCCGTCAGCTCCCGTCCCGCACCACTGCAGCCACACACACAAAAGCAGCCACCACAGCAGCAGCTCAACAGCAGCAGCAGCCCTGATCTCATCCTACTCAGCCCCTCCAGCGTTCCCACGAGCTCTCCTTCCTCCCCTGAGGCCCATGAGGAGCAGCAGAGAGCGAGAGGTGAAGGGGCCAATGCAAGCATCGTTCAAACGTTGGGTTGGCCCAAACCATATATATGAACCATATATATGGTGTGTATACGGTATATTTGGCAGGGAAGTTACCAAATACACAATGTAAATATACGGTTCTGGCCGACCCTGTTCAAATGTTTTAAACATTCAACATTTTTCACAGCAACTTTCTAAATTGCTGTGGCACTGCATTGGCGTCAGAGGCTCAATTGATGTTGCAGTGTACGTTTCTTATCAACATTAAACTAACAAAGCATGCAATTTAAGACAGCAAGCACCTTTTGTCAACGAGGGGGTGAAGAGGACTATTAAGAAAACCAGTATTCTTTGGCAGCTGTGCGCACACACGGACCCGCGCATCATCCATACACATGCACACACACGCACAAACACATCACGCGCACACACAGCTCACACATACACACAATTACACACATACGGCACACACACACACACAAATACACACATATACACGCACGCGCACACGCATATACACACACAAAGCCACTGTCAAGCACGGCACCCCCACTGCAGCCACTCAGCAGCAGCTCATGCATCATTTATTCAGGAATGATGACTGGAAGAATCCAAGAGGGAAGTGGTGGCAACTCGTCGCTGCCTGTGGAGCAATCAAGAGGATATACTGCAAGGTCTGTCAACGGGTCATACCAGGTCAAAGCACTCCCTGAATAGAAATGGACACATGAGAAACCAGTACCTAAAGAAAAGAAAAAGAAAAGAAGAGCTGCGCGGACAGTGAAAAGCACTTCCCACGTTTATTACAGGATAGGAGGCACTCTGGTACGGGTGGGATGTGCAGAGTTCATCTCCCAGGTAAAAAGATACACATGTATGCGGTCAGCAAAAACCACTTCCCACATACATTACAGGAAAGATGGGATGTGCAGAGTTCATCTCCCAGGTAAAAAGATACATACGTATGCGGGCAGCAAAAACCACTTCCCACAGAAGCCACAGAAAAGGAGCCACTTTGGTATCGGGCACCGTGGAACTCCTCAACCACAAAGGAAAAGGTCAATGGGGCATGGGGTTACAGGTAAGGTAAGGTTACAGCGCTATATATGCCTCTGGTGGGCATCTGAGCGCGGAAGCTTGGAAAAAAGCCTGTAACCAAACCAAAAAAAAGCTAGAAAAATCAAGGGAACAGGGCTGGGCACTTAGCTACAAAAGAGGCAACACCAAAAATATCAGGTTGGTTCATAAAGGTCCTCAAACGAGCTGGGCCATCCTCAAACTGAGGTCAAAATGGGAAATGGGGTTACAGGCTTGACCAGACCAGTGCCTGAACCTAAGCGTGTCAGTATCCAATCAACTAATCTTTAATGTAACCTGTCCACACGGTGCATTCGCCAAGTTGTGCTTACTCTTACATTGTTCTACGTGTTCAAAGGAGGCCTCTGCGTGCTTGCACTGGAGGGTGTGGCAATGGCTGGGTCAACACACACATCGTCCCCTTTGTTATCTTGGGTCATCTCATGGGTTTGAGCGATGCAACCTTACCATTCCTTACCTAACATGCACATCGTCCCCTTTGTTTCCTTGGGTCATTTCATGGGTTTGAGCGATGCAACCTTACCCTTCCTTACCTAACATGCACATCGTCCCCTTTGCTTTCTTGGGTCATTTCATGGGTTTGAGCGATGCAACCTTACCCTTCCTTACCTAACATGCACATCGTCCCCTTTGTTTTCTTTGGTCATTTCATGGGTTTGAGCGATGCAACCTTACCCTTCCTTACCTAACATGCACATCGTCCCCTTTGTTTCCTTGGGTCATTTCATGGGTTATATTGCCCTGTATCCCATACACCTTGGCAAAATGCTGTATGGTTTGACCCTTCGTTCTTTCCTCATTAACACTGGAAGTTTCTACACTAGGCGCTACTTGACCTTACTGCAGAAGTAGTCAGTAACCAGTACTGACCAGTACCCTGTACCCTGCATCCCATCCTTACACCATCCCATCCTTACACCATCCTTACACCAGGCGTTTCTTGACCGTACTGTACCCTGCATCCCATTTTAACCTTACTTTACCCTGCATCCCACCTTAACCTTACTTTACCCTGCATCCCATCCCATCCTTCACCTTACTGTACCCTGCATCCCATCCCACCTTACTGTACCGTGCATCCCATCCTTCAAATTATTGTACCCTGCATCCCACCTTAACCTTACTGTATCCTGCATCCCATCCAACCTTATTGTGCCCTGTATCCCACCTTAACCTTACTGTACCCTGCATTCCACCTTAACCTTACTTTACTCTGCATCCCACCTTAACCTTTCTTTACCCTTCATCCCATCCCACCTTAACCTTATTGCACCCTGCATCCCATCCTTCACCTTACTGTACCCTGCATTCCACCTTAACCGTACTGTACCCTGCATCCGATCCCACCTTACTGTACACTGCATCCCACCTAACCTTACTATACCCTGCATTTTATCCCACCCAATTGTACCCTGTATCCCACCTTAACCTTACTATGCCCTGCATCCCATCCAACCTTATTGTACCCTGCATCCAGGAGGTTTTTTATGGGTGGCACGTATCTTTTTGGGGTGGACACCCCTGTGGGCCCCCCCCCCCCCAACCCCATTTCCAGTGCCCCCACCCAAACAAAAAGGGTACCAATCTGCTCCTTTTTTAAGCAGGCATCCATATGCATACTCATCAAGACCTGAAATTGAAGTGTTGCAGAGTCATGGGGGGAAAACTGAGATACGGACGCCCATGCACACGTGACCTACCAGGCACCCATAACTGGCTTGCACAGTCCAATATTGCTTCCATTTTTTTAGAATTCCACTGACTATCTCACGCTGGCACAATCCTGTAAGTTTGGGGTAAATTGCTGCTTCATCGGCTTGACTCACCCCACGGCCTGCACCCGAGCGCGTGTGCCTCTGACTTTTGGACATGTCCACAGACCCCCCCCTTAACCCAATTTGCTCAAAAAGGGTCCCAATCGACTGGGCTTGAGCTGAGGATTCCGATGATATATTTAAAATTTCGTAGGAGTGACCCTAAATTTTTGGAGGGGGGGTCCAAATAACTCTGGACCCCCCCGGATCACCCCCCCCCCCGATTGGACCCATATATATATATACCAATCGATAGCTCTCGACACCAGGATTCCAAATATATAAATTTCAATTGATTTGACACGTGTCGTCCAAAAGATATGCTTCCTACACCCTCCTGCTGCATCCCACCTTACTGTACCCTGCATCCCATCCCTACTGTACCCTGCATCCCATCCTTACTGTACCCTGCATCCTATCCTTACTTAACCTTACTGTATCCTGCATCCCATCCTTGCGTAGCACCGACAACGCCTCACCAGCGCCTCCACTCACCAGTGCTGGCCACGAGAATTTCGATCAGCCAAGAGTGGGGTATGTGGCAGGAGAGTTTTACGCTGGAAGAAGGATATCTGCAACCGCCACCTCGACGACACCTCCCCCCAAGAGGAAATAGCACGTCAGTTTAGTTTTAATTGAGTTGGACATCTTGTCTTGTTGACCCTGACTGCTATGGTTGCCGATGTCTTTTTCTCACCCATCAAAGTATCTTGACTCACCGTATTACCTGACATATTCTGCCTTTATTGTATACGTCAAATTCACAGCATCCGCAAAGAAGAAAAAACTACGCAGACAGTGAAAAGCTGTTGATTATGAAAAATATGCTGGTTACAAGGTTTACAAGAAAAAGGCCTTCAGTTAAGAAGTATGACTGCTCGCCTGTTCATAAAGTAAAATGAGTTCATGAATGAAAAGATGGAATTTGTTGTTTTCCTGGTGTAAAAAAGCAAATCCTGTCTGTGAAAATAACCTTGTAAACCTTGTGAAAATAAGAACGCTTATTTCTTGCGAAGAGAAACCATCTGAGGGTGTGTGCAGTGAAAGAGAACATGCATGTTTATCATCCTGGACATCATCATCAGCCTCACACAAGTTGCAAGTAGGGGAACAGGTGGAATTCCAAGTTGCTGTTCAAAGCGAAGGGTGTGGACACGAAGTCTGAAACGAGCCACACTGCAAATGACATTTTGAGGAAGGTCAAGAAGCATGCATGTATCTGGGAAGCCTATAAGGATGGATAACCAAAGCTCTTTGTGCAGGCAGTGGTTGCGCACCACTGGTGATAAGTAAGCGTTTTGCTGTTGCGCTCTCTAGGGTGGCCATCAGAAAAAGGTGTCCAAAACTTTAGAAGTCTGTCCCTGAGGTCCACGACAAACCTACTGAGATCAACAGGCTCACAGTTCAACAACTTTTGTTTGAGCATGTAAGATTGTGTCAAGCCTTCCATGGCTGAAAGAATTTGGGAGGACCAGCATTATTCAGGAGACCTGGAGCTTAATTGCATGTCAAACTTGCAAAACCTTCCTCATCGTGGAACTGTTGCTTGCATTGGGTAAGGGAATTGTACAGACGCATTGCAGCGCGAAACCAGTTAAACTGCAGGGGCTCCAGGCCACACTCTCGCACAACACACCATGAAGGAGTGGTGTCTCTGGCTCCGAGAATCCTTTTCAGCACTGTCAAATCCATTTCTGTAGGGGGTTATCCATCTCTCTACATTGTCGTAAGAAGGGAGTAGCCCATATCTGACTCATACATGCTAGCAGGAATTGCGTAAGTTTTGAGGAGCCAGATAATATGAGCGTCTAATATGTTAGCAAGGTCATGGCTCTTGACGAATTGCTTGACTTTGAAAGTACCAGCCATGAATGGTTGCAAAGCTGCGTCAGCCGCAATATTCAGATTGATCTGCCTGTTGCACACCATACCAAGATAGTTGAAAGTGTCTGTGCAGGAGAGCTGTGTGCCATCAAAGAAAAGGAGATGCAAATAACTTCCAGGCCTGGAATTGAAGCACATCACCTCAGACTTTTGGGTGTTTACTGTCAAGGACTTATTTTGGGCGTACACTCTCAGTTTGTTAAGCATAGTCTGTAGCTCGTTCTGATTAGTAGATGTGAGGGAAAGATCACCAGCAAACAGCAGGTGGGTCACTGTAAAATTGGGAATGCCCGTGATCACGCCCTGCACCCCCTCAGCCAGGCTGTGCGTCGACGTCATTCAGGTAAATCAAAAATAGTAGGGGGGAAAGGGGGAATCCTTGTTTGACAGACAAAAAATCGTTGCACATTTGCTCTTTTGTCTCCATCCAGCATCGTGTACTCGTCAGCGTGGTTTAAGCCTTGGAGTATGGACACAAGATGTTGAGGCGTCTGACGGTAATTCAAGTGATCCCACAACTTGTCTCTAGGAATTGCATCGTACGCTTGTTTGAAGTCAAAGAACGCAGTGTACAGGCGTGATGAACCCCATTACATCTTCTGAGCTGTATCGTTAAAGTGTCACAGGATGAAAAGTGGTTGCAGCGTGCTCCTGCCTGGATAAAAGAAACAAACAGTGTGTCTGGGTTTTTGCCGTGCTAACCACACCAGTCTTGAACAGTACTAGACCAGTAACTCCGAGGCTGTGGAGTGGGTTCCTTGTGTGGCTGCTGCAAATGGTGCCTGTTGCTCCTAGCAGGATGGTGTGAAGGTTTTTGCAGTGTCCGAGTAAGCGAGGCATTAGCAGCTTATGTTGTTCTCGTGCCTTTTCTGCTTGTTGGGTAGGGGAAGTGTTAGCACAGTACTTAATTTCGATTAGATGTATATCGCGTTTGTTTGGTTGTATATCTTTTGGTTTCATAGCCAGGGGGTATGGATCGGCAGGGCCATCTGCGGGCATCTCTTCTTGCATTATTGGCAGACCTAGTTTGATACGTATTTGTTATGTTTCGTTTGGGGCGTGGTTGCTGGGTCGGAGTAACTATGATTGCACCTGGCTTGCTAGATTTCCGCCGCTGTTGTGCAGAGATTGGAAGGTAAGAGCCAGGTTGGAATCATTCCTATCTGTGATCCCTCTGAAGGGCATATAATGCCTTGTTGTATAATTTTTGCACGACTGCCTACGTCTGCTTGTGCTAGCAGGCATGCACCCTATGTACCTTGTTGGATCGTTTTAAGAACCATTTGTCCAGCAGCATTGTGCCTGTTAATAATAAGTTTATTTTATCTATAATGGGATGACAGCATGTGGTAGGTGCCGTCTAGCTTTTGGTATATGAGGCAGATTGGTGGGCCTTCTATATGGTTGCACTGAGCGGCACGCTTTTGGTTGTATATCATATCTGTGCGGTGGAGCATGACATTTTTCTTTTCTTCAGAGGTGACACTAACATTTTATTCAAATCGGTTACTTATGTCTTTCTTGACAATGCCTCGTTACTCTCCGCATCATCCTTTTGGGTATGGGCGGCACCATCTACAACACTCATACTCTGAAGCCTTTCAAGGAACTGGGTCTTGAATCTCAAAGATTTAAGAAGCTTGCCTCCAAGCTCCATGTGCACTCTGTGAACTTCGCTGCTAAACATTCCATACCAGACGTGCCCTTTCCAGTACTGTTATCAACTCTCATCAGCCAGGAAACGGTTTCAGGCCAAGCCTGCAACCCTCTTGATCTCCATTAATTTTCCCTTTCCTTTTCGTGGTGGAGGAGCTTTACGGTACTCGGTTCCAAAGTGGCTCCTTTTCCTTAACTAATGTGGGGAGAGGCTTTCCCTGCCTGCGTAGTTTTTCATTTCTAGTTGACAATACCTTCCTTGATCAGTTCTTGGCATTGTGTGTAGCAATTTGTGGACTGATGGTTTGAAACCTTTTTTGATGTAGGACCTAGATTGTGTTGGACGTGCATGTGTGCTTTTACAGCATCGAGATCTGAGAAAATGGAGAGCCTTTCTGCTGGAGGCCCTAGTTGGCAGGTGTTAAGAGTATCTGGTAGGCAAGCTGGGGGAGGGTTTTCCACCCTTGCTGGCCAGAATACGGATGAATGGGGATGGGCGTCAGTGTTAATGTGGATTTTATGGCCACTTTGATTATCCGCAGAGCGCTTTGCCATGGCATCAGCAAACTCATTTCCGAGGATGCCAGCATGAGCTTTAACCTTGTAGAGATGGATGGTGTCTTTAGATAGCTGGATGTGGTGTACGATGGTATGATGGTGCACGATGGTTTCTTGGAGATTGGCATGTTTATGCCGTTTCATGTGCTGGGGGTAGAGGATGCTACTTCTTATTTGCCATAGTGCACCAGCGCTGTCTGTCGCAATATGGGTGTGTTCATTCATCAAAGCAGCAGCAATTCCTGCTAGCTCGGCTCTGTTTATGATTTTGTTGATGCTTGTCCCTCCAGGATCAACTGTGGTGATTTTGTTGGACTGGGGTGGTACACTGTTAAGGTGCATATCGGAGGTCAGCTCCAAAAATAGACTAAGATCTTTGTTTCG
>Ga0307963_1004460_pt1 | contig 11125 bp, 11 predicted proteins | sample OrgLakmetagen594_FD_201829 | JGI IMG/M metagenome (GOLD analysis project Ga0307963, IMG submission 201829) | Saline water microbial communities from Organic Lake, Antarctica - #594 | ecosystem: Environmental > Aquatic > Non-marine Saline and Alkaline > Saline | place: Antarctica: Organic Lake...
GAGAGAGAGAGAGAGAGAGAGAGAGAGGGGGGGGGGAGAGAGAAAGCTTCTCTTCCCCTTTTGCCTGCCAACAGGTCAGAACTCAAAATCAAATCCTTCAATTTGCACACAGCGCTTGTCACCCTCAGGCTACCTTGCAATTAACACGGGGCTTAAGCGCAGCCAGAGCCTCAGAAGGCTGAGCTTTGCTGGCAGCAGGATGGGCGATGACAAGGCAAGTTCTCCTCTAAGAGGGCAGTGTTGTTTGTTTCGGCTAAGTAACAGTTAATGGTGTTGTTGCTCTTATTTTAGATTGCCTAGTTCCAGATCATCTGCAACGTCCTCAATCCATCAATCAAGTCACACCTTCCGTCCAAGTACCTCTCACCCCTCTGAAATTTCAGTCCCCTTAAACCCCCAGCTGACTGCAAAAGGCACCGGGAATTAGCATGTTCAAAATAGGAATTAGCATGATCAAATCAACCATGCAGGTCGCCATACTTCTAGGGGGCATTTCCAGTTGTATCAGTCTGGAAGAGCTGGATCTTACATCCTGTGATCTGGGATGCCGAGCACTCAAGATCTGCTCTGCAGCCATCAAGGTGCGTGTGCCTAATATCCAGGTTAGGGCTGGTACTGTGGTGCTGCTGTTGGGAGCTGGCTGGGAGGGAGGATCACGAAACCTTCTGCTGCCCTCCCAGCCAGCTCCACACAGCAGCACCAGCAGCGCAGCTGGGTCCAGCACCAGTAGCAGTCCTTGAGGCGAGGTGAACGTCAAGGGTGCCCGCGTGTTGGTCCTGGCGTAACGGCTGCTGCTGCGCCAAAACAGTTTATTTAGTGGCATATCTTTCATTGGGTGTTTAATTTGAAGGAATTTATGCAATTGTTTCATGATGCATTCACAAATGACCGGTTTTCCCTACCTCAAAGACTTTTTGGCTCCCAAATAAATCATTTTGGTCTACTGCTACTACTTCAGGGCTGCCTCCTTCCCTGTCAGGCAGACAGACGTCTTGCGTGGTGCTGGGTGGTAGTCCAATTTTTTCACACGTTTGATTGTGAGGCAAATAGACTTGGGAGCACAAGTTCCGTATGGATGGTGATATCAAGGGTTGTGAATTCTTCATTACAATTCTTTTCAATTGATTTTTTGTCGGGAACCCTTATAGGTTGAACAGCCATGCCAGGCTGGAGGTCTTTGTTAACCAGGCTTGCCTGAAAACCAGGCTAAAGCTGCTACTGTATTAGGTCGCAACAGCAGGTACCACCCCAAAAAAGCGCACATGTAAAAAGAGATATGGTACCATTTGTACCAAGGTGTTGACAAACAAACACCTGCAACCTGAGCGTGGACTTTAAGATGCAGATGGTGGCCTTCTGGCTGGGTGTGCTTTCTTGAAAGGGGACCGCTGGAGGGGTGGGAAGCTGTATCATTTGTACGTCTTAGAAAAGGCAAGGCACTCAGAAGGTCAATGCACTAGGTGTTTGCATTTACCTTCTACCACATTGTACAGCAAGTGTAATAAAGGGAACGACATCATATCTTTCGCTCTCAGGGCCGAATGCAGCAGCGCGTGCACATGGACTTCACAGCCACGTTGCGGATCCACTGCAACAGTAGCCTCCCGCCACACATGGCACAGCAGCAGTACGACACTGACCTTCGAAATGCACAGCAGGTGAGCAATTGCTCGTGGCTCAAAAACAGAAATTACTTTCTTGTTACTTTGTGTGCTTCTGCTACAGAAAATGAACAATGTTGGCCCTCATTACTGATACGCTTTACCGTTGAACTTGTCCAATGTTACAGGCCGTGGAGGAAAACTGTGGTGGGATCCGAGCCCTCAGCCTTGCTTACAACCCAAAGGTGTGCTTTCAAAAATCTGGGGAACGGAAGAAATGTAGCAAAGGAAAAAGGCGGCAAGAAAAATCCTCAAAGCCATCTTTTGCTTCTATTTAGACTATAAAGCCTGCTTTCTGGTAGCAATAAAACATCAAACCAAGATCCCTGCTTCTCGGTAGCAAAAAGCTCAGTGGAGGAACAGACATAACAAGCAAAAATTATAGAAATCTGTTTACAATCGGCTGTTTGCTCAAAAATATGTGGCAACAGGATTGCACAGCCCCCAAGCTTTTAAATATTTAGCCATGAGACAAGCTAAGATATTTATGATAAGGAATCCAGATGCGACACTCAAAGACGCATCCTTATTTTGTCATGATGGCGTGTGCAGTTATGAATGTCAGGTTCTAAAGAGTCAGAGTGACACACGAGTAGCATACATTGTAGCTTTTGTGCCCGGCAACATGTGCGCAGATCACCGACAAAGACGCCCTCTTACTTCGTGATGCATTGTCGTTTGAGGGCTCGTTACAGGCGATAAATCTCCAGGGCTGTGGTCTCAGGTGAGTTTCAAAATACCACTGCGGATTGAATCTTGTGTGTATGTGCAAACAACATGAGGCCTGTGCTCTTTACTCCACTAAGTACCACCCTGACAAGCCAAAGGGTTCTGATACTTCAAAGCTTTGAGAAGGAGATTCAAGCAAGAGACTCCCAAGAAATCGGTGTACACACTGCTGCATGCAACGATCGAAGTTGTGCCACACAGGCAAAGCTGCTCTCCGAAGTCCCATCCGACCCGACGGGCCTTGTCCCCTTTATTCAAGTGTTTCTATACATGCAAATCGTTTCGAAGAACAAACATCTTTTTTCAAAAGCTGTCATCCATGAAAGAGGCGACTTACCTCTTATTGTCGTCCTTTAAAGTGTCAAAGTACTCCATACCGCATTGTCCTTGCCCTTGCAGCTCCTTAATTGAGCATGGTTTTGTCGAGCTAATGCAAGAGCATCCGTCACTGGTGCGCGTGGATTTACGCCATGGCAAAGGCCGGAAAGGTCACAGGCTCGGCCTGATCCGTCTGGTATCTCCACTTGGACATGCAAAGCAGGTACCCTGCTGAGATGCCTAGCCTTACTCTGTGCCAGAGTCATCGAAACTGTATTGTAACACGCATAAGTGGATACAAATTACTTATCGCTCATCGCACATCCCCGAGGTAACTCCTTTTGGCCGCTTTGCTTCACATGTTTAACTTTACATGTTATGGCCTTGACTGCAGTCGTAACCCATACAGAAGTTGTGCTAGCACAATTACATAACGTTTCAGGAAGCAAACATACAATGATACCATACATAACACAAATTTGGCGCTGCAGCCCCGAGGACAACTGACAAGTCAGGAGCAGCAGGATTCGTATCAGTGCTCTGAGGCAGATCCCTCATCCCACTCACCCAGGTGTGGTAATTGGTAATGTTGATTAAATGCTTGTAACAATTTTATATTGTATTAGTTTCTTTGGCCAGGCATTCCCGTGCCTTCAAACTAGGTAAATGTCTCTGTGGCATCTCTCCATCTCTCTCTCTCTCTCTCTCTCTCTCTCTCTCTATATTTATATATATATATATAGTAAAAAACAGACTTGTTGTTGCTCATGCTGCAATTCCCAGGCAACCCTCACACCCGGCAACAAGCCTACAGCAGTCATGCCGAAGTGACATTCGCTGTAGGGGGGACCTACACAGCTCTCAGTGGTATTCTGGCACACAGTACACGCAACAGCAGCATGCCAGTCAGGCCGAGGAACGTCAAGTGCAGCAGCAGCAGCAGCAGCAGCAGCAGCAGCAGCAGCAGCGGTTGACACCAAAGGACGTAGCAGGCTCTTGCCATGAGCATGTGCGAGTCAAGCTGGAAGTTGTACAAGATGGTGGTATCCAGGTGTGTGAGATGCAAACATGTGGGCATTTGCTTTGACAAAAATGGGTGGTGGAGACCACGCTTCCGTGAGGTCAGTGCCCCTGAGAATAAAAAGCTCCCCCAGACGTAGAGCCTTACGTCCACAACTGGCACAAAGCGGAGATGCATGTCTTCCCAAAAAAATCACAACAACAAAGCAAGGAGAGGAAATCAGCCTGTTGCCAGTCCATGAGCCACCATGCAGTGTTCAAATTCATTTGTGTGGACTTCCTCGTTTGAAGGCAAAGGTTTGTTGCACAATAAGTTTAGGCGTGCGTACTATCTTGTAGTTGGTGTTGGTCTATCAAGCCTGAGCTTTGTTAGCCTAGATCGTTCTGCTTGGTACACCCACAGGTCTTGCCCCTGCATGTCATTCCATCTCAGGTAGCCAGCATTGAATCACCCTGCATTAGCAGCTTCTTGTGGTATTAAAGACAGCCACAGACCACCTTAATTTGTGTCAGGTTATCGGTGTCCATTCTTCAAACACAGGCACAAGCAAGGGCTTCTGCTGAGAATTCCCTGATTAGGAACAAAAAGAGATGCAAGCGGAAAAAAAAGGCTGGGCGTAGCAAAAAGGAGGGCTTCAGGCAGCCTCCTAATACAAGTGCTGGCAATACCGGCGTGCAGCAACAGCACAGACGAGGGGGGATCACCGCTATGAGGCCAGGAACAAGGGGGGCCGGCCTGCAGGAGGTGCAGGAGGAACAGGGAAACAAGCTGCTTTCAGAAGTGGCTGGAATCCTGCGGCGGCTGGAAGTGGCTGTGTCCACAAAGGTGAGTTATACGTGTAGGTGGGCTTGTGCCGTCAAGGAAGAGCTGATCCCCCAGACGTAGAACCTCACTTCCCAGCTGGCACAGGGCAGTGAGCTTTTAAGAACACGCAACTGTTGCTTTTATGTTGCTGCCAAAATATGAAGCATGAAGCCAGTAGAAGACAAATTTTGGAGCTGCTAAAAGGAAACGCCAGACCTGTTTGCTGTAAATTCTCAAAAGTAGAGGTGTCTCTTGTATTTGTGTATATTGACAGGTCACGAATGTCCAGCGAACTCTAGAATTTATAGTTTACTAAGGTGGCATTGGGTGTCTGAACCAACCAGGCGTTTAGTCAACCCAGGTTAGTCAGGAGGTCTGAACCAACCATCAACCCAGTTAGTCAGGAGGTCTGAACCAACCAGACGTTAGTCAACCCAAATTACGACAAGTCCTAACGTGGATCACGGCCTTCTAAGAAAGAGTGTAAGACCGGGGTCAGTTTTGCTTTTTCCTGTCAACAAAAAGGTGACAGTGAAAATCTTCATTTTAAACAAGTTTCATACCCACTGATTAAAAATAACAGTGTCTCTGACTCACCTTGCCTCTGTTTATGTATCGTGTTTGGGTTTGAAAGTTACAGCGAGTTGGTAATGCAAATCTATAGGTCCTGCAACACTTGGCACACACCTGCCCACCTCGCCGTGACCATTCATTCTTCAGGAGTATGCAAAAGCAATGGCTCAGTACAATGGAGCATTAGATGACACCCAACCTACACTCTGTGGAGACGCTCTCATGCGGCCGCTGTACAAGCACCCGCACGCATGGTCTGGCACACTCAATGGCGGCAGCAGTCCACGTGGCAAGCACGAGCAGACATATGACAGAGCGGAGGTGCAGGCACGGCTTACCACGCTGGCAGCTTTGTGCGACCTTGCCAGCAGCCAGTGTTTTGGTGCAGCACCCTGTGACTCAGATGTGCGTGGAATTTGTTAAGGTCATCTATTTTTGGCTTGCAAACAGAAGTTGAGGACAAGAGAGACAGCCAAACAAGGCTTGTCAGGAATCGCAGAGTCAAAACCAAGACCATCAATTCGGATTCAGCTGTCAACCGGTTAATGCGCGTTAACAGAACTGCTGCTGCAACCCATTTGCTATTACCTTAATATATATTGTTTGAACCTCGACACTTTTAGCCTTTTACTGGACCCTTGATTTTGCCAGTAGCAATCCTAGCATTCAGTGTTAGTTAAGTATTTGCATATTAGCCTTTTGGCAAAGAAAAAGGACGCAAATAATGCAAGCACTACCGGCATGATGAATTAGGAAGGATGTGATTTTGTCCTGCACCATCCAATGGATGCAGAGACACAACATCCTACCTGGAGAATTAAATAAGAGGAGTTTTTCAGTGGGGATCAGGTGGTTGGGAGGCAGAAGTGTATCTAAATTTGAGATTGTGACAGAAGAGGAGCTAGAATGGTGACGAAATAATCCGTTTCATGATGAATTGATCAGTGCGTTAGTGATTCAGCCCTTCGTTACGTGTTGGACATGTCGAACAATGGTAAAAGCGGTAGTTGCGTAATGAATCCGTTATACAATAATTATGTGACGTTTTCAGTTCAGTTATCCACCAAAGGCTTTATCTGAAAAAAACGGATAAAAAAGTATAAGCAACTCAGTGTAAACACTAACGCACTGACTCATAAAGTCATCATCGTCATTGCTGAGTGAACAATTCCATAAATCGATCGGGTACGAAGGACGACGAAACGGACGAAACGCCATCATCATCATCATCATCTGCCGCGGATTCGGCCAATGCTCTGCACTCCTCGCGTGCCCTCCTCCTCTTTCTTTTTCTCTTTCGAATGATTTCAAAAGCCAGCGTTGGCATATTGAACTGCAATGGCGAGCCACTCCGCAGCTCTCTTTCAGCTTATATATGTATCAGCTCTCTTCTAGCCTTATGTGCTAACAAAAAATGTCCGATATCCCTATGTTCCCTACAAGCTCACATTACAAAAGGGTTACAAAGGGTTGACCTTGATCCAGGCCGGTTGACTCATCAGCTTTGCTGGGCACTGCCAGCCAACATAAAGATATCCACAAGTTCAGAAAGAAATGGAAATATTTTGCTGTTCGGATGACTAAGGAATTTAAAACATCTTGAATGTTATATGATGAAACATAGCAAGGAAAGGTTGGAACTCAAGCTCACATATAAGTGTCCTAGACATACTAGACATACTGCTAGACATACAGTATCCGTCTGGCTCCTAGAAGCTGCCAATGGCTGCACGACTGCCTAGCTGCCAGCTATCAATCAGTGATTGAGGCCTTTCAAGGCTTGCGTAATGGTAAAGCTTATAAACGTGCGGTTTTAGAAGGCAGGCCAGTCCCCTTGAATGAATTTGTTGCTGATTTTCGCTTTCGCCACTAAGAAGTATGGAGGGCCATAGAAGGAAATGACCCTAGGGAGCAGCCCAACAAACTTGCTACGTACCAAGCTTGGTTTGCTTCTCCTTTTGTTGAAAATGCCCGGTCTGCTATTAGAGCCTAGACATTTGTACCTCGATCTTTCCAGGCATGTTGTGCGTATTTTTAGCACACTTTGTTTGCACGGGCACATACGTTGAGAGTTGAATTTGGGCTGTGGCAAGACAGAGTTTTCTTTTGTAATCGTTGTGACTGTCAGGATAATTAGGATGAGAAGCATGTTTTATTTTACTGCGAGGAAGCCCGTGTTTGTGCTTTTGAGGCAAAAATTTGCTTTTGTTTCTGATGGCTTATTTCAAATATGTGTAGGGTTGGCCAATTCCGTATAGATACGTCGTATTTATACGTAAACAACGCATTCAGCCTCCGGATACGGGTGTAGCACTCCTCAAGGATGGACAGGAAGCAGTCGCATTCCTTCTGACGTCTGGACAGGGCCAGGCGGTGTCAGACCACGTGCTTGAGGAGGTCAGGCAAACAGCTTAACAATTTTAATAGCTCATGCTCTTGAGCTACAAAATACAAAATACATCCAACGGGCAAAGGAGTTGCCACACTGGGTGCAATGTGGAGAATGACCAGGTACAGCACCAACCTTGCTGAGCTCTCGACCACAATCACAGATCCAGGTTGCCAGTTCATGACCGTCTGCACTTCATTCACGTCCAGGACCAACTCATCAGCAGACGCACAGCCAATGGCTCGCAGGACACTGGTTTTGGCCCATCATGATTTTGGCCCAAACACATAGGTGCACCTCATTGCTTCTTACTTCGAACCAGGCTTTTAAATCTGATTGGTCAGCCTATATATATGCTTGTCCACGAAAAATGTGATATTGTTGTGCGAAGAGGTAGGTAGCAACAATCAGCACCAAATGCCACGGACTTGAAGCTCCAGACAACACTTGCCCTAATAATGGCATGCAGGCATGGTAAAAACTTGTCAAGATGCAGCGGCACAATGGCACAATGCTCATCTTCTGGAGCAAAATAACCACCTCAGAGGGTTGGCTTTTTTGGGAGGAAAGAGTGTGGCATCCGCAAACCCAAGTTCACACACCTTTTGGTACGAGCAGCAGAGACATCAATATTGATAATGACAGTTCAGCCTAAGATCTTATTGTTTGTAGACCACTGGGGTGGGTCAGTACTACATGATAACTACGAAGGCAGCAAAAACACTCTCGACCATGCCCATCATGGGCATGATGTCTAAAAACCAGTCACACAAACAAGCAGTGGCATCCAGCAGAGGGCCAACATCCACAGCAACTGCAACAGCACATTTAACAATGACAGAGAGTGGCCCTGCCTGACGTAGGGGCAAGCTGCAGTGTGGATGTCACAGCATACACTGAAGAATGGCCCTTCTTGCAACTAGGTGTTGCTTCAGCTTCCGAGGGGCAATGGGAAACGCCCAACCAGGACTGGGTCAGCGTTTTTTGGCTATTCTTGGCTCTCGCTTGTTAACACGACTCTCCAGAACTGCAGGCCATTTGCGGTAATTTGTAATGAGAATGTGGGAAAAAGCATCCCGAGGTGCTTTTGTTGTGACCCATCATCATGCTACCTGCTTGCTAAAGGCTCTCCCAAAGAGTGGAACCCCGAAATGTGAGCTGTCAAACATTAACACTGTGTATGACCATCCAGGGAGCCCTCCATGCCAAGCAAAGCTTCCCACTTAGGCAAAGCAACAAGCACAGTTGGTTCATGCATCCAATGGCATAACTTTCCCACAGGCCTTTCGAATTGCCAAAAGTGAGTGTTTGAGCCCTTGCTACCTTGCCCGCAAGAACAAATGCATGGGAAGCAGAAAAGGCCTTCTACCAAAAACTTAAGGGCCGGCTTTGGTTGAATAAATGCAGAATGCTTACTTCACCTTCTTTGGGAGGCAGGAATCAAGTGCTGGCTGGTTGAATCCTGCTCTTGGGAGCCTTGTGAAGAAAGCGATGGTCTCCAGGAGTACCCGAATGTATTGGCAACCCCCTGAATTGCATTCCTCCACCATCTTGAGTAGTTTTCTTGATTGACACGAGTATTTAAGTCTGTGGGAACCAGGAAAGGCGAAGAACCATTAAGCGTTTGAGATTCACCCCAAAACGTGCGCAAACAAGCATGCGTGCACGTGCGTGCACGCGCGCATGCACGCATGCACACACACACACACACATACACACACACATGCATACACGCACGCACACACGCATGCACACACACACACGCATGCACGTACATACATGAACTTGCACACATTTTCGCATGTGCGCCATGCAAACAACCATGCATATTAGCACCAAACACATGAGCGGTAAGCGTGTCGGTGTATTTGTACGTATGAATTCACTCAAGCACATTGCGTGCACACGCCTTATTGCAGGGCACACACACCTGTAGGGGGGAAGGGTGAAGGAGCCTTGCTGCCTTCAGCGAACACTACCTCCAGCACCATGTTTAAGTGTTGCTCCTCCCTCTGGAGCTTGTTCTTGAGGCACCTCAACTCTACCAACCACTCCTCCCTCTGCGTGCTTTCCCTCTCTTCCTCCCTGTCAAGCTTCTTTTCAAGTTTCATTATCGCCTCTGCTGTGCCTCGTCGTGCGTCTGCCACCTCTGCTGCAAACGCCACTCTTCTATCCATTGCTGACATAGCAGAGGCCCGGCCATTTATGGGGGAGGTCACCCTATGTGGGGGACCAAAAGGCCCATATAGGGGGACTTTTAGCACAGTCCATCACAATTGCTGAGACTTCTTGTGTCTATCCACACCAGTACTGACGCAATAGAGTTCTAGAACCCGAGTACCTGTGAGTTCCTGAGTATATTGTATAATTTAATTAAATAAGGTGCGTTCCTGGTTCCTGGGTTCCTGTGGGTTCCTGGGTTCCTGCGCCATTTGTTCCCAACTCTAGATCCACTAATTTTTGTGGATCCTTTTGCATTCAATCTTGTTATTGCATGTTTTATGGCTTTAGGTTGCGGATTTGATAATGTTTCCAAGTTCGTGCACCTAGGTTCGGTTAATGCTTGTAATTTACATTGATTGATCTGTCCGACACATATAACACTCCCTCCATTTCATCTTTCTCATACCAAAACATAACAAGCCAAAAAGTGTGCAAGCGTGCAAGCAAACAAAACCGCACTTGAAACCTCGATTCCCTTTCATACCAAAGCCAAATTAGAACGCCATTTACAAGTAATTTTACATATACTCTACCTACGTTTTATAGTTGGGAATAATAAGAAATATCTATTATAAATCTTTAACATTTGGCAATGGCCCTTGGAGCTGCACGTTCTCCTGACGAATACCATCTTTAGAAAATTCGAATGGCAAAGCCAACGTTCATCATGCGGTCACCAGAGGGGGGGTGCCACTCTTGTATACGTAGCCGCACACCATACCTAAAGCATGAAAGTAATTAGCGTGCGTCATAAAAACGCAACCAGGATATCAAAAGCACGATGTTCCAATATTGATAGACAGGCCATGGGAGACAAAATTGTAAGCCCACAAAAACATAAGTGTACATGGAACACGAGGTCTCCACCAAACCAAAGTGAAAAAGGATGTGGACACTAAAGGCAAAATTAAAGTAACAACCGCCGCTCACGTCTCAAGTTTGCTGTGTAGCTCAATGAGCGCCTCCTGCTCAATCTTCATAGTGCTCAAGGGCGAGCCGGCAGGGGAGGGCGTTGGCCGTATCTTCCTCAAGGACATCGTGTCACAGTCGTTGTTGCCGCTTGGCTTGGGGTCCAATGCACGCAAGTTAGCCACCTGTACGTAGCATAGTGATACCCGTACTCGTACCCGTACGCGGCACGGCTGGCACGGCGGGGCGGAGAGGGGGCTGAGGGTACCCCAGGTCCTCCCGCCGACCCATTTTTACCGCCATTTCACCGCCAACATACAAATTATATAATTATATATTTATTATGTGATGTTGAAGGCCTTCGAGCTTTGCACTGTAGTTGAGGCGGAAAAGAAGAGGATGCAACTTCTGCAATGAGGTGTTCTCTGGTATCACCCGCATAGTTGTGCATCTCTCTGGGGCTAAGGGTAAGAAAGCTGAGGCAGCTGCTTGCAAGAA
>Ga0307963_1004462_pt1 | contig 11123 bp, 10 predicted proteins | sample OrgLakmetagen594_FD_201829 | JGI IMG/M metagenome (GOLD analysis project Ga0307963, IMG submission 201829) | Saline water microbial communities from Organic Lake, Antarctica - #594 | ecosystem: Environmental > Aquatic > Non-marine Saline and Alkaline > Saline | place: Antarctica: Organic Lake...
AAGTAATTCTTTACAGTTGACAGGTTTAAAAAGTTATGCTAAGCTCCACTACAGAAATCCTGTAGGTATTCTATAACATTTCTATAGGTATTCTGTAGGTATTCTATAACATTTCTATAGGTATTCTACTTGTATGTTCTTATATACTACTACTGTAGAGGGAACTAAAAGAGTGTTTGCAGTATCCCAGTAAACACTGTAGCCTTCAAAAATAAATTGAGTTTAGGAGAAACCTATGAATTTGTTTGTTACAGACAGCAATCCATTTACTTGTTCTAAAGAACATTGTGATGTACACTTGCGGAAAATGATTGTAGAAACAGCCCAGTTGCTATCTACTGCTCACACAGAACTTGATGGTATTCAAGTCGCTTACAAGCCTACGCACAAGAATCACCCCTGTGCTGTGTGGGTGAGAGCTGACTATAAAAACTACAGGTGGACTGGTGCGTTATTCTATTTTCTTCTAAAAGAGTACGAATTTAGATTCAATAAGCAGCACAAATCTGGGGAACACTTGCACAATCTAATGATAGTGCCACTCAACATCGCAGGTAGTCGCACAAATTCTTATGGTAAGCCAGATCCCGAGGGTTTTGTCACAGCAATGCCTGACAATTATCTAGAAAACTCTGTCGAGACCTCCTACCAAGATTACTTGAATGACAAGTTCAAGGAATGGCGCAGTCGTGCTCGTCCAATGAAAGTTGAGTGGACCAAGCGGACCAGACCTTCGTGGGTTTCTCTATAAAAACCTGTCGAGACCTTGACAATTCTATGGCTAGTCGTGTACTATCCCTCCACACAGAAGCTCAGAGGATTTCTTATGAAAGATGACATGCATGAGATTGCCAACACAATGTTAGGGCTTACTAGAAGCAAACCTACACAAAAAGATAATATTACAATTTCTTCAGAAAGACCGTTCGTAGTTTGTGCAGATCCGTCTGACAAAACTGTTCTTGATTTTTTTGCTGAATGCAGGCAAGAATGGCGAAGAGTTTGTGACACAGCCTTGGATGCATACCTACTGGCACAAGTAGAGGCGAGGTTTCGTCACAGAATGCAAACCATATCTTTAATTACGACTACCACGATGCCCTTAAATGAAGATTTGTATTTACATCTAGATAGTATGGAGCGCCAAGCCTTTGCAAAGTATTCCTTGCGAGTTCCTTGGCACCTTGAGGCTATGAACTGGGGATCTAAGGGTTTCGATGTTAAGATTGCTGTAGATGCTTTTGACCATTTTAAAGCAGACCTTGAAAACTGAGGGAGTATTTTTCCCCCGCCCAAAATTTTAGGAGAACTTGTGAGTAATTTAAAAAATAGATTGAAAAGTAAGTTGACTATGCAACAGGTTTTAGCTAACCTTGACGCTAGATTTAATGTAGTTCTTAACGAAGATAGACATCAGCTTCCTAGAGTCCCGCATAAGCATTCACAAGCTACAATAAAACGTGAAGAGTTTGAATGTTTGCAGAAAGAAATTGCTAACTTGCGATTTGAAATGGAAGAAAGCTTAATGGAAGAAAGATTTATGGAGGTGTTACATGGATCAAAATGCGATTAATAACAAAAGGAATATGGTAATGGATTTTACTAGATACAATAGCTTGGAAAACACCTACAGACAAAAAGCTATAGACAGTTGCCACACACTTGGAATTCCTGAGTGGGTAGCTCTTGAAAAAATACATGGATCTAACTTCTCATTTGTATGCGATGGAGCAAGCGTGTTGCCTGCAAAGCGTTCTGGAATCATACCTGTTAGTGAGAGTGGAGTCTATGACTTCTACGGGTGCAGCCTTGTGGTAGAAGAATACAGTGATAAAGTTATGGAGTTGTCTTATTTTATGGGTGGCCCTATCCAAGTATTTGGTGAGTTGTTTGGTAATGGTGTTCAGCAGGGGATAAACTATGGTGAGAAAAATTTTGTTGCTTTCGATATTCTTTTAGATACTGGCGCGTTTATTGACTGGCCTACAGTAAAAACCTTGTGCGCTCTTTTTGATATCCCAACCGCACCAGAGGTAGGCAGAGGAACTTTGTCTGAATTACTCAGTATCTCCCCAGAATTTACATCTAAACTCTGTGAGGATGCTGCGGAGGGTTTTGTAATCAAACCGTTGTGGGTAGATGCAAAGATGGGTAATGACTCTAGAGCAATATTAAAGCAAAAAAGTGTGGCTTTCTCTGAGAAAAAGCAAAGCTCTCCAAAACAGCCTCATGTAATGTCAGAAACAATTAAGCCAATATTTGAAGACTTTTTGGCCTATATTAATGACAACAGACTAAACAACATTCTTAGTAAGACCAGTGATGTAATAACTCAGAAAGACTTTGGTAAGATTATGGGAATGCTTGTTCAAGATGCCAAAGATGAATTTGAGAGAGACGAATACGAAATAAGTAAAAGCGACTGGAAAGAAATTAGTAAGTATGTTGTAAAAGAAGCTTCAGTTGTCCTCAGAGAAGATTGGTTAAATATTTTAGATAATTACAGCGACAATTCATAAAGGAGAATTAGATATACTACGACTTAGTGTTATTGAGGTTGCTTGCATGGGCCTCACTAAGCTTGGGAAATTTAGACACCCAAGGTTCATAAGAGAAAGATTTGATAAGCCAGCATCCGAATGTTAATAGGAGAAAACTATGATTAAATTAAGTGTTTCTACAGGTGTCGAAGGACAACACGGAACAATCCCAGTAGAGTTTGGTCGATTTCCTTGCGGAGAAAGAAACCTGCGTCTGGAAAGCACAAAACAACCAGAGGGGCTTGTATTTGATCAGGTCTCTATCTCTCTGTCTTATGAAGCTGACAACGATCTTATTGATTTGCTATTGCTTGTCGATGCAGTCAAGCGATGCCCTTGGTTACTTTACAGGAACCTTGTGCTGCTGGTTAACTACTTCCCTTACGGTAGACAAGATCGTGTATGCAACACCGGAGAGCCACACAGCTTGAAAGTTGTCGCTGCCCTGATCAACTCATGCGGGTTTAACAGAGTGTACGTTGTAGACCCTCACAGCGATGTTATCGAAGCACTGTTGGATAACGTAGAAATCATTACGATGGATCACATTGTTTTTGCAGCAGACGGTGGGCCTTTTACAGAGTGTGACGCTTACGTATCACCAGATGGTGGTGCTTATAAGAAAGTCAGCAAGGCTGGTCAAGTGCTAGGCAAGCCTATCATTCGTGCAGATAAGATTCGTGACACAATGACAGGTGCATTGTCAGGCTTTGAAGTGTATGCTGATGACCTTACAGGGCAAGAGGTGGTTATCTTAGACGATATCTGCGATGGTGGTGGAACTTTCATTGGTCTTGCTAAGAAGCTTCGTGAGAAAGGCGCAGCTAAAGTTACGCTTTACGTGACCCACGGTATGTTTACAAAGGGTGTAAAAATTCTTTTAGAATCTATTGACGAAGTGTGGTGTTATAGCTACCATGGGCCAGATGAAGATAGACACCTAGTCAACCAAGTGGAGTTATTCTTAGAATGAAAAAGGATGCAGAAATGAAAGATGAAGATTTTAGTTTTAACATAGACTACGCAAGGTCTCGCGGAATAACTGAACCAGAACTTTTAGCGATGGATACCATCTACGTCTATTTGTTCTGTGTACTTAGAAAACCGTTTCATCATTTTGACACGCACAAAGAAGTTGTTGATGTCATTCAGGCTATGGAGTATACTCTACAACTGTTCTGGAAGTTTCCACTGACAGATGAGAAGCACTCCTACTGGTATCAAGTAGCCGGTTGTAAGTGTCCTAAGATGGACAACTCAGACCCAATGTACAGCGGGCGTAGGATTATTAACATGGCTTGTGAATTTCATGGAGGTAATCTATGAAGTACATTGATGGAGATTTGTTTAAACTGGCTGAGCAGGGTGAGTTTGATATCGTGATTCATGGGGCAAATTGTTTTTGCACTATGGGTTCAGGTGTTGCCCTGACAGTTAAAAATAACTACCCGAAAGCTTTTCTAGCAGACCAATTGACAGAGTCAGGTGATCAGCGGAAGCTTGGTAAGTTTACTCAGGCACATATTGATGGAAAAACATGGCATAAAGTGGCACAGGGTTCTCATGGAGTAAGGACTGTCAACTATAACTTCACGATCATTAACGCATACACTCAATATGGCTTTGCTAATAGAGATATTGTAAATGTTGATTACAAGGCACTTGAACATGCTTTCATGCAAATTAAATTGCTATGGGATATGAACGTACAAGCACCAGCTAGGATCGGAATTCCTAAAATTGGATCTGCACTTGCAGGTGGAGATTGGGGTAGAATAGAACAAATCATTGATAACATTGGTTTTAGTGATATCACTACAGTAATTTACACAGGATAGGAGAAACAAATGAAACTTAATCCATTGACTACGTGTGATTTCTACAAAACATCACACAGACCTATGTACCCAACAGGTACAGAAATGGTATACAGTAACTTTACACCACGTTCTACTCGACTTTTCCCCACTGTAAAATCCGTGGCAGATAATCGTGTGGTCTTTGTAGGACTGCAAGGCTTTATGAAATGGTTCTTGCAGGATGTATTCACAGAAGGCTTCTTTGATAAGCCAAAGACTCAGGTTGTACGTGCCTACAAGCGCCGTATGGATAACGCACTTGGTCCTGACATGGTAACTGTAGAACACATTGAAGATCTTCACGACCTTGGCTACCTGCCACTTGAAATTATGGCACTACCAGAAGGCTCTAAGGTTGATCCAAAAGTTCCTTTGTTCACAGTACACAACACCCTTCCCGAATTTTTTTGGTTGGTTAACTATCTGGAAACCGTATTCAGCAACAGTGTTTGGAAGTCTATTGTAAACGCGACGACTGCTTACCGTTATCGGCAAGTTCTTGAACACTTCGCAGATCTCACTGGAACTCCAAAAGAGGTTGTCGGAATCCAAGCTCACGACTTTAGTTGTCGTGGTATGGGTGGTCCTTATGATTCAGCAATGGCTGGTCTGGCTCACCTAGTATTCTTTGAAGGCACTGATACTATCTCTGCCATTGATTATGCAGAAGATTACTATGGTGCAAACAGTGACGAGGAACTTGTAGGCTGTTCAGTACCTGCTACAGAGCACAGTGTTATGTGCATGGGCGGCAAAGAAACTGAACTCGAAACATTCCGACGACTGATTAAGCTACACCCAGAAGGTGTTTTGGCAATTGTTTCAGACACTTGGGACTTCTGGAAAGTAATCACTGAGTTTGCAGCAGAGCTCAAAGATGAAATCGAAGCACGTCAGCCCAATGCGCTTGGTCTGGCTAAAATTGTATTCCGCCCAGACTCTGGCGACCCTGCTAATATTCTTTGTGGTATTGAGGTAAGGACTCTAACCTCGGAGTATAATTCTCCGTGTAATTTTGACGAGTGGAAAGAAATGGTTGCAGAGGAAATGGATAATCAGTTCCGTGAAAACCTCGAACCAGAAAAACCCCACCAGTCGGAGAAAGAATTTTGGCATTACGAAGGGCAAGTTTTTGAGGTTACTTACGAACCTGAGCTCAACCGTCACGACAAGCGGTATTACTACGTTGATAACTGTGGTGATGACGTTCGTTTTTGTGACTTTAAGCTGGTAGTTCTAACACCAGAACAGAAAGGTGCTGTACAATGCCTGTATGAAAGCTTTGGTGGGACTCGGACAGACACAGGACACCTTATGCTCAATGAGCGTATCGGTTTGATCTATGGTGACTCTATCACTCTGCAACGTTGCGAGGATATTTGCCAACGTCTTGCTGACAAAGGCTTTGCATCCGGTAATGTTGTGTTTGGTATTGGTAGTTACACTTACCAGTACAACACTCGTGATACTATTGGTGCTGCTATGAAAGCTACCTACGGTGTTATCAACGGAGAGGGTGTTGAAATCTTTAAAGATCCTAAGACCGACTCCGGTGAAAAGAAAAGTGCAAAAGGTCTGGTTGTTGTTGAAGAAGTTGACACACGCCTCCAACTGAAGGATCAGATGACTTGGGATCAAGTATACGGTGCGGATAATGTGATGCGTACAGTTTTTCACGATGGTCGCTTGACAGATGAAGAAGATCTCGCTACCATTCGTAATCGAGCTAGAGGCTAAGGAGGTATTATGACAGCACAAGAACTAGGGGATGCAATCAACCTGCTAACTGAAGATCAACTCAAGCTTGAGGTTCGCATAGACGCTGATCACGGTCAGACAGCTATGGCTGCTAACTTTGCTGGTCCCGGCCTTATTTATGAGGACGAGTACATGGCAGAGACCGTAGCTGAGGGTGATGAGGAAGATGATCACGTTGCTGTATTTCTACTAACCGACTAAGGAGTAAATGTGAGTAAGATTGAGGGGGTTACTTTTAAAACAAACCTCCCCTGCCCAAAAGAGGGTTGCGGTTCTTCGGACGCCGTGACTCTCTACAAAAAAGTAGACCATAAAGGTAATGAATATCTCGACGGATTTTGTTTTTCATGTCAAAACCATGTGAACTCAAAGACTGTCGAGACCTTTTATGGTGAAGATTTTGATGGAGGGGAATTCAATAACTTTGAAGAAGAGGTAGATGATATTGTGCTAGAAAAGCTTGAAGATATTTTACAGTTAGAGTGCCGTGGAGAACGGAAGCGTAAGCTAAAAATTCCAGTCAATGAAATGTACGGTGTACGTACAGAATTCGATACAACAGGCAAGGCAGTTAAACGGTACTATCCCGGCCATGTGGATGGCACCATCACAGGTTATAAAACCAGAGACCTCACTGTACCAAAGAAAGATAAAAGACACTTCTCCGCTATTGGTAGCATTAAAAACACTAATCAGTTATTTGGTCAGCACCTATACGCTAAGGGCGGTAAGTTTCTGATCATTGTTGGTGGTGAAGAAGATGCACTGGCAATGAAGCAAACGATGAAAGACAAAAACCCAAAGTTTGATACTCCGGTAGTCTCTCCACTAACAGGAGAACCTTCCCTTGATAGACAAATTAAAGAAAACTACGAGTGGGTGACTTCATTTGATTGTGTTATTCTAATGCTCGATGCAGATGAAGCTGGTAGGATTGCAATGGAAAAGGCAGCAAAGCTTCTAAAACCGGGGCAAGGCTTTATTGCAGACCTTGGTTTGATAAGCGGTCTCAAAGACCCTTGTGATTACGTCAAGGCAGGTCGGGAAAATGACCTGTACCAATGCTTCTGGAATGCCTACAACACAGGTAAGTACACACCAGCAGGCGTTGTAGGTAGCAGCCAGACATACGATGCACTGATGGAACGTGCGACTTGGGTTAAACTACCCCTTCCGGACTTTGCAAAACAACTCCAGCAAATGATGAATGGTGGCTTTGCTTTTGGTGAGATCATAAATATCGTAGCAGCAAGTTCTGTTGGTAAGACGACTGTTGTTAATGAGTTCCTATATCACTTCGTATTTAACTCAGAGCACAAGATTGGTGTTATCCCATTAGAAAGCGATATGGGTGAGTTGATTGAGAACCTTGTGAGTGTACACCTTGGAGTCAAGCTTGCTAACATGGATGACGAGGAAAAGATTGAGCTATACAAAAGCCAAGACTTTAGGAAAGCTTACGATGAACTAACAAAACTTCCTAATGGAGAAGACAGGTTTATTATCCTAGATCATCAGGGCGATGTGTGTGACGAAGATCTTAAGAATAAGATTGAATACATGGTAAAAGCTACAGGATGCAGAGGGATTATCTTTGACCCACTAACACTGGCCTTAAGTGGCAAAGGAAACGAGGGGATGGATGAATTTATGTCATGGCTCTTGCGCTTTACTAAACGTGAACAAATTATTCACATCAACGTAGCTCATGTACGTAAGAGTGGTTCTGGATCTCAGGCTAATTCTACTGGTGCAGACATCCACGAAGAGGATATCAAAGGTTCAGGGTCTATTTTCCAAGTAGGTATGATCAACATCCTGCTAATGCGTGATAAGGAGCACACAGACCCTCGTGTAAGGAACACAACTAAGGTTGTTGTTAGTAAGGCCAGACGTACAGGTAACACAGGGCCAGCAGGCTTCTGGTACTACGATGGCACCAAGGCACGACTTGAGGTTGGATCAGATCCTGAAGGTGATTATACAGATGATGAACAAGATTTTGGAAGTCTTGGGGCATATACTCAAGATAATTTAGACGATAAGGCAGCGTACTGAGGTCGCTGTTTAATCCTAAAACAACTAGAAAAACTAGGAGTTATTATGGAGATAGTATTTGACATTGAGGCCACCGGCCTCTTAGACACTGGCAGCATAGAGTATAAGAAATATCCTTTTAAGTTGAAGCCAACATTTCAAGTTCATTGTATTGTTGCAAAAGACTTAAGCAACAAGGGTATGATATATAGCTTTACACCAGAAAACCTGTGGGATTTTCCCCACTTTTTTAAAAAAGCAACAAAGGTAGTTGGGCATAACATCATTGATTACGACTTGATGGTTGTTGAGTTGTTCTTTGGTCTTAAGTTTGATGTTGATCCTTTCACTATTGATGGCAAGGAAGTTGAAGTTTGTGACACACTTGTTCTCAGTAAGCTTCTAAATCCTGATCGCTCAGGTGGTCACGGTCTAGCGGCATGGGGCGAACGACTCTCTTTCTACAAGGATGACTTTGGCAAGCACACAGACTGGTCAGAGTATTCTGAGAGGATGCGGTCGTATTGTGTTCAAGACGTTCACCTAAACCACAAAGTCTATGCACATCTTATGCTGCAAGAGTGGCGTAACTGGAACTGGAAAGAGGCTTTCTGGTTAGAACAGACTTGCAGGCACTACATTACAGTGCAGAGTCACTTTGGATTTCAATTTGATTCTACCCTTGCTACATGGTGCGTTGGTGATCTGACACAGAAGATGGGAGATATCGAGAAAAAGATTGAACCACTACTGCCAAGTAAGAAAATGACCAAAGGATCTGCAAAGGAATTTACACCACCTAAGATACAGGTGAAAAAGAACGGTGATCTTTCAGCGCACATGCAGAACTTTGTTGCCAAGCATTCACTAGAGTGCAAGCAAGACGAGTACGGTGATTGGGTTTTAATTGGATATGGAAGGCGCTGGACCCTACCTATGGGTCAGGAGCCAATCTTCGATACAGAGCCTATGAAGCTTGCTGATCAGGATGCTATTAAGCAGTACCTAATGAGTCAAGGTTGGGAGCCAACAGCATGGAAAGAGAAAGACTTAACGATTAACACAAAGAAGCAGAAGCTTAGTGATGAAAAGTATCAGATAGCTGTTGATCGTTACATAGACCAGACAGTTAATGGTGAGTACTTTTCTGCGAGAATTGATCACCTTAAGATTAATGCAGGCGAGTTACGTAGAAAGCTTACGGATCATAATAGAAAAAGACCTTTGCGTGTCTTGTCTACACCTTCCTTTACTTCAGGGCAGGAGAAAAAGATCTGTAGCAATCTCGTAGCATTGGGTGCAAAGTTTGATTGGATCGCTGATCTTGTTTTATGGCTGACTTATAGACACAGGAAGAATTCTATTCAATCAGATAAAGGTACTGGTTGGTTGAATGAAGATCGGATTCTGGATGATGGTCGTATAAGCACACCAGCAGACACACTGGGGACAAACACATTCAGGTATACACACAAGAGTGTTGCAAACGTACCTAGAGCTACAAGCACGTATGGTGGCTACATGAGAGCATTGTTTGGTGTACCCGAAGGTCAGTATCAGATTGGCTCGGATGCCGCCGGACTTGAGGCTCGTGTTGAGGCTCACTTTACAAGACAGTTTGAAGGTGGTGAAGATTATGCTAAAAGTCTTATCTCTGAAAAGCCAAACGACATCCACTGCTACTCAGAGGATACTGAAATACTAACACAAAGGGGTTGGAGAACTTTCGGTGAGCTTGGGAGACAAGATCAAGTAGCTCAGTGGGATTCTGGGGTGATAAGTATGGTTGAGCCGCGAGAAGTTGTCTGGCAAGACTATGAAGGAGACATGGTACGCATTCTGGGGAGAGATACCGACCAACTACTCACACCGAATCACCGAGTACTTTTAGTTCAAGATCGATCGGGAGTTCAGAGGGTTGTGCGAGCGGAAGACTTTAAGCAAAACAGTTCAACCCGAGTGCCCGTTGCGGGGGATTATACCCCAACGAACTCAGGCTTCAGTTGTGATATGGCGAAGCTTCTGGTTGCTGTGCAATCTGATGGGAGCCTGTCTAAAGATTGTGCCGCAATTAAATTCTCTTTTGTGAAGAAGAGAAAGAGAGTTCAGTTACTAAAATTGTTAGACGCTTGTAATATGAGTTACACAGAGGCAACACACAACCGGGGAGGTAGAGACGAGTTGATTGTAAGAATACCTGCGAGGTGTGGGAGGGAGATACGAGAGCACTTAAAGTGGGGTAAAGAAATCCAACTAGAGACCTTACTTAAACTGTCTGGAAGTGAGTTACGGCAGGTGTTTGAAGAGGTCTTTAAGTGGGATGGATGGGTCTCTGCAAACGGCAACAATGCCCTCTTAGATCAAACAAGCGAGTCTATGCGGGATTTAGTCGTAACTATAGGTAGCCTACTTGGCTATAAGGTGTCAAGCAATACTTACAAGAAAGAGTCAGCATTCGGTTCATGCACTATTTTTAGAGCTTGTGTTAGCCTCAAGACCAAGCCTTGGATTGGAACGTATAGCCTTCACAAGGAAGTAGAAACATACTCTGGTAAGATTGGGTGCGTTTCAGTCCCTAGTGGTTTTGTCGTTGTCCGTAGAAACGGTAAGGTGTTTATCTCAGGAAATACAGTTACCGCTGCAAAGATGGGTGTTGATAGGGATGTAGCCAAAAAAACTAAATACGGAATTACTTACGGGGCTCAGGTTAAAAAAATAGCTAAGATGCTTGGTATATCTTTAGAGGAAGCTGAAAAGATCTTCAAAGACTTTTGGGCTGCTTCTCTTCCACTTGATATATTGAAAGAGCATGTAGCAACATACTGGAAAACTAAAGGACACAAGGTATTCATCCGTGGTATAGACGGTCGTAAGCTTATGACTAGGTCCGAGCATTCTCTTTTGAATGTGTTGTTCCAAAGCACAGGTG
>Ga0307963_1004463_pt1 | contig 11123 bp, 8 predicted proteins | sample OrgLakmetagen594_FD_201829 | JGI IMG/M metagenome (GOLD analysis project Ga0307963, IMG submission 201829) | Saline water microbial communities from Organic Lake, Antarctica - #594 | ecosystem: Environmental > Aquatic > Non-marine Saline and Alkaline > Saline | place: Antarctica: Organic Lake...
ACCTCAGGTGGAGGGTGATTTTTGCTACACGGCACAGCCATATCCACTGCAGACGGGCGAGGCTCTTCGAAAGTCCTCGCCACTCTGAAATGTCTGTGCAAATGATCATGCCAAACTGGAGCAGACACAGGGGTTGTGTTAGACCTGGTTTGCTTCTTCAACAAGGCATGAACAGCTGGGTCTTTAGAAAACAGCCTATCTAAAAACAGGCTTCGCAGATGCCTGGTGTGCCGACGCTTCATCCTACGATTGTAGCTCACTCTCCTTTTTCAATGACCTACAGGCATGTTTCGCATCACCACGTTTCGCAGCCTCAATAAATTTTTTACGCTTCTCCCAGCACTCCCAATCAAACCAAACTGGATTCATTGGACCCTTTTTACTGCGTTCACGCTTAAAAACACACCGAGCTTGGGCAGACATGCCCACAGCCCTACTGCTCGCTGCCTGGGCAATCAACACACGCACACAGAATGCCAGTTTATCCACATCGCCAGCTCTCTCTGCCTCATCAAATTGGGATAGCAATTCCATGTTTTCCGAGATATGCCTAGCATACACGTGAGCCTTCTCATGCTGCCAACGCAAAACCAGGTTGTTGACACACTGACAAATCCTACACACGTGGTGCTTTGTATTAGCACTTTCCCCTACCACAACATTCACTCTAAACTTTTTACTCAAAGCCGCATGATCAGAAGCACACGTATCCCACATCTTAAATGAACACACAAGTTTGTACAAAGCCGGAGACAGCAGTACGTGATCAGGCCGGCTCTTTCTGTTGCCATAATTTCCAGTAAACGAAGGTTGCCCATCATCTCCAACGACACGTGGCCGAGACCAGTCAGTAGCCGACCAGCAACAACCAGGCCAAGGGCCACCCTTAAATGAACACGGGCAGGTCAACCAATGGTGAAGTTGCCATACAGGTAGACAATGAGAAGTAGAAAATATCACATTGAAATACAGTGCATGATTGGGAACCATGAAGCGAGATGTGCTAATCTTGCATGTATTGAAGCCAAGTTAGAGGTAGAGGTTACGTGGGTGGGATCCCGGAACAAACATACAGTCAAAAAGAACGGCAGCTGCGCTTATTAAATGATAAGGTTTACAAAGAAAGGCCTTCAGTCAAGAAGTGCGACTGCTAGCTATGAAATGATAAGGTAAGGTTGCATCGCTAAACATGCCTCTGTGTGCCATTTGAGCGGAAGCTAGGAAGTTGCCTATAACCAAATAAAAGAAGTACAAGAGAAAGAAGTAAGGGCTCAGCCACAAAAGAGGCAACACCAGACACCATAATTCATCATGGTCGTCAAACAAGTTGGGGTCATCCTCCTACTGAGTGAGGTGGAAAGACAAGCTGGCGGTGCTGTGTGCAAAGGCTGACAAGGTGTTTATGCGAACAGTCTATCAAAACGTCACATTTGTCACAAGGTTTACAAAAAAAGGCCGACACTCAGTCAAGAAGTGCAACTGCTAGAAAAAAGAAACAAAAACGCAGGCAGTGAAAGCCACTCCCCACATTAATAAAGGAAAGAGAGTCACTTAGGTATCGAGTACCGTAAGGTAGGTTACATCACTATATATGCCTCTGGGGGGCATCTGAGCGGAAGCTTGGAAAAAGCCTGAAACCAAATTAATTAGGTACATAGGTACTAAAAAATCAAGGGAAAAGGGCTAGGCACTTAGCCATAAAAGAGGCCACATCATAGATATCTGGTTGCTTAAAAAATATCCTCAAACGAGTTGGGCTATCTTCATTTTGAGGTGGGAAGACCAGCTGGCGGTGCTGTGTGCGCAGTCCGTCAGCAAGTCCCTGGCCACATTTGCAAAGAGTCTATAGTTACAACCATTTATAGCCAGCAAACAAGAATTTCCGGGGGACGTAGGTGGACCTTTTTGGGCAGAGGCATAATTTTGACTTTGTTCCATAGACGTGGGGTGACGCCGTCTGACAGGAACAGATGGAACAAGTCAGTAAGAAAAGGAAGCAGAACGTTTTCAAAGTACCGTAAAGCTCCTTCACCGCGAAAAGGAAAGGAAAGATCAATGGGGATCAAGAGGGTTGCAGGCGTAGCCTGAAATAACCGGCTCCTGATGAGAGTTAATAACAGTACTGGAAAGGGCACGTCTGGTATGGACAACTTTAGCAGCAAAATTCACAGAGTGTACATGGAGCTTGGAGGCAAGCTTCTTATCTCTTTGAGTATCATGACCCAGTTCCTTGAAAGGCTTCAGAGTGTGAGTGTTGTAGATGGTGCTGCCCACACCCAAAAGTATGATGTGGAGAGTAACGGAGGCTCCTTAAAGAATGTCGCAAAGGTCTTTGTGCTGTTCCTTTGCGGCGTTCAGCTGGTTCTGAGGTCTGGTGTCCTCACAGTACTTTATCTTGACGAGGTGGATGTCACGCCGAGGTTTGCTGAGGTCTTTGGGTCGGTGGTGTCTGGGGTTGGTGGCTCTGCTGGTGGCTGGCGGTGCTGCTGGGGTGCTCCCAGTCTTCCTCAGTTTCCCCCTGCCACTCCGAAGAACCTACCCCCCTGCAGTAGTTTGTTGTTTTCGTGTTGCTTTGCAGAGGTTGTTGCTTTTTCAGTTGAGGTTGTTTTGCCTAGTAGTCTCGTTCAATAAGCTGGGGAATCCAGTTTATTGAAGATAGCAATTTCTGGTTTTAATATTTACTCAATGCTCAGCCAGATGGTAAAATAAAGTTTCCAGCCCTAAAGAGGAGAGGCAAGGCAGCCGACTAGAGTGTTTGTGACATAGTACATGTCAGTGTGTACCGCGCTTGGCTTCATCCCCAAGACAAAACTCACATATGCAATGTCAACCTCGTGGAAGGGTGTACAACGTAATTACTCCAATCAAACCTGGAGCATGGACATTATTGCTGTCTGGAACAAAGAAGCAAAAAGTATTTACCTGATGGCTCGCCAATTTGGCTGCAAACACTGCAAAGGAGTATCCCAGAAGCAGCTTGGAAAAAAAACAGTATCTTGCAAGAGAGGACCCAGACCACATCACCAACCATGTTTGCCCCCAGTTCTTCAAATCAAAAAGAGAGGATGTCACTGGCCAGGAAAGAGGCCACAACGCCAACGTCCACCTCCAATCATGGGACGATAAGCAGTTTGGACCCCAATTGAAAGTTATGGGCATACACGGACGGAAGCTGCATAGGCAAGGCCGAAAACTTTATAGGCGCAGGGGTACTCTGCCCTCTAACCAAAGCTGAATGTTATGTGAACTCAGGAGGCGTGAGAATGACAAACACCATCAATAGAGCTGAGCTCACAGGGATTGCAGCAGCGCTTACCTATAAGTATACCAAGATTGCAACGGACAGTGCATGCTCCCTAAGCCATATAAGAAAACAGCTACTCTTCCCTGAAATGCAATGAGCCCATATAAACTCAAATCTGCTAGAACAAATTGTATCTATGATATATGCTTCACCAGAACCTATCTGCTTCTATACAGTGAAAGCCCATTGTGGCATTGTCGGAAATTAATGTGCTGAGGATGCAATTGCCAAACACTCTGCCTTACATGACGGAGGTCATGACGTGCACTTTCAGCCTCCAGCTCCAGATGGCAATGCATACACACATATTTATTGGTTTGCGGCTAAAGAAACCGATGAGGATCCCAGCGGAAGAGGGGCAATTATACCTAGGCTTTGTGCACTCTCTGATTTAAAGGCCAAGCTAAAAACAGAAATGTGCAAATCACACAGACTGGGGAGTGTCAAAACAAACACGGGGTATTACAACTACTGGAAGTACCTAAGACCTTTAGTCAATAAACAAGCCACAAATGCTTTCTGGAACAATTGTAATCTTCAATTCTACAAAAAGCGTAATGTTATGAGTTATGAGGTACCGCACTGGTAAAAGTAAAAGTAAATGTCTACACAGGAAGTCACCAGCGTGCATTAAGGAAAGGCTCTCAACTAGTGCTCGCGCTAGCCAGAGCCCCACCAACAGACGAAAAAAGAAACAACAGAGACTAATGAGGATCCGGCGGGTTGTCAGCCACGCAATCCGGCCTGCGTCTAGCCCTCCTGAAACCAGCCGCTCTACCAGTAACCCCCCTTCCAGATCCCCAATTATCACTGTTGCTGTTGTTAAAGTGTATTTTATGTCTTGTTTTTGTGATCTTGTTTAAGCTTTTTTATTGCATGGCAGTGTAGTTTAGTAGCTAGTTGGTGCACTTTGTGCGTAAGGATGCCCAAATTTAGTAGAGGAGTTATGGTGTACTGATTTTAGATTGTGCCCCCGACTTCAAGAAGTATAACATGAATTGTGACTTTGTTGTTTCGAGAGATGCCTCGGAGGCTCTTTGTTCCTAGACGCTGAATAAGAGGTTGATGTTGGTTGTGCGCTTTTTCTAATGTCTGTTGCGGGTTTATGTCTGAGCAGAATTTGAATTCTATTAGATGTATGCCTCATTCCCTAGTGGGAATCTGTTTGGGATCCAAGTGCCTGCCTCTTCCCTCAATGGGCATAATTAACACGCCATCTGGACGGCTTTGACGTCTAGTTGGAAGGTTTTGATGTGTTGGGAAAACCCAGTCATCGGGTGGTTCAATGTTAAGGTCAGATGACTTTTCACTGTTACAAGCATTCATTGTAACAATTGCTGAGCCCAGCTTGCCTTTACTGCTCTCTTCACCACTAAGGCTAACTGCGTGGTGGTGTCAGTTTAGATGCATTCTTCTCAGAGTATGGTTGTTGCACCTAAGAAGTATGTGTGGAGCACTGTCTGATGATCCTCCGCACAAAAGGCATGTGGCAGGCCCTGTCGTGTGGCTAAACCGTATGGTGTGCTTGTCTGTGTGTATCGTGTCCGTCCTGTACTTAAGGACTTGTTCCTGCTCCTTGAAAGTCACATTTGGCATGGACCAGAATGTGTTACTGAGTTGGGCGTGAGCAAGAGGATTTGCATTAGGTTGCTGTGTGTGAGAGTCGGGCTGTGCTGCATGCTCGTGCGTATCATGCAATTGTTTCCAGAGCTTGTGAAGCAGTGTATCTGTGTTAGCTTCACCAAGGTAATGCTGGGCGTGCATGTGATGTATTAACTTGTCTTGCAGGTTAGACAAAACTCGTAGCTCTTCTGCATGGGAGCCAACTTCGTTTGGAACGCTTAGCCAGAACAGATTGTAGAAGGGGTCAGTAGCTGGCGGGAGAGAAACGTCAGAAATTTGATTGACTGCTGCTTTGTGTCCTAGGTGGTCTGCACCCTCATTGCCAATAATACCAGAGTGAGATTTCACCTTGTAGAAAGTGACGGGAAAAGGTGAGGATTGGATAAAATATACAATGTCCTTGAGTAATTCCCTGTGCAAGTGGTGGAGTACAGCCATTGGGTTCAATAGCTGTTTTCTAATCTGTAAGAGGGATGATGTCTGTAGCAATTTCAGTGTGGCCTTTTTGCACCGCTATTAGCACAGCTGCAAGTTTGGCTCTATTTATGGTGAGTGTGGGGCCGCTGCCTCCAGGATTGATAGTGACGGTATCACTATAACCAGCGTCTGTAGTGGGGGTGAAAATGCCAGCGCCTATACTTTGTTGTTTGCTGATCGCATCTTGCATGGCACTACCATCAGTGTATGTGATTGATTTCCAGATTTGTACTTTGGGAATGTGTGGGCTCTTGTACTGGTTGGCGTTTGTGTTATGAAGCACTTGCCAATGGCTAATGTTAGCAGCAATGGGAGTATCTGGGTGTAGGAGTTGAAATCTCTTCCTCTGCTTGTTCTTGCATTTCACACGAGCAGTGCCAAGCACGTGGGCACTATTGTTACAAGTCCACGTTGCTTCAGGAATTGCCTGCTTGAGATTTTTAAGCCAAGCTGGGTTGGATTCATTTAGGGCTTGTTTCCCTTGATTGTTCCAGACGACTATTAGCTTCATTTTATTCTTGTTGTGCTGAGGCTGGGGTGGAGCGTCTAACCAAACTTCTGTAGGGTTTAAGAGCATGCTGGCTGCAGAAAACTTGGCTAGAACGCATGCTTGTTCAGGGTAGTCGTTTATCCAAGCCATGTACCCGTTCTCAATCCAACCAAGCCAGTCAGGGAGGAGTAAGAATGTTGCTGTAGCTTCTTGAGTGGAGTTTGCTGATTGAAGTGCATGTCCCACAAGTGAATGCAGGAGGTAGTCGCAATAATTCGGGTGGCAGAAGGAGAAGCCTGTGAATTTAGTGTCAAAAGCATTAGTGCTTGCCCCAAATACTGTGTCTCTGGTAATTTCACTCCAGTAGGCTTGGTAATTAGGGTCAAAATCTAGGGGGCTAGCAAATTTTTGCTTCGTAATTAGTGCCCATTTTTGGAGGGAGGTCGTAATATGCCTCGGGCTGCAGTACGTATTGGAATCTCTTGCCTTTTTACCAATGTTGTTAAGTGAGCTCATTTTAAATCTACATATTTGTATCAGACCTACAAGTTTAGTTGCCGCGTCTTGCACAGGTGGTTGTGTAGTACTGTGTAGGTCAATCCGTTTAGTTTGGTTGTAGGCATGTTGGAAAATGTTAGGACATTCTAGGGATAGCATGCCTGTGCACTTGCCGTGGATGTCATACACACACACGCTGCTTGACAATTTATGTGTTCAGGGATTTTGGGTTTACCCTCTGAGTCTTTATTAGATCCTGGCTTCTGGAGATCCACATCCCGTACCCAGATCTCACATTTCTAGACGGGTTGAATGTCTACTTGGGGATTGACAGTGTCCGTGACAAAGATTGTCTCTGATGTTTTGGCCTTGCGACGAGTCCCACATATTATAAGAGTGCTGGGTACAACCATCATAGCCTTGCTTTGTAAGATCGTCAATTTCTAGGTCTTCTGATTGGGCATTTAGCTGAGTGCCAGTATCAGCATTTTCATAGCTATCTACATAGGCTTTGAAGTCAGGGTTGGCTAAGAGCAGTTCTGCTGCTTCCCATGTGGGTTACCAGATCACTTTCATCATTTCTTTTTCTTCTGCATATGACTTTATGGTGTCCTTATCCGCTTGGGTTAGGTCGGTACAGGCTGGGCAATGCCAGTCTTCACTAATTTCTGCGGCTTGCCTTGCAGTGTGTGAGCAAGCATTCAGGTCGTTCAGACATGTCCAATGGTAGGTGCGTTGGCACGTATCACATCGTGACATATTATCACGGTTTTCTTCTCTTTCTAAATGCTCTTGGCTGACCGGGCTCCAGCAAAGTTGGCAGCAATCGTCTACCGTATGGCTTCTTGGAAAGGGCTCTGTTTTTGCTGCTTTCAGCCCTGTGCTCTGGAACAAGGGTAACGCCCATTTTTCAATCGTAACATTGCGCCTGTGAAGTTGTGTTGGTGTTACGTTTAGGTTTGCTTATTTGCTGCCAGTCCAACACCTCCTGGATTTGAGTCATATTTGAATATTGTGTTACAGGCCTTGACATTGCCAAAAAGAGCCGCGTTGTTATGTTTATAATGCCATATTTTGGTTGCCACAATCTCACCTGGTTGCAGAGGCTCTGGAAAGTTAGGTAGTGAAGCAGTGGAGTTTTCGGTGAGCTCCATGAAGTGGATAGGGTTCCTCTTCTGCCTTTTGTTAGGTTGTATGTGATGTTGGGTTGTTGTTGGTTCGTGTTGGCTATTTAAGACTTAAGATTTTAATTTTTTTCGTCCGCACTGGTACAATATTTAGTCAAAAACACACTTACCGGTACGGCTTCTCTCCCGATGCAAAATGCCCCATCTGCCCTGCATTGATAGTGCGCTTCACATACTCTCAGGTTGTCAACACACTAAAAGAATGAGGAACATGATTATAAAACGCCATAATACGGCAAGCGTGTTGATTGTCCAAGCTCCACAAAAGAGACCATGCGGTGCCAACCAAATTGCCTACACTGATGTAGGCAGCGCAGATAAACTATCAGAGCAAGGCCTAGAGCAAGGCCTAGATCTGAGAATCACTGCCAACAAAACACTGCCCTCTTGGCTGCTACCAAAACTAACAGCACAAGCTTTAAAAGCCTCTTCTCGCTTGTTCTGACGCCATCCTATTTTTACCTAGCACTGTGTGCTCCTTTTGCATAACCACCCGCAACTTATATTTTCAGCGGCTTGCTAAGACAAGAAACTGAATCCAGACCAGTGGGAGGTTCAACCGATTGAAATTTTTTTTGTGAGGACACTAGGCCTGATCCCTAACTCCAAAAAGCAAAAGCACAGCACAGCAAGCTGATTGCCAACCTAAACAGACAAGGATATAGGGAAGTCAAGCTCCAAGTGATCCTCGTTGGAGTCAAGGGGACGATTTGCAAAGACTATACAGACAAACCTCTGGCAGACCTTTATCTGGATTGCCATAGGATAAAAAACAGTTAGTTACACACAGACGAATACTCCATCAGACATGCATCTGCACACATAAAAACAAGGTATGCACTGCAATATAACACAAGCAAGAACAGTCAAGGTTTGGGTCTGGGTGCTACGGCACACAACCCCCCTGACCCACATTAATTTCTTTTTAATTGTTTGCGTGGTGGGGGGGTTGCCTGGTGCGGGCACCTATGTAGCCCCCTCCCTTAATCGTTCTCAGCTGGCATCACTACCAGCGGAGTCTTTTCTTGTTCTTTTTCTTTTCAGCTTTTCAGTGTGTTAAAGCAAGCTGGATTTGAGAGGCAGTAGAGAAAGAGAGAGAATCAAAGGAGACGTGCAGTCAGAAATGCAGTTCCCAGGCTTTGCTCGAGAGAGACTCGACCCTGTCTCAAGCATTTCATTGTTTTATTACTACTCTTGGTCTCGATATTGCATGAGGTGGGAAACATGATGTGAGTTTGTCAAGATGATAAGGGCGATGCTGCCTGCAATTGTTAACACAGTCTGACTGGTGCGATAGCTAGAAACACTGTTGAAATGCTCAAAAAAACTGTCTGCCTCTCTCACGTTGCCTCAAGAAAGGTTGAATCGTAACTCATGCCTGATTTCTAAGTTTAATCTGTAATTAGTCGTGACAGGGCACAAGAAAATTGCAGCAGAAAAGCTTTTACTACGGTCTAAGCGAAGTCACCTCTGTTCCACCTTGTCATCCAATCACGCTACTATTTCAAAATAATAAGCATGGGAAGTAGTGCAAGCTAGTACCGGACAAAAGCAACGCTCAGTTGATGCAATGAACCAAGAAAGCAACATTAGGCAGAAACAGAAATCACATCAGAGGAAAATAACAGAACGAGGAATTGAAACACCTAAATCTGCAAATTCGAAAATTCTTGGGTATGGCAGAGAAATTTGACCATTGACATTCTGTGACTATCATGTGGTTTGGTTGCTCCGCTCTTAGTCTAATACAGAGATGACTAGCAATGGCAATACTCCGAATTATGGGTCTCTCACCTTGTCCGGCAGTACATGCAATGTAATTTCACTCCACAAACACAATGTCAAACATGACTCGGCAAAAGACAGAGCAACCATGCGACGCAAAAAAATAGAAAGAATCCGCTCAGCACCATATCCCAGAGATTGCGGCACCGTCAAATGCAAGCGCCTCTACGCAAATGCACCAACCATATAAATAGCATAGCAACATCATAATCCGTTCTATCTACACTGCAAACGTGCCGCAAGCAATCGTTGACTGCTCATTGCTCAACATAGTGTGCTGAATATCACCTAAGTTTCACCCTTACTCACACCCACACAAAGCGAATATACGTTACTATTTCATGTAGCGCATCCTCTTCAATATCATCACACAAAGCGCATATACGCTACTGTTTCATGAAGCGCATCCTCTTCATTATTGTCCGCACTGCATATCCTCCTCATTCTTGTCCGTACTGCACACCCTCCTCATTTTCGTCTGCGCTGTTCGTTCCCTCGGTCCCATGTGGCTGGAGCTGCTTGTCTATCCGCAACCTACAGAGGCAAACAGAGGAGGAGGTCGCATCGCAAGCATGTGTTTGCACGTGTGTACTTGTGAGTGAATGTGTGTGTGTGTGTGTGCGTGCGTGTGTGTGTATGTGTGTGTGTGTGTGTGTGTGTGTGTGTGTGTGTGTGTGTGTGTGTGTGTGTGTGTGTGATGTGCCAGTGGAAAATAGTCCTCAAAAGAAATGCAGCAGGCATAATGAAATGATGCCAGAGAGGGTTATCTCAGGCTCAAACGTTTATAATTATTGCATGCTCCTAGGGTATGGCCCCCCTTACTGGCACTTTTCACGCTAAGTTATGATATGCAAATTTAAATGCAGCTGAGCTTGAAAAGTGCCAGTTAGGGGAGCCATATTTAATCGGCCGCGGCGTGAACTTCTTGAACCCTACTTGTTGAGAAGCCACACGCTGTATCTGACCAGCCAGAGCACCAAACTAAGTGAATTTTTGTCCTTTGAAATTCTCAAGATAATGGAAGATTATTGCAAAACTAATGGAGCAGAAATACCAAATGGTTGGCGAGATACGCAAAAAAACGTCATTCCCCATGCAAAGCACCCATCTAGGATATAAATGCACAATATTTGTATTTAGTCCTCTGTCATTTCTTACGCAGGGTGACTTTTCTAGATCTGAGCACAAGCTCTGGTAGCTAAAAATAAAGTTAGCATCAGTGTGAAGCTAGATTGGGTCCAGTTTGATGAGTTAGTGTGTAAGTACCTGCCCCTTTAATGCCCAATTTGATGAGTTCATGTGTAAGTACCTGCCCCTTAATGCAGTAGTGAGCCCCTTAATGCAGCCCCTTAATGCAGTAGTGAGCCCCTTAATGCAGTAATGAGCACGTTTAATGCAGTAGTGAGCCCCTTAATGCAGCCCCTTAATGCAGTAGTGAGCCCCTTAATGCAGTAATGAGCACGTTTTGAATTTTGCTCAGACAACTACCCCTGAGACGATGCCAGCCTGGCTACTTCCCCTCTTGCACATAAACCCACACACACACACACACACTTCCCCTCTTGCACATAAACCCACACACACACACACACACTTCCCCTCTTGCACATAAACCCACACACACACACACACACACACTTCCCCTCTTGCACATAAACCCACCCACACACACACACACACACACTTCCCCTCTTGCACATAAACCCACACACACACACACACACTTCCCCTCTTGCACATAAACCCACACACACACACA
>Ga0307963_1004465_pt1 | contig 11123 bp, 8 predicted proteins | sample OrgLakmetagen594_FD_201829 | JGI IMG/M metagenome (GOLD analysis project Ga0307963, IMG submission 201829) | Saline water microbial communities from Organic Lake, Antarctica - #594 | ecosystem: Environmental > Aquatic > Non-marine Saline and Alkaline > Saline | place: Antarctica: Organic Lake...
GTGGGTGTAAGCTTGCGTGTGGGCATGGGCGTGGGTGTGGGTGGGTAGTGGGTGGGTGGGTGAGTGTGGATATCAAGAACAAGCGGCCATTATTGAATTGACTACTGCAAAGGTGCTTAACCCATGAGGTGCTTAACCCATGAGGTGCTTAACCCATGAGGCGCTTAACCCATGAGGTGCATAACCCATAAGGTGTTCTCACTTCTCACTCCTACCTACGATCCTCCCTATCGGCCTAAGGCAAACGTTGGAAGTGGGTTTTCGGGGGGGAGGGTGGAGGGTGTACAGCCAGCTGCAATGAATTGAGCAGGATTCATTAGACCCCCACATGGTATTCATATATGCGGCATACGTGAATACCCTGTAAGGGCGTATGCGGTGTACTGTAAACTGTATGTACACTGCGGTGTACATATATGCATAGGGTTGGCCAGAACCATATATATATACGGTGTGTATACGATGCTTTTTGCAGAAATTCCATCGATTATAATGTCATATACAGCGTATATACTTTTATGTAAATACGGTTCTGGCCAACCCTATGCATATTATGTATGTACACGTTGTGTTAAATCATGTACCTATACGTGTACATAGTCCTGGATAACTGCGGGAATGAGCAATGCTCAGCATGGGAGGTACATACGATGCAATCCATACACCATCAAACCTCAATCCTTAATATTTTCATCCTATGGGGGTGCGATGGAATTTCTTGAACCAGTCAGGGTATACCCCTTTTCACCGGTATAGGGGTACATTCAGGTGCGCAATTTGCTCCATATGCCAGCTTGCTCCATATGTAAGGTTGGCCAGAACCATATATATACGGTGTATATACGGTATTATTGGCAGGTAAATCAAGAAATATATGGTCATACACGGTGTATATATACGGTTCTGGCCAACCCTATCCATATGCCACCATAAGAGGCTCTATATAAACTGTGTGTGAAAATAAATTTGTTACCTCTCCAGCCATGAACACCATACGTACGTGTCTCTTGTAAACCATATAAGTAGGGTTGGCCAGAACCATATATATACGGTGTATATACGGTTTTTTTGGCAGGGAAATCACCAAATATACGGTCATATACGGTGTATATACACGGTTCTGGCCAACCCTACATATAAGAAACCTTTACAAGAATAGTTGAGGAGAAGTCCACCTTGGTTGTTTGGACACACCCGGCATGTAAAAGGAAAGAGAAACTACGCAGACAGTGAACACCACTGCTTAAGGAAAAGAAAGCCGCTTTGGTACTGCATGCCGTAAAACTCTTGTATCAGCAGACCAAAACGGCTTTGTCAGAAAAGAATTAATCGATTAGCTGAATGTGCATGGCGAAGGATTTTTATGTTTATGAGGATTATGCCGTAGTCTGGGAGCAAATGTTTAGGGATTTAGGGATTGCCAGCAAAAAATTACGCCGTACACAGGAGGATTTTTAATTTTTCTTGGACGACACGTTTTCTTTTTAGGGTGGACACCCCTGAGGGACCACCCACCCCCCAAACCTCCCTTCCAGTGTCCCCACCCAAACAAAAAGGGTACCGATCTGCTCCTTTTTGAATTCTGCATCCATCTGCATACTCATCAAGACCTAAAACTGTAAGGTATCTAAATGACAAGGGCCTCGCGAAGCTCGCATTGTAATTAATTAATTCAATTTAAACATGAACGGGGACAGGCCGGGAAAGTCTCCCAAGCCGCCCCTCAAGGCCCCCAAGGTGGACAAACAGCTTGGGAGGCTGGCCCTCTATTGGGGAGGAAGGACCAAGAGAAGGGCGCCTTCATTCCCTTCACATGTGCACGCACGCACACGTACCCGCATGCACACACACATACACACACATACACTTCTACGTGCATGCACACACGTACACGCATGCACACATGTACGCGCGCACACACACACAAAAGTACACAACACACGCACACATGTACGTACGCAATCGTATACACACGCACGCACGTACACAACGCACGCACATGCACACACATACGTGCACGCACACAAACAAACACACACGTAAGCGCACGCATGCACACGTACGCACGCATGCGCTCGTTCGTGTGCGCGCACACACACACACACACACACACACACACACACACACACACACACACACACACGTACCTGCATGCACACACACACATGTATGGTGTATGGGACATGTATACATATGTATACACACACACTTACGTACACACGTATGCGCATACACACACGCACACACACATACACACAAGTACACAATGCATGAACGCAGTAGGTACACAACCGTACACACACGCACGTACACAACGCACGCTCACACGTACGTGCACGCACACACACACACACACACACACACACACACACACACACACACACACACACACACACACACACACACACATACACACGTACGCACATAAACACGCACGTACGCGCACGCACGCACACATGCGCACGCACGCATACGTACGCGCACACGCGCGTGCATACGCATGTAGGTGCAGCTCATAGGGCCAGAAGGCCCTCGCATAGGCTCGCTTTGTGTTTTTTAGTTATGTGTTGCCCCCCTCGCATTGCTCGCATTGAGGCTTTTAATTGGGTTTTTTCAAACCTCGGATTGGTCACGGTACCCTACGGTATATTTAAAATTCCGTGGATGTGTCCCAGAAAAAAACTGGAACCCCCCGCAAAAAAACTAAAAACCCGTTGGGGGACCCCCCCCCCCCAATTCGACCCATATATATACCAATCGATAGCTCTTGACGTCAGGATTCCGAATTTAAACTTTTTAATCGATTTGACAGGTGTCGTCCAAAAGTTATGCTTCCTGCAGCCTCCTGCCGTACATAATATGTAATATCTAGCCATATTTAGACATTCCTGCCACATCCTCCTTTTCCATCGGCTGGCTAATTCACCAAATGTATGACTTCTAATTTCCTTGTCAAACACGACTTCAAAAGAGCAGGCAATCCTTCATCTTGTTCATAACGTTCAACAAATGCACGTCAGGAACAAAAAATAGGCGTACAGCGTGAGGGATATGTGCAGGAGAGGGCTGTGAAATAATAATAATGAAAAAACAAGGCATACAGCATACAGCGTGAGGGATCTGTGCAGGAGAGGGCTGTGAAATAATAATAATGAAATAATAAGGCGTACAGCTTGAGGGATCTGTGCAGGAGAGGGCTGTGAAATAATAATAATAATGAAAAAATAATAATGAAATAATAAGGCGTACAGCTTGAGGGATGTGTGCAGGAGAGGGCAGTGAAGTAATACTTCCTGTTATCGACTCTCATCAGGAGCCGGTTTCAGGCCAAGCCTGCAACCCTCCTGATCCCCATTGGTTTTTCCTTTCCTTTTTGCGGTGGAGGAGCTTTACGGTACTCGGTACCAAAGTGGCTCCTTTTCCTTAATTAATGTGGGGAGTGGTTTTCACTGCCTGCGTAGTTTTTCTTTTTCTTTCTATCCCCAACAACATACAGCCGTTTTTAATTTTGTATTAATACATTGTATTAGCACATTAAAGCACGCACAAAAATTCACATTAACACACATACACACACGCACACGGACGCACGCACAAACATTCACACTCATCCACCCTTTCTGTGCTTGCAGCGGGACCCAAGGCCATGTGCTTCGGCTGTGTTAGTGTAGGCGCCTTCAGTGCGGCTATAGAACACTTTTTGGAGTTGCATTGAAAAAGTTTATATTATAATTAGTGTAGAACTCTTGTCAAGGTGCATGGGGAGTGCTTATCACTGCCAGTGCCTGTGTAGATTTTCTTTTTCTTTTTTTCAGGCTCGACTTGTCAACCTCAATATTGCCATGTGACTACTTTCCTATTTCTTACCTACGAGGAGACTGCTACGCAGGCAGCAAAAAAATTCCCTACTTCATTTATGGAAAAGGAGCCAACTTCATATCGAGTACCGTAAACACACCTGTCACGACAAATCATGGTACCAGCTTAAGCATGGATTGCAAGTATGAGCCATAAAAGGTGTGTTTAATGTCTCCTCCCTCTTCACGCGAGAAGGAAGCGACGGCTCAAGCAACGCCCAAGAGGAGATGGCTCAAACAAGTCTGAGAAAAGAGCGATTTTGTTACAAGAGGACCATATAAACTGGCCAAACAACCAAATAACCATAAAACCGTTGCTCACATTATTAATTTAGGGAAAATCACACGATTCGTCCATGCCATTGATTGAGCATGACACGCACACCCCACCACCAAAGAAGAAATAAGATCAATGAGCGTCAGGAGAGTTGCGGGTTTGACCTGACACTGGCTCCTGATGAGAGTTGGTAGTGGTACTGGAAAGAGCACGTCTGGTATGGACGAGTAAAGCAACATAGTTGACAGAAAGCAGATGGAGCTTGGAAGCAAGTGTTCTTTTAGAGTCACGACCTAGCTTCTTCTTAACAGGCTCCAACCAGGTAGTGTGTGATTTTCAGCACCCCTATAGAGGCATCCACTCCCAGAAGGATGGTGTGAAGGGGGGGGGAGGAATGTTGGAGATCTTTGGCGGATCCTGTGCTCCAGCTGGTTCTGGAGTCTAGTGTCCTTGCAGTATTTGATCTCAATGAGGTGGATGTCACGTTATAGTATGTCGAGACCGTCAGGTCGGTGCAGTCAGGGGGTGATTGCTCTGGCTGCCGGTGGCTGACGTAGCTGCTGATGGCTGCTGGTGCGGCTGAGGTGCTCCCACCAGCCAGTTTCGCTTTTTCAGCCAGCCAGTTTTGCCCCCTGCCACTCCATAGAACCCACCCCCCTCCGTTAATCAGAATGTTGCTTTCTAGTTTTTGCGGAGATGGAAGCAACCAACACAGCATCTGGACGGCTGGAGAACACGTGTTTTGTCCAAGAACAAGCGAGGTGAATGAAGTCACTTCGGTTTGATCCGTTCCAGCTGTTTATGTTATTGGTTACAGTGTTATTCTTTACTCCATGCCGGAGGAATTGTTTACACCATAGTGTTATATACTTACAATAGGTTATAACCTGCCATATTGCCCATGGTTCCAACAGCTGTGACCTCCACGCAGGTTGCTTGGCTGATCGGCAAATTTGACTGGTCTTAGCCAGCCATTTAAAAATCCCCCCTGGCCCCTTCTTTGTAATCCTCTATACCTTTTTCCTATCGGGATTACACAGCAGCGCTTTGGAACACATAGACCTGAGGGCCACCCCCAATTGTTGCCATTGTAGACACTGCCCTTATGGTACTCAGAGACAGCTTCATAAGGATGCAAAACTTGTGTATACTCACCACCTACACAGCAGAAACATAAGTTTAGTTTGGATTACAACGGCCTCTTAAAAACATAATAAGAAGTCCATGGCAAATGAGAGAGAACAGCTATTCTACCTACCTATAAGACGCGTTCCTTGAAGGATAAAAAGAAAAAGAACGCAGAATGACCTAATATTGAAGAACAGAACTTTCACAGTGACACACTTCCCTGTTTGAAAAATACCATAATTAGAGCAAAATGAAGACGGTCACGGCAAGTTGATTGCGTACTTTGAAGCAAGAACCACAGCAAGATTGTGAGCAACATAAGAGCGACAAAAAGCGCCCAAAACGAGAAATATAGTGTGGCAGCCACAACAGACAAGGTGCAAGTGTGGATGCTTCGCCACACAAGCCCCCTGAAACACATTGATGTCAAATGGTTGGGGGGTCGCCTGGTGCGGGCACCTATGTAGTCCCTCCCTCTGTAATAATAAAAATAATCAGGGTTGGCCAGAACCATACACTTATAGGTACATACGGGGTATTTACTGTATTTTGGCAAGGAGATCACGATACACACGGTCATATACAGTGTGTATATACGGTTCTGGCCAACCCTAAAACTATTAAATATTGTAGGCAAGCGGTGATGACAGCCCAAGTACGGATCAAGGACGCAAAAACTTTGCTGTTGGACAGCACAGAGCTACCAGGCGGATTCCAGCCAGCGACCCCGTGTGTGTGTGTGTGTGTGTGTGTGTGTGTGTGTGTGTGTGTGTGTGTGTGTGTGTGTATGTATATATGTATATGTGTGTGTGTGTGTGTGTGTGTGTGTGTGTAAAGGTCTGGCCTGACCACGGACCACTAAGCTTCCAGGGCAGCCACCCTTATTCATCAGAGCGGCTACCCACAATCAAACTGTGTTAATACCATAGGTGTATGATTTTAGCACCCAATGACATGCAATGCAATAATAACCAGCACTGAAGGCCTGCACGGTGCGTGACCTCGTTCACAATATCTCAACCTCACTGAGAAGGGAGGGAAGGCGACGCCAAATACCAGAAACCTCTGAGATCAAGCTTTGGTCAAGCTTTAGTGTCGAACCTTAGTGTCAAACTGTAGGGTGTGTGTCGCCAAGTAACGCTTTGGCAGTGCTCCCTCCAAACGTCGACAAAAATCGCATGATGACGGGCTCCATAGTTTCTACATCCACCTGCAGTTGCACATAGAAGAGAGGCAGCTTGAGTCAAAATCAGAAGAACTTAAAAAGAATAGATGAAGGCGGCTTAGCTCGCATGATGATGGGCTCCTTAGTTTCTACATCCACCTGCAGTCGCACATAGAAGAGAGGCGGCTTAAGTCAAAACCAGAAGAACTTAGAAGAATATAGATGAAGGCGGCTTAGCTCGCATGATGATGGGCTCCATAGTTTCTACATCCACCTGCAGTCGCACATAGATGAGAGGCGGCTTAAGTCAAAACCAGAAGAACATAGAAAAAAAAGATGAAGGCGGCTTAGCTCGCATGATAATGGGCTCCATAGTTTCTACATCCACCTGCAGTAGCACATAGATGAGAGGCAGCTTAAGTCAAAACCAGAAGAACTTAGAAGAATATAGATGAAGGCGGCTTAGCTCGCATGATGATGGGCTCCATAGTTTCTACATCCACCTGCAGTCGCACATAGAAGGGAGGCGGCTTAAGTCAAAACCAGAAGAACTTAGAAGAGCATATGAAGGCTTAAATTAAAACCAGGAAGCCGGTATTCAACGGGACGGTGGTTACACTGCACTTCACATGTGCTTTTATAAGCACTGGCACATTCATCAAGCACTCTTTTGCTGCGCACTTCACAGGCGCTTTTAGGCACGTGGCACATTTAATGATTATTCTTTCGCTACGCACTCCTCAGGCACTTAAATGAGCACTTGCTCATTCATTAAAAGTCCTCCTATCATAAACACACAATCAATAGCACGCATGCACTAATCAAATAATCAAATGTCCTTGGTCGATCTCTCTTTTTCACCTACCAAGATACCTTACTCTCTACATGTGAAACATACATAAGTAAAGTACAATTACTTATCGCTCATTCATCTGGTAAACCATTTTGGGCCGCTACGCTACAACATGTTGGCAGCTCTTTTTGGTACAACATGTTGGCAGCAACACACACTGTTGGCAGCAACATGTTGGCAGCAACACACACTGTTGGCAGCAACACACACTGTTGGCAGCAACACACACTGTTGGCAGCAACACACACTATTGGCAGCAACACACACTGTTGGCAGCAACACACACTGTTGGCAGCAACACACATTGTTGGCAGCAGCACACACTGTTGGCAGCAACACACACTGTTGGCAGCAACATGTTGGCAGCAACACACACTGTTGGTACAACATGTTGGCAGCTTTTTGGTACAACATGTTGGCAGCAACATACACTGTTGGTAGCAACATGTTGGCAGCTTTTTGGTACTCTCTACAACAGGCAAGGCAATTTGACGGTGGCTGCTGCTTACTTGGCAAGCTAGAATTTTCAGGTTGAGCCTGAATAACTGTGCACTCAAACACGTATACCTGATGGCTAAGCAGCCGTGACAACACACGCCTGATCGTCCGGGACACACACATGCGCGCGCGCACACACACACACACACGCACACACACACACGCTAATACACAGGCAATTGCGTGCCAAGGACATACACTCAAACCAGTTTACCTGATGGCTAAGCGGCCGTGACAACACACGCTTGATCGGCCCGGTCTGGGGCCTGAGTGTGTGTGTGTTTGTGTGTGTGTGTGTGTGTGTTTGTGTGTAAACTTTTGTCGAGACGCAGCCTAGCAACGCACGCTCTTGCAGTTTCCTTAGAGACACATGACACATAATGCACACACACGCCTTAGAAACACACACGTCTTAGAGACACATGACACATAATGCACACACACACGTGCGGTCATGCACATGCACATGCACAGACACATACTGTATGAGATTCGGGTGCACCTATGTGACATACACACAACTTCAAACATGTGTAGCTTTGCATTGCAGGCACTTGCAGTTGGCCTAGACACACACATTTGCACGCATACACACAACACACAAAATATGTCGACTTTATTTCAGGCTCTTGCAGTTGGCCTAGAGACACAACACACACACACACACACACACTCACCAGTGCACCAGCGTGGGAAGATACGAAACTGGTGCTTTTGGATTCAATCTGTGTGTGTGTGTGTGTTGTGTATTGTGTATTGTGTATGAGTGTATGTGCATGTGCGTGTGTGCGTTGTGTATGTGTGAATGCGTGTGTATGTGCGTACGTGCGGCATATAAAGAGGTAGACGTGCCGCATCCCGCCTTTTTTTGGAGCACATGATCACACCTATTTGCCTCATACGGAAGACAAGCAGCACATCCTATCATGACTGCGCTGACTGTACATTCGTTATTTCTGAGCTTTATGACAAAATGGATATGTTTGGTTTCTAACTGGCAAGGACCGGCCGGCAAGGACCTGGCAAGGACCGGCCGGCAGCTGATCGGCCAAGCAAGGACCTGGCTAGGGTCAACCCTGACCACTTTGACTCCACAACGTAGAAATAAAAAGCCAGGGACGTAGCTTAGCGTACCAAAGGTAAATGCCAGGAATAATACCAAACGCAGGTACTTCGACAGACCGTTCTTGTCACACCTGAATGTTCTTGCGTCCTACTGAGCGTTCTTGCGTCCTACTGAATGTTCTTGCATCCTACTGAATGTTCTTGCGTCCTACTGAGTGTTCTTGTCACGCCTGAATGTTCTTGCATCCTACTGCGCCTTCAGACCGTTCTTGAGACGATCTGAGATGCCTTCAGACCGTTTGTGTCACTTGGCTGACAAGAACGTTTTTTTAATGAAACTTTGCTTTCGCATTCAAGCCAGATGACTTGGCGAAATGAGTTGAATAAGCATTGGTTATAGAAGTGTCAAGACCGTTCTTGTCACGCCTGGATGTTCTTGCGGCCTACTGCGCGTCAGCTGTGTTTCCTATAGCTTGCACTGCTTTTCTGTTCACCACTAAAATGCCAGCTAAAATGCGCGTCATTCCTGCACTGCCTGCATTGTTATTCTGATGCTTTTATTTTGCATTCTGTACCAAAATGCTGCCGTTACGTGTGGCTCGCCGGAAAAGTTTACACAATGCATAGGCAGCGCTGCTTCAGGTGCGTGATCATAATTAATTTTGAGGGGCTTCTATGGTCAGCCTTCAGCGAGTGGGTGCCAGGCTTACTTAAGGGGATGGTCTGGGTTGCTCCACTCCGCTTTGGTCCCAACCTCCACCTCTAAAAGGGCCCCCTTGACGTTGTGGACGCACTTCCTGCGCCGGGAAAAAGATACAAAAAGGAAGACAGGTAACATGTATCTTCCTTTCTGATTGATGTGGGGAGTGGCGTCAGTGCTTTGTGTTGGGTCCCCCTTGAATGTTTAAGAAGCATGCATATGCGCGACGTGTGATGGGTGCAAAAGAAGCACAAGGATGTGGGTCAGGGCGAGGGGGGTGTAAGTACAAATCAGAGGTGTCTGTGCAAAGAAACAGAGGCATCGACAAAACATCTTAGGCATTGTTTCGAAATCAAAAATGTGTGGTTGGCCAGAACCGTATATGTATTCATATCTAAAATGTATGACTGTATATTTGGTGATTTCCCTGCCAAACATACCGTATATACACCGTACGTATGTGGTTCTGTCCAACTCTGAGCATATGGTGTACCATACCGGAGGCATTGGTGCAGAAACAGTAACAGGGGGGGGAAAGACAGTGGAGCAAGCAACAGAGGTAATGGTGCAAGCACAATGAAGCTAGCGCATGGAGTTACAATTGGACCTGCAGGCTCTCATTGTGGAGGAAGCAAGTGTGCCTATGACTAACATTCACATGCACTGTGCATGGTAGGACATAGGCTCTGCTGAACACAGAAAGGAATGACGCATGTGGATGGGGTGAATGAATGAACAGGGCGAAGACCACAACGATTCCTGACTGTTTGTATTTACATCGCAACTTACCCGGGATCCAAAACATCTATGCCTTGATGACAAAACAATTGCCGAAGGGTGTAGCTGAAGCACATGGACTTCAAGCAACACACACACACACACAAACACACACACACACACACACACACACACACACACACACACCACCCAGCTGACAAAATGGTGGACTTTTAGTCTTGCTCTGAGATACACACATGCACACACACCTAACGACAGGCCTTGCTCGCAAACAGTCGGGGCACCAAGGTACATCTGCAAGGTAGGCACAGGCACTAATGTTGCGCACCCAAGATCCAAGGCACAGAAAGCAAATTTTCCAGGCAATAGGATTGCATCTGCAAGGCTCAAAACGGCAAGGAAAGGTGAAAGGAATCCAGGTACCGGAGGGACATGTACTCATTCCGCACCCCTCAAAATTAGAGTTATTTGTACCCTGTCCGCACCAATCCGCACCCCTTTCAATATATAACTTAGTGCTTGCCGCACCAATCCGCAGGGGCAAAATGCCCTCAGAACCGCACCAAGGGACTCAGAGGTGCATTCCATAACACATTAACTTAGTTTTTGTCCAAGTGCACTGAAAAATATCAAACTGAGTCTGGTTCTGCTGAACTCTGTCATCCATTGTACATTGTACATCAACTGGCACTGGTTTTGTCTTCTAATCTTCTTAACTCAAGTATCATCACCATCATCCCCATCCCTCTCCTCACTGCCCCCCTCTTCATTGCCCCCCTCCTCACTCCCCTCTGCATCACTCCTCTCCTCCTTACTCCCCTCTGCGTCACTCCCCTCCTCCT
>Ga0307963_1004468_pt1 | contig 11119 bp, 14 predicted proteins | sample OrgLakmetagen594_FD_201829 | JGI IMG/M metagenome (GOLD analysis project Ga0307963, IMG submission 201829) | Saline water microbial communities from Organic Lake, Antarctica - #594 | ecosystem: Environmental > Aquatic > Non-marine Saline and Alkaline > Saline | place: Antarctica: Organic Lake...
GTCAAGCTTCTCAATCCCATTGCTGCTGTCACTGACCATTGTGCTCGTGTTTTGCCGCGCCTGTTGTCCTCACAGTTAGCACCTTGAGCTTGGTCTTCCCGTGGCGAAGTCTCTTGAGGTTGTCCTCTGTTAATGTATTGGGTCAATCACCTTTTGGACATCTTGGCGCCAGGATGTCCAAAAGGTGATTGACCCAATACATTAACAAAATGTGAAGTAGTTTCCAATAAGCTTCTAGAAACAGTTCATCAGAACCATCCAGAGGCTTTAATAAGCATGATTGGACGAACATTGGTGTTGTGCTAGTCACACACCATATCTCAACACAAGAGTGGTAGACTCCGTCCGATGTGACACAGATCCGCTCTTTCCTTGGCCTTGCAAACTATTTTGCAGGTTTGTGCAATGATTTCCAGCCATTGCTGCACCACTTGTTAACCTCACACGCGAAGACGTTCTTTTTGAATGGACTCAGACACAAAACAATGCTGTGCCCTGATCTCACTGAATGTCTGTCACTGTATTGCTGTCCTGCTGATGATTTTGCCGACCTTTTGCCAAGTTCTCTCAGCTGCTGGCAAGCTGGTCGCCAGCGAGTCAGGCGATCGCAGTCAGGGTGTTCGTCTATGACGAGAGAACTGGTTGCGAAAGTGACCCCACCTCTGGCAGTTGTGGCACTGCATGTTCTTGACTTGGCCTTGCTTGCCTGGAACGAGTGTACGCTGGCCTGCAGGCTTGCTGGTGCTGCTCACCTGCCCTCTGCCCCTGCCTCCTACAGTCTGCTGTGGTCTGGGCTTGATCTGCTTTGGCTGGGGTGCTGCAGCTGCATGGACCACTGCATGATGCACCTGCTGCGCTCTCTCTGCCTCGAACCACTACAGGCACTTCTGCAAAGCTGCCATATAACGCTGTGCGGAGGGCATTTACCTGAGATGGAGGTGTTCTGCTGCAAAGATGCCAGTGGTGGGCAGACACGAGACAATAGCCCCGTGGTGTTTGTCTGTGCTGGACTTACTGCCTGCTGATGCTAGCTGTGCACAGATGGAACTTGCGCGGGCCATTGAGGACACTACGTGCTCTCCTGGCTGCATCTTGATTGTCATGAGCTGCTGACGCAGGTCAAAGATGCGAGGGCCAGAGCAGCTGCGAACTGCTTCTAGATGCATCCAAACCTTGTTTGCAGGGTCCAACACTTCCAGTTCAGCCAGGTGGATGTCTTCCACGCCTTCCAGCATCAGAGCCTTGGCCTTTATGCTCCTGGGGTCGCCTGCAGCCTGCACACCTGTGTCTTTGCCGTGCAAAGCGTCCCAGCAGTCCTTGATCACCAGCAGTGTATTCATCCTAATTTCCCATGTCTCGTAGATGGTGGTGCTGAGCGGGATGAAGCCCAGCTATGCTTTGGGCCTGTCCATCGCGTCTGCCATACTGTTACCCGGGGTGTTCGCACTCGCAGCCTCTTTGATTCACTCCGTTAACAACCCCAAGCGCAGTGGCATGCGTGTTGCTGGGCCCATAACCTTTGTCGTGATATTACAGATATATTCATTCAGGCGGAGAACCAAGGAGAAGTTGGATGAAAATTTCTCACAAAGTATCTTCCCAAAGTCTGATTGCCTATTTATTACTCATGTCAATACAAACATCTCCGAAGAACTGTTCACTGTTTCATAGTATGTAGCTATGCATGTCTTTGCCTGCTCCTTGGCCTTGCATTTATTCTCAGTACTTTAGCTGCAGGCTTCTGCGATACGCGCTCGCCACCAGTCTGTTTGAGGGCCACGCGTGCGAGTGCCTCTGCGCATTTGCTTTGGTTGCTGCTGCTGCACTGCAGGCTGTCCTTGTTGCTGATCTGGCTGCCAATCTGCAGGTTGCTTAACTGGCACTTGCTTGCTGAGCTGTCACCTGCTGAGCTGGCACCTGCTGAGCTGCACCTCATCCTCCCTGAGCAGCATGCTGGCCTCTAACTTAGTGTTCAATGTCTGCTGCTGTTCTGCTCTGATCCAGCTGCTCAAGGACAGCTTTCAGCTGATGCATTAGTTTCGGGCTGTGCTGGGCTGGCTGTTGCTGTGCTGGTTGCTCATCAAACCTCACATCCCCGCTGAAAATCACCTTGTGCTTGTTTGACACGCAGATTCTCTACCCATGTCCATGCTCGCTGCCTCTCGCTAGGAATGTTCATGCATCTTTTCCTTGGTTCTTAGCCTGTATTAATCTGTTACATCACAACAAAGGTATAACAGAAGTCAGCCTACGTCTTTAGGTATGACAAGGCATTTTCTGATCTCACATTATACTTAGAACCCAGCGTTTTCCAAGACGAAAAAATGTGTGGTTAGTTGGTGCTCGGTAGAGAAGGGAGCAACGTTAGGCCTTGGTCACACGGAAAATATTCATCACATTTTTATCTTAGCAATTTTAATTTAACACAGCGGTCACACGTTTAAAAATCTGAAACACGAATTTTTTTTGGACCTCAAGACACGTATAAAGCTTAGAAAAGTGGCCCTCTTAGCGTACAATTTTTAATAGCCAAATCAGGCCCTCTTGGCGTACGACGCCCTGGTTGGAGACTGGCACCATTTTTATTGAGCTCCTCGATAACAACTAAGCTGGAACGAATAACTAATTTAGACATCCTTAACGCCTCATTTAACGATACCGCGAAATGCAAGCCTGATTCCCGAGCGGAGTCATGTTTTTGCATGTTCGCGATGAGTAGTAAGTTAAACTTAATATCGCTGCAGCACAATTGCATTCCGGCCACTTGTTGTTCGCGTCGGGCGGAGAGGGAAGGAACTCACTACCCGGGATTGAGAACGGAGGTTCAGAATTGCAAAGTCCCCCATAGAGCTGTCCTCCACTACAGGCAAGGGCAAATGCAACAGGCATGCACCAGCCATCTTACTTGCTTTGCACTTTCCTTGCATTACACTAGGCACACACATCAGGTCAAACACAGGATCTTGAGGATTTTGAGGATGCAGGTATGCATTGAGCACCAGCATTGGGCAAACGCTATAGGGCTTTCAGGTTGCGTGTAACAAATTGAATAAGAATGGATGCAATGACTGTGCCTGCATGCTTTATTCATATATGTCATGTTGTTTTACGTAGTGTGCCGTACTGTTAACGCGAGATTTGAAAAACCCAATAAATGAAGTCTAATGAGAGCAATGCGAGGTTGGCAATTCTTAATTGATAAACACAATGCGAGCCTAGGCAAGGGCCTTCAACGCTGCATTTTCATGTGTGTGCACGCGCGTGCGTGTACGTGTATATTCGTATTTGTGCGCGTGTTCGTGCGCATACATATATGTGCATGCAGGTTCTTAATTTGCGCGCGCTTATGTGTGCGAGTGAGCGCATGTATGTGCACGTGCGCATGTATGTGTATGTGTACGTGTGTGTTTGTGTGTGTGTGGTAAAATGTGTGTATGTGTGGGGGAGAATGGTGGGGGGCTATGTGCCTGTGTGCGCGCGTGCTTGTGTGCGTGTATGGGATTGTGAAGAATTTGAAGACGCCCTTCCTTTTGTTGTCCTTCCTTCCAAAGAGAGGGCCGACACAAGCTGTTTGTCCCGCTTGGTAATCCTCGAGGGGCGACATGGAAAGCCATTCCCCGTTCATGCTTAAAAATTTCGATGTGCTTGCGACAATACATTGCGAGGTGGGGGAACTGCGAGTCAGGCAGAAGAATGCGTGTTGTTATCCTGGATGTGTACAAGATGGTATTAGTGCAAACTGTGTATGTATAGCAGGATCGGAGTGGGAGGGCTCCTTTATTGCCATTCTGTATAGGTTAAAAGGCCAGAGACTGCACCGTTACGCTAGTTCTTATTTCAAAATCCGGTTCTTGCTCAGCAACTTGAAGTGCACCGTAACGCTAGTTACTTATTCAATAGTGGGTCAGCTTGTCTCTCAGTGACAAGAAGAGAGCGTGTTTTTACTAAAAAATGCTGAATCTTGTTTGCACAAACTCTTTAGCCTGTTTCTAGCAGGTGTGGTCAGGATGGTTGTTACATAACCAATTCAAATTTTCTTATATTTCTTGTTATCGTAGGAATTACAGCCATTTTTATGCAAATTTTCAGTGTGGGTTATCTGAGCAAAAGTCCAAACCTGCTCCTTATGGCATTGGGGGCAACCACTTTCACGTCAATTCTCAAATTGAACCCTATCTAGCTTCACACTGTTGCTGATATTATAAGCTACCAGAGAACATGCTCAGATTTAGTTGTTTCGCAGTGCATAAGGAACAACAGGACATAAGCATACATCGTGCACCTGCACCCTATAAAGGTGCTCTCCTTGGGGAATGGTGCATATATTTGCATATCCTGCAGTTATTTGCTCTTATTGCACAAAAGTTTGCCATGCGACCCTTGAGGAATGCAGTTTGTGTAAGACACTGTGGCCAGCCCGGGCACAATGCTCGCCCCTGCCCTGTCCTTTTAGCAGCAGCACATCTTCACGCCTGCTTCAGCAAAGCCTGCTTCAGTGCCATGCACACCACTGCAGAGTCTGTGGGGCAGCAAGGCACACACGCACGCACACACAGGCGTGCACACACACACACGCACACACATGCACGCGCACACCCACGCGCGCGCTCACACACACACACACACACACACACACAAACGCATGCAATTACACACAGGGGCGCACACACAGATACAGACACACGCACAAACACACACACACACACACACACACACGCACATGCACGCACGCGCTGCACTGGCGGTGCTGATGGGCTTCGTCAGACATTCAGTGTTGCTAGTAACACTCCCCAACTTGTCAAACCTTGCTGTTGTCACGGTACTGTACGGTACAATCTTTTTTATACTGACAAAATAGAGATCCCCAGAGACAGGGGGCTTAAAATAGGGTGACTTATCACTTCTGCACCTAAGAGGGTTTTTTATTGTGCAAACTTGAGCCACTGATATGGTATGGGTTTTAAAGTTTGAACCGGCATAGCCCTCCAGGATTTGATTTTATGGCATAACGAAGGTTGCAGCTTTTCAAGAGCTGCAAAATGAGCCTGTTATGATTCTGAGGGGTACCATTTTCTGTATTTACGGTTCTATGTGTTACCCATAAACATAAGGTAATGGTATTTGAAAAGGCAATCTACGGTTGAGGCCAATCCGAGTTACATTTGAAACCTGACATCAAGAGCCGATGATTGGTGTAAAATCAAACCAGTTCTGGGGGATCGGTTCGTGGTTGGTCATTCGAGGAGGAATTCGGGGGGTCTCCTGAATTGCGCTGGGCAAAATCCAGGAAGTAATAATCGTCTTCTTAATTCTGAATTCAAGCCAATATGTTGATTGGTATCCGTTCCGAGTAATTTAAATTAAGTGTAGGGGTCTGTGTGCATGGCCACAGGTGTGCATGGAACGCCCCCAATAAAAATGCGTGGTGTGTTAAGCTAGGAGCTCATATCTCTCGAGAGCCAATGCGCGTGCACATGTGTAACCGTTTGTAGGTGCAGGTGTGGGTGGGGTCAGGCGAATGACCAGCAAATAACCAAACTTTTTTTACTTCCCCTATGGACGCCTTGAGGGTAGGGGTCCCCTCGAGGGGGCCCACCCAAGATTTGAAAAATCAGATAAAAACCCTCCTGCACATACAAGAATCAGAAAAAGAGTTGCCAAGATGTGTCAAAACATGCAAAGATTGTTCTTGCATTTGTAGGAACGTTCTAGTTCTTGAATGTTCTAAACGTTCTTTGGAAAATCTCGTTTAGGAAGAGCTCTGAACGTAATTAGCACATAAATGAATTGGGCAGAACGTTCATCGAATGAGCCAGTTTAAGAACGTGCCTTGAACGTTCTGAACAACCCCAATTCCCTGAGTGAAATGCACGCTGGGTGTTAAGCGTACCACAACGAATATGGCTGTCTTGAGGGAGTGTGGACACGAGCCACTGCAGTTTTGCTGGTTCAGGTCTGTTGTTATGTTGTATTATAGCATGGCCAAGCCGATCATCGAGACATATCTGCTGGTTTTCCTCGTGAGTTGCAGCGAAAATCGGCATGGGTTCAGGTACTGGGTGCTTAACAAGCACAAGGTGATTGTCAGCGGGGATGTGAGGTTTGATGAGCAGCGAGCACAGCAGCGGCCAGCCCAGCACAGTTCGCATCTATTGCATCAGCTGTAAGCAGAACTTGAGCAGTTGAATCAAAGCGGAACAGCAGCAGACAGTGAACACTAAGTTTGAGGCCAGCCTGCTGCTCATTGGGGATAAGGTGCAGCTGTGCCAGCTCAGCAAGGTTCCAGCTCAGCAAACAGGTGCCAGCTCAGCAACCTGCAGAACTGTAGCCAGATTGGCAACAAGCACAGCCTGCGAAGCGCAGCAACAGCAATAAGAGCAACAACTACTAAGCAGGGAGTGCTGCTGAAATTCAGCATGCCTCTGTGCACGGCTCCTCTTTCACGCTTCATGACAGCCCCCACACAGCACTGGGTTGCCGCTCAAGGTGTTTAACAGTACTTTGGTATCAGTAGGTCAGCTGGTATTCTCTATTGGGTGAGCCAGGCAGTCGCAGCAGCTTCAGCAGCCAGATGGTTGAGATTGGTGATGCAAGTCTCGGAGGATGTCCTGACACAAGACGCAGCACAGAGGGTTACGTGTTCATGTTATTTGGTGGAGCAGTGGGAGGGAAGAGCAAGAGGCAGCAGTGTGTCACACGCAGCACAGCAGCCAGTGAGTTCTAGCAGCAACATCCCTCGTTGCAAAACTAATCCCACGATACGTGCGTACAGGACGTATACACCAGCTAAAATTAGCATGCACACTTGCTAATTGGTAATTAAGAATTGTGCTTTAGTTTCCAGCACTTGTGACAATTGTTTGTGCACAGCATAACGAGTGGTGGTGCAAAAGGGCAGCGCCCCTGCAAAGCAAGTCTGAACGAATGAGAACATAGATGGGCAGGCTGTGCGTACGCCCAAGCAATCCCATGATACATACAAAACCTGTACAACAGCTAAAATATCCATGCACACAGAGAATGCGAACATTAACTGGGCAGGCTGTGTAGTCATGAACGTGTGCGCAAGTGCACAGTCCTGAAGGGTGTCAGCAGTTGTGTGCCTGCACCACCACCCCAGAGCTGTGCACGACATGCTTTAGCAGTGCGTATTGTGAATGCGCAACAGGGCAGGCGTGTTAGGAAGGAGGAAGGAGGAAGGGACTGCAACAGGGACTGCAACAGGGCAGGGTGTTAGGAAGGAGGAAGGAAAGCTCCTCTTGCTCACATTGCAAGGTGAAGCGGGGTGGGAGCGGGGTCACAAGCTGCGCGGCGGAGAGCCGGGCAGCCCCAGCCTGCTGCATTGCCTGCTCTGAGCCTTGCTGATGGGCGCTGGAAGGAAAGGAGCACGGAGGAGCGGGAGCCTTGCGCGCGGGGAGGGGTCCAGGCGTGTAGAAGCGCAGTCACAAGCTGCTCGGCGGAGCGCCCCGGGTACCAAGCACATTAATCTGGCAATTTGCAAGGGAGCGTACCAAGCAGCAGGTTGTCACCTTCATCCATGTGTCCACGGAGTGCAATGTGGCAGATGTGATAACCAAGCCGCTCCAGCCATAATGCCTCCCTGGCTTGCTCCGAATATTTGAGAGTGTTGGCTCAAGACAAGTTGAGCAGAGATCAGATTGCAGATGCACATAATTGGGTTTAAAGGTGTTCAGACAATCAAGGGTGTAGTGCACGAATAAGACGTTTGTGTGATGTCTGCCCCTCACCCTTGGGGGGGAATGATAAGTGCTGAGAATGTACGCAAGGCCAAGAAGCAGAAAGAAACAAGCATGATTACATGCTATAAAGCTGTGAACAATTTTTCAGAGATGGTTGTATTTTATTTATAATTAGCAGCCAGACTGCAACCTTTGTGAACCTCAGTGAGAACTTTTCATGCAACTTCTTGGTTCTCAGCCTGTATAAATATATCAGAAATGTCACAACAGAAGCCTAGGCCTTCAGGTATGACCAGGATTTTGTCTTGGATCTCACATATGATTTAAAACCCGGCGTTTTTCAAGACAAAGAAATGCATGGTTAGTCCTTACTTATTATGCATTATTCATATCACCGATACTCATAGAATAGAATGAATTAGGGGGTTGACAACAAGGACAACAAGCAAACATAAGGAACCCGAACCAAAATGAACGTGCTAGGAGAATATCATGGTGCACTTGGAAGAACCTTACGTCTGGGGACGCACATATAGCCAAATTAAAGGGGCCCAACATGCAAGACGCAAGCATTGCCGTAAGTTGCACAAGACTTAATCATGTTACCAGCAGAGCTGTCGTTGGCCTCTGTAGCCTGCATCTTGTTGGCCGTGTTCTTCAATGTTGATTTCTTCCTGTGAATCACAAGTAAGAGAGCCACATCTACAGCTTTTTCTGATAATATGTCTTAGTGCGCGTGGTCTACCCTATTCGGGCAATTTTTCTTGCTACACCTTGCAATAGTTCTCAAAGGACTGATCAGTCACAATCCATACAATAAGTTTTCTGCTATGGACAAACATATGAGGTTCTTTAGCATTGATTATCGCTCTCTTGTCCATTGTACTTGTAAGAAAAAAAGGCTTGGCCTTTACAACAATGAACAACAAACACATGTACTTTAACCAATGCACTGGCAGTGGTGAACATTGTAAGGACACACACACATACACACACACACATGCACCCACCCACCCACCCACCCAACCCCCACCCCACCCCCACACTCACACACACCTTTTTTTGGGACCAGATGCATCCCCGTCCTCGTGCTCGTCATCCAGGCCCCACTTGCTTAGTGGTTTGTTGTCTGGCCCCAAGACCATTTTTGTTGTCCTCGCCACCTTGTTTCGGTTGATGACGGACAGTTGGGCTTTCAGGTCCATGTCCTCCAATATGGGCTCTAGCTCCACGACTTCTGTCAATGCCACTGTGTGTGTGTGATGTGTGTGTATGTGTGTGTGTGTGTGCTTGGCATGCCCATTCACACATGCAAGAGCAGCCAATATAATCAACCTTCTCCCATGTATTGTGTGGTTGAGTGTGCTTACAAGCAGTGGGAACTACAGGGCATGCTTCCTATTAAGGACATGGCTCAAACAACCTATGTATTACCTAGTGTGGTTACCGAGTACACCAACAAGAAGCACAAGCACAACTTTCTAGTCTCAATCCTGTTACCCACCAAATTTAGCCTTAGAGTCTGCAGCGTTGTTGCAACCAACAGTGGATAAGGCGTGTTCAGGGTCATCAAAGCTCAGGTTGTTTCCATCCTTGCCACGCTTGGTGTCCAAGAAGATGGCAAAGAATAGGCGTGTACGCTCAGGGAAGATCATTGCCATGTACGGCAGGTCCAAGTTGCGCAAGGACTCGTTGGTGTCTGCCTCCCGTGCCCACAGGTTTAATTCGCCGTCTCGCTTTGGGTTTGTCCTGCTGTCATTTGCGGGCTTTTTCTGCGACCAACAATTTGGTTGTAGATATACAGTGTTGTGAACATACATCAAGAAAATAAGTGTGATGAGTTAGCTTTTTCACTTTGGGTTTGTCCTGCTGTCCTTTGCGGTTTTCATCTGCGATCAACATTGGTTGGAAGTGTACATACAAAAAACAAATAAGTGGTTGAAGTTATTGTATGTCCAAAAGCAAACACTGCAATCAGTTTAGCACAATGTAACAATTAGCATCAAACGTATATGGCCAATACTACACAAAACGCGTACACAAATTTACTTTTCCAAAGTCTTTGATAGTGGCCTGTTTTTTAAGACCCTCCTCATAGAGCTCCTTAAGTTTTTTCTGCTCATTTGTATCCATTGAGAAGTCCTCCAATACGGCCAGGTATGCATTGGGCATGTACTGCGAACAATGATTGTTGGCATAGTGTTGACACCTTGGGGGTTGACAATTTAGATAGTCCTTACTGGAAAGCATGCACACACACACACACACACACACACACACACATGTTGGAGCATGTGCACACTGCCAGACCTTTTTAAATGTCAAACCCAACGTGCAACATCATCACTTACCTCATGGAGGAACTTGGCGTGTGCAGCGTTCTCCCTGTTCATCATGTTTTGTTGGAGGCCATGCCCAACCTTGTTACGCCTTGTATTGTCTGACTTGTACCTGCATTTGGCACATGGCGTTAATGCTTAGGTTGTATTATTGTTAAGCATTGCTGTTTTTTGTGATATGACAGCCATGTACACAAATAAGCATTAAATTTTAATTCTAAATTTCTGCATACGTGTTCCGCCCATCCGTGATGCCAGTTCCATTGTACCGTGCCTGGGACCTCATCGCTGGCATTGTAGACCATTACATACGCCCGGCTTCTATGGGAGGGATACAGGTACGGGGAAAAAAAGATAAAGGAAGGCACACTCCACACTCCCTACATCTATTATGAAAATAGACTCATGTAGGAGCCCAAGGGAACGCCTGAGTCCGCAATTTGACCAAACAGCTTGGGGCACATCTAGAGGCCCTACACTTCCCGGACAACGTTTTCACCTACAACATGCATTTGGTTGCCTGCATGTAGGCAAATGTGCTAGTTCAAAGAAGCTCCTGTATGACTGAATGTATATGTTGCTTTCCATGAAGTAGGTTGTTTTACATGAGGTGATGGTCATTCGTATATCACACGCATCGGCACAGGCTTCCCAAGCAGGAGCATGCAAGAGGTGACACTGCAAAAGACTTGGAGCTACAGGCAGAGAGGATGGTCCAAGACTACAAGGATGTAGCAGGAAGACGCCCGTCATTGGTAAGTGACATCATACATTCGGTACAACCTTCATTTTGTCTTATCACGTCCTCCTGTACACACTGACAGCAAAGACTTGCACCACACACTTGCGCGCTGTGCAACAGGGCTCCTGGATGGCTGGGCACACTGGGGGCGCACACTTAGTGAATTACTGCACCTTTCTAGCACGCACATACACACACACACACACACACACACACACACACACACACACACACACACAAACACACACACACAAACACACACACACACAAACACACACACACAAACACACACACACACACAAAAACACACACACACACACACACACACACACACACAC
>Ga0307963_1004469_pt1 | contig 11117 bp, 10 predicted proteins | sample OrgLakmetagen594_FD_201829 | JGI IMG/M metagenome (GOLD analysis project Ga0307963, IMG submission 201829) | Saline water microbial communities from Organic Lake, Antarctica - #594 | ecosystem: Environmental > Aquatic > Non-marine Saline and Alkaline > Saline | place: Antarctica: Organic Lake...
TGATGGAAGCACGGAACCAGAAAAATTGCAAGGGCTCCTGACCGCACTCTCTAAGCACCGCCCAATTTGTTGTGCTGTTCTTCACTCCAAGAATGCGCCTCAAGGAACACAGATGCCTCTTCTGTACAGTCTGTGCATGTAACTGGCTACCAAATTCACTGCCTTCACTCAGATACACTGTGCCCCACACCTGACTCGCATACATCCCAGCAGGAATACCATACACCTTAGACAACCAGAGCATAGCATGAGGCCTGCTTTTTAAATCGTAACTCTTGGCAAACTCACTTGCTCTCGCCAAATCAGTGCATGATCCATGATCCAATGTACGTTTCGGCCAAAAGTTTATGAAATAAGCAACTAGTAATTTACAAACAAAGTAATTTGCCGAGTTGTTTGCAAGGCTACGCACTGGTGTGTCCAGGTTTAAAAGTAAAAGTCTACACTGGAAGTCACCAGCGTGCTGCATTAAAGAAAGGCTCTCAACTAGTGCTCGCACTAGCCAGAGCCCCACCGAAAGGCGTAAAAGAGAAACAACAGAGACTAATGAGGATCCGACAGGTTGTCAGCCATGCGATCCGGCCTGCGCCTAGCCCTCCTGAAGCCAGCCGCACCAGTAACCCCCCTTCCAGCTCCCCCATTATCACTGGTGCTGTTGTTAAAGTGTATTTTGTGTCTTGTTTTTGTGTTGTTTAAGCTTTTTATTGCATGGCAGTGTAGTCCCACACTGGCCTGCCACCACCCTAACCTGTCCCACACTTACTTGTCCCACACTGGCCTGTCCCAGAAGTCCCACACCTGCACCCCTTGTTACCTGCCTCCGGTGCAGCCAGGTCCTTCTGTGTTGGTGTTTGTCTTCTACCCTAGTTACAGGGGTTTCAAGGCAGTTTGTATCGATCATAGCATTGGCTGCTCGTCCAAGGGTAGTTACGGGCAGCATCAGGATTTGTAGGCATGTAGTTTCCTGTTGTAATTGATGGCGATGTGAAAAAGTTTTCAACGATTCTATTGATTTTACTCGGTTCAGTTTGCACCGTGTTGGATGCTGGGTCCATAAGAGCTTGGATACCAGAGTGTTGTTCTATTTCCCCCCCAGGATTTCTTAATGTGCCTGAGCTGGCTGCTTCGATATTTTCTTTTGTTGCTTTTTCTTAGTTGATTTGATTTGTTTGGAATCGTGTTCTTCGTCAATTTTATGGATTTCTTGTTTTATAGCATCGTGCTTGTCTAACTTGTTGCGCCAGTGTCCTCCCTTCGATCTGGGGATGGCTGATGTCTTGGCTAAGTAAGGTATACACTTGGGTGAGTGCTTAATAGACATTGCCATGCTAGCGTTCATTACTTCATCCAAATCTATGGTAGTTTGAAAGTGTTGTCCTCGCTTGCTTCATTAAGAAGCGTAGGTGTTTAAGTTTGTTACATAAGAACTTCCGCAAGTTGTTTATTTTTCTTGGTATAAAATGGGTATTGCCAGTGGTTGAGATTTTTGTAGCACACTTTTGGCTTTTGGAGTGCAGTCTTGTGGCATTCATTTATGAGGTTCACAACTTTGTCTGCCATGTTTTCTACACAAATAGCTGCTGGGGATCCTTGGAAGTATGTCAACCTGTTTGGTAGCTATTTTGGCACATTTATCTTCCAGCCGCGCAAGATGCCATTGTGCTGCGTCGTGCATAGTATTTAATTGTGGCAGGAGTTCTGCATGCTGGATGGTGGGCTGATAGGTAGGATTTGATAGGTAGGATCTTTAAGGGCGCACTGCAATCTTTCTTGGTCACATTTTTTAATTGGGCGGAGCAGGACCTTTACTCTTTTCGTTGCCGGTGCTTGCTGCTGGATGTTCTTGACTGCAACTCCAAGAGAGGAGAGGGGGATGTTTGCTATGAGAGGAATGTGGTCGCTGTGTCCAGGTTTCATAAGTGGAAAGTCCTTCGCTGCAAAGGTACTAGTCTCATTGTCAATGCGCGCCATCAGGTTCAACGCAAATTAGCCTTCGGCCTTTGGCATCTTTCTGTTTAGAGGGCTGTGGACTAAATAGTGCGGAATTTCAAATGTAAAGCCAGCCAATTGCATTATCTTGGGAGCTTTCATCAGTGTTGTAAATTGCAGTCTGGTGCGTCTGAGTAAGCAGGCTTTCCAAGAAGGATGATCTTATGCCTGGACCCCACCCTCAATGAGACAGCCTTTTCACCAGTGCAAAAATGCTTGGTTTTGTTAGGTTGCCCTGGGTTGTCAGATCAAATCACTGTCGCAGTTCTGTACAACAGTTTGGACGCAGGCAGTGAAAGCCGCTCCCCACATTAATTAAGCAAGGAAAAGAAGGACACCTAAATTCTTACAAGCGCGTGATGACATAAAGTAATCAGTGTGGGCTAGCGCTCTTTCCATTTTAGACTCCTGCCACCAGCAGCCATCCTCAGCACTGTGGCAACCGTACTAGCCAAAATCCTACATGGCTGCAGAATCTTGCCTGACATTTCGAAGCAAATTGGCACCTTACCAGAATTGCCAATGACCCCATCCGTAATGCTAGGCATGCCGGGACAGCAGCCACCTGGTTTCAAGAAGTTTGAGAAACTTCACTCAGACAAAATACAAACTACCAAATGCTCTCACTACATACCTGCTTTGGATAAAATGGCCTCCCTGTCCCATCAGTCCAAACCGGGTCTCACGCTCAAGGTTGCTGACTGGAATTCCTGACCTATACAGATAGATGGTAGCTGTCATATCCAAGATAACAAAAGTTATTGGGGCAGGTGTCTACCACCCCAGCACGGGCAACTCTAGCTTAGTTGAACCTAATGGTGCTGGTTTAACCAACACCATAGGGAGAGCGGAGCTGGCAGCTATAGCTGCTGCACTTGCCCATGAGCATACCCATATTGCCAGACAGTCTTACCTCACTCCATCAAATTAGGAGGAAACAAGTGTTGTACCCAGAAAAGCACCATCTATGTCCGAGGAGATTTTCAGAATTCTCTACCACCGTAACTCTCATCCCACATCTTCCTTTATAAGGTCGAATCTCACGCTGGAATTGCAGGAAATGAATAAGCAGACGCCCTTGCCAAATACCAAGCCTGCCACAGCTAGTCTCCCAGCTGAAACAACAATCCGCACCGCAGGCCCTGGTGGCAATTCCTTCTTTGATACAATTTGGCTAGCCCTTGAAGAAGTTGATTAGCAAGGATCTAGCACTGAAGCTCCTCAGCACGGCACCAGATTGACTTACCTTCCAAATCTCCAAGCTGCATTAAAATCCCACATGCACTCATACCATAGACTGGGTTATGCCAACTCAATAACAGGGTACTCTTACTACCAGAGTCTACTTCCACACGTACACAAAGGCATAAGCAACGCAATTTAAAACATGTCCATCCTCTCCCTCCAAATGAAACGTAATCTCTTTCACTACCGCACAGGCACCCTTTTCAATCAGAAGCATGCTGTCCGCTTCAAAAAGTCAACTAGCCTTCAGTGTCCCATTTTGTCAACAATCAGACAGTGCTCTTCGTATTCTCTCCGGGTCAACACAATATCATCTCTGGCATGATCACTGAACGCCATGATGTTGCCTGCAGACTCATCATGAAAGCCATCAGCAAAGGCTCCTTAGCAGATTGTATATATAGTTCATATGCTGGATGCTGGCAGCACTGACCGTTTTGCCCAACAAAACCTTCAAATTCCCGAGCATGCTAGTAATAGGACTTTACCCATTTGGCTTTTGATGCTCGTTTATCTGTCAGAGACAGGCTTACTTCCAGTCGCCCTGATGCTATTTTGGTTACTCCCTTACCTACTAAATCTAAATCACCTTCCACTCCCCACTTGCAACAGGTGCAGCATGCTAGATCTCATGGACAAGTGCGCAGAGCTCACGAGCTTAAAGCTAATAAGAGGGAAGTTACACCTCATAGAAGTGAAGATTGCGAAGACATTGGCCTGGATACCAGCTGGAGGCCTCTAACAAACAGCACGAGAGTAAGCTAACAAAGTTACACTTCACACCATCCTTCTTGGTGTGGGATGATGAATCTATACCTCTAACACTTTGCATCATCTATAAGAGCTCGGCCTTGATTCACAGAGGGCCCACAAGACTGCCCTAAAATTGCATGCTCACTCTGTGCCATATGCGCACAAACTGACTACAACTAGACGCGCACCTGCTCTCGAGGTCTCGGTCTGGAGCAGGGGGATGTCAGGCACCCTCAAGATCCCCACTAATTTTCTTTTTTCCTTTGGTGCACTTCGGGCCAATGTGTTTCCTTTTCCTTAATTATGCAGGGAGTATTTTGCTGCCTGCGTAGTTTTTCTTTTCTTTTCTTTTCTGCCACCAGCATAAATTAAAGAGAGAACATCCCTACTTCCACCAAAATGAAACCGAGAAGCTAGTGGAAAGGGACTTCACGTAGTGCCACCAGCCCCGCGGAATATAGAGCATTTGACCCGGCTCAAGCAAGCAGTCCACGTGAGGCAAGTCGTGAGCAAGGGGGAAGCGCTGGTAGTCCGGCATGTCCATGTCCACCTTTGTAAATACGAATGCAAATTGGCAAGATGGAGCAATAGAGTTCCTGATTCAAACCTACTCTGTAAACTCTGATTCAGACCTAGCAATTTGATTCAGAAAGCCCTTGTCATGCTGGCTGACAAGATTGAGATGTGCGTGTCATTTGCTTTCTAAAGTAAAAGCTCAGGTCTAGTGCCTTTGCTACCTTACACGGCACGTGGTTGATAGCAGCAGCATAGCAGCAACAGCACAGCAGCAGTAACAGCATGCTTTACATTACCTGGCTAGTGTTGGTCGTCAACCCTTCTTGAAACGGATACAGTGCAGTACTGTGTGCTGGCGCATACAGGCGAACATACTTCCGGCCAACCACCTGCGTTGTTCATGTGTACAGAAATTAAAGCAAGAGGGCAAAGAGGAAGGAGATAACCGTGTAATCGTGTAATGTGTGAGCAGTTTACAAGAAATGGAGTGGACATGTGCGGCAAGTAGGAAGCAAGTAGAAGCCGACAGAACCAAGCATTACAACAGCAAAACTGCTGGCGCTCAAAGCTCTCTGATTAAAGGAGAGCTTCTTTACCAAGGTAACAGGCGAGATGAGCTTGGCTTCCCCTCTCCTTCCAGGCGTTGCAGTGCGGCATGAAGTGACTCGTGGAGCGTGGAGTCACACTCATTCAATCCCAAAGTTCAATGTTCTTCCGTGGCAGCTATCGAGCTAATTTTAATAAATCTAGGAGTGAACCCATTTTGTTCTGCAGGCGTTTTCCTATGCCCCACCTGAGCCAGCAAGTTGTGGTGTGGGTCCGTGTGCAGAGGGGTAACCGTGCCTGCTGGACCGAACCAGGCATTCACAGCCTGCACTCCCCCCCCTTCCTCCTCATCTACACCCAGGGCAGTGTACTCTGGCGTCTGGATGTCTGCTGCTAGCGCAGGGATCTGCAGGTCAACGAAATGCAGAGCGTGTGTTTGGTTGCTGAAGCGTGCCACAACACGGCATCATACACACTCTATTAACGTCTGATAGAACTGCTAAACGTTGGCTGTCCCTTTGCCTTGCTTGGGCTCGACTTTCACCTAATTCTTCAGTCCCAGCATGCTAACATCGGCAGAATAGCACCTGAACGACCTGCCTTTTCAATTCTTTCTCCAAGCCTATCAAACTGCCCATTGCAAAGCTAAGCGGTAAACATCAGGTTGGTGAGGCCCAATGCAGGTGCCTCACCCTTTTGAGGGGTGAATAATCAAGTGCAGGGTACCAGAGCTGTGGTCTGGGTGTCACCGTCTGGGTGCCACGGTCTGGGTGCCACACACATGGATACACACATATAATCCACAACACATCAAATGCAACATATTGAATGCGATTAAATAATACACAGTTCATTATTTGTTAGCTGTCAACTTTCCGCGTCTCCTAACCAAGTCAATTGCTTTACAAAAGCAGTTTGAGGATTGATGAAAGTTGTCAGTGATGATAACCAATTAAAGTCATGAATATCAGTTTCTTGAACAACATTCATTTGATGACTGATGAATCACATCCATAATGGTGGGTTAACGAACGGGAGTTGTGGGTGCAGGTTTAATGAACGAACACCCACTGCACCTGGACCCACCTGGTCAAATAAAGGATGCTGAGCAAGGTACCCTCGTCCCTTTGCTCCAAGCTCCTGGGCCCGCAGCTCAGTCATACTGTCTGCGCACAGAGGTGATGGCATTGGGACAAATCACTGTCAAAGAACAGGACGATAATCCTTTTTTCTTCTATCTGTCTGTGCACAGAGGTGATGGCTTAGGGACATATAACTCATATAACTGTCAAAGAACAGGACAACAATCATCTTTTCTTTTATCCCTCTGCATGGCCAAAGGAGGTTTGTTGTCTATTAGAAGAGCGATTGGAACAGTAGAAGGATATCACGCAGGAAGTGAAAATTGCTGCACACAACATCGAAGGAAAAAGTTCCAATGGCAAACCGGCCAGTTGGATGTGCAGCACCGACTTTCTTGCACAGGTCAAAGCTTAAAACCCACCCTAGCCCACCAATACCCTAAATCATAATCCTGCTTCCACACAAGGCATGTTTGAACGAACCAAAACAGGGAAACAAACCAAGACCCTCCCTACCAGCCGTGTCTCTCCACTCCATAGTACTCCAATCACTCACTCCATCCAGACTCACGCCATCAACTTTATCCAGACTCAAGCCATCAACTCCACTCCACTCACTCCATTCAGTTACGTCCTCCATTGCATTCACTCCATCCCCTTCATACATCTAGTTTACACCATTCTGCATTCTGTTCACTCCATGGCCTTCCGTGACCCACCTTCACTGTCACCGTTATTGGCATCAACGTGTGACAAGATGAAGTGTGACAGCGTCATCAACTGCTGCCCCCAATCCTCGTCCAAATAGTGTCGTCCCACCTGGTCCATGCATGTGTGTGTGTTTGTGTGTGTGTGTGTGTGTGAATATTAGGATGTGCCTATGCGTTCCTTCTAAATACGTACCACACACGTGCGCACTTGTAATCTGAACTTTGCCTCCATTGCACGCACAATTAAATGCTACCACAGTAGAAATAGAACAGTGTTGCAGTCAGTTCTTTTGCAGTGCAAGGTGTGCTATATCTAGTTGCACTTGCCTTTGTTTGAGTACGCTCTCAGGCGTGAGAAAAAGAGAGAAGGAAAAGAGAGAAAAAGTAAATGCTTAAACGCTGCTCACACTTCCTCAAAACACATTTTTAGGCATGACTGTTTTTGACGTTCTCTGAATACACACGCCCCTTTTCAGAGCTATACATGTTTTAAAGTTTTCAGCATGACGAATGCCACTTTCCTTAAAGCTGTACCCAAACTTTTTTGAATTCACTCAAGCGTGATCTGCCACTTTATCTCAGCAACGCGCTGCTTCCTCCTACACACCTCGACAGGAACAGTCCGGTGGCCTGCCACTTGTGCTAAGTAACGAAGATCCTGCCACTTGGACAACGCAGGCCAGCTCTCCATTGCACCTACGCGTACACACACACACACGCACACACACACACAGATTGCATGAGCTCAGGCATGCACCTTCCGATTCTCGTGCAAGAAAGTATCGCCCATAATTTTTTGGACATGTTCTGGATTTTGCAACGCACAGTATGTGGCTCACCCCAAATCCTCAGACCCGTGTTCCTCTATATTTCCGCCATTTTGCCTTATATTGTGCTGTTTTCCTCTTGGGATTTCTGATGACCGCCAAGCCAAGGTGTAAACGGAAGCTTTGCAGGGACTTCATCAAATTTACAGTCATATATGGCTTATACATACGTAGGGTTGGCCAGAACCGTATATATACACCGTTTTTGACCGTATGTTTGGTGATTTTCCTGCCAAAAATACCGTATACATACCGTATATATATATGGTTCTGGCCAACCCTATGTCACATGTGCCCTACATACCAGTGATGATGGCAGGCTGCCCACCCCCCGGGGCCATCATGAAACGCAGCAGGAAGTCCTCCAGTGGCGGCAAATGGCAGACCGGCGGCTGATGGCAACTGTGCAGAAAAAAAGTACAAACTTGTTTTGAAACATACGTACAACGCCAGTGCGACATTGCCCAACAAGGCGTTCACAACGGCAGCTTGGCTAGCACCCCAACTTAAAAAATCCCCCAAGCGTGTGTTGGTGCTGCTCATAGCAAACGCCCAGTAGTGTATGAGCACCTCCGCACTAACATTAGTAATATTACACTACACTAAACCACCCTCTGAGCTACGCAAGGGCACCTCACACCCAAGCACACCTCCTTCACACACACACACACACACACACACACACACCAGCACGCACTTCCCTACAACGCACCAGCACGCACGCACCGCTCATCAGCCAAATGGAGGGAAAACGAAGGCAGCTTCACTGCCCCAGACGCACGCCAGCTGCTGATCCCGCCTTTTCTTATTTGCTGCTGGTCCACACCGTCCCCACATTGTGAGCCATCGTCCACACCCTGCACACCCTCACCATGCCCTCCCATACCCTCTTCACCCTGTTGTTCTCCCTTGCGAAGCACACCAGGCTGCCCCTCTTTCGCTCCTGCAGAGCTGAGCGAGCTGCCAGCAGGCTGTCCAGAGCATGCCAGGAGGGGCGCTGGACTGAAGGTCCCCTGAGTTGGCTCAGCCAGCTGATCCTTGACTGCAGCTTCCCGGCATAGAGGTGTTTGGTCTAGAGTTGGGGCACCAGCACCGCACGTGCTGACGGAGGCACGGGCTTTCTTGGCAAGGGGCTCCTGCAGTTGTTGTTGCTGTTGCTGCTGCTGTTGCGTTTGATGCTGCTCCTGGTGCACAGCAAAGGCACATGAGCACATGAGTCAGAAGCAGTGAACAAGGGATTTAGATTGACATGGAGCCCTGGGATCAGGATTTGAGAGATGATTGCGTCAAGGCGATGGAGCACTGTACTTGCCGAACAGTGAGTGGCCTTATCCTGCGTGAACAAGAGGAGCTGACTAGCAGAACCCCCGTACCCACGCACCTGTGTCAATTTGGAGGTAGACGTGTAGGTGTCTGGGGGTTTAGAAGCACTGCTAGAGCTTGAGGCTAAAAGAGCACCCAGGTGGCCTGTGGCTGTGTGGAGGGCTTGCTTGAAGATAGGACCCCCCATCTGCGTGAACACTCAAGGCGCGCTTTTAAAGGTTCAACAACAACAAAAAGGGCAGGCAGGAGGGTGAAGACCACTCCCCACACTAACTGAGGACAAGGATCATTTCATATCATGTCATGAACCAACGTACGCAAGAATGTGCGTAGCGAGCAGCAGCGTGCAAGTATTAGGGATTTCCCCTGTCGCTTTTGTAATGGCTTCTCATGTTTTCATGATCTCATGCTCAATTTCAAAACGTGCTGCCACACCCTTTCGCGATCACACAAGATCACGCTTCCTACCATCAGCTGCTTACCATGATGCCCAAGTCAAGCACGCGCATCGCTTCTTCAAGGTCTGGAGCTTCTGGGCGTGACGCTGATGCTGTTGCAGTCGATTGGTTTGGCCTGGCGCAGAGCAACATAGATGCAGATAGGAGGGAAGCAAGCGCGTACAGGTCCCTCCACTCCTGCGGAACCAGTACACGTGGCAATTTGGGTTATGAAGGCAAAACAATGATGCCTCTTGTCTACTACCTTGGTCCAAAGCACGTCAGATAGTTTGAGTATGCTAGGTACATACCGGTAGTTTGAGTATGCTATATACATACAGATAGTCAGAGCACGCTAAAAACATACCGTGAGCACATCCTTCCAGTGTCCCAGATGTAGTTGCTCCCAAGACAGCTGCATTAGCATTTTGACGGCGTGTCGTGCTGAATTGCTGCAGAAGTAAACAGCATCGCCCTTCTGTGTGTGTGCATGTGTTTTAGATCGTGTGTGTTTACATAAGCTCTATTATCTGTGTTTGTATATGTGTGTGTATGTGTATGTGTGTGCGCGTATGTGTGTGTGTGTGCGTGCGAGCGTGTGTTATCTATGTGAGCATGTGTGGTTTGTGTGTGTGTGAGTGATTGTGTATCTCTGTATGTGCGTGTGCATGCGTGAGTGTGTTGCATCTTATGATTTGATCAACAAAGATGACGAAAAGCTCACCTGAACAGCTTCTATAGCTTGATCTTTAGTCTGCACCACGGAAGGGAGGCCTTGCTGCACTAGGCCTGTTAAAAGGGGAGCATGCGAGGAAAAGTACATATTCCATGCATCCATGACACGGCATTGCATAAACCTTACCCTCTCTAAGCCTGGCCAATCCCTCCTTGTGCTGTGTGAGGGTGTTTTGCAAAAGGTCAAAGTCCATTTGATTGCGTTTATGCAAATGCCATGTAACATGAATGTTATTAATTATTAGATTATTTGTCGTGTAAATGAAACATGGACATCCAGTCGAAGTTGGGGGATTTGATTGAGTCTCTCAAAGCCTTGTCATTTTTGGCCACTAGCCAAGTCTGTGGACAGTTTCCTGGTTCTGATTGGGATGTCTTGTGGAGGTTTGCTTGCGAGCGTCCCCTGCTGCTTTGCGCTGCCCTGGCAGCAGCAGCTGTGGCACTCCTCCTCCTTGCAGCCTCAATCCTGAAGCGCTGCATCAGGTGAGAACTGCGCTCAGCAAGCGTGCATGCGTGCTGGAAGAAGGGCAGCTATTGATAACTAGGGTTTGAATTAGCACGACGATTGTGCAATGTGCATACAGCGGCGTACAAAGGCAGTTGCAATACGTGCAGTAGTCCTAGGCTGACCTTGATGCTTCAGCTATGATTGCTGAGCTTGATTGCAAATTTGTCACATGTCAAAGGAATTTACCGCTCAACTATGGCGCAGTGTTACGTAAGGAAAATTCTCCCTCAACATACTAGTTTATGCAGTTATGAATGCGGAGCACGATGTATAAGTATGCCCTATAGACTCACACGCACGAACGCACAGAAAACGCCCACAGCTCACGTCCCCATACGCGCACATGCTTTCTTTTACTCTCTCTCTCTCTCTCTCTCTCTTTCTTTCTCTGTCTCTCTTTCTCTCTCTCTCTCTCTCTCTCTCTCTCTCTCTCTCTCTCTCTCTCT
>Ga0307963_1004474_pt1 | contig 11109 bp, 9 predicted proteins | sample OrgLakmetagen594_FD_201829 | JGI IMG/M metagenome (GOLD analysis project Ga0307963, IMG submission 201829) | Saline water microbial communities from Organic Lake, Antarctica - #594 | ecosystem: Environmental > Aquatic > Non-marine Saline and Alkaline > Saline | place: Antarctica: Organic Lake...
CTGTTTGTGCAATGATTTTGCAATGCTGGCCGGTGGTGAGACCAGGAGGATGCTGAGGCTTTCACGTTAATTTTGTAATTATTTTCTATTGATTTTCTAATGTTTGTGCAATGACTTTAATTTTGTATTGTTTGTGCAATGATATTGTAATGCTGGCCGGTGGTGAGGCCAGCAGGATGCTGAGGCCGTCACGTTGATTTTGTAATAATTTTCTAATGTTTGTGCAGATTGATTTTGATTTTGTATTGTTTGTGCAATGATTTTGTAATGCTGGCCGGTGGTGAGGCCAAGAGGATGCTGAAGCCGTCACGTTGATTTTGTAATGATTTTGTAATGATAATCTAATGTTTGTGTAATGATTTTGATTTTATATTGTTTGTGCAATGATTTTGCAATGCTGGCCGGTGGTGAGGCCAGGAGGATGCTGAGGCCGTCACGTTGATTTTGAAATTGTTTTCTATTGATTTTCTAATGTTTGTGTAATGACTTTGATTTTGTATTGTTTGTGCAATGATTTTGTAATGCTGGCCGGTGGTGAGGCCAGGAGGATGCTGAGGCTGTCACGTTGATTTTGCCAATGCCATTTGCGTGCGTGTTGTCTATGTGTGTGACACTTGGAGGTGTCCTGGAGGGTGGAGGGGCAATAAAGGGTTTACGAAGGGTTTACAAAGGGGGTAACCGGCAGCCACATGTGTTGGGCAATAAGATGCTGAGGCCGTCAGACTCATTTTTCTTGTTGTCGACGTTATTTAGTGTGTGCAGCAGGGAGTGGTCCTGACGGGTGGTGAGGCCAGTATAGTGTTGAGGGGTTTACATGCATTTTACTGAATGCCAAGCTGCGTTTCTGTTGTCTGTGTGTGTGTGCAGGTTGGAGTGGTGCTGGCGGATGGAGTTGCCAGTGAGATGCTCTACAGAGGAGTGGCCATTGGGGCTCTTACAGGCTGGCTGCGGGACCGTGCATATGAGGTGAGCTGGTGTGCTCAGTTCAGAAGTTTGGTGCTTTTATTTGACTAACAGAGTGAAGTGCAGACTGCAAGACCCACTCATAGGTACAGTATCCGCAGCCATTCTGCAATGGCTTTGCTACTAACATGCGATGTAATGGCTTTGCTACTAACATGCAATGCGATGCTATGGCTTTGCTACTAACATGCGATGGCTTTGCTACTAACATGCGATGGCTTTGCTGCTGACATGCAATTGCTTTGCACCTAACATGCAATGGCTTTGCTACTAACATGCGATGGTTTTGCTACTAACATGCGATGCGATGCTATGGCTCTGCTACTAACATGCGATGGCTTTGCTACTAACATGCGATGCGATGGCTTTGCTACTAACATGCGATGGTTTTGCTACTAACATGCGATGCGATGCTATGGCTTTGCTACTAACATGCGATGCGATGCTATGGCTTTGCTACTAACATGCGATGGGTTTGCTACTAACATGCGATGCGATGGCTTTGCTACTAACATGCGATGGTTTTGCTACTAACATGCGATGGTTTTGCTGCTGACACGCAATTGCTTTGCACCTAACATGCAATGGCTTTGCTACTAACATGCGATGGCTTTGCTACTAACATGCGATGGCTTTGCTGCTGACATGCAATTGCTTTGCACCTAACATGCAATGGCTTTGCTACTAACATGCGATGGTTTTGCTACTAACATGCGACGCTATGGCTTTGCTACTAACATGCGATGGTTTTGCTGCTAACATGCGATGGCTTTGCTACTAACCAAGTATTGCAGAATAACTGCGGATACTGTACTTATGAGTGGTTTTGCAGTCTGCATTTCACTCACTCGATCCACGAATAAAAACAGGTGCATGGGCGCTCACAAATTCAAGAGCGCTGAGTCAAATGCTGGAGCTGCTGCTCCACGCTCGTGCAGTCACTTTGCATTCACTTGCTTTACCAATCATGCGCCACAGTTTTGCACACAAACACACACTTACTTACGCCCAGACAGCTAAACAGCAACACACAAACGCGCACGCGCGCAAACACACACACATACACTCAAACATACACACACGCGCACACACACGTACATACACATACACTCTTAGGCGGGCACATCTGAGCTGGTGTCTGTCCCCGGTCCCTTGGCTCGCTTCGTCAACTCCACAGCAGCCATGGCCAGCGGCGAAATCTCCAGCCTGACATCAGGAGGCGGCCTCACTAATCTTGGTGCGTATACGCAGTCAGATTAGAGTGTTTCCAATGAACAAAACGTGCAGACAGGAACCTTTAGCATGGGTTCTCCCCCACATTCACCTCACAAGTGTGACTGTGCAGGGTAGGGGGTGCTAGTGTGTGTGTGTATGTGTGTGTATATATATGTGTGTGCGTGTGTGTGGGTGTGGGTGTAGGTGTGTGTGTGTGCGTGCGTGCGTGAGAGAGTGTGTGTGTATTTCTGGAGCGCTGAGGGGACCTTCTTGCTCGCTACTCTGCAGTAGGCAAGTGACGCCTGACTGGTATGTCAAAGCAGTACCAGCCGTGCTTGCAGTGTAGATGATTATGGCCTCAATTGTTTGTATGTCTGTCTGTGCATGTATGTGGTTGCCACATGTCCCTTCACTTGAATTTGTTCCATGCGCTCGTGCACATGATTGGCTTTGATTGCCATGCGAGCCTTCCATTTCTTTGCATCGCAGGGACAGAGGCACAGCTGCCCCAGGTGCAGCGTCGAAATGTTGGTCTGCTCCTCTGCTGTTGGCGTGACTTCTTGTGATTGTGTACTATGCATTGCAGGGACAGAGGCAGGGGCCTCAGGTCAGCTTCCTGGTGCAGTGAGTCCAGGATCTGTGGCTGAATCACTGCTGCCCTTTTTGCATGGCACAGGTGTGTGCGGGTACAAGTGTGTGTGTGTTGGTGTGCTCGTATTTGTGTGTGAGTTTGTATTTCCGTGCATGTGCGTTTGCATGTGCGTGTGTGTGTGTCAATGCTTTTTGTATGTATGCTTGTGCGTGTTCTGTGTGTGTGTGCGTGTGTGTGCGCGTGTTCTGTGTGCGTGCATTTGTGTGTGTGTGAACTTGAAATCCTTGTTCGGTCTGTCTTGAAACATTGAAACAGAAACTATGTTCCCTCGCTCTGGCATGTAAACCTATCTTCTATGACACATCTGCTGTTGTTGACATGCATTCATGACCATTAGTGCGAACCTGTTTCCTTCTGCATGATTCATTTGTCACATGCCGCATGTGTAGGGTTGGCCAAAACCGTATATATACACCGTATATAACTGTATATTTGGTGACTTCCCTGCCAAAAATATCGTATATATACCGTATATATATGGTTCTGGCACCCTACGCATGTGACAAGCGAATTATGCAGAAAGTAACAGCGCCTCTGACATATGCACCTCTGACACATGCTCAGAAATATGCTGATTTCAGTCCTAGTTATTAACACCATCAAACGTCAGTGGGCGCACCTTATCAGCTTCAGTTCACAGTTGAGCAATCATGCATGCTAAGGGCAATCCAAAGCACATTTCTGAGGTTGGCCAGAACTGTTTATATGTACCCCGTACATGGCCGTATATTTCACGAAATCCCAGCAGATAATACCGTATATACACCGTATATATCTGGATCTGGCCATCCCTACACATTTCGCTCAGACCAGTGTCTTGGTGCACCTCCTCATAGGTACAGTGTAATGCAAAGGCAACACACGTACAGTGTGACGCAAAAACCTCCTCGTACAGTGTGATGCAAACACCTCCTCGTACAGTGTGATGCAAATGCAACACACGTACAGTGTAACGCAGACACCTCCTCACAGGTACAGTGTAATGCAAACACCTCCTCGTACAGTGTGATGCAAATGCAACACACGTACAGTGTAACGCAAACATCTCCTCGTACAGTGTAATGCAGACAACTTCTCGTACAGTGTAACGCAAACACCTCGTACAGTGTACCGCAAATGCAACATACGTACAGTGTGACGCAAATACCTCCTCGTACAGTGTAACGCAGACACCTCCTCGTACAATGTAACGCAAACACCTCCTCGTACATTGTGACGCAAATGCAACACACGTACAGTGCAACGCAGACACCTCCTCACAGGTACAGTGTAATGCAAACATCTCCTCGTACAGTGTGACGCAAATGCAACACACGTACAGTGTAACGCAAACACCTCTTCGTACAGTGTAACGCAGACACCTCCTCGTACAGTGTGACGCAAATGCAACGCACGTACAGTGTAACACAAACACCTCCTCGTACAGTGTGACGCAAACACCTCCTCGTACAATGTTACGCAAACACCTCCTCGTACATTGTAACGCAAATGCAACACACGTACAGTGTGACACAAACACCTCCTCGTACAGTGTAACGCAAATGCAACACACGTACAGTGTGACACAAACACCTCCTCGTACAGTGTGACGCAAACACCTCCTCGTACAATGTAACGCAAACACCTCCTCACAGGTAAAGTGTAACGCAAATGCAACACACCTCACACATCCGTGAGAACATCCCCACACCTGGCTTACGATCTTTAAATCTGTCGACACACTTGCGCAGGCCAGCTGTGTGTGTACCTACCTATCCATACCTGCCTTACGATCTTACAATGTGTTGGCACTCTTTTGTAGGTCAGCTAGTGACCCTGGACGATGCAAGCCGCTGGGCTGCAGGGGGGCTGATGGTGGGCTTGCTGGGTACCCTAGCGGCGCAGCGCGTGGCCAAGTCACGCAAGAAAGGTGAGCTTATGTTCCAGGACGTGTGCAAGGCCTCCTCTCCTTAGTGCGTGGACTGGGGTAGGATCATGTTACAGGACTTACGTTAGATGAAAAGTGCAAGGCCTCCTTTCCTTGGTCTGTGGACCGGAGTAGGCTTAAAACAACCCACAACCCGAGCCAGCTGGCTTTGTTTTGGTCAGTTTGGTGCGGAAGCTGCCACACAACTCTGAAGTAACACTGAACTTGGTAGCTAAGATGCTGCTTAGCTGATTTTGCCCTGACCTCAGGGGTGGCTTTAATTGTTGATAGTATTTAGCTGAGGCCTCGCTGTATGTTCTCATTGTTGTGTGGTGTGGCCTTTCTGCGGTGACGGTGGTGACTGTGGTGACGGTGGTGACTGTGGTGACTGTGGTGACTGTGGTGACTGTGGTGACTGTGGTGACGGTGGTGACTGCGGTGACGGTGGTGACGGTGGTGACGGTGGTGACGGTGGTGACGGTGGTGACTGTGGTGACTGTGGTGACTGCGGTGACTGCGGTGACGGTGGTGACTGTGGTGACTGTGGTGACTGTGGTGACTGTGGTGACTGTGGTGACTGTGGTGACTGTGGTGACTGCGGTGACTGCGGTGACTGTGGTGACTGTGGTGACTGTGGTGACTGTGGTGACTGTGGTGACTGCGGTGACTGCGGTGACTGCGGTCACTGTGGTGACTGTGGTGACTGTGGTGACTGTGGTGACTGTGGTGACTGACTGTGGTGACTGTGGTGACGGTGGTGATTCCCTTTGTCTTTTGGACCAGACAATGACCTGAGCTGCTTGCTCCTAAGCTTTGTGACTTCCTACTATTGTGCCAAGACAGTTTGACCCATCGTTTTGCAAGCACTTTCCAGGGCCTCGCACAACGCCTCAAAAGAAAGCTTGCAATTTTTGGGGGAAACTTCCTGAGGGGGTCAATTGAGGACCCCAATGGGGGTACTTTTGAAATGTGAATTGAGTATGGGCGCCGGAGCTGGCTACTTCTAAGCTCAGTACCCAGATGCTTTGAACACCCAAGCTTAAAAGTAGCCAGTAGGGCGCACACGTCTAATTGCCCGTGGCGTAAACCCAACATTTCACTGCCAATCCGCCAGATCTCACCAACATCTGCACCATTCTGGACCATTTTTATATCAATGATATTTTTTGGCTGATAAATGTCATTGCAACAAAAATGGAATGAAACGGCCCAGTAGTTGGTCAGATATTTCATTTTAGCCCATTTTCCTTAGGGAAAATCAGGAAAAGGGGTGCCAAAAAGGTGGAAAATCAACCTTAACCAAATCTATTTCTTAAACCACAGGTTGATTTGGTATCATAAAGGAAGTCCTGTCTTGTTTTGAGATAATAAGGGGCCCTGGTTGGGGCGTGGTGGCCTGTATTGTGGAGACTCAGTGTTACAATTTGAACTGGATTTCCAGACCACTGGGGTGGTCCTTTTGGCCCCATCTTCATGAACCATCTAGTTGTATCATTCAAACATGATTTGCATCAAGAACTTACATCTCAGGACATTTGCTCAGTAGACCCCCTCTGGAAACTTCCCGTGCTTTTCTTTCTGATCAGTTCTGGTGTGTTAGAGTTCCAGGCTGAGCTCCCTCTGCTGCCTCCTCCCCCAGTTTTCCCCTTCATCGGAATTCTTGCAAGCAAGATGTTTCTTAGGAGTTTTGCAAGGACAGAGTATTTTTGGCTATGCATAATTGCAAGGGGCCTAGATGTTTGTTTCTTTCCTCACAAATTAGACAGTGTTAGTGCGTGAGTCATCACGTCATTGCACAAGCCAGAAGCACTCAGTGATCGTGTGTGTGAACTCTCATCCTGCACAGTGGCAGTGGTGGCAGACCTGCGCGGCCGCTTTTCTGAGGTCCTGGCCAAGCAGCGCAGCGAGCAGCAGGCCAAGAAGAAACGCGAGGAGGGCGGCAGTAGCAGCAGCAGCAGCAGCAGTAATGGCAGTAGCGGCAACAGTGCCGCTGAAGACAGCAGCAGCAGCAGGAGCAGCAGCAGCAGCAGCAGGAGGTCGGGCGGTAAAGGGGATCAAACAAGCAGCAGCAGCAGCAGCAGTCCTGCCAATCGTGGTGGTGTAAGTAGGGGCGGGCGTCCAATGCCGCAGCCATCCACTGAGGCACTGCTACAACTACAAGGAGTGGTGAGTGTGAATGTGTGAGCGTGGATATGTGCACGCACGTGCTCGTGTGCACCTTTGAGGTTAAAGCCATGTGTCATATGTCGTGTGCATACACACACATACACACACACACACACACACACACACACACACAAAGGTGCGCACATGCAACAATTGTGATGAGTATATAACATACAAGTGAAACATGTCAAGACTGAACACTATTCAAGACATGCGTGACATGTACTTGTTCTGTGTGCCTATATTGTGCGGTGTGTCTGCATTGTGCACACATTGGGGGTGCTTGTCAATGCCCCACATTCACCCACAGCAGCAAGTAGTGGTCATTTAGTGTGACACACAGTGTGCACGTAGGTTTCGTAGGCAGGCTTCTCTGAAGTGTCCACTTGCGCACTTGCACAAACGCATGAGTGCACAAGGCTGTGCTGCTGCTAGGAGTGCTGCAGGTGGTGGTGGTGGTGGTGGTGGTGGTGGTTTCAAGAGATGCATGCTATAATGTATGAATCGTGCACGCCTTGGTTCGTTCTGGCATCTTGTAACGTATGAATCGTGCACGCCGTGGTTCGTCCTGGCATCTTGCAGTTGGTGCACAGCCACTCACTTCCAAAATGCGCAACTTGCTGCTGCAAAATGAGAAATGATGCTGATGCATCTACGTATATACATAAGGTCGGCCGAAACTGTATATATACGCCGTATATACGGTCTTCACCGCAGGGATTATCCGGACTATATGGCGTATATTATACGGTTTTGGCCAACCCTACATATACATGAGCAGATTGACACTTGGGTACTGACACTTGTGCGCATGCAGATGCTTCTCATTTACATGACACACATAATTACACACTTACACGCACACAGGTGCCCCCTGGCAAGCTAATGCTTGCGGCAGGTGGAGGAGAAGGAGAGAAGGGTAGTGGAGGAGGAGCAGGAGGAGGAGGAGGGGGTGGGGGGGGTGGACCGCAGGTAAGTTTATGCAACGTCTTCAGGACTGGCTAAGCAGCATGTATACCTAGGGTTGGCCAGAACCATTTATATGCACCGTATATGACCGTATATTTGGTGATCTCCCTGCCAAAAAAATTACCGTATACACACCGTATATATATGGTTTTGGCCAACCCTATGTATACATGACCACCACCGTATACGACCTTACATCTTGGAGGTCTTTCTGCTGGAATCGCCGCAGTAGCTGCACCGCGTGTACGCATGTATGTCTGGTTCGTCGCAGTAGCTGCACCGCGTGTGCGCATGTATGTCTGGTTCGTCGCAGTAGCTGCACCGCGTGTACGCATGTATGTCTGGTTCGCCGCAGTAGCTGCACCGCGCGTGCACATGTATGTCTGGTTCGCCGCAGTAGCTGCACCGCGCGTGCACATGTATGTCTGGTTCGTCGCAGTAGCTGCACCGCGCGTGCACATGTATGTCTGGTTTGCCGCAGTAGCTGCACCGCGCGTGCACATGTATGTCTGGTTCGTCGCAGTAGCTGCACCGCGTGTACACATGTATGTCTGGATCTGGCCAACCCTGCAACTCGGCAAACACGCAATCCACATTGAGTACTCATCTGGCCGTATTCTACAATGGTGTGAGGGTTGGCCAGGTTTGGATATCCTGTATAATTAGGGTTGGCCTTAATGCGTACGCCGGATATGACCGTATATTGGTGAATTCCCTGCAAAAAATACCGTATATACACCGTATATACATATATATATATATATGTGTGTGTGTGTGTGTACTTGGCATTTGGCAGGAGTGTTTCTGTTTAACCATTCCACACAGCCCTCTCCACACCAAAATCATATATACAAACATATAAATCTATATATATATATGGCTCCGGTGGCCAGCCTTATGCATAATGCTTGCCCTAAGGGGACGTAGGGCCCCTTCTGATACGTATGATTAGGGGTGTGCATGCCAACTTTGTTGCTTTGGACACATACGTGTGAGCAGCACATGGTCAACAGGCATGTGCACTTACGCCGTTAAGTTGGATTTTAGACCGTAATTACGGTATCGACCATAATTACCCCGTACAGTACGGTCCGAATGACAGTCTGGCAAAATTACAGTGTCAGACCGTACAAGACGGTGCCACCGTACAGTACAATTTTGACCGTAATTTGGCCGTTTGGCTCCAATTTCGGCCCAAAATAATTATGAATAAAACACAAATTATCAACCAGGAATCAAGCACTGCGTCCGACTTTGAGTTTCTATGCAAGCCACTGCTGGGCCCTTCCCCCGAGATGATGCAGCCCCAATCCAGCCTCAGGGTCGTTCAGGGAAGCATTGTATGGCATCAGCACGTAAGAGGAGCATGCTCGAGGTGGAAATGGGAGGAATTGGGGTGGAGAGGCCTTTCTGAGGCCATTTTTGCACTCGCAGTGCCAGCTTGGCACCGTACTGTACACCGTACAGTAAATTACCGTAATTACGGCAATTTACGGTCCTCCCAAATCGTAATTACGCCGTAATTTTGTAAATTAGGGTACGTACAGTAAAAAGCGTAACATACCGTACACCGTATAGTGCACAGGCCTGATGGTCAATGCAGATTTTGCCCATCCTGTTGGCAAAACCCTACACATAAGAACGTCCCTGCCTGCCTGGCAGACAGGGAGTGTGTGTGTGTGGCTGTGTGGCTGTGTGTGCGTGGCTGTGTGTGTGTGTGGCTGTGTGTGTGTGGCTGTGTGTGTGTGTGTGGCTGTGTGTGGCTGTGTGTGTGTGTGTGTGTGTGTGTGTGTGCTAAACTAGAACTACCTGCAACTAGCTGACTAAAAACAACGCATTGTTTATTTTTGGTGCAGGTGGTGCTGAACCCCCTTGCCTGGTCGGCTACCTTCCAGGCTAGCAGGGATTTTCTGCAGGTACGGCGTCCTTGGCTTCAGTAAGATTTTTCAAAGCATGCCCACATGATTGACTTTAATGCACGCACTTTAGCTTGCTGAAGAGACTACATACAGAGACACAGTGCAGTCCATGGGACCTTTTTTGCTGTTCATTGTCCGACCTGACCTTATGTGCAGGAAATGGCCGGCTGCATTTTGCAAATGTTCATGCAAGCTCCAAAATATTAACGTGCACAGACTTTGACGAAGGTGCCGGACGATTTATCTCCGCCGGAACAGTCAGGAAGCTGCCTGTACATGTACACGAACGGAACTACACAAAGGGTACACACACACACACACACACACACACACACACACACACACACACACACAACCATGAACACACACTCACATACACACACAACTATGAACACACACACACACACACACACACACACACACACACACACACACACATACACACAACTATGAACACACACACACAACCATGAACACACACATACCCAAATAAAACACGCATGCAGACTGTGACACTGGTGGGCATCTTTGTGGCCTCGGGAGGAAACCTGGCTGCTACGTACGTAGCCAATGTGGCCAACCAGCTCATCTTTACAATCTTGCAGGAGCGCTGTGCGCTGCGAGCAAAGGAGGTGGGTGGGTGGGTGGGTGGTGTGGGTGTGGGTGTGGGTGTGGGTGTGGGTGTGGGTGGGTGGTGTGGGTGTGGGTGGGTGGTGTGGGTGTGGGTGTGGGTGTGGGTGTGTATGTGGGTATGTGGGTGTGGGTGTATGGTTGTGGGTGTGGGTATGTGTGTGTGTCAGTGTTTATTTTAAGGATTTTGGAAAACCTTGATTTCATGTCTTCTCCAAATCTGGCAATTTGAGAAATTGGGTTCGCATGTCTTTTTCTTTTCCTGCCCCAGCCCGCCGGGAGGCCTCCTGTATGTTGAATTGTGATAAAGTATTTGCATTAACATTAGTTTGTTTGAAATTGAGAAGTTGGACATACAGTCCATTTTAGCTGAATTGTTCATCATCGATAATCCCACGGCGCTTTTTAGCGCTGGTCCACTCCAAAATGGCCTCTGGGTATGGGAAGAACTCCACGCCAAATGCTGAGCTCTTAAACCCCCGTGCGCAACACGTCAGGTGCCGCGCTTGTAGCCTGTTGCGCTGGAGTTTACAGATGTATTGAACGTGCTGAACATACGCTCATCCTCCACTGACCCTGGCACCATTACCATCACCAACTCTGCTACCTTAACCCACTCCCCAAACCGATACTGTGCCCCTAAGCGCGTGACTTCCCCCCAAAAGTCAATGGCTGAGAGAGGGGCCGGG
>Ga0307963_1004479_pt1 | contig 11101 bp, 10 predicted proteins | sample OrgLakmetagen594_FD_201829 | JGI IMG/M metagenome (GOLD analysis project Ga0307963, IMG submission 201829) | Saline water microbial communities from Organic Lake, Antarctica - #594 | ecosystem: Environmental > Aquatic > Non-marine Saline and Alkaline > Saline | place: Antarctica: Organic Lake...
GAGGGAGAGGGAGAGGGAGAGGGAGAGGGAGAGTATGTATTATGTATGTATTATATATAATGTATGTGTGAAAGGTGCGAATGCAAGTGCTTCGAACTTCTTCATTCTTTGTTTGAGGTAGACATGCAGGTCACAATTTCTGATGTCCGCATGTAAATGAATAGTTATGGGGATGCACCAAGCGCGACCTCGACCCCTGTCCCTATGCTCCCAGGTCAGCTGTGTTGTCAGATGCTCGCAGCCCTTGCGCTTTTGGAGCCTTGCTCCACTGACTCAGCCTCTGTTAAAAAGGCATGGGTGCAACGTCTTGTTTCAGAGGTGCTTTACGGGCGTGCTATTATGAAAGACGCTCCTGGGATCGTGCATTTTACACATGGAAATCAGGTACGAGTGTGGGTGAACAATTACCTGATGTGTCAGTTTGTCGTTTGCAGTAGCTGCATGTGAGACATATTGCCTGTGGCACCTGATCGTTCAGTAGCTGAGCTTCTGAGACTGCTCCTTTTCCTTGTGTGATCTTTCAGACCTTGGTCTTCCCTTAAATTTGGTCAGTAAACTCAATAAGTGTCCCCAACTTGCATAGCTATTTCCCTCATGTACAGGTTGTCATCCCGTATCTTACAGCTTGTAACAACTACACTTTTTTCGTCCCCTGTTGCAGACCTATAACCCGTTCTGCCTGCTGCGTGAGGATAAGAAGGTCCTTTTCCTTTGCTTTCCTGTGTCTCTTATCGTTCTCTCTCGCTTAGCACGGAGCCTGCTGCTTATTTGTCTTCCCCACCCTCGTGTTAGTTGCAGGGCCTGCTCTCATCCCTGGTGCAGTCAACGTTCAGTATAGGTCTGTACGCCATGCAGCAACGATGCTGGGATGCAGCCTTGGAAGCTTTTTCAATACCTCTCCACTTCTTACCGACCCAGGATGAAGGAAAATACCAGCAAACACTCCCTCAGGTGAGTTGCACCTTTGTTATTGACGGCTGGTGCTTGCGGACTGAGAGAAGGACAAGTTGCAGGCTGCTCGTTTTTATTCTCTTTTATTTGGTATAGGAGCTGAGAGACAATGCCAGCTTCGTTTTTCCACCGTCTATGTCTTCAGCCTTATCCCGACAGTTTGTGTCCAGGCAAACATCACACACCTAGTACTACAGAAAGGGAAAAGAGAAGAAACATGGAGGTAAACCTCGTGTACAGACTGTGAGGCGTTATGATGACGTGAGAAAACCAATTGGCACTGCAGCACATCAACTCCTGGTAATAATGATGCTACCCTCAAATTGGGCAATAGGCTTCATCCAACCACGACATGCTGACATGTAATTGACTTGGATCATGACTTAGTTGGAGATGTACTAGTAATGCTTTGGCAGTTGCTTTCACCTCCTCCAAGCCGCAAAAAAGACAAACATCCACCACTCAACCAGATTATAGATCAGGTGTTGCGCTGTTATGAAGTACAATAATGGAATTATCTGCTTATGTGATTAACGTTAGCTCTTTTTGTGGGCAGGCCATCGCCACGTGCAAGCTTCATGCAGCATACATGCAATACCAGTCAGAGCCAAGCAACTTAAATCGGGCAGCTGTAGCAAAGAGCAGCGATGATTTGGTCGCTGTTACTGAGGCTGGTGAGGAAGACGTACTTCGTGCTATGCCGGCATCGTTCACTGATGCACTGTCTGCTGTGCGAAGTGAGGTGGCAGCTTTGGCAAGGTGATGTACAACATAATGTATGGTAGAAAGGTTATAGCACAAAAACAGGAAATGAGGTACACCTTGTGCCGCTCCTGTTCAGACGTTTCCTTAGATCTAGTCAGAGACTGAGAGGAAAACTACGCAGGCGGTAAAAACCATTCCCCATCTTGATTAAGGAAATGGAAACCACTTTGGTAAAGAGTAGCTACCTCAACACTCCTATTATAGTAGACCAAAAAGGTCCTGTCAGAAGGTAGGACTAACAGGGTAACCAGGAGGAGAAAAGAAGTCACAAAGAGACTGGAGTACCAGGATCTCAAACAAACAAGAACAAGCTGATGGGTTTCCTTCTTCGCAGCTCTGATCCATTCCTTTGTGTCTGTACCTGCTTTGTGTCCACTTGCAAGGGGACCGCTTTGTAAGTCCCTGCAATTAAATTTAGTAAAGAACAAAAGCACGCAGGTGGTAGAAATACCTCCAGCGTGGATTAGAAAAGGATGTTGGTTTGTGTCCAGCGGTCTGCCGGCGATGGATGCAGATTCACACACCAAACCACTTGGAAATAAAAAGAGGAAGGCCTTCGAATGAAGATCAGGTGTTTGGTCCCAGCAGATGCCTGTGGCATAACACCATTAGGAGTATGATTGCTCAGATTTTTTCAAGAAGCAATTGTGTTTGCTTGTTGCCGACCTGATGGCGCATTAGCTTGTATCTTGTTTATGTGCCTTTTTTGCTTGTCAGGTAGGAAAAGTTCTACATACCTACCTAATACTTTATCTCGTTCAGGAGTATATCGCGTTTGCTTATGCCTTTTGTTTTGCAACTAGGGACATCTGTTAGATTAAGGGCAAGTCTTCTTGCATTTGAGATCTGGTTTGGTACATGTTACCATTTACAAGGTTGTAAACCTTGCTTACTAACCTACCGTAGATTACTACTAATTACTATTGGATAGGTGACTAGTAGGTTACAAATGGGACGTGGTTGCTGGGTCGGAGTAACTGTGATTGTATCTAGCTTTTCTTCCAGCTACAAAAACAGTTATCGCAAACTTTACATGTTTTACGTACGCAGCCTAGCAGTCGCACGTTCTGACTGATGGCTCTGTAAACTTTGTATCTAGCTGTTCTTCCAGCCTGCCTCTCTTACTCTGTCTTGGCCTATTTTCAGCCTTTGGCTTGTTTTCAGCCTTGTAGTAGGGAGTTTGCTATCTCCCCTTAACCTGTGTAACACGACAAAGGTTTACAAGTTTTTTTTTGTAAACCTTTGTAACACGCCAAAATTAAAATCTGGACTGTTAATCTTCCGCCGCTGTTGCACATTCAGAAAAGTAAAGACTCCAGATTGGAGGGTAAGAGCCAAGTTGGAAATATTTCTATCTGTGTCTCAGCAGGAGGTCACCAAACCTCCAGGCGTGCGCCCTTGTGCCAACACTAGCAATTGGTAAGTTGTTGCTGTATATCTTTTAACAAATATGCAGCAGGGCAAGGGAGGACTACGCACATGCTCGACAATTAACCAAATAAACGGATTTTATTGCAGGATGAATTTAATTTTAAAAATCTAAGCCTTTGGCGGCCCCTTGTCCCCCTTTACTGGCGTTGGCAGACACTAATGCCTCTTGTTCGCGCTCTTCTGCTTGAGGGTCCACCTGTTCAAATAAGCGTAAAGCAGTGCCATGTCAGTATAAACAAGGTCGCTAGGTACTAATTTGTTGATGCGGATGCCTTCAGTAACCTCTTTTCTTCATCAAAAAGGCATTTGCTTTAAGCAAGTGAAAACTCCAATGTACGGGCTAAGAAACCGTTTATTTACAAATCTTTGTGTCACAGACTCGAAGTGCATTCACTTGTACTAGACATCCTTATTAACCAAATCACCTCAGATTCTGCTACTTCTCCAAGAAGGGGTGAGAAAGCCCCCCTGGCACCGCCTGCACAATCAGAGCCCTAGAAATAACTTCACCCAAAATGATTTAAACCCCTCCCCTGGCGTTCACAGGTTTGCAATCCACAACTGGTCCTCCTCCTGAAGCAAATCAGGAACAAAGAATGCATCTTTGTCTTTCCGGAGCCTCGCGTATCCGTCCCAAAAAGTGTCATTTTTGATTGTCGTATCTCCTACCCCTTGGTGTCTTTCACCCCCACTAAATGCCATTTCAGTATGATCTGCGCTTAAAGCTGTCAATGTGTTTGGCAGAACCTCTGTCACAATTCTCTAAACACCCTCAACATGAACATGTGTACCCTCACCTCCACGGGAGTTATGGCCAAGCGCTTGCGCTTATTTCTGACTACGTACAGCTGAGGATCCGGCAATCTTGGGCCCAGCATACCGCTGGAAGGAAACTTGCGTATGCTCAACAACGCAGCAGCACTGTGTGGGTGATTGTGTGTATGTGTGCTAGTGTGTGTCTCATTCATATTTGTATGTGTGTCAAAAACAGATCAGACGTTGAAAACATTAATTTTGAGTGCTGAATCAGGGGAAAGAAAATGCCAGGGGTTTTACCTCATTATAAAGTCCACAGCAAACGACACACAGACCTTAACAAACAGCAGCACTGCTCTTACCTAGCAGGATCCGGTAAGAGCTTATAAACCGGCGAAGCATCAGATATGGAGTCCAAGGCGAGCACAACGTCAGCCAGATGTAGGAGGCGGAGCTGCCAAGCTGGGGGCATTAAATCTATGTGTGCAGCAGAAATAGGCTCGGGCTTAATGCACCCAAAGGAAGAGAAGAGCAGAGCTCTTGATGCAAGCGTTTCTCCATAAGTACACCTGGGCTGGACCGGTAGAGGTGTGAGTACAACAAACCAACAGCCTCACACTCACACACCCTCACGCCCCTGACGAAAAGAGACATGCATGATCTTTAAGACAAGCATGAAATAGTTAAAAACAAGCAGCCCCCATCACAGCCTCACACCCCACTTCAAACCCCAAACCCAACCTGACTCACATGCTTGACAGGTGACCACTGCAGCACACCGTTTGTCCTGCACTGCCATGCGGAGCTGCAGCAGCAGCGCGGCCATGCCCCGCCACGTCTCGTCCTCCTCTTCCTCCTCACACTCATGATATTGGTCAAGCATCGGCTGCTGCTGCTGCTGTTGCTGACGATGATCCCATGCTGAGCTACCTAGAGACTGCACTACTAGCCTGCCCACACTATCAGGGCCCTTGGGGGCGACGGGGAGGGGAAGGCCACCTGGGTGTATACACACGTGTGATTGTGTGTGTGTGTGTGTGTGCGCGTGCGTGCGCGTGCGAGTGTGTGTGTGTGCGCGTGTATTCCTGTGTGTGTGTACCGTACAAAAACTACAAATACCATTTTCTTGTACCGCTACACGTAGCTGTGACTTCTAGAAAAATAATTTGAGATGTGTGACGACAAAGAGCACCTGCTCCAGAAACATATGCGACGTGCATCTGCGGCGACCTTTCAATCCACCGTGCGCAGCTCACCAAATAGAGTGAAGCCGTTGTAAACACATCACAAACACATTGGGGAGACTTATTACCGGGGGCCAGCACAGGGACGGGGGCCTCAAAGCTGGAGGCAAAGGCAGCAGCAGTGCTGGAGGCGGAGGTGAGCGAGCATTCACAGGTCTGGCAAGCCTGCAGAGTCATTGTGACGCAGAGTTGTGAGATGGAACCCACAGCTTCATTTTACGCAAGCAACTTCCGTGAAACATACATCCACAGTGATTCACAAAGGGGGCTTGTACACAGGCAACTGCAATGCTGGACATGGCACAGCACATTCGTGCAGGCAATGCTATACAAGAGTGGGCGCAGGTAGCACTGGACATAATTTTGGTGGCAGGTGCTGCCGGCAAGCATGCGCAGCAACACAGGAAAAGACACTGCAAGGAGTTAAGCCACACACTAGAGTATATCAATTTCAGTTGAACCAAGCTGTCCAAGCCAAGGATCGGTATGACGTGTGCACAATCAGACACAGGGCCCAAACACTACACACACACACACACACACACACACACACACACAGAAGCAGCAAGTCTCGCACACCAGTCCAGCAGATTGTAGTTTCTGGGGGTCCATGCTGCGTGTCAGATCATACGTGTGACACCACTCCCTGCTCACTCCCGCATCCACAGCACGGCGAGAGGCGGCAGCTTGAGATGCTCCTGGGAGAAAGGAGACGTAGCTATGTTGGCTGTAGCATTCATGTGTGAGTTTAATACAGCTTCCTACTGACTCCCAACCCGCAACAAGCCATTGGCCGACTGGTAGACAAGAAATGCCCTTGGGGGGGCCTTCAAGCACACGCTAATGAACCCAAGATTGCTATAAGAGGCCTCTGAAAAGGCCAGCAAAGCGCGTCCGTGTTTGATGCTGCCACGTGCACAAGCCAATATGTTTACGTAAGGTCATAAATGCTTTTTAGGGTTGGCAGCAACCGCAAGCGTGCACCCATAGATCACTAATATCCAGAGTTGGCCAGAACCGTATATGTACACTGCATTTGACCGCATATTTTGGTGATTTCACTGCCAAAACTAGCGTATGTACACCGTATGTTTATGGTTTTGGCCAACCCTTTTGATGCCCCTGCAGTGGATGCTTAGAGGTGAAGATCAGCGCGTTGCACTCCCTCTGCATTAATAAGGTTGTCTGCAGGCATGGGACGTGACCGCCTCAAGCTAATTGCATGCTTGTCTGCTAGGGTTGGCCAGAACCGTATAGCATCACCATATATGACCATAAACTTGGTGATTTCCCTGCCAAAAAGACCGAACATACACCGTAAATTTATATGGTCCTGGCCAACCTCACACATGGTACACAGTTCATTTGCTCATGCACAATATTATTGTTGCCCCTGCCAACTACGCTGCTTGCCCTTTACGCTACCGTTACCAGCTCTCATTAGGATACAATGTACCGTTACCAGCCACAATTACCAGCTCTCATCAGGATACAGTTTCAAGCCAGGCTTGCAACACTCCTGATCCCCATTGACTTCAATTTCCTTTTCATGGTGGAGAAGTTGTACCAAGCTCGGTACCAGAGTGGCTCCTTTTCCTTCAAGTCAAAAGCGAATCATATTTGTGTGGGGCATGTTGTTCAATGCCTATACGTGTATCCCCTTTAATTACGGTAATTAAAAACATAAACTAACGTACTTATACGAGGTGCAGAAGCCTCTGAACAGTGCACATGAGCAGAGGGAACGGGCCAACCACAGATGCACACCTGTCGAGGAGGTAGGCTTCTTACTGCTCCCTGCCTCTGCCTGACTCGCGTCTTGGTCTCTGCTGTTCTGGTCAATGTACTTTTTGTACTGCCACGCGATACGTAGCTCTTGTTGGTCCTGTCCCCCTTGTGGCTGGCTGCTGCTGGCCTACACGAACCAGGGCAAAGCAAGGAGGAGTGCGGAGGGAGCAGTGGAACAACACTCAGGTGATCTGAGATGGATGGAAGAAGGCCGAGGCATGAACAAGGGCAAAAATTTCAGTGTTCTGATTTGGACGTTGAAAGGCCAAGGCTAATAATCTTCACAAATCAAGGCAGCATAAATTAATGTGGAGGCAGGATGCGTCAAAAAAAAAATCTGACATACACGTGTAAATTCTGGGCCTCCGGCCCAAAATGCCCCCCCCCCCTAACCCCCTTCCTGACCCCCCACACTAATAATAAGGGTGTCACTCTGCTCAGAGTTGGAGCAGCTATCTGCCTGCACAGTTCTCATGCCAGATAATGCAATACCTGACGAGCTATAGGGCAAAAACTGGTTTGCGCACGCTCTTGCACTGACCACTTGTTTAGTGCACAAATCCAGCCAAAACCTTTGCCAAATCACATTTTTACTTCAATCATGCAATCTATGCATAATGCAATGCGTAAATTGCAAAACTGGAATCAATTGCTGGTAATCTGCCTGAACACACCCCCGCGGCCTACTTGGGGACATTCCATGCATTTCTATGACCAGGCACCCTGACCCCCCCCTTTAATCAAATCACCCAACAAGGGTGCCATTCGACTGGGCTTAAGCTGAGGATTCCAAAAAATATATTAATATTGCGTGAAAGTGGCCCAGTAAAATTCTGGAGACCACCCCCCCCCCCGACCCCCTCAGAATCAACTCAATTATATACCAATCGATAGCTCTCGACGTCAGGACTCCGAATATGTAATTTATATTTCGATTGACACGTGTAGCCAAAAAGTTATGATCCTTGACGCCTCCTGGTGGAGGGGTAATTCATCGTGAGGTAAAAGATGAAAGCCACTGGATGGTCTGTGTATGGGTGGAATAACTCAAGGCTTGCGCGTAGCAAGACAAAATCGGCGACTTGCAAATTAGCGATTTTGGCAACCTGGATGGTTAGGCGTCTTGTTATAGAACAACATTAATCACAGGGAACTCCTTTGGATGTCTACCTGCATTATTTAGCCTGCACTGTTGCACCTTACTGCTGCTGCTGCTGCTGCTGCTGCTGGTGCAGTCACGGGTTGGGTCTAAAGTAGCTCAACAAAATGATCAATGCAGTACTTAGCCTGTGGTTGTGGCACCTTGCTGCTGCTGCTGGTGCGGTCATTAGGGTCCACCACTGCAGGCAGGAAAGCCTCAGGGCCCCCACTGGGATGGCCAGGGCTGATCCACAGAGCTTTCTGAAAAGAGCAAAACACGACTCATATTTTAGAGCATTGTTTTTCTGAGACTGAAGCCGTGCGTCAGAATTTCCAACATTGAAAATGAAAGCAATCCAGGGGATCTAGCTAAGGTGCACTTCCTTGACGCACGCCAATCCATTTCAGTGCAGTGCGTTTCTTTCATTTCAGAAAATTGGACAGCACGTCCAGATTGTAAAGCGAGGCTTAGCAATTGTCCTGTATTGCATCAATTGCACAAACAGAGGGTACTGTGGACAGCATAAGTCATTGGCGCGCGGGATCTGGTTCCACAAAGTCCACTGTGGACACGTAAGAAAAGGATCACAGCGAGTCGGAACGCGCACGCATGTTGCTACATACTTCCCAAACGCCTGGATCTGTACCTCAAACACAGACTTCTCCTCTTACAGCATGTGAGTGTGATGTACCAAAATTTGCGTGAGGCGTCGAGGCGTCAAGTGAGACTGTGCTATGACCAGGAAGCAAACATTCTCACCACAAGAAGCAAGCAACAACGAATGAGCAGGAGCACCCTTTGTCAATACCAGAGGTGAAATTGTTGGCACGTTGTGCTATAACAGGGAATGTATGCTCACCACGAGAAACAAACGAAGACAGATGACCGGAGCACCTTCTGTCAACACCAGTTCTGAAACTATTGGCGCGTTGTGCGTGCCTTGTCAAATATATTTGGGAACAGGGACCGTAATCAGAGAAGATTGAGCAGGGCTTTGATTAGGCCAAGTAAGATTCTTTCCTGCTAATTATAAACACACACAAACACATGACTCATTGCATTCCCTCCTTGTTTTTGCATTCGTAAATGAATAGAGCTTGCTTTTTGCCTCTTACCTGGCCAGTGGTGACAGCCTCGGCGAGGAAGTACTTCAGCACGTTCTTATGCTGCTCGGAGTACTTGTCCTGTGGTGTGCATGTGTGTGTACATGTGTTGTGTACGCGTGTGTTTGTATCTAAGTGATTGCGTAAGTGTGTTTTTGCATTTGCGTGTATGACATGTTGCCTTACAGCTGCCAAGCCTTGGAGAGAGGAATGGAAATTGGGCAGCTGTGTGTGCACTTCGGTGTCCTAAGCAGTGATGAAATGGACTTGGAAGAACTTAGAAGTGGTACCTCAAGCAGCAGCGTGACTGTTCCGAGGGGCAGTCCACCTCCTAGCAGGCGATCAAAATCCACGAGCCCCATGGACACCAAGGTCTGGCCATGCAACCCTGGCCTCGTTCCTGCATCTGCGTGTCACCAAGAAAGCGAGTCCGCTTGAATGGGTCGGAGATAAGCTCGGGGTCTGTGTTTGCTCCTGTCAATTGTGCTGCATGTGTGTGTGTGTGCGTGCGTGCGTGTGTGTGTGTGTGTGTGTGTACGAGTGTGTGTGTATGAACGAGTGTGTGTGTGTGTGTGTGTGTGTGTTTTATGAGTATGGGAGTGTGTGCACTTGCATGCGTGCGTACGCGTGAGTGTGTTTGTGTGTGTGTGTTCGCTCGTGCGTGTGTGTGTGTGTGTGTGTGTGTGTGTGTGTGTGTCTGTGTGTGTGTGTGTGTGTGTGTGTGTGTGCGCGCGCACGCTCTTGTCACGCATGCATGCGAATGTGATTCTTGCCTTGAACCCTTGCATGTCCCTTTTTGACAAAGCTTCCTTTCATCCTTCAAGTCAAGTGCTGAACCAAACCGAGAAAAAAAGGCGAAGAGAGCAGGCTGTTGGTGGTAATTACAGTAGTTTTGATATTAACATGAAATTATAACAAAAACAAAAGTAGAACTTGTTGGGCTTTGGTTAGAAGTGCCAAAATGCTGAAAGTAGCCGATGGTAGGTCTGAAGAGTTGTAGCACAACCCCCCTTGCTAGGCAAGAGCCTAAGCAAAGTAAATGACAGCCGACAACGGAACCAGGCATATGACAAGCTTCTTGATGATGATGATGATGATGATGATTGCGCATTCAAGCCAGCCGGAACATACAGAACACCATTATGAAATACAGAACACCTTATATAATCAAAAGTATGCGGTATTGTTCAAACTCTCAAGAAGTCAAACTTGCCCCCTCTGCTCACAAGTAGACAGTGCCCTGCACATCCTTTCTGGGTGCCAACACACGCAAATAAGGAACGTGATCACTGAAAGACACAACTCAGCATGCTGCATGATCTTAAAGGCTATCAGCACAACAGGTTTGTTAGGATCATGCATTGTCTCCAAAGATATAGGCAGCAACGAACGGATGACCATGCAAAATCTCCAGATTCCTGAAACAGCTGAAAGTGGAATTGTTCCCAAATGGCTCTTCCCACCCCGCTTCCCAGCAATAAAGACAGATTCACCTCCAGCCGTCCAGATTTTGTGCTGGACTCCCATTGCTGCGAAAACACAAAAACAACAAACTAATGTAGGGGGGTGGGTTCTTCGAAGTGGCAGGGAGCAATTGAGGGAGACTGGGAGCACCTCAGCAGCACCGCCAGCCACTAGTACAGCCACCAACCCCAGACAGCACCGACCTAAAGATCTCAGCAAACCTCGGCGTGACATTCACCTTTTTTTTTTGGTGGGGGTTGTTACACGGTCCTCAGCAAGGGCCTGACAGAATGAAGGAAAAAAAACCTATAAGACTGGGAAAAGGAGCCTCCTGCCTAAACAGAAAAACCCTCCTTGAAAAAACCACAGTCTGAGAAATTGGCCCACGCTCGCAAGAGCACAAGCTAAGAGTGTGTCTGAAGAACAGACAGAAAAAGGCCTAACCTTATAAGTTGGAG
>Ga0307963_1004481_pt1 | contig 11101 bp, 13 predicted proteins | sample OrgLakmetagen594_FD_201829 | JGI IMG/M metagenome (GOLD analysis project Ga0307963, IMG submission 201829) | Saline water microbial communities from Organic Lake, Antarctica - #594 | ecosystem: Environmental > Aquatic > Non-marine Saline and Alkaline > Saline | place: Antarctica: Organic Lake...
CTGTCTTCTATCACGTTCTCTTTTATCAATGAGCACACCATGGTCAAGCAGCCTACACCCAGACTGCCACAAAATACAGCACACCCCTTCAGCTTGCAGTGAACTCAATCAAGCCCACTCCTTTCCTTCCGCTGCTTAGTGTCCCACCTTTGAGATGTTTGAGCACACCATTATCAGACGGCATGCGCTGGTGTACTTCTCCATAGTTCGCCGCAATGACTGCTGCGCTTCTCTGCTTAGGCGGTCTACTTCGTTCAGCACCAGCACCTTGAAGCCTTTCTGGCCTGAAGAGGCAGTCAGCACAAGGGGTGGGTATAGTGAAAACATCGTCAAGCATCTTTTGCATGCTTGTGCAAGCATTCTTAACCTTACTGGCCTGAAGAGGCAGTCATCACAAGGGGTGGATATAGTGAAAATATCGTCAAGCATCTTATGTAAGCTTGTGCAAGCATTTTTAACCTTACTGGCCTGAAGAGGCAGTCAGCACATGGGATGATAGTAGTGGGGGTAAATCATCGTGCATCTTATGCTTCCCTGTGAGCGCTTCTAAGCCTGACTGGCCTGAAGAGGCAGTCAATACATGGGATGGCAGTAGTGATAATCAAGGGTTGGCCAGAACCGTACGTTTATGCCGTATATGACCGTATATTTGATGAAATCGCTGCCAAGAATACTGTATATACACCATATATACATACATATATATTTATATATGGTTCTGTCCAACCCTAAGAAATCTGTCCAACCCTAAGAAATATCGTCAAGCATCTTATGCTTGTGTGAGCACTCTTAAGCATTTCTGGCCTGAAGAGGCACGTGAAAAACATGAGATAGCCGTGATGTTGTTGCTTGCAATTACGCATGCTTGTGTGAGTATTCCTTAGCCGTTAGCCTGGAGGCAGGTTAACAAACAAGGGACAAGCTTGATGGGGTAAGAAAGTCTTGCGAGCACCCAGAAGCAGCGATTTGAGTAGCGGCTTTGTGTTCTGCATGCTCTGCAATGTGCGGCCTTTGAAACACAACTAAGCACTTTTTTGTCTGAAGGTGCATGAACACAGGGCAGCAGTCATGTGGTGTGTGTGTTCTTGTGTGTGTGTGTTCTTGTGTGTGTGTATGTGTGTGTGTGCGTGTTGTCCTTGCATTGTAAGTGCACATCTTCAGGAGAATTTGAGGGACGAAAGATGTAGGGTAGAGCCCAGTGTTGTGCACCTGACGCTTGACGGCGTCAATGGTAAAGAACGCCGACGGCGTAATTTATTGACGGTTAAAATAGTAGATTACGCCGTCAATCGTCAGATTTTAGTGACGGTAACGCCGTTATTTACGGTGCCATTTTTGAATGACGCCGTATGTGCACAACACTGGTAGAGCCTCGTATGCCTTGCAACATGGTCAGAGGAGTGGCTTCACCAGAGATTGAGACGGACATTGAATAGCTTTGTCATGGATTGGGTGGCTTTAGCTTACACAGAGACAAAGCTTGAGCAATGTCGCCAGAGAAGCAGACTGGCCCTAGTATGGAAGTAAGAACGATGTAGGGATACATATTGAGGAGTGAGCTCACTTGTGTTCTGCATATATCAATGTCTGAGTGAAATGCCAGTGCGGTTCGTCAGTTGCTCTCATTATATGTTCCTTTGGCCGACATTTCCGGCCTCCTTAATAACTGCAGTGTAACATCAAATACCAGTGATTCGGTCTCCGTCTCCCACAGTTTGGTCAGGTGTGTGTGTTTGTGTGTGCGTGTGTGTGTGTGTGTGTGTGTGTGTGTAGGCTAAGCACAGCAATGAATGCCAGGAAAGCTTTTAACCCGTGCAGAGGGCTGCTCTCTTACACGCTACAGAAGAGAAGGCACTGCGTGATTTTTGCAGCTCACCACTCCAACAGTCCTAACGTAAAGCAGGACAATGTGCGTGACATCAGTAGACGCAAGGGGTGAAACCCGGAGCGGGTGATGGTAAACAGTAAACAACTGGGGCAAATACCACCTCAAAAGTTCGACCTATAGATAGGATGCGCCAGGACGTATGACTAGGGTTGGCCAGAACCGTAAAAATACGTATATATACACCGTATATTTGGTGGTTTTTAAGCCAAAAATACCGTACGTACACCTTATATTTATGGTTCTGGCCAACACTACGTGTGCCGTATGTTACTGCGATTGTGACTGTCTCGTTCATAAGAACTGCACGTGACTGTGTCGTTAAAATACAGTGCAAACAACTTTATTATTGATATTTATTGTACCTCCGCATGTGAATGAATCGCGCATACACACACTGTGACTGCCTATTCTGAGATATCCCTGCCAGGCATTTTATGTAATAGGCTCTGGCCAGCACTGCTTACAACATATAACATTCATTGCAACCACTTCTATCCCCATCAAAATAACACACATTTTGACATGTGCATGAACCAGCAAAAGATGGAGCCCACCTTGGATGTCGACTGGTTTGCTTCTGGCCATTTCCTTGATGATCTCCTGCGCGGCAACATGGGAAATACGTAGGGTTGGCCAGAACCATATATATACGGTGTACATACGGTATATTTGGCTTGAAATCACCAAATATACGGTGTATATATACGTATGTATACCCTTCTGGCCAACCCAAGAAATACGCTTTTTGAACTCCCAGCAACCCTTAAACAGTGAACAAGCTTGCTTCTTTCCTTGACGATTTCCTGCACGGTTTCATGACAGTGTGCTTTTTGAAACACCCAGTAGCCCTTGCACGGTTTCGTGATATTGTGCTTTTTGAAACACCCAGTAACCCTTGCACGGTTTCATAATATTGTGCTTTTTGAAACACCCAGTAACCCTTGCATGCTGACTGCCTCACTTCCTTCCTTGCATCGCAACATGGCGTTGCGCCTTTTGAGCACCCACTCAACCTTCACAGCCAATAAGCTTGGTACAGGAGCAGCACATCAGATAACAACTAGCACACGTCACCTCTAAACAAACCCACGGCACGTAACCCAAGGAACACACACACTCGTGCAATTTGCATGACTGCCAGTTGGCCAGGAAGACTATGTTACAGGGTTGGCCAGAACCGTATATGTACAACGTATATGACCGTATATTGGGAGATTTCCCTGCCGAAAATACCGTATATTTACCGTACTTGGTATATATATATATTTGTTTCTGGCCAACCCTAACTATGTAACAAGATGCACCAAGCTGTGTAACAAATAAGTAGGGTTGGCCAGAACCATATATATACGGTGTACATACGGTCTATATGGCTTGGAAATCACCAAAAATACAGTGTATAGGTATATACGTATTTATATGGCTCTGGCCAACCCTACAAATAAGGGACAAAAGGCACGCAGCAATCCAGGCAATAGCACTTTCCTAAAGCTCAACCTAAACAAACGTCAAAATAAAGTACAGGTCACTCCAGCTCGTGTGCTGCCTTTCTGGTCAATCGAGTTCCTCCGCAATTATTTCCACCAAGACGACTAACTACTACTACTACGAGTAACCTTGACTACTACCTTGACTACTACTACTACTAACTTCTACTACGACTAACCTTGAAGTCCACCTGCTTTAACAAAGCCCCAAAACTGGCACCCATTGCAATGCGCACGAGTACATGTCTATAGGTTGGCCATGTATGTATACGGTGTGTATCCAACATCTTCAGCGCAGGAGATGCTTCATACACCATCGGTCAATGCGGTGTATGTGTGTGTGTGTGTGTGAGTGTGTGTGTGTGTGAGTGTGTGTGTGTGTGTTATACGGTCCTGGCCGACCCTACACGAGAGCAAGCATGCATGAGCACAACTGCATGAACGCATGCACATAGGAGCAAGAACAGGAGACTGCCTGATTGCGAGCAGTGTGCCACAAAGTAAAAGCAAAGATTTGCTTCGTACAACTTAATTAACCTACTCATAGCCTTGTCGCACTGTGACAATCGATTACGTAGAGATACACGTGTACTTCCATAAAACATATTTGAAAAGAAGCTACTTTTCAGCCCCACTCGTAACACAAGCAAATATTAACTTTGGTGGAGGGTTAAAATCACATTCGCCCCTTCACAGCCCTGCCCATCAAACTCTTGAAGGGCACCCACACTTTCAGGCACACTTGCTAAACGCTCATTCGAGGTTACTTAAGCTTGAAGCACCCGCAAGGTAAACAGAAATATACGCAGGCAGTGAAAAACAATCCCCACAACAAATAAGGAAAAGGAGCCGCGTTGAATACCCGCAACCCCATCTTGCACCCTTAATCTTGCATTCATAAATTACAGCCCCATCTCCATCTTAAACCCATAACCTTTAGAGTGCACTTACTGATTTTGAACCTGCAACACCCGAAATCCTCTCTTTGAACGGTAGAAAGGTCGGAGAACTTTAAGCGGTGCTGAACAAGGCGACTTTGCTCAACCGGGTGAACCAGCAGTGCGTACACCAACTGCACGCCCCAATCCTGGTTTCTATAGACCCCTCTCCTCCATTCGGTTCAACCAGACTGTCTGTTGTGATGTTGGAGCTGGACAACCAAAGTGGCTTGCACTGCTCCTTGTTTTGTTGTAAGGAGTCGATGTTGCGCTCGTGCGTGGAGGTCACGCTAGCTGCTGGCTTCCTATGTCCCCTTATTTCCCTGCCGGTTGGGCTCTTTTATGAAACCAGCCTTACTATTACAACAGTAAGCCTCGCTGCCTGCCATTCCTTGTGTTCATTCGTACCTGCACTACGTATCGGTCATTGTAGCCCACGTCGCTGGGGTTCATCTCCAGGTGGTAGTTGGAGCTAAGGGTGGTGAGCTCCACCTCTATTTTCCTGCTGGGCAGCTGGATGGTCCACGGCTTGGATTCCACTTTGACCTGTGTGCATCAGATAGACAGACGCACACATAGATGGTATGACGTACCATTATCATATATATATATACCTGTATAGGTTGGTGCGCATTATTGTTCACTTGTTGCTTGAATCACGCTTTGGCAATGTGTGTGTCAAAAGCAGATGACATAAGCCTTGTGCTACCATCTGCATCTTAATGCAAAATACAAGTAGCGTGTGGGACAAACATTTTGCAGCGGCAGGTAAAAGAGATCCCTTGATTAAGTTTTCAATCTGGGCAGCGTGCTAGTCTGGAGACTGCTACAATTCTGAAGATGGCACTGAATATTATATTCAAGCATGGTCCCTCCCACGTGTCAGGTAACACACACAGAAACAGATACACACATATAAACACATGTACCATGCTCTTGTTTGCACCCACACACTACGACAGACAGACTAAAAACCCACCTTCTCAACACCTGGCCCGTACAAGCGCCGCAGCAGTGCCATGACAGTCGTCTTCTTGCCGGCACCCGGAGGTCCATACACAAGGGTGTGTGGGGTATCTCCCGAGGCTATCTGTCAAGCGAGGGCAAAGATCAAGGTTTAAATGCACACGTGTATACATGCGTTCGCCTGCTCCCTCTTTTTCCCTGAGGGGCAGTGCAGCCCAGGCAGCGACTCACCAGCTTGTCCAGGTTATCTGCTATGTCCTTGTGCACCACAAACTTGTCAAAGGTGACCGGCCGATACTGCGCGCAGGCAGGCAAGAGGAAATCATTGCTCCCTCCATTACGTCCTACATTGCATCAAGAGACCAGCAGGACCAGTTAGTGCGATTTCGCATGCCCTTGCCTTGTCCACCCAGAGCATGGCGGAGACCCAGAGGGAGTTGCAACAACAGCTGGATTCAAAAAGTTGTTTTTGAAAGCGAAGCAATTGATTACGATTCTTAAAAATAAATGTTACCTAGTTGGCTGTGAAATGTGATCAGCAGAAAAAATTGCAATACTGAATTCACAATGGCCAGCTCTAGCCCTCTGCAAGCTGCCCTGCATGCACTGTACCACCATGAGGATGCCAGCGTGAAGAGCCAGGCTGGGAAATGGCTTGAGTCCTGGCAGCAGACCGTGGAGGCCTGGTCAACCTCAGATGCCGTGCTGCACGACCCCACTTCCAATGTGGAGGCACAATACTTTTGCTCACAAACCCTGCGGACCAAGGTGGGAACAATCATGGCGATGCACAGCCTGTAATTCTGGCACATGCGTGAATTGTGTGCTTGGCGTGTGTGTTTGGCACGCACGTGTGTGTGTGTGTGTGTGTGTGTGTGTGTGTTTAAGTGTGTGTAAGTGTGTGTGTGTAGGTGTGTGTGTGTGTGTAGTGTGTGTGTTTATGCGCGTGTGCACGTGCACATGCATATCGTATGTGTGTATGCGTGCGTGCGCACCCTTCTTATTGCTGATGACATCGTTCACGAGCAATTCCTTAAACATAGCCTCTACCCTCATGGTACAACCTATCACCAGTATGCATATCAGGTCCCACCTTCATAAACACCCCAAGCTCACCCTTCCACACTTATGCACGTACACACACACACACACACACACACACAAACATGCATACATGAACACGTGCGTGTGTACACACAAATACACACATAAACTAGCACTTAAACACACATGACGTTACGCCAATTCACAGGTCCAGCGCGACTTTGAAGAGCTGCCAGAATCGGCAGTGCCCAATCTCAGGGACAGCCTGCTAACCCTGCTTCTGAAATACGCAAAGTAAGTCTGTGCTACTATGCGGGATGAGCTAGCAGAACCTTGGCAAGGCCCCTCTTTCTTTTTGAAGGATGCAGTTTGGTCCTTCCCTGAGCACGCACACGCACACATACACAAATTTGATTGTGCACTCACAGAAGTGCACATACGCGCAAGTGAAAGCACACATTCTAGTGTAAGGAGTCTGGCATGCGCTGTGCTGCTGCAACACGTGCTCCTGAGTGCGTGCTTCATGTGTGCATGTATATGTGCGCGACTCCTCTGACTAGCTTGCCAATCACCCTTAATTTTTGCATGCTTCTTTGCACTGACTCACTCAAAACTGCAGCGGAGCAGCTGTGCCTTGCCATCATGGCGCTGACCGTGCAGGTGCCTTACTTCCGAACACAACATCTCACACATGTACACACGTGCGTAGAGGGACTTCAGCGGTGCGGCGCCAGCCTGCGCCTTGCCACCATTGCGCTTACCGTGCATTGTGTGCGTGGCTCCCTTTCACACACAACACCTCACACACGTGCACAGGGGGACTTCAGCGGTGCTGCGCCAGCTGCGCCTTGCCACCATTGCGCTTTCCGTGCATTGTGCGCGTGGCTCACTTTCACACACAACACCTCACACGTGTGCACAGAGGGACCTCAGCGGTGCGGCGCCAGCTGTGCCTTGCCATCATTGCGCTGACTGTGCACGTACCTGCTCAGAACTGGGGTGAAGGGGAGCCCATTATGTGGCTGGCCTCCCGCATACTACGCCAGCCGCCTGATCTAGCGCTTCCTTGCCTACTGGAGCTACTGACTCTGATGCCCCAGGTTGGTGCCAAGTTAGGAGCGTTTTGCCTCCCTTGGGTGATGGTAGGGTAGGCCTCACTTGGGTGATGGTAGGGTAGGCCTCACTTGGTCTTGCGTCCCAGGTTGGTGCCAAGTTAGGAGCGTTTTGCTTCCCTTGGGTGATGGTAGGGTAGGCCTCACTTAATCTTGCGCCCCAGGTTGGTGCCCAGTGAGGAGCGTTGTGCCTCCCTTGCGTGATGGTAGGGTAGGCCTCACTTGGTCTTGCCTCCTGGAGCTGCTGACCCAGGCACCCCAGATGGCTTGAAGTTTTTTTACTCTGTGAGTGTCATTGTGTATTTTCATGCATGGGTGTCGAGTTTTGGTGCGTGGCCTGTGGTTGCTTAGCAGCTTGTGTTGGAGCAGCTGGCTCTGATGCCCCTCCCCTGGCTGGGTTGGCAGGCTAATAAGATATAAATCATGTTAACCTCGTAATACCTGAGGCTTGTCGTGCCGTGGGGCCAGCCATCTGATGACAACCGCGGCTCCCGTGCCATTGTTTCCTCCAGGGCTCCAAGGCTTATCCATATTGTCTGTTACAACATCACATGATACATTTTGATTATTGGGCCCTGCCGTGATCCCAGATTTTACTGCTGTAGGTAACGAGGTGGCGAAAGCACTTTCGACCACTCCCCACATTTATTAAGGAGACGAAGCCAGTCGTTGTTAGCAGCTGCACTGTTATTGGTGCTGTCCTAGGTCAAGGCCTCTAACTTTATGGTGCAACAAACGGCGGCAATCATGCAATCTGTCCCAGGTCAAGGCCTCTAATCCTCTGTCCTAGGTCAAGGCCTCTAATTCTCTGTCCTAGGTCAAGGCCTCTAAATTTCTGTCCTAGGTCAAGGCCTCTAATTTTCTGTCCTAGGTCAAGGCCTCTAATTCTCTGTCCTAGGTCAAGGCCTCTAATTTTCTGTCCTAGGTCAAGGCCTCTAAATTTCTGTCCTAGGTCAAGGCCTCTAACTTTCTGTCCTAGGTCAAGGCCTCTAAATTTCTGTCCTAGGTCAAGGCCTCTAACTTTCTGGTGTAACAAACGGCGGCATGGGTGTGACGATTACGATGACAAGCTATGACAAAGCTCCAGCAAGGAAATGATTTCGGGCAGGCAGAGCCTTAAGCATCTTTGAGAAATCAAATTTAACGCGTGCTTGTGGAATTGAGCACCGTTTGAAGCATTCGAATTAAAGATGTTGTTTTCATGCCGGAAAAGGAGAGCTCATTCCTTAAATAAAAATGTTGCACCTGAAGTTGGCCAGAACCGTAAGTACACAACGTATATGACAAAATATTCAGTGATCTCCCTGTCACATATACCGTATATACGTATATACACTATAAATATTGTACAAATATGGTTCTGGCCAACCCTGGATACACTTCGACAGGTGCATACACATTTTGTGCCACTCACTCAAGCACACGTCTACATGCCTGTCGTTTTCCATGATAGCTTCAATCCATGCCTGCATGCACAGACACAAATGCGCATTCATATGTACACGCAAGCACTTGCATGCGCATTAATATGTACACGCACGCACTTGCATGCGCATTAATATGTACACGCACGCACATGCATGCGCATCAATATGTACACGCAAGCACTTAATATGTACACGCACGCACTTACAATGTACACGCACCTGAGTGAGCAGACCACGATTGCCTGCCTGTTGTGTGCATGTATGCAGGAGGTCAACAACTTCAAGTACGCAGTCCGGCCAGAGAGGCGGCGTCAGCACGCCCTGGAGCTCACCTCCGCCACCGCGCATGCCATCAACCTGCTTACCACGTAAGTTTAAGCCAGGCTGTTTTTTGCTTCTTCTTTGCCTTTTCTGTTGCTGACCTCCGCCACCGCACGTGCCATCAACCTGATTTCCACGCGCGTTTAGGTTAGGCAGTTTTTTGCTTTTTTCTTTGTCTTTTCTGTTGCTGACCTCCGCCACCACACGTGCCATCAACTTAATTACCACGTGAATCCAAGGCAGCGCAGAGTCCAGGCTGTCTTTTGCTTTGTTCTTTGCCTTCTCTGTTGCTGACCTCCACCGACCCACACTGTCAATGCCGTCGAAACCCACGCCCATGCCCACACAAACACACGCACACACACACGCACACATGCACACAGCTGCCCCAGGGCTTTATGCTTTTTCCGGTGTAGGGCTACCCTTTAGCAAAAAGGCCCCCACGTATCTATGACTTTGGAACTGACGACGATTGTGTTCCTGTGCAGGTGCCTGTCCCAGCCCTTAGATGCGCGCACCCGTCCTGCAGTACTCGAGGCGTTTGGGGGCTGGCTGCGTTTGAGTGAGGGCGCTGCGTTGGGGCCCGACGGTTCCAGTCTGCCATCGCACCCATTGGTACGTCTGCTGCTCCTTTTTTTCTGCAACCAAGCAGCATATGAGCAGGGCCCAGATTGGTCCCATTATGGTCAAGTTGAAAGTGAGCGAGGGCGCTGTGCAAGCGCTTCGCACCGTCGCTTGCTTGTGCTCGTAATCCTTACAGATTGCTGCAAGCAATTGATAACACCCTTAGTTCATTCTGACATTGACGGCTCAACATCAACATTTTGATCCATGCATAACAGGGGCACGAAATGCTGGTACACCCTTTGTTCATTCTGACATTGACGGCTCAACATCAGCATTCAGACCAACAAATAACACAGGCGCAAAATGCTGGAACGTCAGTATCTGCACGCCGGGCAATCAGCAGGAGTACAAGCCAGCCCACGAGCACGCGGCAGAGGCCTCTTTTTTACTTTTTGCATGCCTAATCCTGCACATCTTCACAGGTAGAATTCATTCTGTCAGTGTTTGCAGGTGGCAGAGGCACTGGCTGGCCTGTGAGCGGCAGTGGCCTCTTCTCAACTATTTACATGCTTGCTTCTGTACAATGTGACAGGTAGAACTCGTTCTGTCTGTGTTTGCAGGTGTCAGAGGCTCTGGCTGGCCTGCGAGCACGAGGCAGTGATCCCACCTTTCACGCTGCAGTGGAGGCTGTGTGTGAGCTGGTGTGGTGCACAGTGGACCCTCAGACCAACCACATTGATGCCAACATGATGCCTCTCATACAGGTGACACGTCTGTCTGTCTGTGTTTGTAGTTAAAGTGTGTGTGATTGTGCATGTGTGTAAGTGTTTATGGTGCACAGTGGACCCTCAGACCAACCACATTGATGCCAACATGATGCCTCTCATACAGGTGACACGTCTGTCTGTCTGTGTTTGTAGTTAAAGTGTGTGTGATTGTGCATGTGTGTAAGTGTTTATGGTGCAGTGGACCCTCAGACCAACCACATTGATGCCAACATGATGCCTCTCATACAGGTGACACGTCTGTCTGTCTGTGTGTGTAGTTCAAGTGTGAGTGTGTGTGTGAGTGTTCATGGTGCACAGTGGACCCTCAGACCAACCACATTGATGCCAACATGATGCCTCTCATACAGGTGACACATCTGTGTGTGTGTAGTTTAAGTGTGTGTGTGAGTGTGCGTGTGTGTGTGAGTGTTCATGGTGCACAGTGGACCCTCAGACCAACCACATTGATGCCAACATGATGCCTCTCATACAGGTGACACGTCTGTCTGTCTGTGTTTGAAGTTAAAGTGTGTGATTGTGCATGTGTGTAAGTGTTTATGGTGCACAGTGGACCCTCAGACCAA
>Ga0307963_1004483_pt1 | contig 11098 bp, 12 predicted proteins | sample OrgLakmetagen594_FD_201829 | JGI IMG/M metagenome (GOLD analysis project Ga0307963, IMG submission 201829) | Saline water microbial communities from Organic Lake, Antarctica - #594 | ecosystem: Environmental > Aquatic > Non-marine Saline and Alkaline > Saline | place: Antarctica: Organic Lake...
TGCTGGCAGTCTTGAAAGCTTGAAGTGCACACCCTTGCGGCGCTCAACCTGCTCACAGGAAGGGAAGTTGGTGTGTATGAACTGTAAGGAGGAGGGTCAGTGTTATCAGGGAGGGCGATCAGGGAGGACACACCATGCTGGCAGTCTTTAGAGCTTGAAGTGCACACCCTTGCTGCGCTCAACTTGTGCACAGGAAGGGAAGCTGGTGTGTATGAACTGTAAGGAGGAGGGTCAGTGTTGATCTGGGAGGGCGATCTGACAGGATGGTGTGTTATGCTGTGACTGGTGGTATTGTAGCAAATTAAAACCATCAAGTCGCTAAACTTGGTGACGTGAATTGCTTAGAGGAAAACCCACGCCCTTGCTGCACTTCATCAGTGCAGGGAGGATGCTGAGTGCTTCATCAGTGCTGGGAGGATGCCAGTGCTTCATCAGTGCAGGAAAAATGCAGAGTGCTTCATCAGTGCAGGGAGGATGCCGAGTGCTTCATCAGTGCAGGGAGGATGCCGAGTGCTTCATCAGTGCAGGGAGGATGCAGAGTGTTTCATCAGTGTAGGGAGGATGCTGCGTGTTTCATCAGTGCAGGGAGGATGCAGAGTGCTTCATCAGTGCAGGGAGGATGCTGAGTGTTTCATCAGTGTAGGGAGGATGCTGCGTGTTTCATGAGTGCAGGGAGGATGCAGAGTGCTTCATCAGTGCAGGGAGGATGCTGAGTGTTTCATGAGTGCAGGGAGGATGCTGAGTGTTTCATGAGTGCAGGGAGGATGCTGAGTGCTTCATCAGTGCAGGGAGGATGCCAGTGCTTTATCAGTGCAGGGAGGATGCTGAGTGCTTCATCAGTGCAGGGAGGATGCCAGTGATTTATCAGTGAAGGGAGGATGCAGAGTGTTTCTTTGTGAGTGTACATTCATTATGGAAAGCACACGCGTGCTTACCTGTACGCATATCTAAGTTCATACCGGGTTGGCCAGAACCATATATATACGGTGCAAATACTGGATTTTTTGCAGGTAAATCACCAAATAGACATTTACGGTGTATACATACGGTCCTGGCCAACCCGTTTCATACCGGAAGCCTGCCAGGAGCGCACACTCTCTTGCTTTCAAAAAACGCTCCCGATCATTGCCCACGTACTTGCATGAGCTATTTGTTCATTCAAGGTTGTACTGCTTATGCAAATATGTGTGTATGCTTGTATGTTGCTGTTGTTGTTGTTGTGTGTGTGTGCGTGTGTGTGTATGTGTGTGTATTGTGTTGGTTGTGTGTGCTTGATAAGGGGACAGAGAGGGTCCAAATCAGAGGAACATAGGAGCACATGCCGCCCTGCTTGTTTTTTACACAGCTAGTGCAATCTTGTTTAAACACAAGCTTTTAATGCAGCCCAAAAATACACCTTGAACGTGGGGGCGAAGAGAGGGTCCATCTCAGAGAAACGTAGGAGCGCATGCCGCCCCGCTTGTTCTTTACACAGCTGGTGCTATCTTGTTTAAACACAAGCTTTTAATGCAGGCCTAAATTGCACCTCGAACGTGGGGGCGAAGAGAGGGTCCATCTCAGAGAAACGTAGGAGCGCACGCCGCCCTGCTTGTTCTTTACGCAGCTGGTGCAATCTTGTTTAAACACAAGCTTTTCATGCAGCCCAAAAATACACCTTGAACGTGGGGGCGAAGAGAGGGTCCATCTCAGAGAAACGTAGGAGCGCACGCCCCCCTGCTTGCTCCTTACGCAGTTGGTCGGTTTCCAGGAGTTGGGACCACCTGTGGCGTTGGTTTGGGTGTTGCATTGGTTTGGTTTTTTTGGTGTGGCATGGGTTGAGGTGGTATGGGTGTGGTTTTGGTTTGAAAATGGCATGGGTTTGGGTGCTTTAGTGCGGCATTGGTATGGGTGTGGTTTGGGTGTGGTATTGGTTTAGGAGGTTTGGTGTGGCATGCGTTCAGGTGGTATGGGTGTGGTATTGGTTTGGGTGTTTTGGTGTGGCATGCGTTGAGGTGGTATGGGTGTGGCATACATTGGGTGGAGCCACCTGCGGCATTGGTTTGTATGTGGCATTGGTTTGGGTGTTTTAGTGCGGCATGGGTTTGGGTGGTTCGGTGAGGCATTGGTTTGGGTGGTTCAATGTGGCATGGGTTTGGGTGGTATGGGTGTGGTATGGGTGTGGTATTGGTTTAGGAAGTTTGGTGTGGCATGCGTTGAGGTGGTATGAATTTGGCATACGTTGGGTGGAGCCACCTGCGGCATTGATTTGTATGTGGCATTGGTTTAGTTGTTTTAGTGTGGTATTAGTTTGAGTGTTTTGGAGTGTAATGGGTTGAGGTGGTATGGGTGTGGCATACGTTGGGTGGAGCCACCTGCGGCATTGGTTTGTATGTGGCATTGGTTTGGGTGTTTTAGTGCGGCATGGGTTTGGGTGTTTTAGTGCGGCATTGGATTGGGTGGTTCGGTGTGGCATGGGTTGGGTGGTATGGGTGTGGTGTGGGTGTGGTATTGGTTTAGGAGGTTTGGTGTGGCATGCGTTGAGGTGGTATGGGTGTGGTGTTGGTTTGAGTGTTTTGGTGTGGCATGGGTTGAGGTGGAGCCACCTGCGGCATTGGTTTGGGTGTTTTAGTGCGGCATGGGTTTGGGTGGTTCGGTGAGGCTTTGGTTTGGGTGGTTTGGGTGTGGCATTGGTTTAGATGTACACTATTATGACACTTGTAAGGGTTGGCCAGAACGGCACACACAGTATATGACCGTGCACACACACAGGCACACAAACACACACACACACACACACACACACACACACACGCAGGACATGACCGTGTATGCACCGCACCGTAAATACGTACACACTCGGTCATGTCCTGTGTGTGTGTTTGTACGTGATGCGTTGGCCAGCCCTTGACACCATTGACACTATTGACACCATTGACACTATTGACACCATTGACACCATTGACACTATTGACACCATTGACACTATTGACACTATTGACACCATTGACACTATTGACACTATTGACACCATCGACACTATTGACACCATTGACACTATTGACACCATTGACACTGTTGACACCATTGACGTGATAACGATACACTCATTCAACAGTAATGCATTTTCAATACATTGTGTGCTTGCAGCTGATTGGTGTCCAGCGCTCAAAACCAGCCGTGGCATGCATTTGGATGAGCATCACTCAACCAAGCGTGCGTCACACATTGTGTGCTTGCAGCTGATTGGTGTCCAGCGCTCAAAACCAGCCGTGGCATGCACTTGGATGAGCATCACTAAGGCGAGCAAATCTCACAGGCACCATTGAAGCATCTTTTGTAGGGTTGGCCAAAACTGTATACATACACCGTATGTGACCGTATATTTGGTGATTTCCCTGCCAAAAATACCTTATATACATTGTATATATATGCAATTCGAGCCAACCCTATATATTTGGTGTACATGTCCATGGTATTACGGATCCCCCTCCACACCAATCCCCCTCCCCCCTCCCCCCCTCTAACCAAACACACACACATAGGTACCTGCACAAACACACACACGCACACACACACACAGGTACCTGCACAAACACACATGAACACTCACTCACCTGCCCGTGTGAATGTCTGTGACCAGCGGGGCATGCTTGGCTAGTCGGTGTGTGTCTTTAACACATCCTGAATCCTAGCTTTACCCACACCTTCACCAACATGACACTCACCCCTCCCAACACACACACACAAACACATGCACACACAAACAAACACAAACATCTGAACACTCACACACCTGCCCGCATCTATGTCTGCGACCAGCAAGGCGTGCTCGGCAGCGGTGGGTGTCTTTGTGGGATTGCTGGCCTGAGATTTGTAGTCCAACCTGTTTGAGAGTTGCATGAAAGTAGAGCCACCTCATTTGGGACGCTGAAGCATAAGGAACAAGGGGTGCATGCACTTCCTTGCAAGCTTTAGGAGAGCAGACAAAAGGTATTGTACTGTAGGTTGTTGGGCCTGAGGCTTGTTGCCTGGCCTGTCTGAGAGGGTGAAAGAAACACACATGTACGCACCAACTCACTAGACACACACACATACACATACACATAAGCACACAAACACTTGCTCACAACACACACGCACGCACGCACACACACATACGCACACACACATGCTCACAACACACACGCACACACGCACACGCATGCACATACGCACGCACACATGCACACAAACAGCAATCTCAGTGCGGGCGAATCGAGCACAGGGGACGGTGGGTGCCATCACAATGCAATACAAACTGAAGAACAGCAGGAGGCGCCTGTATGTGTGCGAATGTGTGTGTGTGTAGTTGTCGTGGGTCTCATATTGAGGCACACCCGCAGAAAGGATGAGGCGTGTGTGTGTGTATGTGTGTGTGTGTATGTGTGTGTGCGTATGTGTGTGTGTGCGTGCTTGTGTGTGTGCTGAGTTTTCATGGGCCTTACATTAAGTACACGTAAAAGCTGAGGTGTTTGTGTGTGCGCGTTTGATTGTGTATGTGTGTGTTGAGTTGTTGCGGGCCTCACATTTTAACACATCGATGGCAAGCTTGGGCATGGACGAGGATGAGGCATACGTCAATATCATGCATTATTGCCAAAAAGATCACAGAGGTTGTTTGGTTCAATCATCAAGTTGATGGAATCATTGATACACATCACACACATCAAGTTCAGGCAGGTGTGTTTCAGGCAGCAATCACACTCCCACCGTTGATGGAGTTGGAGTGTGCAGAGCCTTTGTGGCGAAGTTAGAATAATACTCCCAACGTTGATTGAGTTGGAGTGTGGAGAGCCGTTAGAATAATGCTTGGAGTGTGAAGAGGCGTTGGAATAATACTCCAAACGTTGATGGAGTTGGAGTGTGGAGAGGCGTTATAATAATGCTTGGAGTGTGAAGAGGCGTTGAATAATACTCCAAACGTTGATGGAGTTGGAGTGTGGAGAGGCGTTATAATAATGCTTGGAGTGTGAAGAGGCGTTAGAATAATACTCCAAACGTTGATGGAGTTGGAGTGTGGAGAGCCGGTAAAAAAATGCTTGGAGTGTGTAGAGCCGTTAAAATAATACTCCAAACGTTGATGGAGTTGGAGTGTGGAGAGGCGTTATAATAATGCTTGGAGTGTGAAGAGGCGTTGGAATAATACTCCAAACGTTGATGGAGTTGGAGTGTGGAGAGGCGTTATAATAATGCTCGGAGTGTGAAGAGGCGTTAGAATAATACTCCAAACGTTGATGGAGTTGGAGTGTGGAGAGCCGTTAGAATAATGCTTGGATTGTGAAGAGCCGTTATAATAATACTCCAAACGTTGATGGAGTTGGAGTGTGGAGAGCCGTCAGAATAATGCTTGGAGTTTGAAGAGCCGTTATAATAATACTCCAAACGTTGATGGAGTTGGAGTGTGGAGAGCCGTTAGAATAATGCTTGGAGTGTGAAGAGCCGTTATAATAATACTCCAAACGTTGATGGAGTTGGAGTGTGGAGAGCCGGTAAAAAAATGCTTGGAGTGTGTAGAGCCGTTAAAATAATACTCCAAACGTTGATGGAGTTGGAGTGTGGAGAGCTGTCGTGGCGCAGTTATAGCTCCCTTATTTGTAGGGTTGGCCAAAACCATATATATACGGTGTATATACGGCATTTTTTGCAGGGATTTCATCAAATATACGGTCATATACGGCGAATATATACGGTTCTGGCCCACCTTACTTATTTGGGAAAGAAAAAGAAATGGGGAGGTGTCGCGTCGCCAAATTTAAAAGTGCACTCCTCTTGCATGCACTGGATCTTAGCAGATGATATTTCATCGTTTATAAATCAGATTTTTTTTCCATAAGGGCCCAACACCTTGTTTAACTGTGACATTCGTTGCAAGGAAAGGCCACGTCCTCTTGATCACCTGCAATTTGCGTCGTCCAAAAGGACAGGAAAAAAAATCTGCTTACCTGTAGTTCAGATCACCCATCCAAAACACGTGGTGGTAGTTGGTAAGAATGTCCATGTTCCGGCTACCCATCTTTATGCCTTTGACGAGGTCACTGTGTGAGAGGTGCAGGAAGCACCAGGTGTTTTAATGACAAGGTCGCTGTGTTAAAGATGTAGGAGGCCCCAGGTGTGCAAATAACGAGGTCGCTGTGTGTGAGAGATGCAGGAGGCACTATGTGTTTAAATAACGAGGTCGCTGTGTGAGAGATGCAGGAAGCACCAGGTGTTTTAATGACGAGGTCGCTGTGTGAAAGGTGCAGGAGGCACCAGGTGTTTAAATAACGAGGTCGCTGTGTGAAAGACGCAGGAGGCATTAGGTGTTTTAATGACGAGGTCGCTGTGTGAAAGGTGCAGGAGGCACTAGGTGTGCAAATAACGAGGTCGCTGTGTGTGAGAGATGCAGGAAGCATTAGGTGTGCAAATAACGAGGTCGCTGTGTGAGAGATGCAGGAAGCACCAGGTGTTTTAATGACGAGTTGCTGTGTGAAATATGCAGGAGGCACTAGGTGTTCAAATAACGAGGTCACTGTGTGAGAGGTGCAGGAAGCACTAGGTGTGCAAATAACGAGGTCGCTGTGTGAAAGATGCAGGAGGCACCAGGTGTTTTAATGACGAGGTTGCTGTGTGAAAGACGCAGGAAGCACCAGGTGTTTAAATAACAAGGTCGCTGTGTGAAAGATGCAGGAAGCATTAGGTGTGCAAATAACGAGGTCACTGTGTGAAAGGTGCAGGAAGCGTTAAGTGTGCAAATAACGAGGTCGCTGTGTGAAAGATGCAGGAAGCAGAGGCGTATATAAAGCATCAGGCATGCCAGGTCGTGTGCGATAAAGCCACCGGGGCGGCCACACTCTCGTTACTTGTACACAGCTGTGGCTATTAGATGCATGACCTAGCTCCTAGCTGCCCATCGTGATATCATGATGCCTTTGACGGTGCCACTTTATGTGGGTATGAGGCCCTAATATGTATGGGTGTGTGTGAAGTATACAGCAAAAAGGGTCGCACACGACAAGGGTGTGGGTGCGTGAAGTATGAAGCGAGAAGGGTTGCACACGACAAGGGTGTAAGTTGTGAGGGCGGACACCACTTGTGAGGGCGGCCACCATTTGTGAGGGCGGCCACCATTTGTGAGGGCAGCCACCACCAGACATTTGTGAGGGCAGCCACCACCAGACATTTGTGAGGGCGGCCACCATTTGTGAGGGCGGCCACCATTTGTGAGGGCAGCCACCATTTGTGAGGGCAGCCACCATTTGTGAGGGCGGCCACCATTTGTGAGGGCAGCCACCACCAGACATTTGTGAGGGCAGCCACCACCAGACATTTGTGAGGGCGGCCACCACTTGTGAGGGCAGCCACCACTTGTGAGGGCGACCACCATTTGTGAGGGCAGCCACCATTTGTGAGGGCGGCCACCATTTGTGAGGGCAGCCACCACCAGACATTTGTGAGGGCGGCCACCACCAGACATTTGTGAGGGCGGCCACCACCAGACATTTGTGAGGGCGGCCACCAGTTGTGAGGGCGGCCACCAGTTGTGAGGGCGGCCACCAGTTGTGAGGGCAGCCACCACTTGTGAGGGCAGCCACCATTTGTGAGGGCGGCCACCATTTGTGAGGGCAGCCACCACCAGACATCTGTGAGGGCGGCCACCACCAGACATCTGTGAGGGCGGCCACCACCACACATTTGTGAGGGCGGCCACCATTTGTGAGGGTGGCCACCACTTGTGAGGGCGGCCAACACCAGACATTTGTGAGGGCGGCCAACACCAGACATTTCCACTGTTGCCCAGTGCAAGCTGCCTGGTAGTGTGAATACTCGGCTGTCCAACGACAACATTTTTATTGATTGAATTATTTAATTGTTGGGACTTATAGGTTGAGTAGCCATTCCAGGTTGAATGCTTTTGTAATCCAAACTAAACTTACCTAAACTTAGCTGTCTAACGACAACACTTCTGTCTCAAACAAATGGTGGTCGCACACGACAAGGGTGTGGGTGCGTGAAGTATGAAGCGAGAAGGGTTGCACACGACAAGGGTGTAAGTTGTGAGGGCGGACACCACTTGTGAGGGCGGTCACCATTTGTGAGGGCGGCCACCATTTGTGAGGGCAGCCACCACCAGACATTTGTGAGGGCAGCCACCACCAGACATTTGTGAGGGCGGCCACCATTTGTGAGGGCGGCCACCATTTGTGAGGGCAGCCACCATTTGTGAGGGCAGCCACCATTTGTGAGGGCGGCCACCATTTGTGAGGGCAGCCACCACCAGACATTTGTGAGGGCAGCCACCACCAGACATTTGTGAGGGCGGCCACCACTTGTGAGGGCAGCCACCACTTGTGAGGGCGACCACCATTTGTGAGGGCAGCCACCATTTGTGAGGGCGGCCACCATTTGTGAGGGCAGCCACCACCAGACATTTGTGAGGGCGGCCACCACCAGACATTTGTGAGGGCGGCCACCACCAGACATTTGTGAGGGCGGCCACCAGTTGTGAGGGCGGCCACCAGTTGTGAGGGCGGCCACCAGTTGTGAGGGCAGCCACCACTTGTGAGGGCAGCCACCATTTGTGAGGGCGGCCACCATTTGTGAGGGCAGCCACCACCAGACATCTGTGAGGGCGGCCACCACCAGACATCTGTGAGGGCGGCCACCACCACACATTTGTGAGGGCGGCCACCATTTGTGAGGGTGGCCACCACTTGTGAGGGCGGCCAACACCAGACATTTGTGAGGGCGGCCAACACCAGACATTTCCACTGTTGCCGAGTGCAAGCTGCCTGGTAGTGTGAATACTCGGCTGTCCAACGACAACATTTTTATTGATTGAATTGTTTAATTGTTGGGACTTATAGGTTGAGTAGCCATTCCAGGTTGAATGCTTTTGTAATCCAAACTAAACTTACCTAAACTTAGCTGTCTAACGACAACACTTCTGTCCCCTTTGCTCGGCTTGGGGTGCTGTCACCTTTTATTACCATACACAGTACAGAATTGCCAATTGTCAATTAACAACACTCTGTATACCATAAACTCTTTATACCATACACTCAATAATCAACACTCTTTATACCATAGTTGAGCGCAAAAAACATGAACATGTCTGTCTCCATACCTTGCGCTTTGGTCATCTGTTCATACCATACAGCATAACGTTGTTGCCAATACCATACAGCAAAACACTGTTATCACACTGTTATCACACTGTCATCACACTGTCATCACACTGTAGTCACACTGTTATCACACTGTTGTCACACTGTTATCACACTGTTATCACACTGTTATCACACTGTCATCACACTTTTATCACACTGTCATCACACTGTAGTCACACTGTTATCACACTGTTGTCAAACTGTTATCACACTGTTATCACACTGTTATCACACTGTTATCACAAATTACTACAGAGTTGCAGCAAAGAAGCATCAGCAGCTACTGACAGGTCCCACCGCAAGCAACCTTTTCCTTCTTATAGAAGATTTACGAGAAAAACAGATGGCCTGCAGTGCCCTTCTAGGCTTGTCATTTTCACGAGGCCAAAGCTGTGCCCTGCACTTTCACTGCCGTATGTGTTAGCATCTATACACTAGCCTTACCATATATTCACGAGGCCAAAAATTTTACCTACAAAATTTATTGCTGTTAGCACCTGTAAATTGCACTGATGCGATAATGGCTATACTGACTATACATCATCTTAGCTTTGTGCCTTATAACAAACCACTTTGATGCAAACACACACACATGCACACATGCAACATACACAAACCTGTACTGCGAATTCCTTGACCGCGTTTTGTCTTGGTGGGCAGCCAAGTGGCAGTTGACGAAGCAGATCTCTGTATCCCATACCTGAGGAAGCAGTGCATATAATAGTTAACGAAGCAGATCTCTGTATCCCATACCTGAGGAAGCAGTGCACATAATAGTTGATGAAGCAGATCTCTGTATCCCATACCTGAGGAAGCAGTGCACATCATGAATCCAGTGTGTGTGTGTGTGTGTGTGTGTGTGTGTGTGTGTGTGTGTGTGTGTGTGTGTGTGTGTGTGTGTGTGTGTGTAATAGTGTGGTGGGTGCCGGGCGATTGTGAGGATAAAGACAGCCGTGCAAATGATAATGAGCAAGGATAACACACACAGACACAATTGCACAGACACAAATACACACACGCATACACACATACACACACGTGTACACACACATACGTGCACACACACAATTAAGGTCCACTCAAAACCAGAATTGGCCAGAACTGAATAAATATACATTGTGTAATTTGGCAATTTCCCTGCAAAAAATACCGTACATACACTGTATATGTATACCTACCTACTTGATTCTGATCAACCCTACCCAATGCACACCACAGAGTACATTTTTGCATACTCAAACGCTTCCGACCTTTACACAGTTTGGCAAGCAGACGTTAAGCATAAGCAGGGTCGTTTGAATGGCACTTTGGTTGTATTTAATATTACTTGGGTTGGTTTTAGTAATGGTACTTAGGTTATTTTAATAATGGTACCTAGGGTGTATTTAATAATGGTACTTAAATTATTAAAAATGGTACTTCGGTTATCTTTAAAAGTGCAGTTGAACTTCCAAGTTCGAAAAAATCAAAATTAGGTGTTGCTTCTCAAACAACATTACTAGAAGGGTTGCTAGAACTGTACCCTGCTTTTAACCTACGCTGCATTTTTAGGGACATCTTCAGATGCAAGTGGACACCCACAGCTACTCACCGATCCACAAACACCCACAAACACATCCCTAATGTGCCTATTGAATCTGCAGTGTGACAACCACACCACTAGGGTCGGCTAGGGAAAAATAAATATATAGGTATACGGTAACTTATGCAGGGATTTCATCAAATCTACGGTCATATGTCATATGCAGTTCTGGCCAATCCTACATACCACCCTTATTTGTAGCCACCTCTCCCCCCCCCCCTCCACACACACACACACACACACACACACATACACACACACACACACAAACACACACACACTTACACCCATACCCACACCTACGCCCCCCCCCCCCCCTCATCTCCCCCTACCCACATCAACACATACATAT
>Ga0307963_1004485_pt1 | contig 11094 bp, 17 predicted proteins | sample OrgLakmetagen594_FD_201829 | JGI IMG/M metagenome (GOLD analysis project Ga0307963, IMG submission 201829) | Saline water microbial communities from Organic Lake, Antarctica - #594 | ecosystem: Environmental > Aquatic > Non-marine Saline and Alkaline > Saline | place: Antarctica: Organic Lake...
TAGGGGTTAGTGTGCAAGGGTGAGTGGGTAAGGGTGGGTGGGTACGGGTGAGTGGTTAAGGGTGAGTGTGCAAGTGTTTGTGGGTAAGGGTGAGTGTGCAAGGGTGAGTGTGAGTGGGTAAGGGTGAGTGTGCCAGTGTGAGTGTGAGTGGGAAAGGGTGAGTGCAAGGGTGAGTAAGCAAGGGTGGGCAAGGGTGAAAATTTTGTACCGTGCGGAACCTCTGTGCGTCGGGATTTGATCTTGTGTACTTGGTTTAAGTGTGCTTCCTGTGGGCCTACGGTACTGTGCTTGGATTACATAGTGGTGAGGGCAAGGACAATATGGTGATAAGTCAACTCTTTTTCGCTCGTGGCAGTGGCGTTCCTACTTGGTTGGACTTCACACGTGTGCGTGCGTGCATGCAAACAGTCTGCATGCACAAAACAGCGCGACACAATGTTCTTGGTGGTGATTGCGCATTTGTATATTCCGCGCAGCAGCAGGCTCACATTTCGCAGGACAGGATCTGTGTGCTCGTGACTGCACTTAGCAGTAGTTTCAGATTGCTTCATAGCTGCATATACACGCAAGGTAGTCCAGACAGATTCAAGGCAACATTGAAAAGCGTGTGCAATAAGCAATGGGTGGTGACTTCTGCACCCTCAAGCATAGCGCCCTTTAGGCAGGAACGTTCAGGCACCAGGAAACAGCTTTTGTAGGGTTGGCCAGAACCATGTATATACGGTGTAAATACACGGTATTTTTGGCAGGGAAATCACCAAATATACGGTCAGATATGGTGTAAATATACGGTTCTGGCCAACCCTGAGCTTTTGGCTGTAATGCTTGACCACTGCCGGTGCTTACAGCAAAGTTTAGAGCTGCTATGTAGCTTTCTGCACTATAGTTCATTGCTCTGTGTTTTGACTTGTTTAGGCTGTATTTGGTGTATTTCCATTTTCACAATTCTCTTATCCATCAAGCCAGCTCGATTGCTTTGGGGCATGCTTAACACACACTCACACTCACACACACACACTCACACTCACACTCACACACACACATACACTCACACACACAAACACACACACACACACACACGCACACACACACACGCACGCATGCACGCACGCATGCACATGCAGGTGCGCGAGTTTGACATCGTGGACGCCTGCCCCTACTCCCTCGAGCTGGAGTGGGATAAAGACGGCACAATGACCAAGCAGCACATCTTTGAGGCAACCTCCCCCTTCCCCAACTCCAAAATGCTCACACTGCTTCGCTCTAAGGTGTGCGCGTGTGAATGGCAATGCAGAACCAAACTTGCGCAACTAGTTGCTGCTCACAGCCATGTGCATGCCTGATGGCATGCACACAACACAGCGCACCCTATAGTTCTTTGAGTGCTGCAGACCACCTGTCGAGTGTCACACACACACACACACACACACACACACTATCACACACTATCACACACACAGCACTCACCTTCCTCAACCTTTCACTGTACATATGCAGCCCTTCACTGTCAATGCTTACACGGCAGAGACAGGGGAGAAACTGGCAGAGTACCAGGTGTGTGTGAATGTGCGTGTGTGTGTGCATGTCTGCCAGATCTTAATTTTTTTCCTAAATTTATTATTATCCATCTTGACCCATGATGTTCTAGTTGCATGCGACGATTGATGTTTACATTGTATGTGACGACTCCAACCTTTGTCTGATGCTTCACCATGTTATCAGATTGACATCTTGACTTGCCACAAATGTCAGGGACATCGTGGGTCAAGCTGTTTGTGTTTTTGTCTCCGTTGGTTACCTGTGTGTAGCGTGTGCTGGGTTGAGTTATACACACAAACAGCCACCTTGATAGGACGTATCACCAATAATCTTCACAAGGTGTTGTTTGCCTAAACCACTGGTTGTACACATTTCCTAGTCGTTACCTTGCCGAAATGGTTATTCTGTACACTAAGGATGAGGAAAATCATTGGCCTTGCGCGCATGTTTCTTGTATGTGTGTGTGTGCGCGTGCGTGCGTGCGTGTGTATGTGTGCGTGTATATTTGTGTATGTGCTCGTGTGTGTGTTGTGTCCCAGTGACGTCAGAGCAACCATTACTGTGGCCAAAATTGTCAAAGGTAATTAATAACGTACAATGGGTTGGCCAGGACCGCGCACAGTGTGTATACGGTACTTTTACGGTGTGTTTTGGATTCTGGCCAACCCTTCATGTATCAAGATAGGCACCCTCTGTCGCTCCCACGTTGGAGAGACCTTTAGCCAGGCAATATTTTTAGCAGGAAATTACCTTACTTGTGGTGTGTACGATGTGTTTTGGATTCTGGCCAACCCTTCATGTATTAAGATAGGCACCCTCTGTCGCTCCCACATTGGAGAGACCTTCAGCCAGGCAATGTTTTTAGCAGGAATTTACCTTACTTGTGGTGTGTACGGTGTGTTTTGGATTCTGGCCAACCCTTCATGTATCAAGATAGGCACCCTCTGTCGCTCCCACGTTGGAGAGACCTTCAGCCAGGCAATATTTTTAGCAGGAAATTACCATACTTGTGGTGTGTACGGTGTGTTTTCGATTCTGGCCAACCCTTCATGTACTAAGATAGGCTCCCACAACGCTGTTGGCTGGTCTCTACTTTCCACAAATAGGTCCAAGCTCGTGTTAAAGGGTGAACAATTTGCAGGTTAGATTATTTGAAGTGCCTGTCGGGAAGGACATCTGCCAGCCACAATTAATTTCATAAGCTCAGATACAAAGGCACAGTGTGTGTGTTTGTGTGTGTGTGTATCTACCACCTTTCACTCCCACACTTTGCTGTACTGTGCAGGTTGGACCGTATGAAGTGCCTGCCGGGAAGGACACCTACCAGCAACGAATGAATTCACAAGCTCAAATTATAGAAGACACGAATTCACCACCTCTAACTCCCACACTCTGCTCTGCTGTGCAGGTTGGACCATTTGAAGTGCCTGCCGGGAAGGACAAAGCCACTCTGAAAGCCAAGGTAAGCTTCTCACCCACGCCTTGTGTGAGGCTGCTTGTGATTGAGACGTGCTGGAGTATGAGATGTCCTGAGCGCGCCACTTAAGAAAGACCTGACCAACAGGAGCTATCAGAAGTGGCCCCAGGCTTTTCGCTTCTCAGCGTTTGGACCCTGCAGCAGGCGCACGCGCGGAATCCTTGTTGGGCAGCTTTCATATCTGCCACGGAATCCTTGATGGGCACGGAATCTTTGATGGGCAGCTTTCCTATGAGTCAAGCCAAATGAAACGAGAGACGCAAGTTGCGCCTTGGTGCTCTGTAAACACAGAAGGGTTGAGGTCAGGGAGCTGGTTCAGGAATCGCAGAGAATGACATCAACACGGCATGTCTCACGAATAAGGGCTCCCCCTCACAACCCTAATTCTTGAGACATGCCGTATGTTGAATGCACCAGTTGCTGGTGCTGATGCATATGTTGGATGCACCATTTGGATGCATGGATATATATGCACCAGTATATATGTTGGATGCACCAGTTGGATGCATGGACATATATGCACCAGTATATATATTGGATGCACCAGAATTTATGTTTGATGCACCAGTTGGATGCATGGACATATATGCACCAGTATATATGTTGGATGCACCATTTGGATGCATGGACATATATGCACCAGTATATATGTCGGATGCACCAGTTGGATGCATGGATATAAATGCACCAGTATATATGTTTGATGCACCAGTTGGATGCATGGATATATATATATGCACCAGTATTTATGTTGGATGCACCAGTTGGATGCATGGGTATAAATGCATTAGTATATATGTTTGATGCACCAGTTGGATGCAAGGATATAAATGCACCAGTATATATGTTGGATGCACCAGTTGGATGCATGGATTTATATGCAGCAGTATATATGTTGGATGCACCAGTTGGATGCATGGATATATATGCACCAGTATATATGTTGGATGCACCAGTTGCTGGTGCTGATGCACCAGTTGCTGTTTGACACCCTCGTAGTATACTGCAGTTGCTCTCATACCTCCAAACCAAGAATGCCCAATGCAAGCACGACGCAACCACCCAATGTGAGGGCCAAATGGAGAGCCAAAGCTCGCCCTTAGTTTAGTTTAGTTTAGTCTAGATTACAAAGGCCTCCAGCCTGGCATGGCTGCTCAACCTATAGTGTGTCCCTTCGAGGTGTTGTCTGCAATCCCTGAGAAGCACTTGACTATCACTATCAATACAAAACTTTGAAACTATTTCTACCGCCCTCTCCAAACATGAAATCTGAACCAACTGGTACTGGCCATTTGATCACCCAAATCAAAAACATTGGTATTCTGTGGCCACATTCTTTTTGCAAGGTGCCGTACACTGGCCTGTCATTCATTTTGTAATTGATGCTTATTGTGCGCAGGTCCGTGCAAACGTGCATGGCCTGTCATTCATTTTATATATTTTGTTACTTGTGCGCAGGTCTGTGCAAACGTGCATGGCCTGTCATTCATTTAATATGTTTTGTAACTTGTGCGCAGGTCCGCATGAACTTGCATGGCCTATCATTCATTTTTACTAATATTACTTGTGCGCAGGTCCGCATGAACTTGCATGGCCTGTCATCCATCGAGTCCCTCCAAGCCATTGAAGAGGAGGCTGGTCCGTCAGAAGAGGTGTGCTTGTGTGAAAAAGAATTTTGCATGCAGGATTCAGAAGTGCATTGCAAAAAAAGGACAGTAGCAAGGCTCTCTGTGCTTCCCCTTCCGTCTTTTGACCACGAACTAAATAAATCATTTTATTGCCCTTGTCAAAGAGGTCTTGCCTGGTCAAGGGAAAATCTTCACCGAGCCACACAAGCATCTGTTTATGGTCAATCTTGTGGTCAATCAAAGCATTTACAGTGGGCAAGGGCACAAACACGATGCTATATGATATGCACACGCTCATGCACATGCACATGCACATGCACAAACGTAAGTGTACGCACATGCATATTCACACTCAAAGACGCATACACACATAAATACATGCACATACATACACACATTATTCACTTACCAACAGGTCAAGGATGTAAAGATGGAGGACGCAGCAGAAGCTTCAGCCTCAGGGGCTGCCCCTATGGAGGGTGAGTCTGTGTGTGTGTGTGTGTGCGTGCGTGCGTGCGTGCGTGCATGCGTGTGTGTGTTAGTAGGCAGTCACCTCTAGGTGTAAATTTTGGATAGGGCCAATTACGCACATAAAAAAAAGAATCGACCGCGCAGTGAAAATGCCGTGCACACTTTACCTTAGCGACGTGAGCAAATAGGTGAAAGAAAATGCAGATCATAAACACATACGTACACGCACATGCATGCACACGCAGGAGAAGCTGCTGCCCCAGATGCAAGTGGTGCTTCCCCTATGGAGACTGAGGCTGCTGCACCAGGTGCGTGTGTGTGTTTGCGCATGTATGTGTGTGCGTGCGTATGTGATGCGATTGTGCTTGTGGGGGGCAGGTGTGATTGTGTGCGCGTAGTAGACTTTTGTACTCCACACGTGGATGGAAACACATGCTGCTGCTAGCACCGTATTAGACGTGTGTACACAGGTATTTCACCTGTTGGGTGCCGACACTGTTGATATCGTATGCCCGGCCATTAGTTTCTATTCTCTAGGTTTGGCGGTGCCCACTGGCTGCAAACAGCACAGGATGAACAGCCATACAGAAGGGCAGGCTGCAACTCAAGACGTATGCACTATATATGCACGGAGCCCACTGGCTGCAAACAACATAGCATATATAGTGTCGTATACGTGAATAATCAAAACATGCAAAACGACATAGATATATAGTGCACGGCACCGTGCACTATATATGCACGGTGCCCACTGGCTGCAAACAACACAGGATGAACAGTCATACTGAAGAGCAGGCTGCAACTTAAGACGTATGCACTTGTGTGACACCATGTAATTCTACCCTGTACTTTACACACACATACACTCATTCACGTTAACACACGCACGCACGCACACACCCACACACACCCACGTTGACAAACACCCACATACACCTACACACACATTAAAACACGCGCGCATGCACACCCACCCACATACACGCACATGCTCACGCCACGTTCGCAGATGCTGCTGCCCCTCCTGCAGCGGACGCCGCCAAGAAGGGCGGTGAGAAGAAGCGACGTGTGAAGAAGCACGACGTACCATTCACTGTTAAGCTGGTGAGTGTGTGGGTTGAGCATGTGGGGTCGGAAAGGAGAGCAGTGATGTGGGAGTGAGTGGAGGGTGGTAAGTGGTGAGAGTGAGTGGGCTGAGCATGTGGAGACAAAAAAGGGGTCAGAGGGTGATGTGAGAGTAAGTGATTTGATAGAGCACGTGGTTATAGTAACGACAGCGGTGATTTTGTTCAATTGGATGTTGTCAGTGTATAGCTCTAGGGCTTCCTGTCATAGGCACTCAAATTGTTTTTTTCACCGACGCTACATCAATGAAAGCTGTTTGTTAAATTTTACAAAAGGTTGTGCACAATTTGTGAGGGGCGAGTGTTTCAACCCCACATTGCCTCTTTCGTCCTCTAGCTGCAAAGAAGTCTGATCCTTCCACGTTCTGATCTAAGTGCTCGTGCGCGTGCGCTTGCACGCACACACACACACAGACGCACACGCGCACACACACACAGACACACGCACGCACACACACGCACACACATTCACACACACACACACACACACCTTGCGCAGTTTAACGCCTTGGATACAAAGCAAGTGGAAGCCTACTTTGAAGCAGAGTGCCAAATGCAGGTAAGAACAGCCAGCTCAGGCGCACGCGCACACACACACACACACACACACACACACACACACACACAAACACAAACACACACGCACACGCACACGCACACACACACACACAGTACCAGATGCAGGTAAGCACAGCCAGCTCAGACACAGGTCGTTTGATTAGATCCGCACGTGTTTCTAGACATGTCTTTGCTTGAGATCACAGTCTGAACAGTCAGAGCGATAATGTGTTTTCATGTTCCCCCCACGCACATCTTCAAGTTTGCACGATACACATGGAGAAATCTGCGCGCACACACACATATCTTGCACGCACACACAACACAAACGACACGTGCAGGCAGCAGACAAGCTGCAAGAGGAGACAAGTGAGCGCAAGAATGCGTTGGAAGGCTACATTCTATCTTTAAGAAACAAGTGGGTGTTTGTGTGTGGTTGTGTGCGTGATAATGTGTTGTATGTTTGTGTGTGTGTGTGTGTGTGTGTGTGTGTGTGTGCACGTCAAGGTGCCAATCTTGAGCCACTGTAGTCATGCTCGTGCAAGGCAGCAGAAAGCAACAGGAGGATGCGTAAAGATTACACCCATCAGCAGATGAGGGCATACAAGCATGCATTGCATAATACGCAGTGTGTTGATAAGAGAATTACAGTGTCTTTTTCAAGAACACACACACACACATGCACACACAGGATGTATGACAAGTTTGCCCCCTATGTTAAGGACAGCGATCGTGACTCCATCGCAGCAAAGTTGCAGGTGTGTGTGACGAAGGTGATGTTGCGTGATTGTGTGCTTGCTTGCTTGGCGACACAAGAGCTTATACAAAGAAGTTGTGCTTACCTTTGAGGTGCGATGGTGGACTTGAAAAAGGATTGAAAGAGCATTGGTGGCCCCATGCTGCTTTGGCCACCATAGCGCTGAGCGAGCGAGAAAAAGAGAGAGAGAGTCTGTGTGTGTTTGTGCGTGTTCCATAGGTATTTAAATTATGTCGTCATGGGCCGGTGCCTTGGACTCCCAAGATGTGTCGTTAGAGAACACAGGAACTAAGACCCCATTCAGATCAGACCCACGGTCAATTTGTAGGCTATCGTTGGCACGCCTGTGATCTAGAAATTGACCGTGCCTCTTGACCTCCAGCCTCTACAGAGGCTGTGAGACCCACACGAGATCAACATCAACAACTCTCGGCCCTAAGCCTTTGCCAGTATCAGAAATCAAGGCCCCGCAGAGATCCAAACGGGGGTGCCTCAACCTTAGGCTTCTTTCAAAACTACCTAATATCAAGGCATTTCACTTCTGGGATCTTTGGGGCTTTGACTTCAGTGCACTGGGTCAATGCAAATAACTAGATTAGGGAATTAGCTGCGGCTCACACAAAAAGCCTGTACTACAAACCCGCGGCTCACGCAAGAAGCTTGCACTGCAAACACTGCAAACCACTAGGTCAAGGAAGCTGCGACTCACACAGGGTTGGCCAGAACCGTATACACGGTGTGTACACGGTGTTTTTCGGCAGGGAAACTACCAAATATACGGTCATATACGGTGTATATATACGGTTCTGGGCAACCCTAAGCTCACACAAGAAGCCTGTGCAACCGATAGACCAGAGGCTGAGGCACCTCGCTTTATGGACGTGTGTGTAGGTGGCCGATAAAAAGATGTAGTTGGTCATTGAGTAGCAGGGGGAGCTGGGTGGGTGGTGGGTGCGTGCTCTATACGTGTATGTGTGTGTGTGTTGTGCTACAATTGTGCATGTGCAGATGCAGAGGGCTGGCCAGCAGGGTCGTGGAAGAATCTTTGTATTGTTTTAGTAACATGTGTGCGTGCGTGCGTGTGTGTGTATTGTCCTACAAATGTGCATGTTTAGATGCAGTGGGATGGCTGCACAATGGGAGCGTGGTGATGTTTTCTTCATTGTTGACGCGGGGTGTTGCTGCAACCCTGCAACACAGGTAGCGGAGGACTGGCTGTTTGACGAGTGCGCTGAACAAACGTTGTTCACAAAGAATGTGTGTGTTGCTGCAACTGCACAATGCAGGTGGCGGAGGACTGGCTGTATGACGAGAGCGCTGAACAAATAGTGTTGTTCACAAAAAATGTGTGTTGCTGCAACTGCACAATGCAGGTAGCGGAGGACTGGCTGTACGACAAGAGCGCTGAACAAATGGTGTTGTTTACAAGAATTGTGTGTGCTGTGCCTGCACAATGCAGGTAGCGGAGGACTGGCTGTATGACGAGGGTGAGGATGTGAACAAGAGTGTGTACGCGAGCAAGCTGGACGAGATGAAGGTCCTAGGGGGCCCCATCGAGGAGCGATACATGGAAAATGAGATGAGGCCGGTGAGTTTTACGTCGCTAATGTGAGGGCGTGGGTGTTTGGATGGGTAGGGGTGGGTGTGAGTGTGTCAAGTGTTACGTCGCTGATGCGTGGGCGTGGGTGTTTGGATGGGTTGAGGTGTGAGAGTGTGTGTGTCTGTCTCACAAAAGAGTACTCATTTGGATGCGTGGGGGTGTGAGGATGTGGTTATCACAAAAGGGTACTCATTTGGATGGGTGGGGGTGGGAGTGTATGTTACTGTGTGTCACAAAAGAGTACTCATTTGGATGTGTGGGGGTGTGAGTATGTGTTTGTCACAAAATGGTACTCATTGAGGAGCGATACACAGAGAACAACATGTGGCCGACGAGTGTTGCAGTGCTGTTTGGGTGAGGGTGGAGGTGGGGGTGGGGATGGGGGTGTGTCCTAAAGCACCATTGAGGACAGAAGAATCGCTCCTCAATGGGTTGAATGAGGTGTGTGGGTATTGGCATGGGTATGGTTTTGTAACGAATGTGTTGCTTTTATGCAACCCTCGTCACGGTAAGCCAGAGGAGCATGCTTTTGATGACCCTTTATGGGGTCAAGTGTCTCCTTGAAACCCTGGAGAAAGTCGGTTGTATGCCAGGAGGAGCAGAAGTGCATATTCCTGTACCTTATTTTTCATCCTGTCTGTGTGATACAGAAGCACACACATAAATTCGCATAAAACGTGTGCGCTGTAAGGTGCATTGTACTTGCCTTTTGCTATAATGTTGACGTGCGTGCATGCAGAGACTCACCCAAAACGTGTGCGCTGTGACGTGGGTAAGGTTGCCGGTAGCCATGCATGTCATGTTGTGCCCATCTGTGTGCATGAACTCACCCAAAACGTGTGCGCTGTAACACGCGCACAATACTTTCTTTCTGCTATATTTGTGGTGATGTCGTGTGCGCATGAACTCACTTGAAACGCATGCACACAACCCAACCCAAAACGTGTGCGCTGTAACGCACACAATACTTCCTTTCTGCTATGTATGTTGTGTTGACGTGTGCGCATGAACTCACTCGAAACGTGTACATGTACAAACAACCAACCCCCAATGGTACCCCGTAACGTCATGCAGACGGCATGCCAAGCCCTGAAGAGTTGTGCAGAGAGCTACTTGAGCTTTGCCTTCTGCTATGTTGTTGACGCGTGAACTCACTCGAAACATGTATACACAGCCTTTACCTTTTTGCCGTAACGTCATGCAGGCGGCGTGCCAAGCCCTCAAGAGTTGTGCAGAGAGCTACTTGAGCTTTGCCTTCTGCTATGTTGTGTTGACATGTGCGCATGAATTCACTCGAAACATGTGCATGTACACATAACCCAACCCAACACGTGTACCGTAACGTCATGCAGACGGCATGCCAAGCCCTGAAGGGTTGTGCAGAGAGCTACTTGAGCTTTGCCTTCTGCTATGTTGTGTTGACGTGTGCGCATGAATTCACTCAAAACATGCACATGTACACATAACCCAACCCAACCCAATACGTGTACCGTAACGTCATGCAGACGGCATGCCAAGCCCTGAAGGGTTGTGCAGAGAGCTACTTGAGCTTTGCCTTCTGCTATGTTGTGTTGACGTGTGCGCATGAATTCACTCGAAACATGCACATGTACACATAACCCAACCCAACCCAACACGTGTACCGTAACGTCATGCAGGCGGCTTGCCAAGCCCTAAAGAGTTGTGCAGAGAGCTACTTGAGCTTTGCCCAAAACTCGTCCCCCCAGTACGCGCACATCACACCAGAGGAGCGAGAGACGGTCAGCAAGGAGGCGTCGGCTGCGTTGTCATGGCTGAGTGAGTGTGCTTGACAGTGTGGCTGAGTGAGTGTGCTTGACTGTGTGGCTGAGTGAGTGTGCTTGACTGTGTGGCTGAGTGAGTGTGCTTGACAGTGTGGCTGAGTGAGTGTGCTTGACTGTGTGGCTGAGTGAGTGTGCTTG
>Ga0307963_1004486_pt1 | contig 11094 bp, 8 predicted proteins | sample OrgLakmetagen594_FD_201829 | JGI IMG/M metagenome (GOLD analysis project Ga0307963, IMG submission 201829) | Saline water microbial communities from Organic Lake, Antarctica - #594 | ecosystem: Environmental > Aquatic > Non-marine Saline and Alkaline > Saline | place: Antarctica: Organic Lake...
AGAGAGACAGAGAGAGAGAGAGAGAGAGAGAGAGAGAGAGAGAGAGAGAGAGAGAGAGAGAAAGAGAGAGAGAAAGAAAGAGAGACAGAGTGATCTGCGTGCTGAGGAAACAGCGGTGCGCATCACACTCCCAGCTGTGTTGTATGTGCGTGCACAGGGAGAGAGTGATCTGCGTGCTGAGGAAATGACGGCGCGTATGGAGCTTTTGCGAGAGCAGACAGCGGCACTGGAGGCGAAGCTGGGAGGGGGAGGCCTTGCCCCATCTCGCTCACATGCCCAGGTGGGTGTGTTTAACAAAAGAGTGTATGCTCACTTGCTAGTGCCTGGGAGTGTGTTTGTGTGTTGTGCGTGTGCGTGTGCGTGTGCGTGTGCGTGTGCGTGTGCGTGTGCGTGTGCGTGTACGCGTACGTGTGTGTATATGTGTTTTGTATGTGTGTGTATGTTGTGTGCGTGTGTGTATGTGCTCGTGTCTTACTGTGCACATGCGGTGTACAAAATGTGTTTTGTATGTGTGTGTATGTTGTGTGCGTGTGTGTATGTGCTCGTCTTACTGTGCACATACGGTGTACAAAAGAAGTAAGAACCATACATGATCTTAAAACCTTCTATGCTCAACTCCGCACAGTTCCAAATTGTTTTGCATTTGATGGCCATTTTTCATTTGTCACGTGATCTGAGGCACGTGTGACTCACTGCAGTACAGCAGCAAGACTGCAGTACAGTGTGACTCACTGCAGTACAGTGTGACTCACTGCGGTACAGCAGCAAGACTGCAGCAACACGCAAGCCGGGAAACGCATTCAAGCACTCTCACTGACGTACGTTACACGCAAGCCCACAACAATGGCAAGCACGCCACCAGGCATACACACATACACACACATGCACACAAACACACACCGTTCACACAGTTATGCCCGTCCAGCAGCCACCCTGGAGACATTTCTGCCCGTGCTGCTGCTGCTGCATCCTCTGTGGCATCAGGCGGAGCCCAATGGGCTGCCCTAGGGGGGGGCTCAGGTGTGTATTTGTGTGTATGTGTGTGTGTGTGTGTGAGTGTGTGGTAGGAGTGAGTAGTTTTTAGTAAAGTGCGTCTCAGAGATCATTTCACTTTGTTATTTGTGCAAATCCACTGCAATCCGCCGTCTCGTGCTCTCTTTTTGAATTACACAGGGGGAGAGGCATTTGGAAGGAATACATTTTTAAATAAGGAGGCTTTCTGAAGCAATGATTAATAACAATAATGAGGCTTTTTGAAATACACAGGGGGAGGCAGCTCGCACCATGGTGCGTCTGTGATGGAGCGCTTGGGCTTTATGGAGCGGCGGGTGGAAGCCATGGGAGCAGCTGTGAATAAAGGAGAGGTAATTGAGTGTGTGTGTGTGTGAGAGTGTGTGTGTGTGTGAGAGTGTGTGTGTGTGTGAGAGTGTGTGTGTGAGCGTATGTGTGTGAGTGTGTGCAAGTGTGTGTTGACTGAGTGGCATGCGCTTGTGTCAAAGAGTACGTGGGGTGGTGCGTCAAGGCGAGGGAGTGAGAGATGACGTGATGAGTGGGAGGGGGTGCAATACAGTTCTTTGAGGGATCGAGGTTACCTCATGACAAAGGTCGAACCGGAGTGTTTCTAGTGTTGTGTGGTCTCTCACATTAGTCTGTGCAAATTGAGTTTGTGCTCAGTACTTGCAAAGACTGAGCTTGGGTATAGTTCAAACTCTATGAGGAGAGAGATGCACCTCATAAGGCAGCAAACAGTGATCCCTGAGGCGTAATTCACCATTGTCGTCCCTGCTGCCAACTCACTATGCCTTGTGTGCATGCATGTCTGTGTGTGTCTATGTGTGTGCATGCATATCTGTGTATGTCTATGTGTGTGCATGCATGTCTGTGTGTGTCTGTGTGTGTCAATGTGTGTCTATGTGTCTGTGTGTGTCTATGTGTGCTAATTCAGCAACACACCCTGGTCAAAGCGACGTGGTTCTGTCATCTTTGCTGTCAACTCACCATGCCTCGTGTGCATGCATGCATGTGTGTGCGTGTTCGTTTTCCAGGGCAACATGAGCAGCGTGACAGGCCGAGTTCGAGAGCTGGAGCCGCGCATCGAGGGCCAGCTGTCTCACCTTCGATCTGACATCAAGCAGGTGACAAATGGAAGTAATGTGTGTGTGTGTGCGTGTGTGTGTGCAGCTCTATATCCCTTTCCTTATATACTATGGCTAGTGGTGTGCACTGCCTGAGCATTGTGTGTCCTTTTCCTTTAAAACAGGGGCAGCTCCTGCATGCTGGCACTACGCAGGCAAGTATTAGAAGTATAGTGCACTCATTAGGGTACGGTGCATCCATACCCATTAGCGCACAATTTAAAGCACGTGTGCAGCGCTGCCACAGTGGCACTCAGATATGGCATGAAAGCGTGTGACACCGGTTAGTGCACGATCTAGGTTAGTATGCACATGTGCTGCGCTGCCACAGTGGCGCTCAGGTCTGGCATGAAAGCATGTGACACCGGTTAGTGCACGATCTAGGTAAAAGTATGCACGTGTGCTGTGCTGCCACAGTGGCGCTCAGGTCTGGCATGAAAGCATGTGACACCGGTTAGTTCACAATCTAGGTAAGTATGCACGTGTGTTACATTTGATTTCCTCTGATTTTCTCAGCAGAACTAGACTGATTTTCTCATCAGAACAATATCTTTTCTTCTTTTTTTCTGAGCTTATGGATTTATTTGTGGCTGGCCAAGACCAGTCAGCAGCCGATCAGCCAAACAACCTGGCTGAAGGTTGCCCCCCATTGTAACCATTGTATGCACGTGTGCAGCGCTGCCACAGTGGCACTCAGATATGGCATGAAAGCATGTGACACCAGTTAGTGCACAATCTAGGTATAAGTATGCACGTGTGCAGCGCTGCCACAGTGGCACTCAGATATGGCACAAAAGCATGTGACACCGGTTAGTGCACGATCTAGGTAAGTATGCACGTGTGTTACATTTGATTTCCTCTGATTTTCTCAGCAGAACTAGACTGGTTTTCTCATCAGAACAATATCTTTTCTTCTTTTTTTTCTGAGCTTATGGATTTATTTGTGGCTGGCCGAGACCAGTCAGCAGCCGATCAGCCAAACAACCTGGCTGAAGGTCGCCCCCCATTGTAACCATTGTATGCACGTGTGCAGCGCTGCCACAGTGGCACTCAGATATGGCATGAAAGCATGTGACACCAGTTAGTGCACAATCTAGGTATAAGTATGCACGTGTGCAGCGCTGCCACAGTGGCACTCAGATATGGCACAAAAGCATGTGACACCGGTTAGTGCACGATCTAGGTAAGTATGCACGTGTGTTACATTTGATTTCCTCTGATTTTCTCAGCAGAACTAGACTGATTTTCTCATCAGAACAATCACTTTTTCTTTTTCTTTCTGAGCTCATGGATTTATTTGTGGCTGGCCGAGACCAGTCAGCAGCCAATCAGCCAAACAACCTGGCTGAAGGTCGCCCCCCATTGTAACCATTGTATGCACGTGTGCAGCGCTGCCACAGTGGCACTCAGATATGGCATGAGAGCATGTGACACCAGTTAGTGCACAATTTAGGTAAAAGTACGCACGTGTGCAGCACTGCCACAGTGGCGCTCAGGTCTGGCATGAAAGCGTGTGACACCGGTTAGTGCACAATCTAGGTTAGTATGCACGTGTGCAGCACTGCCACAGTGGCACTCAGATATGGCACAAAAGCGTGTGGAATCGACGATCCATGCCGTCAGGCCAAGCCTGCATCCCTCCTGACCCATCCTGGTCTTCCGTTCTGATGTAGGAAAGTGATGCGCGGTACTTCTTACCTCAGTGGCTCCTTTTCCCAAGTCATAGGACCATGTGCCTGATCTGTAGGGTTGGCTGTGTACTTGGGATTGGCATAGAAAGCTTCTAAAATATACAGCCATATCAATCATATACAGTGAATTCACACACAGTTGGGGCAAACTCATTGATCTGTGAAGTGACCTAAGCCACAAGGTGTACACATACAGAAAATGTCTGGCAAGGATGACTTGAAAATTTGGATTGCCAAACACATGTACATCCGTGCTTTGGGAAACCCTGCTGGGCAATGTCCAGCTCTCCAGCTCCATCACCATCCAGGATGTGCGCCCATATCCTGTGCGTAGGGTTGGCCAAAACCATAAATATGTATATGCGGCATTTTTGGCAGATAAATCACCATATATACGGTCATATGGTGTAAATATACAGTTCTGGCCAACCCTACCTGTGTGCATTGGGCATGCTTTGGTCGGCAGCTCGTCTTGAACCGCTGCTGCTGCTCCTACCTACCCAGCTTTGACGCCTTTTGGTGCTTAGCTCGAACTACAATATCTTTTCGTGTTTTATAATGCCACCAGCAAAGTAGTCCATCTGACGCCGCACATGCATATGAGAGTGGGGGCGCCTAAAAGCATTGCTTATTTCTTATTTGCGTGTGTGTACATATACACAAATTGACTTTATGGCCTGAAGACACTTGCGCAAGTTGAAGCAAGCGTGTTGAAGCAACTGTAGGATTGCATGCATTTGTAACATCTGCACTTCTGTAGGATAGCATGCATTTGAAACTAGTTGAAACAAATGCTGTAGGATAGCATGCATTTGAAACTAGCTGAAACAAATGCTGTAGGATTGCGTGCATTTTGACCGCCGCTTCTGTTTTGTTTATGTTGTGAACGTGCTGGTGCACAGTGCTTCTATTGTGAACGCGCTGTTGTGAACACGCGCTGTTGTGAACGCGCTGGTGCACAGGTTACACTGTGGCTAGTGTGCACAGTGCTTCTATTGTAAACGCGCTGTTGTGGACGTGCTGTTTTGAACACACGCTGTTGTGAACGCGCTGTTTTGAACACGCGCTGTTGTGAACACGCTGTTTTGAACACGCGCTGTTGTGAACACGCTGTTTTGAACACGCGCTGTTGTGAACACGCTGTTTTGAACACGCGCTGTTGTGAACGTGCTGCTGTGAACGCACTGTTTTGAACACGCGCTGTTGTGAACGTGCTGTTTTGAACACACGCTGTTGTGAACGTACTGTTTTGAACACGCGCTGTTGTGAACGTGCTGGTGCACAGGTTGCACTGTGGCTAGTGTGCACACAAATGTACGTGCTATAGCAATTGTTACGTACAAGCATACATTTTGAGCTGCGCACACAAAAGTACGTGCTATAGCAGCAACTATGTTTGGACATACATTTTGACTGCCAGTGTCAATCTTCAATTTTGACTGCCAGTGTCAATCTTCAATTGCACTGGCACTGGCGGTGGGTCTAGGTTTTAGGGCTTAGGTACCTAACCCTAAAATGTACAAGATGACGCCATTGGGTTGCTGCTGAACATACTTTTTGACCGCCACATGTTCATCTTTTCGGTTGCACACAGATCTACAAGATGGCGCCACTCTGTTGCTGCTGAACATATGTTTTGACCGCCACATGTTCATCTTTTCGGTCGCACACGGATCTGCAAGATGACGCCATTGAATTGCTGCTTGGACCTACGTTTTGACCGCCACATGTTCATCGTTTTTGGTCGCTCACGGATCTGCAAGATGACGCCATTGAGTAGCTGCATGGACATACGTTTTGACCATCATGCGTCCATCTTTTTCGGTCACACAGGCACTGGCGCTGGCAGCAGCTAGTGCGCGCGCGGAGGCAGAAGCTGAGGCATCCAGCCGCAGCAAGGACACTGAGAAGCGTGTCATGTCAAAGATGCACGGTGAGAGAGTCTGTACACAAATGCTGGGTATGTTTTTCTGGCAGGGAAGTCACTGAGATGCACGGTGAGAGAGTCTGCATACAAATGCTGGGTATGTTGCTTCTGGCAGGGAAGTCACTGAGATGCACGGTGAGAGAGTCTGCATACAAATGCTGGGTATGTTGCTTCTGGCAGGGAAGTCACTGAGATGCATGGTGAGAGAGTCTGTACACAAATGCTGGGTATGTTGCTTCTGGCAGGGAAGTCACTGAGATGCACGGTGAGAGAGTCTGCACACAAATGCTGGGTATGTTGCTTCTGGCAGGGAAGTCACTGAGATGCATGGTGAGAGAGTCTGTACACCAATGCTGGGTATGTTGCATCTAGCAGGGAAGTCTCCAAGTCCATGGTGTCGTATTTGCGTATTTGGTGTCCGTAGGTATGCACGGTATTGGCCAGTCCTACAATGTCACTGTGTACCCTCACCCTGTGTGATGTCCAGGCCTTCGGCCTTCTCCACACTCCACTGCGTACTCTCACCCTAGTTGTCCAGGGTTTGGGCCTACCCTACACTCCATCATGTGCCCTCCTGAGTACCCTCACCCTGTGTTTTGTCCTAGGCCTTAAAGAGGTCCTTGAGGCGCACGTGGTGCCTGCGAGCACCACATGTTAACACGTGTTTACTAAAGAGCCTAGAGTATCAGAGGGGCCACTTCCCCCCCTCCCCATAATGCAAACCTACAGAAGGAACACACTTTCACCTCCCATATGATGCACTGTTACTGTGTGTGTTTGTCCAGGCCTCGAGGAGGCCCTTGAGGCGCGCGTGGCTTCTGTGAGCACCAAAGTCAGCACACAGCTGTCACAAGAATTGGACAAACGCTTCCTGGGGCTGTACGACCACGTGGACCTGCAGGTGTGTGTGCGTGCGTGCGTGTGTGTGCGTGCGTGCGTGTGTGTGTGTGTGTATGTGCGTGTGTGTGCGCGTGTGTGAATGTGTGGATGTGTGTTTGTTCTTATGCGTGTGTTGCGAGGTTGAGTGTCCGACATCAAGCTTTCCAATTGTTTGTGAGTGAGTGCGTGCGTGTGTGTGTGTATGTGTAAGTGTGTGTGCGCGTGTGTGTGTCAGTATCAGCTGTGTCAGTATCAGCTGTGTGTGTCAGATGTGTGTGTATCAGATATCATATGTGTGTGTGTCAGTATCAGCTTTCTGTGCAGCAGGGTGGCAGTGACATGACCTGCCAGGGAGTGGTGTGGTGTGAGGGAGCAAACTAGCTGAGCAGCAGCCCTGCAGCGCAGATTTTTCCTTCAGCATTTTCCCTTCACTCCCGTCAATGTGAATGTGCAGGGAAAAGGGTCTCATTATTATGTGCACCTGACCTTGTAAGGGTCAATACAAAATACACACATCTCTATGCTTTGAGTGCGTCCAGTTAACCTGGTCCCCACTGTCAAGGCACAAAGGATTGCATGCACAGTGACCAATGTACTCACAAGCATAATAGCCTTGTACGCCACACACACACCTCGTTGCTTTGAGTGCGTTCACTTAACCGGGTCCCCACTGTCAAGACACAAAGGACTGCATGCACAGTGATCTAGCAACACAACCACATTGGCCTGTTCCAGCCGTTACGTACAAACGTGTAGCCAGATCTTGTGTGGTAGATCTGGCCTGATTAAGCTGTGAGCCTAGTTTAGTGTGCTCCAGCCAACATTCCATGTCGGATCCAGTATGGCATATGACTAGGGTTGGCCAGAATCTGCAATCTGCACCATATATGACCGTATGTATGGTGATTTCCCTGCTATAAATACCTTATGTCCACCGTATATACCTATGAATGTATGGTTCTGGCCAACCCTACATATGACTGATCAAGTACAGCATGGCCTTGATCCGTGGTCCACGCAGTGGAGCATGCTTCAACTCTAAGTTGCACTGCGTACTGCGTATGACACCGCACACCACGATGCCCTTTAGAGGACAGGAGGACAGGGTCATTCTAGCACGCCTCATGTATGCCAACATTGTTCATCCCACCTCGTTCTCTTCTCGTCCATAAGAGCGCTGTCCTGCATGCACACTGATCAGGTAGCATGGGGGCCTGACCCACACCACGTGAGATATCTGTGCTCACTGATCTGCCTGTGATACCCTGTCAAGATCACCAGCTCGAGAAATCGTCCATAGGCTACACAGTGCAAAGCACATCAAACCCAACACCACGTTACGCACTACTGCACGACCATACTCTGATTAAACCAACCTCGTGCTTTGTTGCAGGCCACCATACTCTGCACGACCATACTCTGCACCACCATACTCTGATTAAACCAACCTCGTGCTTTGTTGCAGGTCACCATACTCTGCACGACCATACTCTGCACCACCATACTCTGTTGCAGGTCACCATACTCTGCACGACCATACTCTGATTAAACCAACTGCGCTTTGTTGCAGGTCACCACATACTCTGATTAAACCAACCTCGTGCTTTGTTGCAGGTCACCGAACTCTGCACCACCATACTCTGTTGCAGATCACCATACTCTGCACGACCATACTCTGATTAAACCAACCGCGCTTTGTTGCAGGTCACCACAAACTCTGATTAAACCAACCTCGTGCTTTGTTGCAGATCACCATACTCTGCACAACCATACTCTGATTAAACCAACCTCGTGCTTTGTTGCAGGTCACCGGCTTGCGCGGAGACATAGATCGCGTGCAGCATGACAAAGCGGATACCACGTCGTTGGAAGCGTACACTGCGCGCGTGTCTGCGCTGTTTGAACAGGTGAGAAGAAGAATGAAAAAGTGTTATAAAGGAGGTCCACCGATTTGAAGGTGTGCACTGCACGTGTGTCTGCGCCGAGCAGGTAAGGAAAAGATGGAACACAATCATTACCAGCTCTTTCTTTTAACATACACGCTGGCAAACACTTGAAGTAAGCCTGCGCTGAGTAGGTGAAAACAGGATTAAAACCAGCACGCTCACTTTATATTTCACAGCGTACGTTTAGAACATCTGCATTATATGAGCAGGTAGGAGGAGGAAGTGCAAATGGCTTTATCAATGTTATTGCTGGTTTAGGAGCAAGATTGGACAAATTGCTGGATAAGCAAGATTCAGGCACAGCTACTAAGGTTTATTAATTGTCGGTGTTGAAGGTGGGGCTGCACAGGTGTGAGCGTTACTTTGGGAATGTCTTCCTTTGGGAATGCCTTTCTTTGGGAATGTCTTACTTGGGAATGCGTTACTTTGGGAATGTCTTACTTTTGGAATGTCTCTTGAAGCATGTTGGATAGTTCCTGCATAATAGTGCTAAGCAGAACGTGGGCACAGGGGCAGCTGTTCTGCTGATGCCTTAAGCAAGGGAAGAGTGATGTGGGAAAAAACAAACCAGGGAATGAAAAACAAAGGGAAGGGACACGGGCTGGTCAAGGGGAATGGGTGAGAGGGAAAGGTGTGATGGAGGAGTAAATGTGTGATGGAGTGTGATGGAGTAAAGGGGTGATGGAATGTGTGATGGAGTAAATGTGCGCTGCGCTGAAGCTGCACAGAGCTTGGTCGGGGGGGCACGAAATGGTGGGGGCGTACGGGGGGAACAAGCAATGGCAAAATGCTAAAATTGCAGCAAGAGCTGGTATGGGTGTGAAATAAAGCAATGGCAAAATGCTAAAAGTGCAGCAAGAGCTGGTATGGGTGTAAAATAAAGCAAGGGCAAAATGCTAAAATTGCAGCAAGAGCTGGTATGGGTGTAAAATAAAGCAAGGGCAAAATGCTAAAATTGCAGCAAGAGCTGTTATGGGTGTAAAATAAAGCAAGGGCAAAATAGAGCATCAAACAATTTGCAGAGCAAATGTAAAGTGAATCACAAGGTGCAGAGAAAGGTGGTGTGGGTACAGTACAAGGCAAAGTTATTTGCTAACGTTTAGGATGTTGTGACGCAGCACATAGGTAAGGTACAACAAGTACGTCAGAGAGGGTGGCATGGTTGAATATTTGAGGTTAAATGCTATCGTTTAGGATGAGCACTTAGGCGAGGTACAAAAGTACGTCAGAGAGGGTGGCATGGTTATATATACAAGGTGAATGCTTTCGTTTAGGATGTTGTGACAGCACATAGGCGAGGTACAAAAGTACGTCAGAGAGGGTGGCATGGTTATGTATATAAGGTAAATGCTATCGTTTGGGATGTTGTGACAGCACATAGGCGAGGTGCAACAAGTACGTCAGAGAGGTTGGCTTGGTTATATATGTACAAGGTAAATGCTATCGTTTAGGATGAGCACTTAGGCGAGGTACAACAAGTACGTCAGAGAGGGTGGCATGGTTATATAATATATAAGGTAAATGCTTTCGTTTAGGATGTTGTGACAGCACATAGGCGAGGTACAAAAGTACGTCAGAGAGGGTGGCATGGTTATGTATATAAGGTAAATGCTATCGTTTGGGATGAGCACTTAGGCGAGGTACAACAAGTACGTCAGAGAGGGTGGCATGGTTATATAATATATAAGGTAAATGCTATCGTTTAGGATGTTGTGACACAGCACATAGGTGAGGTGCAACAAGTACATCAGAGAGGGTGGCATGGTTATGAGTTTTCTACACATGGCTGCTTTAGTGCGTAGTGTGCTTTAGTGCATAGTGTGCTTTGGTGCATAGTGTGCTTTAGTGCATAGTGTGCTTTAGTGGATAGTGTGCTTTAGTGCATAGTGTGCTTTAGTGCATAGTGTGCTTTAGTGCATAGTGTGCTTTAGTGCATAGTGTTCAGACACGCCTTGATAGTATGACACCTGCAAGGTTTAAACTGAGGACACTAGAGGCACTCGAGGGAACTAGAAACACTCGCTAGACTTGGAAGCATTCCACGGAACATGCCGTAAATTTCCTCACTTCAAAAAGAAGAACATTCCCCAACGAGGGTCAGGAGGGTTGCAGGCTTGGCCTGAAACCGGATCCTGAAAAGTTGATTGAAAGCTGTGTATTGGAGAGAGCACGTTTGGTATGGACAGGTTGCGGCATCCTCCTTCTATGCTTGAAGCGCTCGACCTTGCGCCCTTCACCAAACAATGGTTCTGCCCCCCTTCCTTTGATTGGTGCAGGAGTGAATACCACTGGCTGATTACCCTTGCCCAATTCCCTGACTGCCCTTTATGACATTGCCAGTTGCTACCGATCAGCAGTATCGCTCAAACACACACACATATACATACATACATGCATGCATACAAACATACATACATACATACATACATACATACATACATACATACATACATACATACATACATACATACATACATACATACATACATACATACATACATACATACATACATACA
>Ga0307963_1004489_pt1 | contig 11086 bp, 14 predicted proteins | sample OrgLakmetagen594_FD_201829 | JGI IMG/M metagenome (GOLD analysis project Ga0307963, IMG submission 201829) | Saline water microbial communities from Organic Lake, Antarctica - #594 | ecosystem: Environmental > Aquatic > Non-marine Saline and Alkaline > Saline | place: Antarctica: Organic Lake...
GACCCACCAGGTCGCCCAACTCAAGGCCCTTGCCACTCATTCCTTTCCACAAGAGAAGGAACGTCGCTACCAATAAAACGGCAACTCAACCTACATACGCGAGCACGTCAACTCGCTTGCATCCACGCCAGCAAACTCCACTTAGCCTTAAAAGGAAACAGCAAGTTTTTAGACGATCTCAAGCTCAGAAGTCACCTCCGCCCGAAAGCCCCCCCCACCAACATTAGTCACCCTCATCAATTGCATTACAAAACCGCTTATGGACCTAGGCATAACTGGCTTCCATGACCTCACATCAGCTAACGAGAAAAAAAAAACTTAAAAACAAGTACACTCGAGTTTTCAAAAAGCGCATCATAGCCCTAAATAGGCTTGCTGCCATTGCTAACCTGCCTGGAACACAAGAGTTCAACATCAATTGCGCAAATACTCCGGGAAAGGAATTCAGAACAGTCTATCCTACTTAATTACCGCAAAATAATAACTCCTCCTTCACAGGTCTCCTAGACACACACATTAACACATCGGCCCACAGAGAGGTGCCCCCAAATCCCGCAAACACCCAAAATCAACAAACTTTGCCCATCTACACAACACCCACACCACACCACAGCCACGTTCAGCAACACACTACAGGCACCCCATTACAAACAATTTAATCAGAGGCCCACCACCTAAACACACAGATCCATCAACTACAAGTATTGGACACCCAAACCTTAACCAATCCTCTGTTTTTGACACACCAAAATTAGAGCCGCAAACATCCCCTGGCCCCCTATAATCACAACCGAACCTCAAACAGAAACTCAAGGTCATGTTGCACTCAACGTACCTACACCTTCATCTCTAGAAGAAATGTACCCCCAATATACAGAAATTAACGCTCGACCCAGGAAACTCACAACACATGGCAACACATCCTGCATTGAGCTTCCCCAAATACAACACTCCCTCATCGCATTGGTGGAAGGGCCTCCCCCTTCACCACAAACGGAAATCCCGCGCTCACAACGCCACTCACAAAGGGTATCCAACCAAATAAAAAGGAACCACAGCTCTATAAGCACATCGCCAATACCACTGCCACAAACTACAGCTATTACTTGCCTCTCCGACCCAACACCCACTAACCACCTGGACACTCTCTCCCAAGACAAACAAGCAAAGCGTGCACGGCATACACAAGATACCCTCCCTTGTACCAGAAAGAGGACACGCAGCCAAACAGAAAGTCAGCAAAATACGCCCCTGACTCAAATCATAGACACTGTTGCATTAAACTCACAAATAGCATTTCAGCCTACTGAACAACCTACACACAGTCAGCCAAACAAACGCACCACACGCTCACAAATCACTAGCCACAACCATCATGCAACACAAGCGCTCACACAAATTATCACTCCTCCCACCCAGCGTATCAATATCATCAACCCGATAACTTACCAGGTACACAACAACCCAACCTCTGAGATTGCAGACCACCCAGCACCATCATCGCAGCGCAGACCCCAAAGGAAAATAAGAAGATGTGAGATCCTCGATATACCCCATGACCTTCCTAGCCTAAATCTGACCCCCTTGCGCACCACGCACATTCAACAAGAACTCTGGACGTACAAGAAGAATAAGGCCTTTTCAATGACACCCACAGAGGCCATCAACACACTCTACTATGATGATATGGACATCCTGCACATCGATAATTGGAGGTTCTTCACCCCCAAGAAAAGAGACAGATGATACATCCCAAAGACAGAACAAGACCATACATACTATGCCCCTATGAATATTGAAAGATGGGCCCTACGCCTCTGTAAATCAGCTGGACTAGTGCCCAAATCCAGTAAGACTGTTGCCCGGAGCCAAATTAAGTGCGCAAGCTGTGAAATTTGCTCCTACCATCTAGGACTTGAATCTCCAGACCCTCCCCAACTTTTAAAGACATGTACATCTGTGACGTCTGCAACCGTACCTACCACTGGCAATGCTTGCTTAAAACAAGCTTCTGCAACGCCACTGAAAGGGAAGCTATTGATGCCAATGATTAATGGGCCTGCCCTGCCTGTATCAGCTTGAACCAAAATGAAAAGAATAATCGTATCCTCTACTCTCAGAAAAGAGAGATTGTGGAGGTTTCATAAAACCCAACCTGGGAGCCAGAAGAACTACAAAACACATGTGAAAGCTTCAAGCAGAGCCTCAAACACTAATAAGCAAATCACCGCGCCAAATTTATCTCAGCCCGCACCAGATAAGCACCTAAATAATCTTCAAAAACAGACAAGGTTTCTCTGCCACCCAAGAGTGCAATACGTACCAACCCTGCAATGTCGATCTCCGGAACAAAGTCAACTTTGACATCCAACCCACCAACCCACAGGCTGACATTACGGCCACAGGGCATTGTGAATACTGGATCACAACCATTGATCTCATGAAAATTAAGAAAAGGATACCCTATCCTCCCCAGATGACACTATGCTTCCTGAAGTGTACACTGACACAGTAGCCTGTACTTACAACGTCGACGGAAAGTGTAAAGGTATGCTTACTTCCGAGCGCCTTCACATACTGCAAAAGGCCTTTGATAAGGCAAAGTGCAGCGGCCTACACGGCCACATTACACCTCCACTCATTAGCTTTGCATCAGAACTCGAAGGCCTCATTGCTCGTAAAGACATCTCGACCTCTAAACATACGAACAAAAAAAGCAAAGACTCTTTCTCCCGGATACTTCCCTCCCACATCACCACCGCCTTTCAAAAGTGGGCCCTGGTCACTAAAGAAAAAATGGCATCCCCCCTCGACTATGACCCCAATTTCCCCCATTACTGGAGTGAGCACCCAAGGGACATAGTGTTTGGGGCAAACACCAATGCCTTCTCCTCCCGATTTTCTGGGTTCTCCATCTGCCATCCCATTTACCATGAAAACACCATGCTCTTAGCAACAAGACACGCCATCTACTCTGCTGCTGTCAACACAGAGGAAACAGCCACATCCATGCTCCTCCCTTCCTGGAATAGAATTATGACCACAAATCCCTATGCATCACTCTGCCACAAATATCCACACGTGTGCAAATTTCTGGGCACCATCCCATCAAACCAACTCCAATATGCGAAAGTGCCCTTCTGGAACAACATACAAATACCATTTTCCAAACACACCTGGGAATTAAAGATCATTGCCATATGGAACACCAAGGGCAGGGTCTGCCTCAATGCTCACAACAAAGACTGGCTAAAAGAAATTGCCAAAGAAATCCCTGAGGCAAAGTGGGAAATTCAAAACATACATAACCATCCCTACCAAACAGCCTTAGGTTTTGGACAACACTCAGGACTCAAATATTTTAATAAGCTACCCAATGACCACCCTCAAACCCCAGGAGGTTCAGATAAAACAAGTACACTGATTAGCACTGACCAACCTCATAATTGTATAATCGACAAAGCACCCCAAAACAGCTCCAGCCAAAACCTAATCCGTAAGGTACAAGATTGGCGGGATTGGACCTACACTGATGGCAGCCTCCAAAAGAATGAAGTAAGGCAAGACACCGGATCAGGTGTATACCACCCTCACTTAAACGTTTCCCACTATGTAAACCCAAAAGACATGGGTATAACCAACACCATCTCACGTGCAGAGCTAGCAGCTATAGCAGCTGCAGTCATACACGGCTACTCACACATAGCCAAAGACAGCCTTACATCACTGCACCAGATAAAAAAGCAGCTATCACATCCGAATCTCCATCGCCACCACATCCAAGGAGATGTCCTTCAATCCATTGCTAAAACAATCCACCAATCACCATCGCCCATCCACTTCTTCAAAGTAAAGTCCCATGCCAGTATTATTGGTAATGAACATGCCGACGCCCTTGCTAAAAAGTCAGCCACCACCTACGCCGACATTGCAGATACCTCCATCAGAACAGCAGGCCCTGAGAGAAATCCCTTCTACAACATCCACTGGCTTGCAAAAGAAGACATAGAAAACCATACACAAACCCATACCCATGCAACAAACATGGCCCATCCTCCTCCCCCAAGGCTTTGGTACCTACCAAATCACCGTGACGGCCTTCAAGCACATATGCATCTTCTCCATAAACTGGGAAATGCCAAAACTGAAGCGAACTACCATGCGTACTACCAGACTCTCATAAAGGACGGCACTGCCAATGGAGCCACTAGCAATGCTTGCCTAACATCATCCAATGTTTCCTTTAAGACCAAATGTATCATATGAAATACAGAACAGACACCCTATATAATCAAAAGCATGCGGTATTGTTCAAACTCTCAACAAGTCAAACTTGCACCCTCTGCCCATAAGTAGACAGTGCCCTGCACATCCTTTCTGGGTGCCGACACACGCAAATAAGGAAAATGATCACCGAAAGACACAACTTAGCATGCCGCATGATATTAAAGGCTATCAGCAAAACAGGCTCCTTAGGATCATGCATTGTCTCCAAAGATATATATAGGCAGCAACGAACGGATGGCCATGCAAAATCTCCATGTTCCTGAAACAGCTGAAAGTATAATTGTTCCCATATGGCTCTTCCCACCCCGCTTCCCAGATAAAGACAGATTTACTTCCAGCCGCCCAGATTTTGTGCTGGTTACTCCCATTGCTGCAAAAACACAAAAACAACAAACTAATGTAGGGAGGTAGGTTCTTCGAAGTGGCAAGGGGCAATTGAGGGAGACTGGGAGCACCTCAGCAGCACCGCCAGCCACCAGTAGAGCCACAACCCCAGACAGCATCGACCTAAAGACCTCAGCAAACCTCGGCGTGACATCCACCTTGTCGAGATCAAGTACTGTGAGGACACCAGACCTCAAAACCAGCTGAATGCCGCAAAGGAACAGCACAAAGACCTTTGCAACATTTTCCAAGGAGCCTCCGTTACTCTCCACATCATTCCTCTGGGTGTGGGCGGCACCATCTACAACACCGACACTCTGAAGCCTTTCAAGGAACTGGGTCTTGATTCTCAAGGAGTAAAGAAGCTTGCCTCCAAGCTCCATGTGCACTCTGTGAACTTTGCTGCTAAACTTGTCCATACCAGACGTGCCCTTTCCAGTACTATTATCAACTCTCATCAGGAGCCGGTTTCAGGCCAAGCCTGCAACCCTCTTGATCCCCATTGATTTTCCCTTTCCTTTTTGCTGTGGAAGAGCTTTACGGTACTCGGTACCGAAGTGGCTCCTTTTCCTTAATTAATGTGGGGAGTGATTTTCACTGCCTGCGTAGTTTTTTCCCTTTTCCACCTGAGATAGTTCATATGGTGCAGAGACAAGAAAACCACACTAAAGGAAACAAAGAAGGCAACACTTAGGCAGTATGTGTTGACTGCTACACCAAGGCTCACACATTCAGCATGATTGAGGGAAGAACTAATGCTGGCATTCTAGGTAAGAATCAGTGAGAAGCGGAGCCAAGACAAATTGCTCTGTCAAAAATGGAGTGGTTGTGATATTCATGATGACACTGACACTCATCCCCACTCATCCATGTTTTGGCCAGCAAGGGTGGAAGACCCTTCCCCAGCCCGCCTAGTAGATGCTTCTAATAACACGTGCCTATTAAAGGTTCATTGTCCTCTCAGATTTCAATGCCATGAAAGCACAGACGCTTGATGTTCAAGCTGAAATGGGTCCAGTTTTAAATCAGCTTTTAGTTGACTACCAATTTATCAAATGCTACATTATATCACAGGAATTTTCAACAAAGGTGTTTTTTGAAACAAATGCTGTGAGTGCCAACCTGGTGAAATGCCAGCCTGTCCTACTTGTCAGAGCTGGTACCTGAACCAGAGCCCTGGCTGTCCTACTTGTGGTGTAATTAATGATGCTGATTAAAAAGAAATTGAAAAGCGCACATAGCGGAAACACTACCGGCATGGATTAGAAAAGGATATTGTTTCGTGATCTGCACCACCCAATGGATGCAGATACACACAACATCCCACCTGGAGAATAAAATAGGAGAGGCTTTCTTTTAGTGGGATCAGTTGGTTGGGAGCCAGAAGCCTGCACACCACCAGGGGTATCGCTCAGATATTTGTGGGGGTTGTATCAATGTCTTGTCTCATCTGTATGATTTTGGTTGCGGATCTGAATGCATGTAGGCTTGTTTTTTTCATGAGTGATATGGCATGTAGGCCAGTGAATCCAAGGCTGTGGAGTAGGTTCCTTATGTGGCTGCTGTAAATGGTGCCTGTTGCTCCTAGCAGGATGGTGTGAAGGGTTCTACGGTGTCCAAGTAAGCGAGGCAATATCAGCTTATGTTGTTATGTTGTTCTCGTGCCTTTTCTGCTTGTTGAGTAGGGGAAGTGTCTACACAGCACTTAATTTTGATTCAAAGTACATCGCACAGGTGCTGATCATAAGTGATCTCTGTTCCTAGCAATTGTAGTCAGGGTACAAGACACCAGCGGCACCCTTCTGAAACTTGCTTTTCCCAGAAACTGTACACAAAGGACTATCCTGTGAGTTGAACAAGAAAGTGCTGTTAAATCCAGCAAGATGCGCAAGCTGGGTCCAGCATGTGTCGTCCAGGGGCCCCACTACCTTGCACACACTCTGAATTCTCCTCTCCCTCGAGGTCTCCCTCTTCCCAGCCTTCTCGCCCTCGCCCGACTCCATCCATTGCTAGGTAGAAGAACAGGTCGGGTGCTGGGATGCCGCGTATTTAACTGAGACTAACTAATATGGGAGTGACTAATCGTCGCCTGATGACCGGTCTAAGTGCATTTATGAGCCGGCACTACGTAGGTATATATAAATACCTCGAGGTCAAATACCACTTGTGTGTGCGTGTGTATGTGTTTACGCCTCCTTAATAGCGCCTTTCTAGTGGCTGAACTTGTGTATGGATCGCATCCCGGAGACGGCATTGACGTTTTAATCAATTTTAAATGCATAGATCGCCAACAGCTGCCAACAACCAAAAATTGCCCAGAGTGCACATTTTTCATTTTTAATGCGGGGGTCTGGGGGAAAGGATAAATCGAGGATGCTCCCAATTTCCTCCGTGTGGGAACGCGTCAAGGTGAATGGGTAACTTCCCCCCTCCCCTCCTTGGCTTGGTCTCTTCATGATGGTGATAGAGTCCCTCGGGAGACCTCCGAATGGAACGACTGCTTGCATTTTAGCCCTACCCCGAAAACCCACAATTTCTTCTCTCGTCTGACTCAGGGCAATGAAAAGCTGCACATGGCATGGTGTGTCTTCGGCGTCGTGGGGTGTCTCATGCTGTACGGGGTGCTGCAGGTACGTGGGAAGGGGTTGCTTTTGCGCGCTTGAATGTGCCTATTCTTCAGTGCGCGAGCGCAATAAATTCCCGAGTGCGACAACTCGTACTTCGTTTGCACCACATGTACACCACTCACGCTCATGCTGTAGGAGCGCATCATGACGGAGCCTTTTGGGGAGGAGGGTAAGGATGCAGAGCACTTCAAGTATTCCTTGTTCCTGGTGCTGTGCAACAGGCTCACCAGCTGCGCCGTGGCTATTTTTGGCCTTGTGGTGAGTGGTGCGGTGGCTTGCATATGATACGTGCGAGCAGGGGTTGTTTTGCACTGCCTCCTCCTCCTCCTCCTCCTCGTACATACATGTCACATCCTTCACGTGCTCCCTTTCCCTTTCCCTCCTCCTCCCACCCTGATTTTTGTGTGTGCGGTGCGTTCGTGCCTTCCCAGTCTGATGGCAAGATGAGCGAGATCAAGCCGGTAGCTCCCCTGTACTCCTACGCCGCGGTGTCCCTGTCTAACGTGGTTGCCACCACCTGCCAGTACGAGGCACTCAAGTACGTGACCTTTCCAGTTCAGACGCTGGGCAAATGTGCCAAGATGATCCCCGTCATGGTCTGGGGCATCCTGATCATGCGTAAGAAGTACACCTGGAAGGACTTTGGCATTGCCCTGGCCATCACGGGGGGCTGCACTCTCTTCCTGGTTACGGGCAGCGTGAAAAGCAAGGTAAGTAAGTGAGGCATTTTGTGCAGTTTCTGGCTCTTGAGGGTATCTAGACATGGCGCTTCGTGACAGTAGACTTTTCGATTTTAAGGCAGAACAACGCAGGCGTGCATAACCATGCACAGCACACCCAAACATTAAGAAACAAGGGTGAGTTTCACAAGCGCACTACACGCGCACGTGCGTATACGTACACACAAGCACGCTCGTGCACACACGATACACACATGGATGCGTACGTAAGCATGCAGATACACCTATGTACGTGCACGCAGGAACATACGCCCCCCCCCCCTCCTCCCCCCCCCACACACACACGCACATGCACACACGCACACACAACATACATACTTAATCAAGTGACGCAGCGCTTAGTGTCACAAGCGCTGCACCATATCCGATTTTTATAAAACCACTGTTCGCTCACACTTTCCAGGTCTCTGCCTCCATGTGGGACAGTAGCGTCTACGGCCTGCTGTTGATGCTGGGCTACTTAGGATTTGATGGGTTTACGTCCACCTTCCAGGACAAGCTGTTCAAAGGCTTCCAAATGACCACCTACAACCAAATCCTGTACACCACGTTGTGGTCCTCGCTGCTTTCCTGCTTTGGTAGGAGAGGGATGGCAGAGCGTTATTTACCCTGTAGAATAGTTTGCTTGTGAGCCTCATGACATGTTCTGTTTTCTGTTAGCTACGTATAATGCTAACCCCTACTCTTAATTCTGCTGAGGCGCGCTAAGTGAAGGACAGCACACTGGCTCTGCTAAACGGCATGCCTTGGTGCAGATTGGAATCTAGAACGAAGCCACGATATTCTTGTGCTCGACTTGCATTGCCATCAAGGCACGTCTACCTTACTGATAACTATACTACTTGACCTGGCACGGTCAACAAGCGTCCTTGTCAGACCGTTGTTCCTTTTTTTCAGATGATTCCACATGCCCTATATGCAGGCCTTGTCACCTCGGGGCAAATGCCTCTGGCGATTCAATTCATTCGCACGCACCCTGAGGCCTTGACGCAAATTGTGATGCTCTCTGCAGCGGCCAGCACTGGTGGGTGGTGCCATTAACAAACAAGGACTTTAGGGTGCATGCAGAGTCACAAGGGAAAGGCGCACTTGTTTGGCTTGTTGCAGCCGCCTCAGACAGGCACATTTATCCTTGCGTATTGAGTGTCTAACTGGGAGGGAAAGCGGGGGGACACAGGAAAACGATGGAAAGGGTGCCTTATGCCACACACACTCCCTGACCCTACTGCGGAGTGACCTTCAACACGGTGACCCTAACACCGTACCAACACCAACTCCCACGCCATGACAGGCGCCCTGTTTATTAGTTACACCATCAAGACCTTTGGGGCCCTCATATTTGCCACCATCATGACAACCCGGCAATTCCTCTCCATCCTGCTGTCCTGCTTCTTGTTCCTCCACCCTTTGTCCTTCGGCCAATGGTGAGTGAATAGGGGCAAGGGACGTGGAATGTGGGGCAAAGAAGAAGCTCGGCTCTTGGCCAATGGCGACTGGTGACGGAAAAGGAAATGAACAGCTGAGTCAGTGCAGCATTTGATTGACAATAGTAGGAAACTCAATCTTTGCAGTGCCAATGGGCATAGTACAATGAGGGTTTGTCAAAAGAATGAATCGAAGGTTGAATTCAGATGGATAGCTGGGATGTCAAGAACTGTTGTTGCAGCCCGATGGCTTGGCATACTGTCGTTCTAGCATGTGTGGGACTTGGCACAATGACCAGTACAAAAACAAGCTGCCCTGCCTACTCTCAAGCAGGTTGCCCTGACAAAGGGTGTTTCTTTCGCAATGTAGATGAAACAAAGCACCTGTGTCTTCATGTTTGCAAATTATTTGTGTATGCACCTCATCTTGTACCCCCCCTCCTCAGCAGTTTGTGCTTCTGAAACGCCTATTGCAGGATGGGCACCGTCATCGTGTTTGGCACCCTGTACTACCAGGGCTTTGCCAAAGGCAGCAAGCACAAAGAGGTGATTGCTGCAGCTTTTCCCTTTCCTACCTTGCGCATACTTTGCCTGCCTGCGACTGTAGTTTGCATGAACTTGGATGAAAAAGGCATTCAACCTGGGAGGTCCCAGCTCGCGCTGTCCCCCCTGCTGCTTTAGTTAGAAGAACATCAACCTGTAGTTGATGTTTTTGAATTATAGCCCTTTCACACCTTGGGCATGCTAACAACAGCAATCTTGCCGAACTGGTTCCTTGACAGTAATTTAAGTATTTGGCTTGCCTGCAATGGAGCTGGAGCGCCTCCCACGCGTGTTAATGCCGTACCAATGTTATTTAGTCAACTAGAACACTTACTATAAGTGCGCCAATCATGCTCCTTACCACCGATTCTCACGGCTGGCACCTAATCTTCAATCATCTGAACTGCCTCAACAGGCGCCCAAGCCACCAACCGATGAAGAGGCACAAGAATTGCTCAAAAATGCTCCTATCGACAAGCCTGAGGTCCCAACGAAGTAGGCCTTTTCATAAGGGGGATTGTAATGCGTGCTTCATGCTATGTGGTTTGGTAAATAATCTTGGTGGGATGCTTAATGCTTCATTTTGTGAAGGACGAGCTAGAGAGCTTCTTCCTACAATGTTCACCTCAAGTACAAGTTGTGGTGAGAAGCAACCGAGCCAAAGTTTGGGTAGAAGCTGTAAGTGTCTGATCCTCGTGGGTTTTACTTTTGTCTCGGTGGCGAAGGGCTCAAAGTTGCTGGCACCTCAAGGCTGTCAATCGTGGATTTGTTAGCATTGCTAAGCAAAAATTTCTATTTTATAAACGACCTATGCTGTTGCTCAGGAGAACGAGGCATGAAACATTTAAAGAAATGTGGGATCCATTGTCAAAACATCGTTAGATAAGAGGAGCATCAGATGGTGCAAGATATGATAAAATAGTATAGTTTGCCTTTTTTGTGTGTCTTCAGGAGGCGCCAGTCCTTGTAACTTTTGGACGTCAACCATCAAAAGCAATTTTTATTTTCATAATCGGAATCCTGAGGTTGAGAGCTATCGATTAGTATATAAATGAGTTCAATCGGAGAAGGTGGGGAGGGG
>Ga0307963_1004498_pt1 | contig 11075 bp, 16 predicted proteins | sample OrgLakmetagen594_FD_201829 | JGI IMG/M metagenome (GOLD analysis project Ga0307963, IMG submission 201829) | Saline water microbial communities from Organic Lake, Antarctica - #594 | ecosystem: Environmental > Aquatic > Non-marine Saline and Alkaline > Saline | place: Antarctica: Organic Lake...
TGGGTGTGGGTGTATGTGTGGGTGTGAGTGGGTAGGTGGGTGGGTGGAAGGGGGAGGGGGTGTGAGTGCAAGTGTGGGTGGGGATGTGGGTTGTGGTATATTTGTTTGTGTGTGTATGTGTGTGAGTGTTCCTCCTCCTTTTGTACCCGACAGCATGCCTCCAGTCAATAGCACCTACTTTGAAATCCGTGTCTCATCATAACGCACGCAAACAGCACTCCGCTGCGGCTATCGTTGCATGTACCGTTGTCTCTATGTATCTGCCACGCTTGAACAATGCCAAGCACGGTAATAATTGACGCCAAATATCAACCAATGTTTAAGTTGCTACAGTATCTGAACAATCATTTGACCCACATGCCCTGATCTGCAGGTGCAAGTGCAGAGGCAGAAGAGGCTGAGCGGGGCCGGGCAGAAGGCATGGATGACGAAGAGGTGAATACTTTTATTACTGTGCATATGTGTGTGCATGTGTGTGTGTCTGTTTGAATGTGTGTATGTGTGTGTATGTGTGTGTGGTGTCTGTGACAAGAAGTGTGCATGCACTGTGGCGGGACCTACCACTAAAGTAGCCAGTGCCTACGACCAGCTTGTCTTCACAATCATGCTTACAATTACACCTGATCGCACAATAGTAGGGATGGCCAGAACCGTACACGCACACACACCGTGCATGGCCGTATCTATGCTGATTTCCCTGCTAACAATATGGCATAAACACCATAAAAAAAGCTTGGCTATATGGCCAGCTTCACACATTGGTCGCCCTGAGCAGAATGTGGGTCCAGCAGCAAAGCCCATAGTCGCCATTTCCTGCTGTGCAGAATTCGACATTGTCCCTTATGTCCAGCTTGCGGTCATTGTGAGCAACGCCCGGCATCTACAATAACCATCACTCTCCAAAGAGCAGGCATCAAACAGGCTTTACAGACTATTTTACACGCATTGCGATCACCTTAGTCCCTTCGTATTCCATATTACATCTTGCCAGCAAAAGCTCTTGACATCATGCACACACACATGCACACACACATACATAAATACATAAATACTCACACTCTTCCCCTCTCCCCCGCTCTCTCTCTCTCTCTCTCTCTCTCTCTCTCTCTCTCTCTCTCTCTCTCTCTCTCTCTCTCTCTCTCTCTCTCTCTCTCTCTCTCTAACACACATAAACTCACACACACATGCACACGTGATGGTCACACTCATCAGGCCATGGATCTAGCAGCTCGAGATGCCATTGCTGCCCAGCCAACAGGATACACCCTAGAGACCACGCAAGTGAAGCTCAAGGTGGGTCAAGCTCAAGAACTACTGCATCATGCTAGTGGCTGCATTTGTACGTGCATTACTGCAGTACTTGACGTAGCGTGTACTGTAGTGTGTCTAAAATGTATTACTGTAGCATCTACTGTAGATTGTAGCATGCCAAGAATAGACACGACAGATTTACCGTGTGACATTCTTCTGGTCTAGTAAAAATACATGGCTGCCGAGCTCTCGTCTACAAACAGGTGCATGGCATGTGCGTACATGATCTGTATTCCGTGCTCCCAGGTTCCGTTCCTGCTCAAACTCCCCCTCCGTGAGTACCAGCACATAGGCATGGACTGGCTGGTGACCATGTACAAGAAGCGCCTGAACGGCATCCTGGCTGATGAGGTGGGACGTGCCTGCTGGTTTGTGTGTGTGTACGTGTGTGTTTGTATGCACGGCACTCGGTGTGTGCATGTGCGTGTTTGTGTCTTTATGTGAGTGTGTGTGTGCATCTCTCTGTGCGTGTGCGTGTGCGTGTGTGTGTGCGAGTAAGTATTGTGATTGAATGCCTAACTAAGTGACTGACTCACAAAACTTGCAAATTCTGCTTCTCGCTGCACGCAGATGGGCCTGGGCAAGACCATGCAGGCCATTGCGCTGCTGGCGCACCTTGCGTGTGAGGAGGGGGTGTGGGGCCCCCACTTGATCGTGGTGCCCACATCACTCATGCTCAACTGGGAGATGGAGTTTAAGAAATGGTGAGAGGGGAGCCTTGGCTTGTGTTTTTCCGCTTCGACGCACTGCTTTGGCGTACTGCTTGGCTTTGATGTACTGCTTTGACGTACTGCTTTGACGTACTGTGCTTGGAAGCGGTTACGGCTGGAAGGTCATGGACAGGGAGTCAGAAGAGGAGGTAGTTCAGGTTGGAGGGTTGCGGCTGGATGGTAACTATGCCACACCTGGTCAATTGTGAGGCCACTCAGGGGTGCAATTAAGGACAGGCGTTGAGACGGAGAGGGTGGATATGGCAGAGTGTGTGTGTGCGTGTGTGTGTGTGTGTGTGTGTGTGTGTGTGTGTGTGTGTGAGAGAGAGAGAGAGAGAGAGAGAGAGAGAGAGAGAGAGAGAGAGAGAGAGAGAGGCCAAAGGATATTTTGTCGTCGGCCAAGGTTGAACGTGGTCAACAAGTGCGCTTGGCCTTCCTTGAAACACTTGTCTGCACTTTGTGAAGTTGGGACGTGTTGATGCTGCGTTTATTTTGGTCGAGCGTGTCAAACTGTTATCATCAAATTTCCACCCATTACAACAGCACCAAAGGATTTGAGGAAGAGTTGAGAATGTATGTAAACATTGTCTAGTGTAGATGCCCAGCTGCAAGCTGCTCTTCTTACCTGCCACGGCAACACCAAAGCATAAATGCCCTAAATTGTTCACTCTCTCAATCAAATGTGTGGCCTTTGTGTGCGTGTGCAGGTGCCATGCCGTCGAGCTGTTCACCTGCCACGGCAACACAAAGCATAAATGCCCTAAATTGTTCACTCTCTCAATCAAATGTGTGGCCTTCGTGTGCGCGTGCAGGTGCCCTGCCTTCAAGCTGCTCACCTACTATGGCAACACCAAGGAGCGTGCCAAGAAAAGGGAGGGCTGGTCAAAGCCTAACGCTTTTCACGTGTGCATCACGTCATACACACTCGTGCTTTCGGTGGGTACCGTGGGCATGGCATGGTGACCATCTGCTGCATACCGTTTGCTATAAGAAGTAATCGACAACACTGCGGGCTTGCCTCTTCTTGTGTGCATCACCTTATTCTCAATGATGCGCTCCGTAAAACAAATTGCGAGGCAATGTACAAGATCTGTATAAGGTTTGTATAAGATCTGCATAAGATCTTCTGCCTGTGCCTTAACACAAAACACGCACACGCTTTGCATGCCAATTCACATGTGCGTCATGTCAATACACACCCGTGCCCTGGGCAACATGTGTGGCGTGTGTCAATAGCAGCACTGTGCAAGCAGGTTCCTGTTCAGGATCACAGCAGACACTGTGCAAGCAGGTTCCTGTTCAAGATCACAGCAGACACTGAATGCGAAAAAAAAACAAGAGTTAAAAGATGTCATGGCAACCAGGCGCAGCCACACTTATTGTCATAGCAAGTACAAAGTTTATAACACAAGGCTGCTGACATGGGCTATTGGCATGGGCAAAACAGGCCAAACGGCGCTTGAGTTGTTTGATGTTTGATGATGTTTTTCTGTTTGATGTTTGTTTGATGCTTTTTACTTGGTGTTCCTTTGATGCTTCTACTTGTTTGGTGCTTCTTACTTAAGGCGAGGCTCACATGAGAAAGCTTAGACAATCAATATAGTGATGCTTGCAAAGGCACTCAGCATATTCCCCGAGACCATACACCAAAATGCATGACTGCATACGCAGTACGGCATGATGTTCAATCAGCGCAAAAATGGCTGCCCACTCATTTGATTCTTCTCTAACGTGTTGCTGCATCCAGGACGCCAAGGTGCTCTGGCGCAAAAAGTGACTGCCCTCACACTCTCTTGCTTTCGTGACGCGTTGCTACATGCAGGACGCCAAGATGTTCCGCCGCAAAAAGTGGCGCTACCTCATCCTGGACGAGGCCCACATGATTAAGAACTGGAAGAGCCAGCGGTGGCAGACGCTGCTGCGCTTCAATTCAAAGCGCCGCCTCCTTATCACAGGTATGTGTGCTGTTCTGGGCTGTGCTGTGCTGTGCTGTGCTGTGCCAATGCAGGTGGACGCAGCAGCCTTTCCGTGCACCCGTTTCTTGCAGTGCGTGTGCACGCAATCCGTCAGCACACGCACACACACACACACACACACACACACACACAGATGCATGCACGTTATCACACAAACACACATACACAAACTACACACACGCATACACACACATACACACAAGTATACACAAACATACATACACACACGCACGCACACACGTACAAACATAATTACAGGCACCCCTCTCCAGAACGACCTCATGGAGCTGTGGAGTCTCATGCACTTTTTGATGCCTGACGTGTTTGCCAGCCACTCCCAATTCAAGGACTGGTTCTGCAGCCCCCTCACAGGCATGGTTGAGGGCTCAGAGTCCTTCAACAAGGTGGGTGATTGGACGCTGGGTATCATGATGACGTATGATATCCGTGTATCAGATATTAGATCTGAGTATTTGTGGTTCTGCAGTGCCCTCACAGGCATGGTCAAGGACTTTGTGTTCTTCATCAAGGTCCATGATTGGACATTGTAGTTACGTATGGTATTTGTGTACTAGATGATCTGAGTATTTGTGGTCCTGCAGTGCCCTCACAGGCATGGTCAAGGACTTAGTGTCCTTCAACAAGGTGTGTGATTGGACACTGTAAAAATGGTGAATGAGTGTCTTTGTGTTTACGGTCTGAAGCCCCCTCACAGGCATAGTCAAGGGCTCTGATTCCTTTGACAAGATGCGTGAGTGTATGCAGGGCAATGTGCCTGTGTGTGAAAATTGCATGCTGCATTCACACGTCTGCACTGCTGCCTGTACCATTCTCTGCACCACGTGTCTGTCTGTACCATTGTCTGTAATATTTTCTGTACTACGTGTCTGTATTACTTGTCTGTCTGTACCATTGCCTGTAATATTGTAATACATGTCTGTCTATACCATTGTCTATAGTAATGTCTGAACCATTGTCTTTATAACGTCTGTCTGTACCATTGTCTGTTATAATGTCTGAACCATTGCCGGTAATAATGTCTGAACCATTGTCTTTACCACGTGTCTGTCTGTACCATTGTCTGTACCAAGTGCATTACTCACATGGTTGAGTTGCAACTGGGGAAGTGGCAGCCTTCATACGCAGTCACCATTATATAGAACCCTCAAACTTTTTGTTCGCAGCACGTTGAGGAGTGAGGCTGCATGGCTTGCAGTGTCATTTGTACAGGTTTTGAACATTCCCTCTTTAACTTATTTCTGACACGAGAACGACATTTGTCATACGCAGCAATTGGTAGAGCGGTTGCATGGCGTACTGCGTCCCTTCTTGTTGCGGCGGCTCAAGTGTGACGTGGAGAAGCAGGTGCGCACGTTTATATGTGCATGTGCGAACATATAATTATGTGTGTGCGTATACGTATGTGTGAGTATCATTTTGTATGCTCTTCTTGTGCATTTGTAACTGTGCATTTTCGCTTCCAGCCTGCCGTGCATTGATCATTTTTTACCCTTTTGCTTCCAGAGTGCCCTTTCTGACATTCATTTTATCCTCAAAGCACATACGCTTACAGCATACCGCAATCACAGTGCTTGTTCACACATGTGCACCATGTGATCAAATGGCCAAAAAGCTCGTACACTTTTTACCCTTTCAACCCACGATCACGCATGCACCCTACATTTACTTAAACATGCACAGCTGCCCAGGATGCACGAGCATTTGGCACACACACACACATACAAATACACATATACAAGTTCACGAGCGCACATGCTCATGCACATGCGCACACACACACACACACACACACACACACACACACACACACACACACACACACACACACACACACATATGTTACACAGCTGCCTGGGAAGCACGAGCATGTGGTGCACTGTCGTCTCAGCAAACGCCAGCGCACTTTGTACGAGGAGTACATGGCCGCCACAGAGGTGTGAATATGCACTCATATGCACCTGAGTCCATGTTGTGTGCCTGGGTCTGTGCCGTGGATGTGAGTGCCTATGTATGTATGTATGTATGGATAAATAGGTGGATGGATGGATGTATGGATGGATGGATGGGTGGATGGATGGATGGATGGATGGATGGATGGATGGATGGATGGATGGATGGATGGATGGATGGATGGATGGATGGATGGATGGATGGGTGGATGGATTTTCGTTTGAATGTGAATACTAAATTACATCCTTATATTAACATCTAAGTCAGTGCCCATGCGCCTATGTTTGTTTGTATCTGTAATATAGATTGTTTGGTGGTATTTTTACCCATGTGGGTTTGTCCAGGGCTGGTGCATTCCAGACTGACCACAAACTCGTCTCCTTGCCCGCACTTTCTTCGCAAACAGGTGCAAGACACACTGTCCTCAGGCAACTTTTTGGGTGTGATCAACGTCCTCATGCAGCTACGCAAGGTGTGGCACTTGCTTGTGTGTGTGTGTGTGTGTGTCTAGCGGCTGATGCTGTGTGTGTGCTTGTGTCAAGCTGCTGACAAACCAAAAGCTTCTAGGATATTTACCATCTCCATAGCACCTAGACTATTTGCTGACAGCTTGAGAGCGCCGGGAGGCCTTTCAGAATGCTCTGACTGACACTCCATAAAGTTAAAAGCAACAAACAAGTCACACCTGGACTATGCACTGCACAGTCTTGCAGTTGCGCAAGGGAAATTACCGAAACCAAGTCTTAACCCTCCTACAAAATACACTCGTTCTTTATATCACGCGCACATTCACACACATACACGCACAAACACACATCCTCTTATACACGCACACACACGCACACACATACACACTCTTAAGTTTGCAACCACCCTGACTTGTTTGGAGGCCGCACCATTGTGAGCGCCTTCACACGCACATATACACACACACTGTAGGTGTGCAACCACCCTGACCTGTTTGAGGGCCGCATCATTGTGAGCGCCTTCACACGCACATACACACACACTGTAGGTGTGCAACCACCCTGACCTGTTTGAGGGCCGCACCATTGTGAGCGCCTTTGACATGCCCCCCCTTGAACTGCACCTACCAAGCCTTGCTGCACCCCACTGCGCGCGTGCACTGCCTTTGGAGCAAGAGGGCACTCTGCTAGTACAGGAGGGCATCACGCTGGCAGGTGTGCGTGTGTGTGTGTTTGTTGGTGGAACCGTCTTATTGTGTGTGTGTGTGTGTGCGTGTGTGTGTGTGTGTGACCGTCTAACTGTGTTATTATTTGTGTGATGCATGAGTGTGTGAGTTGCTTTGTATTTTGGTAGAGTAAAACATGTTGAGCAGGGGTTGCCACGCAGCTGATCTTGCGCCCTGTGCATTTTGTATTGCATATTCACTTGTGTACTCTGTAAAATGCCTGTCCTGCTTTTTTGTTGGGCAGTGCCTCCAGGCCTCTGATGCATCTCAGCTCATTCGACATCTTATAACCGTGTCGGATAATTAAGGTTTGCTGCTCCCTGTTGCCCAATGCATTTTCAAGCTGCTATATAGTTTGAACAGAACAGCTGGTGTGGTTTAGGGTTAGCTAAACTAGCTAACCCTAGCTAACCTAACCTAAACTAGCTAACCCAACCTAGCTAACTTAACCTAAACTAGCTAACCTAACCTAGCTAACCTTACCTAAACTAGCTAAACTAGCTAACCCTAGCTAACCTAACCTAAACCCTAAACCCCATCATTTCAGGCAGCTGCTGGGCAGTAATTAGCATGTCTCCAGACCTGCTGCCTTCACAATGTGAACATAGTCGTAACACGCACCCTTACTCAGGCGGCTGCTCCCTTTTGCTCAGTCGCTCCGCAGAGTAGTATTTAGGCCCACACGTGTGTATTTACTCAGGGAAAGCACGTGAGTAGTACTTCTCCAAGGCAGCATATCATTTCATTGCATCTTTTAAACACCAAGCTGCTCAACGCTCCAATCCAGGCGGATGCTCGCCCGTGGTCAGCATGTCTCCAGGCTTACTGTTGGGCCAGCCAAGCCTGCTAGCTGCCCGAGATGCGTGGGAGGCGCAAGAGGTGGCGCGGCTTCAGGTACGCTACACGCAAGAACATTGGGACAGGACATCATATACACGATTGACACGCACGACCAACACACACGAGCACAGACGCACTTGCGTTTACAAAATGACACACACACGCATACACACATACACACGCACACACACATGCTCACATACACGCACACTGGTGCCCACTTGCATGCCCGTGTCACCCTCCTTCCTTACACCCACCCATGCTCTGTGCACTGACTCTGGCTTCCCTGCCCCTCTATCTCTCATCCTATCAAGGCCACCGCCCTCCTCTTCATGCCTGCATGCAGACCACTTTCTAACTTGCCCTTCATCCACGCTTTGCATTAAATTATTAGATATCTATTATACTCAGGACAACCAAGGCACTTAACTGCCCGCCTTTCCCGCACACACGCTGAGGCCAAATTTTCACACTCCATGTGATTGCTTTTTGCTTGCACATACACACACACACACACGCACACACACACACACACACGCACACGCACACGCACACACACACACACACACGCACACACACATACACACAAATCACACTCATACACACTCACACACATGCCTTCGTACACGCAGGTCACTTTCCCTCTCATGCACCATTTTTGTGGTGCATCAGGACCCCCGGCCCCTCTCTCCCTCCTACCCCCCGCCCATGCCCGCTCACAATCCAAAGCAGTACTTAGCCTGGGAGCAGCACCTTTTGGTGAGTGTTGATTTGATCAAAAACCACGCAAGGAATGCCACAGTTTCCTGCATAATAAAGTGAAGGCAAGGAACCATGATGCCAGGGTTTGCAAAACCTACACAACTAGCTAAACAAAGAGTTCTACTATAAATAACAACAAGCCTGTATTTGTTGAAGAATGACACACACATACACACGTATACACGCACATGCTCACACACACAAACACACATACATACACGCGTACACACGCACACACGCGCACATACATACACACGCATACACACACACGTTCTATGTGTGGCAGCAGGTGTAACACAGGATGGCGGCAATGAGGTGAGCCACGAGATTGGGGGCAACTGGTCTGCCAGCAGTGAGGACGCCTACCCCCTCATGCGCAGTGCAGCATCTGCTCGAGAGTCTGCAGCTGAAGACATGGGGGCGGTGGCAGCTGACCTGGCCATGCGCGGCACTTATGCGTGAGTGTGCAACTCATGTGTGTGTGTGTGTACAACTAACTGTAAAAATGTGGTAGCACAGACACTTACACTTCCATTGTGGAATATGTAGTGTTTCACTCGTAAACTTAGATCTCAACTGGCATGTCAATGACATGCAGCGCTGCCATGCAAAGATTCTTTGCTTATCAATGTGCACATGGGTGTAAACACTCCAGCGTGCATGTCATTTGTGTATATGGGTGTAAACACTCCAGCGTGCATGTCAGTTATGTACATGGGTGTAAACGCTCGAGCGTGCATGTCATTTTTGTGCATGGGTGTAAACACTTCAACGTGCCTGTCATTTGTGTACATGAGTGTAAACACTCCAGCGTGCCTGTTTGCTACACGCAGGGCTGTCATGTCAGGGTCTCCTGCTTACCGTGTGCTGGCGTCCTCTCTGGCTGTCCAGCACGCACGCTACACAGCATGGCGCAACGCACGCCTCAGGTGGGTTGTTCGCCGGCTTGCATCTGTTCGGGTGGTGAAGGGTTATAAGTTAGGTAACTGAAAGGACAGCACTGTGTGTGTTCAGTGTAAGAGCGCTTTTTTATATATTAAAGGTGTTCTGCGTTTTCTCTAATTCCTTGTGTGCATGTCAGGGCAAAGTTAGTGTGTTGTTTGTCACGTCTGGGGTGGGTTGAGAGAAAGGTGTACATCATATAAGTACATTTCACAAGATGCAGTGCAAATTAGGAGGCATGACGAGCCTAGTGCAACGCGCCCTAGTAGAAGAGGGATGGAAATATTAAGTGCAATTGAATGTTTAATCAATGCTAAGATGATGGCAGAGCGGCATGAGCGGTTATGGACGAATTACACAGGTCAGGTTCTGAGTGATGAACACACACACACGCACACATACACAAATGCACACACGCACACATACACAAATGCACACACGCACACACACACACACGTACGCACACATACACACACGCACACACACATACACACATACACACACGCACACACACATACACACATACACACACGCACACGCATACACACATTCGCACACACACGCACACCTTTGATTTCCCAGTATCCACAATTATAATATGAGTTACATTGTTACATTAAACCTATAAATGTATACTTAGTTATATATCGTAACATGACCTGTAACTGATAAAAACCTCATGGTGTCCCACTTTCATTTTTTAGGAGCACGGCAGCGCTCAACCATGCCCGCTGCAATGCGGGGTGCCCATTGTACGGCCGTGACTTGCTTGCGTGCTTGGAACGCATCGCCCACCCGTCCAGCCGTGCGTTGAACCCTGACCTCATTCAGGTGAGATTCACACACGCGTGCACAAACTGTACATCTGTATGAAATGTATACATACTCTCACAAGGGCTCACACATCTAGCTGTGCGATACCACCTGACTTCATCTTTGCGGCATGCAATTGTTTCAGCAATCTCATCAGTACAGTAAGATTCGAGTGTACAACGTATAATACGAATGCGTCATCTCTACCTGATGTCGACCCCTGTATATAGGCCCAACCACATATATAGGTCTGTTTGTCTGCACAAACACACACTTGCTCATGCCATGCCCAATAACCTAAATATTTACACCCCTCCACACTTAACATTTTCTACCTTTCACACTTTACATTCTACACCTCACACCCCACACCCCACTCCCCACACCCCATACCCCACACCCCACACCCCACACCCCACACTTAGCACTCCTCACTTCACTCACCCCCCACAGGTCCTAGACAGTCCTTGGGAGGGCCCCTCTGCCGCGTCTCAGGCCGTGTGGGAAGGCCCACTCCCCCCACCCACCACCACCCCCCAACACACCCCCCACCACCCG
>Ga0307963_1004501_pt1 | contig 11074 bp, 10 predicted proteins | sample OrgLakmetagen594_FD_201829 | JGI IMG/M metagenome (GOLD analysis project Ga0307963, IMG submission 201829) | Saline water microbial communities from Organic Lake, Antarctica - #594 | ecosystem: Environmental > Aquatic > Non-marine Saline and Alkaline > Saline | place: Antarctica: Organic Lake...
GCAGCAATAACCCGAATGTTGAGGGGCGTCGGTTCGGATGCCCCCAATCTAAGTACCTCTCGCTCCTGCAGCACTCGAAGTAACCGAGTTTGGAGGTGAGTTGGCATGTCACCTATTTCATCGAGAAAAATCGTGCCGTTGTGCGCGGCTTCAAACAAGCCCGGTTTGCCTCCCTTTCGGGTTCCGGTAAACGCTCCATCTTCGTAACCAAAGAGTTCACTTTCCAGCAGCGTTTCAGGGAAGGCGGCACAATTGATGGCAACAAAAGGCATCTTTTGCCTGCAACTGGCGTTGTGAATACTTTGTGCAAACAACTCTTTGCCTGTTCCGCTTTCGCCTGTAATCAAAACGGTGGAGTCTGAATGAGCGTAAAGCCTTGCCAGCTGAACGGCTCTTTTGAAGTGGCTATCTTGTCCTAATATTAGGTCAAAGTGATACTTTGCTATGAAATGGCTGGGTCGGCTTTGAGAGCGTAACCTCCTTTCTGCGCGTTGAATTTCATTAATTTCCTGGCACGTCAGAATCGCTCCGTCAACCAACCCTTCTTCCAGGATTGGAATAACGCTGATCGCTAGCCGTTGGCTTCCCCGAATGCTCAAGCGATTTTCAATGGCGGTTCCAGTGCTCAGCACCTTACTTATATCGACATCCGGGAAATGCTCTGCAGCGTTTTCGCCAATGGAGATCGACCGAATAGGTTTTAGCAAATTGTTCATGCTTGTATTCACCGAGAACACTTTCCCCAATGCGTCCAGCGCGATGACGCCCTCATTCAGGTGCTTCAATACGGAGTGAATACGCTGGTGCTTCCATGTTTCTTGTGACCTGCTGTGGCAAATGGCAAGAGCCTCATCCAGCGTACGCCGCACAGCGTCCGCGTTAATTGCAAACACGCCCTCTGCCCCTGCAGCTTCTGCCAGGTCGACAACCGTTGGCGAGCCAATAATCACTCGATAGCCTTGCTCAACAAAAGTTTGAACTTTCTGGCGTGCATCTTCTAAGGATGTGTAAACAGCCTGTGATACCTCGACAGTGAATAAGCTGGACAGCTCATCCAGATCTTTCAATGTGTGCTGGTAGGTCAGAATACCCGCCTTAGTGCCGCGCTCCTTAGCCAGGTTAAGGGCTCGAATCAAATCGTATTCACCCATTCTGAAAGACAAGGTGGTTGTTGAGATTTTCTTGCGCACAAATTCCGCGGATGCGCCGGAACAAAGCAGAATATCCGTTTCCTGCTCATACTCTAAGGCTCTGGCCGTCTCTAACAATTTATCAACCGATGTTTCTACAATGCGTATTTCCGCATGCTGTTCATAGCGAGGCATTATTTCCTGAAGGATTCGCGTCAGCTTGCTGGGATTGCCATCGAATGTGAGATGGCTGATAAGGGTAACGATCCTTGGTTTGCGTTTTGCAAAGGCCATTTTGATTCTTTTGATCGTGGATTTGAGCTCCATCCTAGCTGCAATGCGAGTATTTCAAAAGTGACCTGGAACGTTTCATTGATGAACCATGAATATTTAAACTGACGGCTCTATTCTTTTAACCGACTTCAGAAGCTTGAATTTAAACAAAAAATAGTAATCTTGGCGACTGGCATCGTACTTGCTACACAACACGGCATGGAAACACGATGTCTAAGAGAGTAGCCAATGAACATGTCGCAGAATAGCTTAGCGTCACACCAGGATATTCCGGAGGCGCTGCAGGGTTGGCAGCGAAGCCTGGAACGATATTTCTCAAATGTCGTTTTGAATGGCAAAGCCACGATCAATGCTATGAAACGTCTTTCTGGCGGCGCCATTCAAGAAAACTGGCTGTTAAGTGTTCTTGTGCAAGGCGGCGATTTCGCTGGCGAGAATAAGTGGGTGTTACGTACGGATTCCTCGTCTGTTGTACAGGTGAGTATGTCTCGCGGGCATGAGTACGCTGTGCTCAAAGCCGTATACGAAGCCGGTGTTCAGGTGCCTGCGCCGTTGTGGCTCTGCAATGATCTGGATGTTATTGGGCGTGAATTTTTTGTGATGCAGGCGGTGAGTGGTACCGCCGCTGGTCACCGTTTAGTAAAAGACGATTCACTGGTACCGGATCGCTCCGCTCTCTGCCGTGAGCTAGGACGAAATCTGGCGAAGCTTCATGCCATACGCCCTCCTAGAGAGTCACTCGCTTTTCTACCTGCCCCTGAAACTGACCCGGCAAGATCAATTATTGAGCAGTATCTTGATTTTTTGGATGAGCTGCCACAGGCGTTTCCTGTTATCGAATGGGGGTTACGTTGGTTGCACACAAACAAACCGAATCCCATCGAATCCTGTCTTATCCATCGTGATTTTCGAACCGGTAATTTCATGGTTGATCGGGGATCTGTTTCCGGAATTCTGGACTGGGAGTTCACTGCCTGGGGAGATTGGCGCGAAGACATTGGATGGCTAACCGCAAAATGTTGGCGCTTTGGTAATAACGCCAACGTGGCCGGGGGGATCGGGGGTGTGAGCGATCTGATGGCGGGATACTCTGACATATGCCCACGTGAAATATCGTCGGAAGAACTTCGCTACTGGCAAGTTATGGCACACGTTCGATGGGCCATAATTGCCGTTCAACAAGCCGAGCGTCATCTATCAGGCCAGCAACATTCGCTGGAACTTGCGCTAACAGGGCGCCTGGTTCCAGAGCTTGAACGTAATATTCTGACCTTGATTGGAGATTACTGATGAATCGTCCGGATGCGCCGGAGCTGCTTGCGGCCGCTCGTGCAACACTTATGAATGATGTTCTCCCATCGGTTCCTGAGCACTTACGTTATGAAGTACGCATGATTGCCAGTGCTATGGGGATCGCAGCTCGCGAAGCTGCAGCTCAAATTCAGACTGAAGCCACACTATTTTCCGAGGTTTTACCAGAGTCTATTGCTGGTAGCTCTATATCTTCAGACGACGCGCGCCGAACCATAGCGGCAGCTATTCGAGCCGGTGTTTTTGATACCCCCGGGGCCCAGCAACAAAAGCTGCGGGCAGTTTTAGCAAAGACGGTCTACAACGCGCTAATGATCAGTAATCCGAAAGCCGCCCAATCATCGGAAGGGCAGCGATCGTGACGGCGCATTCAGAAGATTATTCAGACACAGGGCGTCGCCGGTTGTACCTGATTCGGCATGGACATGTGAGTTATTTTGACGCTTCGGGTCGCCCGCTGGACCCGCGCAGTGTGCCATTGTCGGCTGATGGTGAAGCCCAGGCGCGGGCTCTGAGTGATGTTCTGAAAGGCATAACCTTTGATAGAGCCATCAGCTCCGACTACCCAAGAGCCGTGCAAACACTTGAGATGGCATTATCAGGCGCTCCCACCCATGTTTCCACTGAAACAACGCCTGAGTTGAGAGAGATTCGTGGGGGCCGCCTTAGCCAAATACCGCGCGACGTTTACAGCACAGAAGTTGCCGGAGCGTATCACCTGTCTCTTCAGCCCGAAGCAGGTTTTTTGCGGGGCGAGCGATGGAACGATTTCAGCGAGAGAGTTTTGACGTGGTTTCGCTTGATACTTGCTGATTTGCAATGGAAAAACCTGGTGATCGCCAGCCACGACGCGGTGAACCGTGTTCTGATTTCATGGCTGATGAATGGAAATTTATCCGCGCTACCTCTTCTTGAGCAAGATCACGCCTGCATTAATATCGTCGATATTGATCGCTCTGGCGATGATTCTTCAATAACGGCGTATTTGCGTCTGCTGAATTTTACGCCATACAACCCCCTCAAGACCGGCGAACGTTCGACTGTGATGGAGCGTTTGGCTCGGTCCATGTCGCGGATGTGAAATTCAATACAGTTTCAACGCATCAATAACTAATGGATCAAGCGATCGGGAGATCAACATGAATTTCGAATTAAGTGACGACATCAAAGCATTGCAAGCAAAGGTACGCCGCTTTATCACTGAAGAAGTGATGCCTATGGAGTCTGATTCGCGACAAACGCCACATGGGCCCACCGAAGCTCTACGCGATGAGCTGGTTGCCAGTGCCCGTAAACACGGGCTGCTTACCCTTCATGCCTCGCGGGAGATGGGCGGTGCCGGGCTGTCCCATGTTGCAAAGGCGGTGATTTTTGAAGAGGCCGGATATTCCCCTTTGGGCCCTACGGCGATGAACATTCACGCGCCAGATGAGGGTAACGTGCATCTGATGGACGTAGTGGCTTCGGAAGAGCAAAAAGAGCGTTGGCTTCGTTCTTTGGTTGAAGGCAAAACGCGGTCTTGTTTTGCGATGACGGAGCCCGCGCCCGGCGCAGGGTCTGACCCTTCAATGCTGGAAACAACAGCGGTTCGTGACGGTGATGATTACGTTATTAACGGCGAAAAATGGTTTATCACAGGTGCGAAAGGGGCCAGCTTTGCAATCATTATGGCCAAAACAGAAGATGGCAATGCGACCATGTTTTTAACCGATACCAGCCGCCCCGGGTTCATTGTTGAACGGCTGATGGACGTTATGGACTCCTGCTTTACTGGCGGGCACGGGGTTGTTCGCTTCGAGAATCTACGAGTGCCAGCAACCGACATACTTGGCGAGTTTGGTAAGGGATTTCGCTACGCGCAGATTCGTTTGGCGCCTGCGCGCCTTACACATTGCATGCGTTGGTTGGGAGCTGCGCAGCGATCCCATGATGAGGCGTGCCAGTACGCTCGGACACGAGAATCTTTTGGTAAGCGTTTAGGCGAGCATCAGGGCGTTGGATTTATGTTAGCTGACAATGAAATGGACATGTTGACCACACGTCTTTCGATCTTGCACTGCGCCTGGATATTAGACAAAGGTGAACGCGGTAATCGAGAGTCCAGCATGGCAAAAGTCATCAGTTCTGAGGCTATTTGGCGAGTAATTGATCGAAGTGTTCAAATCCTTGGGGGACAGGGTGTTTCAAGCGAAAATATTGTAGAACGAATTTTTAAGGACGCCAGGGGTTTCCGAATCTACGATGGACCAAACGAAGTGCATCGTATGAGTTTGGCACGGAAAATTATTGCTCGTGAGGCGGACAGGGCAGAAAGGTAATCATGTCTGACATTAATCATCTTTTTAGCATGGCGGGCAAACGTGTGTTGGTCACGGGTGCATCGAGCGGGCTTGGGCGGCATTTCGCCCGAACGCTGGCACGAGCGGGTGCAAGAGTTGCCGTTGGGGCGCGGAGGACAGATAAGCTTCAGACGTTGGTCGAGGAGATTCGCTCTGATGGTGGTGAAGCGATCGCATTGGCTTTAGACGTGTCGTCACGCCAGTCCGTAGTTGCCTGTCTGGACGCTCTTAATGAACAGCTCGGCGGGCTGGATGTTGTGGTGAATAACGCAGGCGTAAGTGACACCAAGGCGGCGCTGGATTACACCGATGACGATTGGGACAACATTTTACAAACCAACCTCAAGGGCGCCTGGATGGTAGCCCAAGAGGGAGCACGCTGGATGGTCAAAAACGGCGGCGGCAGTATCATAAATGTGACTTCTATCCTGTCTAGCCGTTTAGCCGGCGGCGTTGGGCCCTATTGTGCTGCCAAAGCTGGCCTAGCTCATTTGACTCGGTCATTGGCCCTGGAGCTTGCGCGCTATGGCGTGCGCGTGAACTCTTTGGCGCCAGGCTATGTTGTGACGGAGATAAATCGGGAATTTTTGGAAAGCGATGGCGGCGAAAAACTGAAAAAACGTATTCCAGCGCGTAAATTCTGCCAGGTTCAAGATTTGGATGGCGCTCTTTTGTTGCTTGCTTCTGATGCGGGAAAAGCTATGACAGGGTCTGAGATTGTTGTCGACAACGGTCACGCCTGCTCAGGCTTGTGATGCCAGTACCAACCCTACTCGGATAGTTACGTTGAAAAAAGTTAGGCGGTACTTGTGCTTTTTTCATTAAGAACTGGTGGCACCTGTGGATATCATTCGAATACCAAAAGAGCTTTATGCTTCTACGTAAAGCTCTTTCGAACTATTACACAGCCAGCAGAATTTGAGTCTGCGCATTCTATTGCGTGACCAATTACGCAAGTGCCCAGCCGTCACGCCTCGTGATTGATGGTGATGACCGATTTGGTTCGATCATCACACAAACGGCCAGTCTGTATCGTATATTAGCTCCGGGTACGGACTGCACACTGCAACTTGGTTCGGATCTGAACGTGTGTGTTCTCCCCCCTTCCATTGGAAGGGGATTTTTTTAACGACCTGACAAAGCATAGTGGTTCAATGATTACCGCCACCTGTTAATAAATTCCACGGTCGCAGGATTGACATGCTGCGGATCAGATGCGCTCAAGAAATGCTGACCGCCATCAACAATTTTTAACTGCGCGTCTGCTGACTGACTGAATCGCCCAATCCCATCTTCAGCATTGGCGACCGAATACACCGCATCAGAGGTACCGTGAATCCAAAGAACAGGACAGGTGACACTTCCGACCCGTGCGTGCAGACTGTCTCGGTCACGGAGATTAATGGAAGATATACGCAAGCGTTCACGCCCCGCATTCCCTTTGTAGTTCCGTCGGTACTCATCAAGCCAGAATGCGCGATCCTCTGGGGTCACCGTATCGCCCAGCCCAGCGTCAAGGACGCCCACAATGAATTCGTCCGGTACCCTCCAGTCATCCGTAACCGGTTCCGCTAGAGCATCGATGGCTGGGGTACAAAATTCTATGCCGTCCCAACAACCTAACTTACGGCTAAGTTGACTCTCACTATCCATCGATGTGCCGAGCGGAATAATCCCCTTGATCCGGTCTGGAGCAAGCATCGCCGTCTGCGCAACAATCCAACCGCCCTGCGAAGTTCCCAAAGCAAATGCTTCAGCGATACCAAGGGCATCGAGTACTTGAAGATTCGCAATTGCGCTGTCCCAGTACGTGAACTGTCGATATTTCGGATAGGTTTTACCATGGCCATAAGGTTCGATGGCAAGAAGATTGGCCACTTTCATCAGCTTTGAGTCTGCAAATTGTGGCCTGAACAACTCCGCTGACGTCGTGAACGAATTGTTCATGATCAGCGTCGGTAACGAGGGATCGTACGGCTTACCAAACCTGTAGCCAACTGTTGAACCGCCCAGATGGGGAATATCAATTGTTTTCGTAACGTCAGTCATTTACCACTCCTTTTTTATTGGTTTTGGACTCTGGCATCGAGACTTTTAGCGTCAATGAGAGCTGATTATCTTGCTGATTGAACAACAGTCGCATTAGTCTGAAAGTCGAACCTTATGTATGCCAAGCATCAACGAGAAACTGGTGATCCGAGTCGGGCTCGCTTTAACCTTCTCGCGAATGCCCGGCATAAAGCGTCTCTTTTGCTTAAGGCACGTACACCTTTCTTTCCGCAAGATGCCTTTGTTTTAACGTGAAATTAAGCATTCTGCTACGTCAATTCTATCCCTCTTGAACGTTGTCTGGTCGCCTCACATTTGGAGGTAATTCTTGATTTGTCGACCCATAGAATAAGTGAAGGTGACGTCACCATAGAGCACTGAGGGTGTTTTAAGTGGCGATACGGGAGCGAGGCTGGCCGCCGGGTGACCCTCAGGGAAGTCGAACGAAATATCGTCAACCGTTGCCTGGTAAAGGTCGGCCACAAAGGGGAGAGGAAGTTCTATTAATTCGCTTATGGCTGCAGCGCCGCCTTCAGGGCGCGGAAACTCACGGTGAGCGTAATAATTGAGGTGCCCCCCTAGAGTTCCGGCCGGAACGTCCGTAACTGTTGCTCGCGCCGTTATGACGTCTCTGTCATCGACAGCTAGCGTCGATACAAGGGTCCCGTCGACGGTTTCGATTCTTCTGACACCATGCATTGCCGGAATGCCAGCCACCTCGCGCGCATAGGCCAGGACGCGCGGTGAGCTATTCCAGTAGTATGCGAAAAATCGACCCGGGATTGGGAACGTGCCCTCTGCAGCCAGGCTGTCGTGGCCGTCGACCTCTACCGTCAGGTATGTCAGGGAGAAAGTTCCAAGCCCACTGGTGTTACTCGCGTCAACCTCATACATATTCATCTGAACAAGGTTGTTCGGATGAGGTTTTAAGCCGTCTGGAAGCACGGCCTTGATAGCCTCTGGGCTGGCTTCGTAACCAATAATGAGCATTCTAGCGCCACGGATTATTTGCGGCGTTGGTGGCGTCCATACAGACGCAGGCATGCCGCGATATGGAGTGCTTGTATCAGACATTATTTTCTCCTTTTGAAGCTTGGATGAAAGCACTTTCCCACAGCTGCACAGTTTCCTGAGAGTTTTCCACCATCGGGTAATGTCCGGCCTTATCAATAGCCACCAACGTGCCTGAACTCAGTGAAGATGCGGTGCAAGGCTTCTTAATACAGGGCCTGGGTCTGCCCATGCTGACTTAAAGGATTCATAGATCGCCTCATCCAAAGGAGTTCCTTCGGGAGATACGGGGGTCAACGCTACGACGGCAGAGACTCGTTCCGGCGAGAGGGTCGCCATTCGCAACGCCGTTGCCCCGCCCGTTGAGTGGCCAAGAATATCGAAGTGATCCCACCCTAGTGAATCAGCAGCCGCCATTGCTGACGCTGCCATTCCTTCCATCCCGCCGGCGAGCGGGACTGAACGATTGGATCCATACCCGGAGAAATCGAAGTAGGCGCAGGTGAAACGTGTATGGTCAATCAACGCGCGGGTGTCGAGCCAGACTTTGCTGTCCAGCGCCCAACCGTGTAACACAAGCACGCGTTGCGCTCCTGAACCTTCTACTGCTGCGATGCCGCTCACTGATGGATCCTCTCTTCTTTTCTTCGATGACTGTTTCCGAGTATTGCTCTTATCCTCGATTGACTGAATGCGATGCGCCGAATTATTTGTGCAAACGTTCAATAAACAACCCTAATGAGCTAAGTGTAGGTTTGCTCGTATGTCAAACAATCTGTGCTCTTTATACTTACTATTAATGAACAGTGTTTAGTGGGCCTAAAAATACACATTTCCAAGAGTCGAACAGACCACCGAACTGATCAGTGGCGATAAACCATGCGCTCCGCCGACTGTGCGCGTGGCAAGGAAATACCTCGATGATATTCCAGCAATGGAGGAGAGCCGTTCAGGCGGTCACAGGCCATTTTAAGTTACTTTAATCCGCAACTGTTCACCCGTGCCTGAATGAGCGGGCAGATCTGTTATTTTGCCCGGGCACGCCCAGATTGTGCGAAGGTGCTGCTCAGGTATTCCGCAAAAGTATAGGCCACTACCGGCAACTGGCGATTCCGCAGAGAGGCCAGCACCAGATTGGCGGAGGGGAAACCGCGATCCTGTATTTTCCGGCTGACGAGTTCGCCGACTTCAGGCGTGACGCCAATTTCTATCTGAAAGGTCAACGCCTGCTCATAGCGCAGATAGCCCAGCAGGAACTCGAAGCTGTTGCTTCTCATCACCGGCCTGAGCTTGATGGATCGGCGGGCAAGAAAAGCATCAAGCAGCTGCCGTCCGGCAATATCCGAGTCAGGAAGAACCAACAGATAGTCCAGGCATTGCCGTAACTTGACAGGATCGTCCTGAGCCGCCAGCGGATGATCACGATGCATGACCAGGCACAGCGGCTGCGCCAATTCATCCAGGCGCACGATATCCGTTTCGGGGTCAAGGTGGAAAGTCAGGGCCAAGTCCGACTCGAAGGTGCGCAGCAACTCCAGCGCCCGACTGTGATCACCTACTTGAACCTGAAACTCAACCAGAGGGTGTTTCTTCCTGAAGCCGGCAATCCGCTCCGGCAAGAAAGCTGCGGCGACCGCCTGGCTCACCACGATACGCACGCAGCCACGGCGCAGGCCCTGCAGGTCTTCGATCTCGGAACGCACCTGCTCCAGGTGTGCCGCACGGCTGCGGATGTACTGGACAAATGATTCTCCGGCAGCCGTCAACCGCATTCCTCGGGGCAAACGTTCGAACAGCGGGGTGCCCAGCTCGGCTTCCAGGTCCTGAATGCGGCGATTCACTGCCGAGGGCGCCACGTGCAACCTCTCGGCTGCCTGGCGGATCGAGCCTACACGGGCAACCTCGTCCAGGTACTGCAAGAAACGGAGATGATTCAAGGCTGATTCCTTTGCAAAGGCGGCGGCATTGAGCGCCTGTCATAGCGATTTTAGCGGCGTCAGGCCCCTGTTGTGGACAAGCAACGCCCTTGGCGTCTGTGCAACATTGGCGCGCAGACCGCTCTTTGCTGGTGCGGTCCGGACCCTGGTTTAGCAAACCCGCCCCGCCGGCCATCAAGCTTCATCGAACTTGCCACCGTTACCTGCGCGCCAAGTTTCTCCTTTGCCAAAGAAGAAGAGCGCGTTCCAGCCATGGGACAAGACTGATTGTTGCCGATACGGCAACGCAATGCCCGCCATAAAGCGACTGTTCGGCACCGCAAATGGCACGCCGCCTGCTTCGGTAGCGGTACGTAGCGATTTAAGGCTGGCATGAACAAAAACCATTGGTGTGACTCTATAAGGATGCCTGCAGTGCACCCTTACCCGACCCAGAGGTGCGTGCCAGTCGTTTTCTTATTGAACAGCATCGCGGCTTTGTTGCCATAACCCTGATGCTTCAGTTTTCACTCGTAACACATCCGAAGGAATCTTGATCATGGCTATATTCTCCAATCAGTCACGCCTCCAGAAACATCTTGTTGCCGCCACACTCAGCCTGGGGCTGGCGTTCGCCGGCTCCTCCCCGGCCCTCGCCGACACCGATATCGATCTGGTATTGAACTGGAAATACGAAGGTGCCCAGGCCTGGTTTTTTCTTGCAGAGGACAAGGGCTACTTCAAGGAGCAGGGACTGAATGTCACCATCGACCAGGGCTCAGGTTCCGCCGCCTCCATCCCCAAAGTCGCCTCGGGCAGCTATGATGCCGGCTTCGGCGACACCAATGCCCTGATCCAATTGGCCGCCATCCAGCCCGAGATTACCCCTGTGGGCGTTTACATGATCTACAATACGCCCCCGTTCGTGATCGCGGTCAAGGCCGACAGCCCCATCACCAAGCCCACAGACCTCGAAGGCAAAACGGTTGGCGCACCGGCCAATGATGCCGCCCTTAAACTGTTC